>Ga0187846_10000178_pt1 | contig 38353 bp, 27 predicted proteins | sample TC_taG_FD_161473 | JGI IMG/M metagenome (GOLD analysis project Ga0187846, IMG submission 161473) | Biofilm microbial communities from the roof of an iron ore cave, State of Minas Gerais, Brazil - TC_06 Biofilm (v2) | ecosystem: Environmental > Terrestrial > Deep subsurface > Cave > Wall biofilm... | reverse complement strand
GTGGTGGACCTCTACCAGGTCTTTCGCGCCGGGCTAAATTCGCCGGGGCGGCCGGTGGGGAATCTCTTGTTCCTCGGCCCCACCGGGGCGGGGAAGACGCGGGTGGTGGAAGCCACGGCGGAAGTGTTGTTCGGGGATCCGCGGGCGGTGATCAAGGTGGACTGCGCGGAGTTTCAGCACTCGCACGAGATCGCCAAGCTGATCGGTTCGCCTCCGGGGTATTTGGGGCATCGCGAGACGCATCCGCTGATCACCCAAGAGGCGCTGGCGCAGTATCACACGGAGAAGCTGAAGATTAGCTTCTTGCTCTTCGACGAGATCGAGAAGGCCTCGGATGCGCTGTGGCAGTTGCTGCTGGGGATACTGGACAAAGCGACTTTGACGCTGGGGGACAACCGGCGGGTGGATTTGTCGCAGACGATGATCTTCATGACCTCGAACCTGGGGGGCGGGGAGATCAGCGAGTTGATGAGCGGGGGGATGGGATTTGCGCCGGCGGTACCGGCGGACAGCCAGCCGCGGTTGGACGAGAAGGTGGAACGGACGGCGGCGGAAGCGGCGAAGCGGAAGTTCGCTCCGGAGTTCATGAACCGCATCGACAAGGTGGTGGTGTTTCATCCGCTGCGGAGCGAGCAGTTGGAGCAGATCTTGGAGATCGAGTTGGGGATGGTGCAGCAGCGGGTGCTGGAGACGGCCAAGGGGCGGTTTTTGTTTCGGGTGACTCCGGGGGCGCGGGAATTCTTGTTGCGGGAGGGGACGGATTTGAAGTACGGGGCGCGGCACCTGAAGCGGGCCATCGAGCGGCACGTGGTGTACCCGCTGGCGAGTTTGCTGGCCACCGAGCAGGTGTCGCTGGGCGACGTAATCTCGATCGACTGGAAGGAAGGCGAGGGGGGACTGACGTTCCTGAAGGAAGCGGAAGGAGCGCTGGTGCCCATGGCTTCGCCCGTCCCGGAAAAGATGCGCGAAGCCGCCGCCGCTTCCGACGGCTTCCCCGCTCGAGTCGATGCGAAGGCTTCGCTGGCGCAAGGGCTCACCGTCCGCCCCGTCAAGTGAACGCTCTGGGAGCGATTGGCAACGATTCGGAGAATCCACTTGAGAAATCATTCTGGGCCTGCAGGCCGGGTGTTCGGCGTTTGCCGCGCGTTTCGCTTTCTCCTACGGCTCGCTCTCTTCGCTCTGCTGGCTCTGCCGGCATGGCCGCAGGAGAAATCCCCGGACCTCGCCGACCGAAGCCTCGAAGACTTGATGGGCATCAAGGTGACTTCCGTTTCAAAGAAAGAGCAGACGCTTTCGCGCACCCCGGCGGCAATTTTCGTCATTTCTGCCGAGGATATTCGCCGTTCCGGAGCGAGGAACGTTCCCGACCTGCTGCGCATGGTGCCTGGGATGGACGTCGCGCAGATTGACGCCAACACCTGGGCCATCAGCGCGCGCGGACTCAACGGCCGCTTCAGCAATAAACTGCTCGTTCTGATAGACGGCCGGACTGTCTATATCCCCACATTCGGCGGCGTTTTCTGGGATGTGCTGAATCTTCCTCTCGAAGACATCGAGCGCATCGAGGTAATCCGCGGCCCGGGCGGATCCGTATGGGGGACAAACGCCGTCAATGGCGTGATCAACATTCTTACCAAGAAGGCTTCGCAAACGCACGGAGGATTGGTGGACGCGGAGGGCGGAAACATCGATCAGGGCGCCGGAACAGCCCAGTATGGAGGCTCACTCGGCAAGAACGCCGACTATCGGCTTTATAGCAAGTATTTCAATGAGGACCACTTCCCCAATCTCACCGGCCAGAACGGAGGAGACGGCTGGAATCTTCTGCAAGGCGGGTTTCGCGTGGACGCCACGCTTTCGTCCAGAGACACGCTGATGGTTCAGGGCTCTTTGTATGCCAGTCGCGAGGGGCAAATTACACCGGTCGCTTCATCCCTCACCGAGCCCCTGCAACCCGCCGTATTTGGAGAGACCGATCTAACGGGCAGCTTTGTGCAATCCGCCTGGAACCACACGTATTCCACACGTTCGGATTCGACGCTTCAGCTTTCCATCGACCACTACGAGCGTGACGACGCTCTCCGCGAGGCCCGCACGACGTACGATCTTGACTTCCAGCATCACTTCGCTTGGACCAAGCGGCATGACATCGTTTGGGGTTTTGGCTACCGCTATTCGGATTCCCAATCGAACGGGAATCTGCAAATCTCGCTCAATCCTCCGAACCTCAGCTTCAACCTGTTCAGCGCCTTCCTTCAGGACGAGATCGCGCTTGTTCCAGACCGCCTGTACCTGACCGTGGGGGCGAAGCTCGAGCACAATCCGTACACGGGACTCGACCCTCTGCCGACCGCTCGCGTGGCGTGGGCCGCCAATGAGCGGCACACCTTGTGGGCGGCTGTTTCACGGGCCGATCGCACCCCAGCGAGCATAGACATAGCCCAGGTGACGAATATTCCCGTCGCGCCGGAACCAAACGGCACGCCGGTGGTGCTCCGCATCGAAGGCAATCCGAATGTCGAAAACGAAACTCTGCTCGCTTACGAGCTCGGCTACCGCGCGGCTGTGCTCGATCGGCTTTCCTTCGATTTCGCGGCCTATTATGATTCCTACAGCACTCAAAAAACCACCGAACCGGCAGCGCCCTTCCTCGAATTGACGCCTGCGCCCCCTCACCTGGTCTTGCCCTTCATTCTGGAAAACCTGATGCACGGTGAGGCTCACGGTCTGGAAGTGTCTGCCAACTGGAAGGTGAATCGGTGGTGGACCTTAAGTCCGGCGTATGCCTTTGAGACCCTACACATGCACCTGAAACCTGCAAGCCACGACACCACCTCTGTGGCCCAGGCGCAAGGAAGCAGCCCGCCACACTGGGCGAACCTTCGCTCGCACCTCGAATTGCCTCACCGCTTTGCCTGGGATGCCTGCGCAGGTTTTGTGAGCCGTCTCGCCGACCCCAACGTCGCGTCCTATACCCGGCTGGACACACAACTTTCATGGAGATGGACCGAAAGAACCTCCTTCAGCCTCGTGGGCCAGAATCTCCTGCGGGACCATCACCTCGAGTTTGTGGATCTCATCGGCAGCGTCGATTCGAGCCAGATCAAGAGGAGCGCCTACGCCAAAGTGACGTGGCGGTTCTGACGCAATGGGCATGGCGGCGACTCCATCGGCTGGCGCAAGTGGCGGCGACACGGCGCGAATCCTGCTTGGCGGGCGCTCCCGCCAAGTGCGAAAGCCGGCGGTTCCCGTTGTCGCGATCCTGCTCTTCGCCTTGTGCTTGAGTCCGGGCCCGCGCTTGGGACAGGCGCCGGCCAGCGAGTATCAAGTCAAAGCTGCGTTTCTCTATAACTTTGCGAGGTTCGTCGAGTGGCCCGAAGGCACATTCCCGAATTCGACGAGTCCTTTCACCGTTTGCATCTTCGGAAAGGACCCTTTTGGGAGAGCGCTCGACGACGCCCTTGCAGGGAAGAGAGTCGGCGAGCGATCGGTGGCGGTCAGCCGCATCCGCCGCGCTCCGGACTTAGCGGGGTGCCAGCTCGTTTTCGTAAGCGCGGACGAAGCCGCTCGGATGGCGCAGGTCTCGCTGGCGTTGCGTGGGCGCCACGTCCTCTTGGTCGGAGAAAACGAGGAGTTCGCCATTGCCGGCGGCACAATCCAGTTCTTTCTCCAGGGTGACCGCGTTCGCTTTGCGATCAACCCGGATGCAGCCGGCCGTGCGGGCTTGCGCTTCAGCTCCAAGCTCCTGGCGCTTGCGAGCATCGTGCGCGACGCCGGAGCGGGAGGAAAGAACTGAGATGCGGCGGCTCCACCAGCTTTCCCTCCGGCAAAAACTGACAGGAATCATTGTGCTCACTTGCAGCGTAGCGATCCTGCTGGCTTGCTTGGTCTTCGCCGTGTATGACGCCGCGACATTCGTCCGCACTCTCCAGGACGATCTCGGCACGGTCGCCGAAATCACGGGATCGAACAGCACCGCTGCGCTGACGTTTGGCGACGCCAACTCCGCGAGAGAGATCCTGGGCGCGCTGCGGGCGAAACCGCACATTGTCGGCGCGTCCATCTACGCCCGCGATGGAAGGATTCTGGCGCGATATAGCCGCAAGGGATCGAAAGGAAGCTCCGTACCTTCCGAACCGGGACCGGACAGCACTTCGATCGTCTCCGGACACGTGATCCTGTTCCGCCAGATCCGGCTCGAAGGGGAACGTGTCGGAACGATTTACCTGGAGTCCGATCTCGATGAACTATACACACGCGGCGCGCACTTCGCCGAAATCATGGGCGTTGTGATTCTGGCTTCCCTGATCAGCGCCTGTCTGCTGGCCTTCCGCCTCCAGCGGGTGATCTCGGAACCCCTGCTGGAGCTGGCGCGAACGGCGTTCGCCGTCTCGGTGGACAAAGACTATTCGCTGCGCGCGAAAAAGAAGTATCAGGATGAAATCGGTTTTCTCTACGACCGCTTCAACGAAATGATGTCCCAAATTCAGCAGCGCGAGCGGGAGCTTCAGCAGGCTCGGGACGGCCTCGAAACACGCGTGCAGGAACGCACGCGCGAATTGCAAAAGGAAGTGGCCGAGCGCACGCAGGCGGAACAGGAGTTGCGGGAAGGCGAAGCGCGTTTGCAGGCGCTCGTCGGCTCGATTGACGAAGTTGTTTTCGAATTCGACGCGGAAGGAACCTATCGGAATGTCTGGACTACCAACGAGAGCCTCCTGGCCCGCCCCAAAAACGAACTGATTGGCCGCCACATTGGGGACTTTCTGGGCGCTGAGAAAGCGGCGGCTTTCGTCGGTGTGTTCCGGCGCGTGATGGAAAGCGGCCGGAGCGAGAGCATCGAATATTCGATCGCCGTGCCGGCGGGAGAGCAATGGTTTCTCGCCCGCGTGAGCCCCATCGCTTCGCCCGATGGAGCATGGAAAAGCGTATGCCTGACCGCCCGGGACATCACGGAACGCAAACACGCCGAAGAGTGGCTGCGAAGCGCCAAGGAGGCCGCGGAAGCGGCCAGCCGCGCCAAGAGCGAATTCCTGGCGAATATGAGCCACGAAATCAGGACGCCCATGAACGGCATCCTCGGCATGACCGAATTGACTCTCGAAACTTCGCTCACCCGGGAGCAGCGCGAATATCTGGCGATGGTGAAGTCATCGGCGGAATCGCTCCTGGGGCTTTTGAATGACATCTTAGACTTCTCCAAGATCGAAGCCGGCAAGATGAACATCGAAGCGGTGGAGTTCCCGCTGCGCGAGAGCCTCGGCGAAACTCTGAAAGCGCTGGGATTCCGCGCCCAGCAGAAAGGGTTGGAACTGGCGTGGCGCGTGGCGCCGCAAGTCCCCGAGCGCGTCGTCGGAGACCTGGGCCGGCTTCGCCAAATGATCGTCAACCTCGTGGGGAACGCCATCAAGTTCACCGAGCGAGGAGAAGTGGTGCTGGAAGTGGAGAAGGAAGAGTACTTGGACGCCGGCGAGGTGCTGCATTTCACGGTGCGCGACACCGGAATCGGTATCCGACCCGAAAAACAGCGCATTATTTTCGATGCCTTCACCCAGGCGGATGGCTCGACCACCAGGAGGTACGGAGGCACGGGGCTCGGTCTGGCCATCACCACGCGGCTGGTTGGCTTGATGGGAGGCCGCATCTGGGTCGAAAGCGCACCCGGATCCGGCAGCGTGTTTCATCTGACCGTTCCTTTTGTCGCCGCTCATGGAGATGCCGCCGGGCCGCGCATTCCCGAATTGGAAACCCTCCGCGATGCCCCGGTCCTGATCGTCGATGACAACCGAACCATCCGCCTGATCCTGGTGGAAATGCTGACGCAGTGGGGCATGAAACCCGAGGCCGTTGAAGGAGCCGAGGCGGCGCTCGTAGCTCTCCGGTCGGCAGCCGGCCATGGCTGCCCGTTCAAGCTCGTGGTCACCGACCTGCACATGCCCGATGTCGATGGATTCGGACTCGTCGAGACGATGCGGAGCGTCCCCGAGTTCAGTTCCATTCCCATTCTGATGCTGAGTTCCGGGGCGACGTGCGGCGAAAGAGAGCGCTGCCACGAGGCGGCCATCGCCGCCTACCTTACCAAGCCGGTCAGACCCTCGGAGCTCCTCGACGCCGTGTTGAACGCGTGCGCAACGAGGGCCGAGCCGGTCAAGCCTTCATTGCCCGAAGAGCTTCCGGCGCAGGAGGCGCCCAAGCAATTGAGAATCCTGCTAGCGGAAGACAACGCCGTGAACCGAACCCTGGCCATCCGGTTGCTCGAAAAGCAGGGGCACGCCGTCGCGGTTGCCGAAAACGGCCGGCAAGCGCTCGACGCTCTGGCGCGGGGAAACTTCGACATCGTGCTCATGGATTTGCAGATGCCGGAGGTGGACGGCTTCGAGGCCATTCACGCCATCAGGAAAAAAGAAAAGGGAGCCTCGGGCCACCTGCCCATCATCGCGCTCACCGCCCACGCCATGAAGGGAGACCGCGAGCGTTGCCTGGAAGCGGGCGCCGACGACTACGTAACCAAACCCATCCGGCCTCAGGAACTTTTCGCGGCGCTGGGCCGCGTGACCGGCTCCGCCGGCCCAGCCGGGACGGCCGCGGCGCCGCCCTTTCGAGAAGATCAGGTTCTCGACATGGATGCGGCGCTGGAGCGGATGGAAGGCGATCGCGAGCTGCTCCAAGAGATCGCGCGAATCTTTCAGACTGAGTGTCCCCCGATGCTCGCCGAGATTCGCGAAGCCTGGAACGCCCGCGACGCTCGCCTGCTGGAGCGGCTGGCGCACACCTTGAAAGGTTCGTCGGGCAATATTGGCGGACGCTTGGTTTCGCTGGCGGCCGCCGAACTCGAGCAACAGGCGCGCTCGGGAATCCTCGAGCCTGCCGGCGAACAGATCGAGCGCCTGGCGAAAGAGACCGAGCGCTTGCTTTCCGAGTGCGATGCTCTTCTGCGGAAGGTGGCCCAGTGAGATTTGGTTCCGCTCCTTTCAAGAAGAGGGAAGCGCCGGCTTGCACCGCGCAAGGGCAGTGCCGATTCATTCGCCCCAGGGCGGAGGAACACGTCCATGAATGACGCCGCGCACGACAAGAAAAAAGTCCTGATTGCCGAAGATGACCCGGTCTCTCGGCGCGTGCTCGAGGCCTGCCTCGCCAAGTGGGGGTACGAGGTCATCGTGGCCACCAACGGCACGGACGCTCTCGAAATTCTCGAGCGGCGCGACGCTCCTCGCCTCGCCCTCCTCGACTGGATGATGCCCGGCATGGAAGGCGTCCAGGTCTGCGAAAGGATCCGCCAAACGGCCACACGCCCCTACGTCTATACCCTGATTCTCACGGCCAAGGGCCAGAAAGCGGACCTCCTCAAAGGACTGGGGATGGGCGCCGATGACTACTTGACCAAGCCTTTCGACGCGCAAGAACTGCGCGCCCGCCTGCACGTCGGCCAGCGCATCGTGGACTTGCAGGACGCGCTGATCGCCACCCGCGACGAACTGCAGTTTCAGGCCACCCATGACCTCCTCACCGGCATCGCCAACCGCGGCGCGGTTCTCGATGCGCTGCGCCGCGAATGCTCCCGCCAGTCTCGCGAAGGCGGCTCGTTCGGCGTGGCTCTCGCGGACCTCGACCATTTCAAGTGGATCAATGACACGCACGGTCACCTCACCGGCGACGCCGTGCTCAAACAAGCCGCCCGCGTCATGGCCACCTGTATCCGCCCCTACGACACCGTGGGCCGCTACGGCGGCGAGGAGTTCCTCATCGTTGTTCCCTCCACGGATGCGGCGGGTGCCGTGAGTCTGGCGGACAGAATCCGCAAGGCCCTCGCCGCACAACCGGTCGAAGCCAATGGCGCCGCTATTCAAGTCACCGCAAGCTTCGGAGTGGCGGTCGGCGCAGAAGCGGCCCCGCTCGATTCCCATGTTCTCCTTCGTCTTGCCGACGAAGCTCTCTACTGCGCCAAGGAGCACGGCCGCAATCGCGTGGAATTGGCCGTGGCGGCGAGGATTCCCGCTTCCGGCGCATCCGCAGTTGAGGGTCCGGAGACCGTAGTCCAGGTACCCCGCTCACCCAATAAAAGCCTAGACAACCGCGAAAACAGCCATTAGTACTCCCCTAACGAAAATCCTAGTACCTCGTGTCCAATCTCACGATGAGCCTTCGGTGCCAGCCCAATAGCACGCCTGGGTCATTCCCGACTGTTCCAAAAGCGTTGCACAATGGCACATCGAGTGGACGGGAGCCTGGAGGCCACCACTCGGGAAGGCTATAAGGAAAGCGCATATGAAACTCAACCGCATCGCAACCCTTACCGCTGGCATCCTTGTCGCGGGTTTGACGACCTTTGCACAGGGCGGACAAGTGCAGGTCACCCCACAGCAGTGGACGATTACCGCCACGTCCGAATCGGCTCCCAACGCGATTCCGGTACCGGATTCGTGCAGCGGCCAGAACCCTGACAACATCAACGATCCGAATCCGAACTGCTACAACCCTCTGTGGGTTCTTACCGATTGGCAGCTCACAACGAACGACGGCATCGGTGTATCGGTCAGCCCCGTATTGGCGAATACCTTTACAAATTCAAATTGCTCAGCGCTAGGTGTGGGGACAATCTCGGTGACCGGGTTCGACTTTTTTGGATTCTATCAAGCGACCATCACAATGACCGTTCTCGACGACAACGGGTTCACGAATACGCTGGTTTTCAAGGGCAACCCGTCATCCAACGGTAGCCAGTTCTCCGGGTCTTTCAGTTCTAGCGGGCCCTGCATGAACCACGACTCGGGCACCTTCACTGCTACCCTGTTCCCCGCCGTGAACGGGACTTACGCCGGATCCTTTGAGTCACCCACCGGCGGACCCGGTAGCACCGTATCTATGGTCTTCAACACCGATGCGAACTTCAACGTGACGGGAAGTGTTAAGCCTGCGCAGGGCGCGAATCTGTGCTTCTCGAACCTCACCATCGGCACCGCCCTGGCAAACACCTATCAGCCAAGTGTCGCCACAGGGGATGCCATCGTCGCGACCGCTAGCGACAATACCGGTAACGTGGTCGGATTCATCGCAAGCAACACGGACGCCAATGGGCGGTCCTTGCCCAACGGCGGCCTCTTCATTACGTACCAGGGCCTCGCCGGAGCGTGCTCCGGCATCTCCGGCACGGATATCCCGTTCAGGAAGGTTGAGGCCGCACACCCACCCATGCATCGCCCACTTCGGCGGTTCGTATTCGCCCGGCCGTAGCGGCCACACTGCCAGCCACACGGATCAGCGCTTTACCTATCCATCTCCACGCGATTTCTACCGCCGTTTTTTGCCGAGTAGAGAGCCTTGTCGGCACGTCTCAGAATCCCGTTGAAGTCTGGCCGGCATTCTCCGCCAAAACCCGCTACCCCGATGCTCACCGTCACCGTCAGGCTCTGGTCGCCAAATTGGAAGGTCTGTTCCTGGAATTTCTGCCGGATTCGGTCCGCTGCTATCCGGGCCTGCTCGGCGTTCACGTGGGTAAGAATGAAAACGAACTCTTCGCCGCCTATGCGGCCGCACATGTTAGAACGTCGGGTATTGTTTCTCAGGACTTCCGCAAACTTTTTTAGGACGGTATCGCCAGCCTCGTGGCCGAATGAATCATTGACCCCCTTAAATAAGTCAAGGTCCGCTAGTGCGACCCACACAGAGAATCCGTGCCTTATGGCCCCGCTCATCTGTCGGGACGCCCAGTCCTCCAGCGCACGGCGGTTCGGCAAACCGGTCAACGCGTCGGTGTGCGCCAACTCCTCTAGGAGCCGATTCTTGGCCTCAACCTGTTGCTGTAAACCAATTATCCTTCGTCCGACCCCGACACGTGCTAGTAATTCGTTGGCGTCGAACGGTTTCGTCAAATAGTCGTCGGCACCCGCTGCCAGTCCTTCCACAACGTTCTCTTTTTCGGACACGCTGGTCAAAATGATCACGTACGTGTAAGGGTCCTCGGTGGAGGCTCTGATTCTGCGACAAAGGTCGATACCCGTGATATCCGGCATCACCCAATCCGTTATGACGATTTGAGGATGGTGCTCTTTGAAAAGTTTGACTGCTTCAAGGCCGCTCTTCGCAAGGAGCACCAGGAACTCCGAGCTGCTCAAGGCCTGCTCGACCAGCCTGCGATACACAGCCGAATCGTCCGCGACCAACACCTTGATGGGAGGATTACTCGCGATGATAATCTCGCTCCGCCAGGCGAATCGTGTTATTGCCGAACCGCCAAATTGTTAGGCCGCTTGCTATACGAAGCAGAACTGACTTGACGTTGCGGAGAGCCACTCACTCCACGACAAAGACATTGCCGTGGCTCTTGGGCATCGCCGATGCTTATTCTCCCCTGCTTACAATACCGAGCAAGGTAGAACTCTTTTGAAAAGATGACTTACGGAGTACTGAAAATAGCGATGTGTGCCCGCAACCGACCCTAGATCTCAACGAGAGAGAGCCAGGACCCCCGGTTACGCTCCAGCAAGTGTGGACACACCGGGGCTCTAGCGCTGGGGCCCCGCCTTGGATTCAATGGAGACATACCGCACCGTGTCGCATCGCTGGGAGCGTAGGCTCTCCCGCGGCAAGCTCTCACATTGGGCTTGGGTGCTTCTGACGATTGGGATCGCGTTAACCATTGCGCTGCTCGTTGTTCTTGGACTAGGGGGCTGGAGCCAGTCGATCGCCACTCACCCCTACGACGGGTCACTGCCGAAAGGGGCGCTGAACATATCCCTGGCCCTGTCCTTCGGTCCTATGGCAGGCGGGGGCCTAACGAGGCATTGACCGAGGCATTTCCAAAGAACGGCACAGAGGCTGGGTCGCGGTTCGCGGAGCGGCGCTCGTCCCCACGATACGCTCTGATCGCTACAATGGAGATCGTCGACCCGGTCGCCCACATTTCTCTATCAGGAAGAACCGCTGAGATCAGCTTGGGCGGCTGCTATATGGACGTGCTGAACACGCTGCCAAAGGATACGGTCGTTCAGCTGACAATCTCCCGAGACCTCGGGAGCTTTCATTCGTGGGGCCGCATTGCCTATGTCCATCAGGGAATCGGAATGGGCGTGCAGTTTCTCGATACCGATCTAGAACAGAAGAGAATCCTAAAGCATTGGGTTGATGAGTTAGATGCCTCAGGATTCGCGAGTCTCTAGGGTGGTTCTGGAAGCACGGAGAACTAGCCCACGCTGAACAAAATGCAACCGGGGCCACTATGGGGCGGCCCCGCCCGTGTCCGCAACGCCAGGCCCGGTTCTCTTCTTTGGTTTCGGAGCGCGTGTGGGGAGGCGCTCGGGCACTTAGCTCAAATTAGGTCCTCCGGCCCCTAGTCAATCCGCATTAATGCTTGAAGCGTCGCTCCATACGGTAGCGTATGGACTCGGCCGGTTACGCACGCGATACTCACAGGAAACTCGTCCCACCTGCGGCGGATTTGGGTGTAGAGTTAGGGTTGCTTCGCTGAGCGCCCCCGAAGAAAACTGGAAAGGCTCGCCCGATGAACCCAACCAAATCAGCGCCCGTCACCGGCGGCGGAACCTCCGCGGAGGTGCGCCGCGACACGCTGACCATCATCGATAACCGCAACGGCCGCCTGTACGAGATTCCCGTCAAGCACGACACCATCCGCGCCATTGACCTCCGCCAGATCAAGATTCACGAGACCGACTTCGGAATGATGAGCTACGATCCGGCCTACGCGAACACCGCCTCGTGCTCCAGCCGCATCACTTTCATCGACGGCGACAAGGGAATTCTGCGCTACCGCGGATACTCGATCGAAGAACTGGCGGAAAAAAGCTCCTACCTCGAGACCGCGTACCTGATCCTGCATGGCGAATTGCCCACGAAGGCGCAGCTGGCCAATTGGTCCTATCACGTCACGCACCACACCTTCATCCATGAAAGCATCAAGAAGTTTCTCTACGGCTTTCATTACGACGCGCATCCCATGGGGATGCTGATTTCTACCGTCGCGGCGCTGTCCACGTTTTATCCGGACGCCAAAGACATCTTCAATCCCGAATCGCGCACCAAGCAAACCTACCGGCTGGTGGGCAAGATGCCCACGCTGGCGGCGTTCGCTTACCGGCACAGCCTGGGAATGCCGTACGCCTATCCCGACAACGATCTCAGCTATTGCGGGAATTTTCTGAACATGCTGTTTCGCACCACGGAGCTGAAGTACCGCCCGAATCCCACGCTCGAGCACGCCCTCGACATTCTGTTCATCCTGCACGCGGACCACGAGCAGAATTGCTCCTCCACGGCCATGCGCGGCGTGGGCAGCTCGCACGTCGATCCCTACTCGGCGACCGCCGCGGCCACCGCCGCGCTTTACGGGCCGCTGCACGGCGGCGCCAACGAAGCCGTTCTGCGCATGCTGCTCGAAATCGGCTCGGTCAACAACGTCCCGGCGTACATCAAGAGCGTCAAGAGCGGCGAGAAACTGCTGATGGGTTTCGGCCACCGCGTGTACAAGAACTACGACCCGCGCGCGCGCATCGTGAAGGACAATGCCTACGAAGTTTTCGACGTGATGGGGCGCAACCCGCTGATCGACATCGCCCTCGAGTGCGAGCGCATCGCGCTGGAAGACGACTACTTCGTCAAGCGCCGCCTCTACCCCAATGTGGATTTCTACACCGGCCTGATCTACCAGTCCATGGGCTTCCCCGTGACCATGTTCCCGGTGCTCTTCGCCATTCCGCGTACTTCGGGATGGATCGCGCAGTGGGAAGAGATGCTCCTCGACGAGGAGCAGAAAATCTCGCGTCCGCGCCAGGTCTATTTGGGCCAGGACCTGCGCAGCTACATCCCGCTCGAACACCGCAGCTAGACGTCGCCCCAGTAAGTCCTTGTAGGGGCGCAGCATGCTGCGCCCGCCGCGCCGTGGCAATGTGCCGCCGTAGGGGCGCCGCATGCTGCGCCCGCTTGCTGCGAGTTATTTGCCGGAAGCAACACTGGTTGGCTCTGCCGCCTACGATGCGGCCGCGGCTCGAACGCGAGACACCGCGCCACGGAGGACCTCCACACGGCCTTGCGCGTTCTTCTGGCGCGCGGCAATCAGATCGCGCCGCAGGCGGTCGCGCGCGCGGGAAAGCGTGGACATTACCGTGCCGATGGGAAGATTCGTGACGCCGGCGATCTCTTTGTAAGACAAACCCTCCAACTCTCGCAGGACGAGCACCTCGCGGAAATTGCAGGGCAGTTCATCCAGGGCTTGCCGCAGCATTTGGCCGTCGGCGTTTTGCAGGGTCAATCTTTCCGGGTTTACAGAATGGGCCGCGGTGCTGTGGATCTCTTCGTCGAAGGTCTCCGCCGTTTCGTTCCGCCGGTTCTGCGTACGAGAGGTGTAGAAGACGTTGCGGACGATCTTGAGCAGCCAAGCGCGCGCGTCGGCGCCGCGAAATCCTCCGAAGAATCGCAACGCCCGGAGATAAGCCTCCTGGACGACGTCTTGCGCGTCATGCTCGTTGCGCGTCAGCCATCGCGCGAGGTTGTACGCAGCGTCCAGGTGGGGAAGAAGCGCCTGTTCGAAAGCTTCGGACGTGCGTTGTGCTGGCATCGGCGTCTCACTCTTCGGCAACTCGGGCCGCTCTTCAGCTCACCCTCGGCCTACCAATAATTGGACGCAGATGGCGCCGCTCAATTGTGTAAATCGTTTGTCAAAAGTTTGTCACCGCCGCTGACGGCCGGGCGCAACGCGCGAACTCCTCCGATGGCTGGGCGAGAATCCGCTGCACAAGCGGGAACGACACTAGCCAGGAAGATTCACGCCGCTAAGAAACCCTCCCAAATGTCCGGTTAGACCGACCAGCGCGACCGCGATGAATTCCAAGGGGAGGCGGAGAGCAGGCAGCGGCTGCCCGCTTCCGCGGCCGGCACGAAAGTGCAGCCAACCGGCGATCCAGATGAGGGTGCTGGAAACCAAGGCCGACACAAGATGCAGCAGCAGGATTCCCTTGATCTTGTGGCCCTCCAGCGCCCACTGCCAGGCCAGCACTCCGGTCGCCAGCGCGGGTACCGTCGAAATCGCTGCGGCGAGGACGTTGTAATAAGCAGCGGCTGCGAGCGCGCGGCTTTTTGTCCACTGCGCCATCCCATCAAACACCACGCCCATGACGAACAGCGCGATGGGGAAATGAATCAGCACAACATGTTGCGCATGCTTCGCGACAAGAGCCGACTTAACATCGAATGGATGCAATTCAGCGCCTCCTTTACATCACCATCGCCCAGCAATTCGCCTGCGGCGCTCGCGGGCACGGGGACATCCGCACCCGGATGGGAAAGCAGAGGCAAGTGATGCGTTCCTCTTGGTGCCAGCCAATGTGCGCTGAACTGCGCCGCAAGCAACCGCACTTTAGAGACCTGCCGAAGCATCGAAATATTCCCTTGAAGCTCTTACCTGCGGCGGGGTGTCGAACTTGGCTTAAGGCTTCGCTTAATGGACCGTGGCGCTGCTGTGCGGGTCTCTTGCCGTTCAATGAGGTGTGGAAGGTGTCTCTGCGTTTGCGTCGGTCGTCGGGGCGACTGGCGGATGGCCGGGCGGGAGAGCCGCCTTCGCGCCTGACGAGGGCGAACCGGTCAATCTTCGAAGATCCGGAAACGGAACCTGGGTCTTATCGGAGTTTTGCGGGAGATGCGGGTTCGTCCCCGGGGCCGGGTGTTCGATGGCCCCGCCGGACGCTTCGGTCTTCGTAACCACCCACTGGCCGTCGCGCTTTTCGAGCTGGTAGCCGACCTGCATGGTGGCGCCCTGCGGCGCTCCCGTCTTGGGACGAAACGACACCTGCGCGTGCGCCTGAGTTCCCTGAATCGATACGTTGGTGACGTCGATGTCCATGGCGGTGAGGTTCAAGCTGCCGAGGGACGCCAGGTGACTGGTGATGCCGGAGCGAATCGCGTCGGCGTCGCTCTGCTGCTTCTTGCATCCGCCCGCAAGCGCGAGGGTCAGCCACACGGCGCCAAGGATTTTCACTGTCGCGGCCCTGCTCATTCCCCCTCCTTCCGCTTGGCTTGACCCGCTGCCCTTACATCACGCCGGCACCCGCGAGCGCTTCGCGGGCTGCTGCGCTTCCCTCAGAGGTAATCTCTCGCTCGCCGAAACCTACGCCAATCTTGCGGAGAAACGCCGACGGAGGCTCGCCGCCGGCGAGAATCCAGGCGTAGTCGTTGGGGATGCGCCGCGTCGCTCCGTTCACCTCGAGTATAACCGCGTCGCCGGTGAACTCCACCACGTTGGAGTTGAAGATGACCTCCACTTTTCGCTTGCGCCTGCATTCTTCGATACGCTGGGAATTCCGCTCCTTGATGCGATGGAAGGCGCTCTGGCGGTAGGAGAGCGTGACCGTGTTTCCCACTTGAAACGCGAGGCCCATGGCGGCTTCGACGGCGCTGTCGCCGCCGCCTACAACCAAGATTTTCTTGTGCACGTAGTGATCGGCCTCGATGAGGCGGTACATCACCTTCGCAAGCTCCTCGCCTTTGGCGCCGAGTTTGCGCGGGCTGCCGGTCTTGCCCAGGGCCAGGACCACGGCGCGGGCGCGGTACTGCGCCTTGGTCGTAGAAATTGTGAACAGGCCCGCATCGTCCTTCTGCACGTTTTCCACCTTTTCGCTGGGGCGAAATCTGAAATCGTTTCGCTCCACCACTTTCTTCCAAAAGGCCAGCAGCTCTTCTTTCGAGAGCTCGGTCTTCTTGAATTTCCCGTACAGGGGGAACTCGACGTGGCTGGTCAGAACGAGTTTTTGACGCGGATACTTCGCCACCGTGCCGCCCAACTCGCTTTCGTCCACGGTGATGCACTTCAGTTTTCTTTCGATGGCGCGGAGCGAGGCGCTGATTCCCGCGGGGCCGGCCCCGACGATGAAAACGTCGTAGACGTCCGAGGCGCCGCGCCCGCCTCCCACGTTCACGATGCGCGCGGCAATGGTGTCGATGCAGTCGCGGCCCTGATTGATGGCGTTCTTGATCAGCGCCAGGCCGCCCAACTCGCCCACGATGAACATGTTCTTCACCGTGGTCTCGTGCTCGGGAGTCAGGTGCGGAAGATCCGCTCCGACGCTGGGGCTGGCCATCACCATGGTGATCGCGCCGACGGGGCAGGCCTCCGCGCAAAGGCTGTGGCCGATGCATTTGTAACCGTTCACGATGACGGCTTTGCCGCCCACCATGCCCAGCACGTCCCCTTCGGGGCAAACCGTGGTGCACGCTCCGCAGCCGATGCAGGAGTTCGCGTCGATGTGGGGATGCTGCGCGCGGGGGCCTTCGGAATGCAGCGCGCCTTTTTCCGCGGCGGCCCGCCCCCGCGCGTCCCGCTTCTTCAGGTTGCGGAGATGGATGACGAAAAACAGAAGAATGACGCCGCCGGCGATCAGGAATGAGATGAGGTTATCCATCAGTTCTCCGTCAGGGTGCCCTAGAGCCGGTACCCCAAGTAAAGAGCGATGCCGATGTGCAGCAGCGCCAGGATCGCAAAGGCGTAGCTGAACGGCCAGTGCACCACGTGCCAGAGGTGAAACACCTGCTGCGTGCGGGAAAGGAAAAGAATTCGCTTCGAGAGGGCGGCCTGGCGGCGTCCCACCAGGATGGCCTGCTCCAGCTTGGTGTTGCGCGTCGCGCGCAAGCCGCACAACGAAAACAGCCACGCGCCAAGTCCCGCGCCGCGCAGGCGAAGAAGCGAAACCTGCAGCGGCCGCTGGCCGTCGAGCAGGATCATCCAAAGAAACGCGGCAGGCAAGGACAGGTGGGCCACTTCCGAGGCATCGGGGAGGTCGAACAGAGTGTCGAGCGCTTTGCCGACCACCTGCTTTTGTCCCGCCAGTTCTCTCCGCAGCCTTTCCTCGAGATCCTGCATTTCCTTCAGGGAAAGCTCGGCTGCGCTCAGGTTGCGCGGAATCTGGGCATAGAGGTAGCGGCCCACGAAGCCGCTCAGGGTGACGGCCAGCATGCTCCAGAAGGCCATGCCGGCGATGTTGCTGAATTTGAAGGAGGAGTGAAGAGCGATGATCAAAGGAGCCGCGGTGCCCAGCACGACGTGAAAATCGAGCCAATGGCGCGAATTGCCCTGGCGCGCCAGCCATCCCCACTTCTTGCGCAGAGGATAGAGATAGATCAGGAAGAACATGAACACGCCGAGCATGCCGAGCTTGATGCCGATGGTGCCGCCCGGCCGCAGGGCGTCGTGCTTGGGCGAAAAAGGCCGTTGCGCCACGCCCAGCGTGTAGTAGTCGTAGCCGTAACCGGCGAAGATGAGAATGACGGCGGCGGCGGCGAGCCAAGCCAGAAGGACCCGGGTGCGATGGCCTCGCTCGGCGTCTTCGCGAGCCAGGATGACGGCGGTCTGTGCGTTCGTTTGTGTGCTCATGGTGTTTTCTCGAGGTCAATTTGAATGGAGGCGCGGAAGCGGCGGTAAGCGCTGAAGCGGTGGACGTTGCGCCAGTGCTGCAGCGGCGTCTCCACATCAATGGCCGCCGAAACCGGCATCCAGTACGTTTCTTCGGGATCGTGGAACTGCACCTGCGCGTAGTGAACGTCGCTGGTCATGGCCCGCAGCCCGAGGTCTTTCAGGCTCGAGTCCACGGCGGCGGTTAGCCGCGTGATCGCTCCGGTCGTCTTGTCAATCCAAATCGTGCCGGAGAGCGGAAGAGGGTAGCTCTTGCCGCGCAACTGGAGAGCCGCGGGCGAGGAGGCTCCGGGCATGGGCTTGTAGTCGATCTTGGCCATGAGCACGCCATCTACATTTTCTTCTCCCGCGGGCTGGAAGTCGTAGCTCGATTCATAGCTCTGATGCACGATGAGCAACAAGCTGGTGAAGCCGTTGGTGAGCAGAAGGGTTCGAGACGGATCGCGGAAAGGCAGCTTGCGGGATTCGCGCGACTCCAACAATTTGCCGGGGCTGCCCGCCGGATTCCCCTGCAGCTGATAATCGTATTTCGATTCTTCCCGGTAAACGGTCTTGCCGTTGCGCCCGACAATCATTTGCGTGACCGATTCCGAGCAGACCACGTTGGTGGCCTGCTCGAAGAAGCCGTCCACATGGCGGCGCGCCCGCGCCAGCGCCTCGAGCGGTCCGGGCGCGTCTGACACCGGCGCGGAAAGGGTCTGCGAACGCATCCCGCCGCCGCACGGAATCAGCAACAGGCCGGCGCAAAGCGTCGAAATGGACCTGCGCATCATCGCGTCCGGTATCCTCCGAAACGGTAGCCCACGGTCAAGACCGCCTGCTTGTAGTTCAGAGCCGTGCCTTGGTTCCACGAGAATAGCCCTTCGAAGAAATAGCGCGGGCCGAAATTCCAATCGACCAGGCCGTTGATGAAGTGGGAGTGGGTGTTGTTCGTGAGCGGCGAATTGAACGTCTGCCAGCCGCTCTGGCCTTCAAGGCGCAGTTTGTCGGTGAGATTCTTGGAGAGAGAAAACGAAGTGTAGTTTCCCTGGCCGAAGGAGCTGTTGAACTCCGAGTAGTGCGCGTCCAGGCGCAGGCCGGTGTTAAAAAGCTGTTCGAAGGTCGCGCCGTAGAGTTGATTCCAGGCATGGGAGTTGTTGGTGCTCGTGCTGCTCTTGCCGAGGGTAGTGTACAGGGCCGCGTGCCAGGGGATTTCGACGCGCACTCCGCCGCTCAGCCCCTGGAACAGGTACTGGTCGAGCAGGCCCGTGCCGATCAGCGCGGGATTGAAGGTCGGGAGATTCCTAAGGTAATTGTCGTTCAAGCTGAAAGTGAAGCGCTTCGCGGGCTGATAGCGCACGGTGGTAAAGCTTTGCGTGAGACCCGTGCCGTAGTGGACTCCGCCCGCGGCGGTGCGGGCCTTGTCCGCCTGGAGCGAGTTATAGATCGAAAGAGTGCGCGTGACCGAAAACGTATTTTCGAAGAAGGCGAATTCGCGGGCGATGTGCCAATCGATGCTTGTCGCCGCCAGCCCCGCCGTGCTGGTGAAGTGCAGGGAGTCGAAGTTGCCGGTCTCGTAGTTCACGAAGACGCCCGCAATCCGCTGGTTCGGCGCATAGCTCCACGAAGTGGGATCGGGCGTCGAGCCGGCGAAGAATCCCGTCGTGAATTCGCGCGAGATTTTTCTTCCGAAGTACCCGCCGTCGATCGTGCTCAAGCTCGGAGCCCAGGGAAGGTACAGCCGGCCGATTCCCGCGGTGATCGGCGAGTCCGGGTTCTGATAATAGAATCCGGCGTGATACGTGCGGTTGATCAAGTCGGTCAGCGTGGTCGGCGATACGCCTCCCGCTCCGCCGGTGCTTTGCGTGGTCAGTCTGCCGCGCCAGTAGCCGGTGAAGTTCCAGTACGTGCCTCCGATGTGCGTCATATTGGCGTCCACCAGGAAGCCGATCTGATTGGAGTTCAGGCCGCCCGACTCGAGGATGGAACTGTAGTCGAAGCCGATTCGGCCCCGCATCTGGCTGTTGACCGGCGGCGACATCGTGTGGGGCACCTGCGTTTCGCGGATCTCTTCGTCGAGGGGATCGCCGTAGGTGAAGCCCACGACGATGGGATAGTTCTTCGATTCCTCGGCGTTTTGCTCCGCGGTCCGCTGCTCGATGCTTTGCGGATGGAGATAGGCAATGTCGCCGACTTCGAGATCTTCGCGCGAACTGAGGATTTCGCATACGGCCGAAGTATCCGCCACGCTCAAGACGCGCAACTGCGCGACGCCGTCGCCGGTCTGAAAGCGCACCGCCTGCGTGGCGCCGGCATCCGCGCCGCCGCGCGTCGCGGTCAGAATCATTCCTTCTTTGAGCCCCGCATTTCGCCCGGCATCGACGTACACCGCTCCCTCGGCGATATACTTCACGTGAAAAATGTTCTGGGGAGCCGGGGAGCTCTGCGCGCGCGCCGCCATCGCGCCCGAACCGGCCCAAACGGCGAGTGCCGACACAACCGGCAGGATTCGCGCGATCGCGATCAAGTCGGTTACCCCCCGCCGCCGTTCTTGTGGCAGTTATAACAGGTCGTCGGCCCGTAGGAATAGCCGGAGATTCCCTGGTGGATCTGGTCGGTGCTGGCCTTGGGGTGGCACGTGGCGGTGCACGAGAAAACCGCGTAGTTCGACGAATTGATGTGGCAATCGGTGCACTGGGCGTTGTGGTGGGGAATGGGGAAATAGGTGTGATTGAAGGTCGCCCCCGACCAGGACGCGGTGGTGTGGCAGGTCTGGCAAGTGGTCGGGAAGCCCGCGGAAACGTGGTTCGGATTGTTGGTTCCGAGGTAGTCGGCTTTGTGGCAACTGTAGCAATCGGTCGGCACGGTGGTGTAGTTGTTGTTGACGTGGCAGCTGGTGCAGGGCACCGACACGTGCGCGCCGGTCAGCGGGAACGCTGTCTTGCTGTGGTCAAAGCTTGCCGGGGTCCACGCCGTGGTGCTGTGACACACGTCGCAGGTAGTCGGGAAGCCCACTGTGGCATGGGGCGGATTGTTCGTCGCGTTATAGTCCGGCAGGTGGCATGCCTTGCAGGTCGGATCGTTGAGGGAATAATTGTTGTTCACGTGGCACGCGGAGCAGACCAGCGTGGTGTGCGCTCCCGTTAGCGGGAATCCGGTGTTCGCGTGGTTGAACGTGGCCGAGGTCCAGTTGGCGGTCGTGTGACACAAGGTGCAGTCCGTCGGGAAGCCCGCCGACGCGTGCGGCGGATTGTTGGTGTTGTTGTAGTCCGGTTGATGGCATCCCCAGCAGGTGGTCGGTGTGGTCGTGTAGTTGCCGTTGATGTGGCAACTGGCGCAGGGCACGGAGACGTGCGCGCCGGTCAGCGGAAACGAAGTCTTGCTGTGGTCGAAGGTTGCCGGCTGCCAGGCCGTCGTGTTGTGACACACGGCGCAGGTGGTCGGAATGCCGGTGGAGGCATGCGGCGGGTTGTTCGTGCCGTTGTAGTCCTTGGCGTGGCACGCGTAGCAATCGGTCGGAGTCGAAGTGAAATTCCCGTTGATGTGGCAGCTGGTGCAGGGAACCGACACGTGCGCTCCGGTCAGCGGGAACGCCGTCTTGCTGTGATCGAACGTGGCCGGCGACCACGCAGCGGTCGTGTGACACATCGCGCAAGTGGTGGGGATGCCGGTGGCCGCGTGCGGCGGGTTGTTCGTGCCGTTGTAGTCCTTGGCGTGGCAGGAATAGCAATCGGTCGGCGTATTCGTGTAGTTGTTTCCCACGTGGCACGCCACGCAGTCGAGCGTGGCGTGCGCGCCCGTGAGAGCGTAGCCCGTGTACTTCAGGTGATCGAACTTGGCGCCCAGCCAGCTGTCGGCGCTGTGACACGACTCGCACGTGGTCGGAAAATTCAGAGCCGTGTGGCTGGGGTTGTTGGCCGACTGGAAGTCTTGCAGGTGACATGAGGAGCACTCCGTCGATAGGCCCACGTACTGCCCGACGGCTACGCCCTTGTGGCACGCCTCGCATTCGACGGCGGCGTGCGCCCCGATGAGCGGGAAGAGATTCTGGTGCTCCTTCACAGATTGAATCGAGACCTGCCAGCCTTTCACCGTGTGGCATTGCGCGCAGTCGGACCCGAATTTCCGGAGGTGAATATCGGCGTGGCAATCGGCGCAGTTCTTTCCCACGTCGGTGAATACCGGTTTGACGTGGCACTCGGTGCAGCGGACCTTCTCGTGCATGCCGCGCAGCGGGTAACGAGTCATGTTGTGGTTGAATTCGGGAACGGCGCGGATCGGCTTCCAGCCGCTGGCGGTGTGGCAGTTCTCGCAGGGAATGGCCAGCGGGCCGTGCGGACTTCGGGTGGCCGCGCGCTGCGGTTGCGCAGATGGCGGGGCCGGCTGAAACAGTACAGATAGCAGCCAGCAAACGACTTGAAGCAAGGAGGTCGCTGCAGGCACTTTTTCCCCCTGTCCCTGCTTTGGCGCACTACGGACTGGGTTCTTGAATGATTCTAGGAATCTTAGAGTGAAACAACTGTACCACAGGACAGTTTGCGTTCAGGCGGCCGTACTGTCCCGGTAAATCCTGCCCTAGCACGAAGATACGGCGAAGCAAGGGCCTATTTAGCCTTCCGATTCAAGGGGCCTGGGTCAACAACGTGGCACGCCGAGCACTGCAAGGGCGTGGGCTTGTAAAAAAGAACCTCTTGGCCTTCAACGACCTTCGTCAAATTGTGACATTGATTGCAAGCCACGTGGGCGTGCCCGCCCTCGAGCGGGAACTGCGTCCGCTTGTCGTGGTCGAACGTGGATGGCGCCCAGCTCTGCACCACGTGACAGTCGGCGCACAGCGTCTTTCCGGACTTGGCCAGGAATTGCCCTCCGTGGGGATCGGCGTGGCAGGCGTCGCACTCCTGCGACACGCCTTGGAACTGAATCTCCCGCGTGCCGGGCGCCGCCTTGTGGCATGCGCCGCACGCTACCGTGCGGTGCGCGCCCAAAAGAGGGAACTTCGTCTTGGAGTGATCGAAGCCGTTGACGTCGGTCCACGACTTGGTGCTGTGGCAGGCCTCGCAGCCCAGAGGCCGCCCGTCGGCTCGCTTCTGCGCCATGCGCGCGTCGAACTCGCCATGGTGCGGATCGGCGTGGCACGCCGTGCAGGTCTGATCCTCGAAGTGAAGCGGAATCACCTTGCCGGTGCGGCCGGCGAGTCCCGCTTTGTGGCAATCGACGCAGGCGACTGCGGCGTGCGCGCCGGTGAGAGCGAATTTCGTGGCGCGATGTTTTGCGATGGTGAAGAGCGACCGGTGAAAATCCTGAACCGTGTGGCACGTCTCGCAGCGGTCTTCATACGGCTCGCCCGCAAACTGCCCGCCGTGAACGTCCTTGTGACACTCGCTGCAATTCGCAAACTTCACTTTGTAAACGGTGTCTCGGCCCGCCGGGATGTGGCACTTGGCGCACTCCACCTTGGCGTGCTTTCCCAGCAGCGCGTACTTCGACGTGGCGTGTTCCTGCACGCCGAAGAGCGACGGCTTCCAGCCGTCCACCGTATGACACTCGGCGCACTCGCCTTTCTTCGGGCGTTCGGCGAATTGCCCGTTGTGCGCATCCGGCTTGTGACAATCGATGCACGTCTCGAACGGCACCGGTCGCGCAAAATCACCCTTGTTGTGACACGCAGAGCAGGCGACTTTCGCGTGCAGCCCCAGCAGAGGGAATTTCGTTCGCGAGTGATCGAACGTAAAGGCCGGAAGCATCTTCCTCCAGCCCGCCGTCGTATGGCAGTCCTCGCAGCGCTGCTTGAACGCGCCCCGGTGCGGATCCACGTGGCAATCGATGCACGCCCCGAACTTCATGTCCTTGAATCGCGCCGGCGCCCCGGGCGCGTCGGGCTTGTGGCACTTTTCACAGGCCACCTGTGTGTGCAATCCAGTCAGCGGATAGCGCGTTTTCGAGTGATCGAATTGCCGGGCGGCTTTCCAGTCGTTGACGTCGTGGCAGCGCTGGCAATCGGGGCCGAGCTGGCCCTTATGGGGATCGGCGTGGCAAGGCGCGCAATCCGGGGAAAGCCCGAGGAACGATTTGGCAAGGTCGCGCTTCTTGATCAGCGCGCGCTCGCCCGGCATCATGTTCGCGGGGATGTGGCACTGCTCGCACGCCAGTCCCGCATGTTTGCCTTCCAGGGGATAGCCGGTGAGCCGGTGATCGAACTGTTTCAGGGACGGCTCCCAGTGAACCAGCGGGAAGTCTGCGCCGTTGTGGTCCAGGTGGCAGCGCACGCAGTCCTTGCCGTTCGGGTTCTTCATTGGCAGCTGGGCGTGGTAGCCGGTGTGCGTGGAAAGGCGCCGCGCGATTTCCGCGTGGCAGTCCAGGCACTTGAACGTGGGAGTGCTCGCGCCAAACTGATGGCAGCTCGCGCACTGGGTCGTGCCGCTGAGCGGCTCGTGGGCCTTCGCCAGCGGACCCGGAGAGATCTGAGCGTGGAGCGGAGCGGGATTGAGCGCGCCGGCAACGAAGACGAGCGCGAAAAGGATGAGCGGCGCGCGGGCGGCGGGAACGAGACTCGGACAGCGCCTGAAGGCCAGCCTGAGAACGATCAAATCGCTCCCCGTCAAGATGCGTCGAAATCACAACTTGGCCGGGTCTGCTACGTTATCACGAAAATTCTGCCGGATTGGAAGTCCTGCGCGGGGCTGTGCCTATTCTCGAAACGGAGGCCCGCCTCGCAAGACTAGCGGCGCGAGCGGAAATAGCTTTGCAGCGCGGAAATCAGCGAGTTCTCCAGGCTGCGGTTGGAATCCAAATCCCACCAGGGCTTCGGCTGGGCGAAATGATCGGCGGTCTCGCCGAACCCTCGAAAGTCGGCGCGGATCACCGTGCGGTGAAATCCATCGGAGAGCTCCTGGGTGCTTATGCGGATCAGCGCTTTTCCTCCCGACCAGTGCACCTCGGCATTTTTCGGATCTGGCTTGGTAAAGGCGAGCAGCTCCTCTTTGTCCAGCTCGCGTGAAAACGCCCAGAAATCCTCCGACATCGTTTCGTCTGCGATCCTCCACTGCTTCTTGCGAATGTAGGATTGGAGATACTCCTGCACGTCCAGCGTGGTCGCGCGCAATTCGAGGCACGCGGGCGCGGCCGCCGCGGCCGAACCTTTCTGATCCCTTTCGCGGTCTTTTTTCGATTTCTTGGTTGTCGCCGTGTCGTTTGCCGAAGCGGTGCACAGCCTGGCGTCGCCGTCGCCTGCGCTCTGGCCCTGCGCCGCGCCCGGCGCCGTCAGAAGCCCAAGAAAGAAGATGCCAATCGATGTCCTTCGAAAAGTGGTGATAGCCGTTTTTCCCGTCATCCGTTCCTGCCGCCCGGACCGGAGGACGATTGTACCCATTCTATCTGTCTCGCAGTATAGACAAACGCGGGGAGCCGGCGCCTCCGGGCATCGAACACTCGTTCGCGGACACAACCTTTACACAACCTTTGCATCGTCGTGACACCTCGTCCGTTGAGTCAGGTCATTCTCTTGGCCGCCGTCGGTGCAGCGAGGTTCAACGCTGCCTGGACAAAGGGGAAACAGAGGGAGGCGCCGTGAACCGATTCGCTGATTTGAACAATTCGACATCTGCGGAAAGGAATGATCGGGCGGGATTGAGCAGGTCTCGCCTCATCGCCGCAGCCGGCGCCCTGCTGACCGTGCTCGCGCGGCTTCTCCGTCCGGATCCGGCCCGGCGAGGACCCCTCTTCAGAAAAAGATCCGCCGATGGGAGGCCAATTTACCGCAGAAGGATCGAACGGCTCCGAATCACCGACCTGTGAAAGACGTACGGTGTCTTCTGAGGTGTGCCTTCGCTTGGAAATGAGCGGAGCCGCGAGCGTGGTGAGCTACCGTCAGTCACGGACTACTGTTCCTCGGAAAGGGACCCTCAGGGTTTCAGGGCGGGTAGAAGTACAGATGGCTTTACTGTTCGTATGCGCCGATGTCGATGAGTCCGTTCTGAACGCGTGGATTGCCGGCGAAATCGACGGTCCCGACAATGCTCGTGCCGAGGTTGGCTCCCGCGTTGACGGCCGGCGAGGTGGATCGAATATCCAGATTCGGCGGCGAGGCGAGGCTGATGAACTGCGGATTCGAGAACGGGGGAGAATGAGAATCGTTGCCGGTTTTCGCCAGATAGTTCGAATATCCGGTATAGGTTTTCCCGGCCCAGAGCCACGTGCCGTTCGCCGCGCCGATGGTCGAGTAGTACAGGTTGTAGTCCACGACGGCAGGATGCGGCGTTGAGCTCGTGAAGCTATTCACGAACAAGCCCTGAGACGTGGCGTACAGAATGTTGTTCTCAAAGGTGTTGTTTGTGGCGTGGAACTGAATCTGAAATTCCCCGCTTCCCGTCTTTTTCGTGTCGTTGCCATACAGGGTATTGTTGACGATCGTGCAGTGCTCCGTCCCGCCGACGCCGCTGGCGTAGCCGCCGATGGAAATGCCGTTGCTGTTGTCGGAATAGATCACGTTGTTGCGCGCGATGACGTTGCTGGTGTCGTGACCCGAATGCTCGCTCGCCAGTTCGATGCCGAGATCCACGTTGTGCACCAGGTTCCGCTCGACGACGATGCTCGTGCCTCCATCCACATAGATTCCATCGGCCGCGTACTGATTCCCGTATGCCGGGTTTCCGTAGGAGGTGATGTTGTAGATCGTGTTTCCGCTGATTTCACCGTTGCGGGCCTGGTCGTAGGACGGATTAGGCGACACTCCTTCGAAACCGATCGCGTCGATGCCGATGTTGTTGTTGTCGTGAATGAGATTGTTGGTGATGCTGAAGTTTTCCACGTTTCCGTCCACGGACAGCGATTCGCTGCATCCCGTGGTCAGGTGATCGACTTCGTTGCCGCTGATCGTGAGATTGTCGATGGAAGCGGGCGCCTGCGTGCCGTACACGGTGAGGCCGAAAGCGTTGGCGCCGCATCCTTTCGCGGTGGTCGTGATGTTGTGGATATGATTGTTGAGGACCTGAAGGTTGCTGCCCGCCCCGAAAATGTAGATGCCGATGGGCACATTTTTTCTGCTTGCGGTGGTGTAGTTGCGAATTTCGAAGCCTTCGATGGTGATGTAACTCTGGTTCTCGATGGTGATCAGTCCCCATTGACCCCCCGGAATCGCCAAGCCCTTTCCGTCAATCGTCGCGAGTTCGCCGGGGTAGCTTGAAAACGTGACGTATCCCGCGGAAGCGGATCCCGACACGCGTATGGTGACCACTTCGTTGTAAACCCCTGCGCGCACGTGAACCGTATCGCCAGGCTGAACGGTGTTGGCCGCGTGCTGAATTGTTCTCCACGGCGAGGAGATTGTGCCCGGATTCGAATCATTCCCCGACGTAGACACGTAGTATGTGGCGGCGAAAACCGACTGAGCGAGCGCGGTCAGCGCGACGACGCCAAGCAATGAGAGCAGGCAAACCGGCAGCCTGGAGCTCAAGCGCAACCCAGCGCAAGCCGCAAATCCCGGATTCGAGAAGCGGCGAAGCATGTGGCCTCCTTCTTTCAATCCATTCAGAAATAGAACTTCAAGGCGAACTGCACGAAGCGCGGGTCGCGCGCCCCTTGCGCCTGTCCGAATTGTGGCGTGCCGAATTCGAGAGGCGTGGGTTCCTCGCCGATAAGCCCTACCGGTTCAAACAAGGGATTCACGTGGTTCCAGATGTTGAAGAACTCCGCGCGAAATTCGAAGCGCTTGTTTTCGCTCACCGGAAAGGTCTTGAAGATGGACAAATCCCAGTTCTGAAAGCCCGGGCCGCGCACGATATTTCGCCCCGCATTTCCGAACGTGAACGCAATCGTGTTGTCCGCGAACGCGCAGGTGTTGAAAAGCGTCCCCGTGAGGCACGGCTTGCTGTTGGGGTTGCCCACCACGTTGGGCCGCACGTCGAAGAAGCCGACGCCGCCGCCGCCGTCGCTGCTCGATACGTTGGTGGCCGCATCGGTGACCGTGAACCAGTTTCCCGTGGATGCCGTGGTGATGCCCGCAATCTGCCAGTTTCCGATGACCTGGTTGAGCGCACCCGCGGCATTCCCCGCGAACCTCTTCCCGTTTCCAAAGGGAAGCTGGTAGATGTAGCTCACCACCAAGCGGTGCCGCACATCGAAATCCGAATTGCCGTATTCGAGGAACGGGAATCTCTGGTCCCGGAAGTCGCCGTTGTTCAGCGAACCCAGGTTCGCGCTGGAGGCGTCGTCCAGGGCATGCGCAAACGTGTACGCCGCTTCGAACTCCAGCCCCTGCGATAAATGCTTCTCGAAGCGCACCTGCAGCGAGTTGTAGTTCGAGAAGCCGTCCGAGCGCAGCAGATTGATTCCCGTATCGAACACTGGATTGCAGAGAGGGGGAAAGACGGTGGAGTCGCACACTCTGGCCGGCCGCCGGGCATCGGTCGGACAATTCTGAGGGTTCGGCAGCGCGTTGCAGAACGTCGCATCCGGCGCCGCCTGGTTCCCGTTGTAGAAGTTGTACAGATTCGAGCCGTGCGACCCAGCATAGGAAATCTCCAGCACGCTCTTGCCGGGAAGCTCGTATTCGAATCCGAGGTGCCACTGCTGCGTGAACGGAGTGCGCAGCGTCGGGCTGACGGAAAAGAGCAGCGGCGTATTGGGATCCGTCAGGGAGCTGGCCGGAAAACCTTGTGAGAGCGCGTTGAACCCGGGGATCGAGCAGTCCACTTGATTGGGATTCGGATTGGCCGACGACAAGAAGCAAGGCTGGTTGAACGATTGCGTCACGAAGAACGGCGGATTGAAGCCGGGGCTGGGGCTGGAGTAGGGCCCGTTTTCCTGGCCGCCGTAGAAAATCCCGTACCCCGAGCGCAGCACCAGCTTTTCCCTTATTTTGTAGGCCAGCCCCAGGCGCGGAGCGAAATTCCCCAGATACGGCGCAATTAGCCCGGGGGTGCCGTCGCGAATCACCGGGATATTCTCCGAGAGGAAAGGTGTGAGTTGGGTGGTCTGCCCGGCCGGCACAAGCAGCGAGTCGGTGGCGAAATCGAAGGTGGCCTGCTCGTTATTCACCGCTTTGATGGTCGTGAACAACTCATAGCGCAAGCCCAGGTTGAACGTCAGCCGCGGCGTCATGCGGAAATCGTCCTGGGCGTAGAAGGCGTAAATCTGCCGGTGGTAATCGACGTTGTGCACGCTGGTAATCGTGCCGCCGTCGGAAAGTCCGAGGAGAAAAGTGGCGAAGGCTTCGCCGCCGGTCGTGGGCGCGGCGGGATTGTCGGTAAAGTCGCTGCCGAAAGTGATGGTTCCGCGAGCCGCCGAAGGCTCGAGAAGCGTGAATTGCTCGTTGCGAATCTCGGTTCCGAATTTCGCCGAGTGGCGGCCGTGCACCCAGGTCAGGTTTTCCGTGAACACGTAGCTGTTCTGCTGTTCGATCGCCGGGAGGAACCCGGCGCTGCCGATGGTATTGGTGCCGTCGTTGACGGAAATCTGCGGAAGGCCGCCCAGGTCGTGCCCGAAAGGAACGCCCGGAAAGTTCAGTTGCGCGGACACGTTTGTGTTCGGGTTCAATTGAAAGCGGTGCGTATTGATGCGGTTGTACCCCAGCCGCGCCTCATTCACCACGTTGGAAGAGAAAATGTGCGTCTCGCTCAGCGCAAAGCTCTGGAAAGAGTCGTCCTCCGTGCCGTCGTTGAACGCCCCGCCATCCAGCAGGCTGGCGGACGTTCCGGCAAAGGGCGAAGGCGTGAAGCTCGGCTGATTTTCGTAGCTGAACCTGCCAAACAGGCTGTCTCGGTCGGAGAATCGGTGATCGATGCGAACGTCTGCATTGTTGCGGTTGTAGGTCTTCTTCGGCTCGGAGAAGAAATTCGATCCGTTAATGTTCGCATTGGGCGCTGAAAACAGCGCGGCCAGCCGCGCGGCCAAAGGATCAATCGAGCCATTGGGAAAGATGTTCGTAGGGTTCCCCTGGCCATCCACGCCGATGGGCACGCCGCAAAAACCGTCGGGATTGAGGTTGGAAACTTGCGCTAAGCGCGCATTAAAGATCTCTCCCATAAAGGTCGGGTGGCCGTTGCAATCCACCGCGACCTGGTTCGTAGAATTGCCATTGAGGTCCACGGCCATCGCCGGTGTGTTCGTGAGGAAGCTGGAAAAATTACCGCCCACCTCATCCGGCGTGGGAATGAGCGAAAGTTGCGGCAAGGCCTGAACGATGCGAAGGCCTTCATAGTCCACGAAGAAAAACGTCCGGTCCTTTACGATGGGGCCGCCGAAAGTCGCGCCGAACTGATTCTGATGGTAGGACTGGCGGCCAAAGATGTCGAAAGCGTTGTTCGCGTCCAAGATGTCGTTGCGCAGGAACTCGTAAAGATTGCCGTGGAAATCGTTCGTCCCGGACTTGATGACGGCGTTCAAAATCGCGCCATTGCCGCGGCCGAATTCGGCGCTGTACGAGTTCGTCTGCACCTTGAATTCCTCGATGGCGTCAACCGACGGCTGGATCACGTAGGCCTGCCCGGTCAGCACGTCGCCCAGGTTCGAGTTATTGTCCACGCCGTCGAGCAGAAAATTGTTCTGCAAGGCGCGCGCACCATTGGAACTAAACCCGAAACTTGTTTCCACGCGCGAGCCCGGCTCGCTGGGCACGACGCCTGCGCCCAGTAGCGCCAGTTGCGCGTAGTTGCGGCCGTTGAGCGGCAGCGCAACGGCGCGCTGCCCGTTGATGACCTGGCCCAAGTCGGAGGTCTCGGTTTCGAGCAGCGGAGCGGTGGAGGTCACCTTCACGATTTCGTCGGGCCGCCCGACCTGCAGAGTGATGTCCACGGCCAGGCGCTGCTGCACGTCCAGCGGGAACGGGCCGGCCACAGCCTTCTTGAATCCCGGCTGCTCGACGGTCACCGTGTAGCGGCTAACCTTCAGCGGGCTGGCGACGTATTCGCCCACGCCGTTCGTCTTTACCGTGAAAGTGATGCCATGATCCACGTCGGTCACGACCACCTTCGCGCCTGCTATCACGCCTCCCGAGGCGTCCTTCACCGTGCCGGCGATGCCGCCGGCGTCCTTCTGCGCCCAGTCGGGGAGATGCAGCACCACAACAGCGGAGAGGATCGCTGCGCATTGCAGAAAACGGCGGCCGGGACTCATCAAAACCCTCCTTCCGGTTTGGCGCACTGGGTGGGGTGGTAGGGCACGGCTCTAGCCGCGCCGCAACCCCTGGGGGCTCAGCGGCTGAAGCCGTCCTTCGTCTGAAATCAGGGCGCTACTGGCTTTTCTGTCCACTTGCAACCCAGCTTTCGATTTGCTACTTTTACTTTCGATTTCTTTTCCTGTCAAGAGGAAACCAACGGGGAGATGCTCTTTGTCGCCGCCTCAAAATGCGGTTTCTGCAGGCCACCGCCTCCGGCGAATCGCCTTGGCTCTCTTCCTTGCGCTCTTGGCCACGGCGGCCGCAGCGGTGGCGCTCCGGCAGATCCGATACGGCAGCCATCCGGATGCGGCCAAGCGCATCACGCTCCTGCTGCGCGCCTTTCATCCGCGCTCCATGCTGCACGCGCCTGCGCACAGCGTGGCGCGGGCGCGTTTCGCTGTGTGGGACGTTCCACAACCACGTGGACGATGCCCGCGGGATCGGCGAGCGCATCCCGCCCGATCAGCTCGTCCATTCCATGGATGAGGTGAATGTCCAGAGAATCGTGATTCTCACCGGCGGATGGGGAGATGCGCTGCAGCGCGTGCTGGATGCGACCGTGAAGCCTTATCCCGGCCGCTTCATCGTCTTCACGCAAATCGATTGGAGTAAAGTAAACGATCCGGATTTTAGCCGCGAAATGGTGGAGCAGCTCGACGACGGCGTCCGCCGCGGCGCCCGGGGATTGAAAATCCTGAAGGACCTCGGCCTGGAAGTCCGCGACGCCCGCAAGAAGCTGCTGCGCATCGATGATCCGCGCCTGGACCCCGTCTGGGACGCGTGCGGGCGCCTGGGAATTCCCGTGGCCATTCATACCTCCGACCCGGACGCTTTCTTCACTCCCGTGGACCGCCACAACGAGCGCTACGAAGAACTGATGGAGAATCCATCCTGGAGTTTCTACGGCCATGACTTTCCAGCCAAGCAGGAACTGCTGGACGAGCGAAATCGCGTGATCGAACGCCATCCCGGCACGACGTTTCTGGCGCTGCACGTGGCCAACTGGCCGGAGAATCTCGATGCGGTGTCCGCGTGGCTGGACCGCTACCCGAACATGCTGGTCGAGTTTGGCGCGCGCCAGGCGGAGCTGGGCCGCCAGCCGCGGCGTGCCGCGAAATTCTTCCAGGACTATCAGGATCGCATTCTCTTCGGCACGGACTCCGAGCCGGTCCCGGAAATGTATCGCAACTACTTTCGATGGCTGGAAACCGACGACGAATACTTCGACTACTGGGGTTCGCCGGGACAAGGCCGCTGGCAGATTTACGGCCTCGGGCTTCCGGACACCATCCTCGAAAAGGTCTATCATCGGAATGCGGAGCGCCTTTTCGCACAGTTCAAGGGCGCGCCCTCAGGAGGCGCGGCAGGGCCATGATTCCGGTGCGCAGAAAATCGAGAAGCGCGGGCCAGTTTGCCTGGAGCGCCATTGGCGTTTCTGGCGCCGTCATACTGGCAATGGCGCTGGCCGGCCTAACCGCTTGCTCGAAACACGAAGCGCAACGCAAAGAGCCGCAGCCGGCGCCGCAGTCACAGGTTCGCGTGACGCCGGGCGCGGCCGGCCTCACGCTCGATACGCCCTCGAGCGAATTTGTTGTGGCCACGAACGGGTACGTGACCGCCAACCTGGTGACCCCGCGGGGGAAGCTCTCTCTGGATGCATCGGGAACGGAATCGGGACTCAGCGTCGTGGCGGATGGAACCGCGCTGAGCGCCTTCGCGTTTGACGTCGCGAATCCCCAAATATCCGCGCCCGAAGGCAAGCTCGGAACGCGCGGAAAACGGGTCGTCGTGAGCGGCCGAGCGGCTGGCACGGCGCTGGAAGTTTCTCTCGCCGTCGAACTCTACGACGACTTCCCGGATTTTGCCCTGGTTTCCGCGAGCCTCCGCAACACGGGCGACCGCGACGTTCGCTTGGATTCCGTGGATTTCGATCGCCATCGCCTCGACGCTTCGCTCGCCGGCCCCGCCGCGAAGCCCAACCAGATGTGGTCGTTCCACGGCGCCAGCATCCGCTGGGGCAAAGACAACGTCTTCGAGGTTCCGCCGAAATTTTCGCAGCAGAACCAGATGGGCTCGCTTGTGGAAGTGCAGGGCGACCTGGGACGCGTGGGCGGAGGCATTCCTGTCGTCGCTTTCTGGACGCGGTCGGTGGGCGAAGCGATCGGTCATGCGGAAACTTTGCCGCTCGTGCTTTCGATTCCCGTCGAAACACGGCAAACGCGACAAGTGGAGGCAGCCGTCCACATTGTTCCCGCCGCGACGCTTTCGCCCGGCGCCACCTATGCCACTCCGCGCGCGTTCATCGCCGTCTATTCCGGCGACTACTACGAACCGCTGCGCATGTATTCCGACGTGATCGACCGCGAAGGCCTGACCAAGCCGGCCAACACCAACGAAGACTATGCGGCGAACTGGTGCGGCTGGGGGTACCTCGCGGACGTCACCCCCGCTCAGATGCTCGGTACCATCCCCAAGCTGAAAGAATTCGGAATCCATTGGGCCACGCTCGACGACCGCTGGTTCAACAATTACGGCGACTGGCAGGCCCGCAGCGATACTTTTCCCGGCGACGAAATTCGCGCCCTGGTGCGGAAGTTCCACGCGGAGGGGATCAAGGTTCAACTCTGGTGGCTGCCGCTCGCTGTCGAGGACGGCGGGCCGGGCTACGAGTCGCACCGCTACGGCGTATCGGAAGTAGTCAAACAGCATCCCGACTGGCTCGTGCTCGACAAGGAAGGCAAGCCCGCGCGCATGACGCGCAATCTCGCCACTCTCTGCCCCGCTGTTCCCGAAGTGCGCGCGTATTACAAGCAGCTTACCGAGCGCTTCATTCGCGACTGGGACTTCGACGGCCACAAGCTCGACAACATCTACAGCGTGCCCGCGTGCTACAACCCCAAGCACCACCACCAATCGCCGCTCGATTCCGTGTACGCCATGGGCGAAGTCTATAAGACCATCTTCGAGACGACGCGCGCGCTGAAACCGGAAAGCGTGACGCAGAGCTGCCCCTGCGGCACTCCTCCCAGCATCGCCTGGTTGCGGTACATCGACCAGGCAGTGACCGCCGATCCCGTCGGCTCGGCGCAGGTGCGCCAGCGCATCAAGATGTACAAGGCGCTGCTGGGGCCGCGCGCGGCCGTCTATGGCGATCACGTCGAGCTGACGCGCGTCGCCAACCCCAATGGCGACGAACGCGACCTCGGCTCGGACTTTGCTTCCACCCTCGGCGCGGGAGGCGTGGTCGGCACAAAGTTTGCCTGGCCCGACTACGGCCCCAAGCTCAGCGACGTGTATCTCACCTCCGCGAAGGAAGCTCACTGGAAGAAGTGGATCGGCCTGTACAACCAGAAAATGCTCTCGCGCGGCGCCTTTCGCAACCTCTACGTGTACGGCTACGACCTTCCCGAAGGCTACGCGATCGAAAAGGACGGGGTGATGTACTACGCTTTCTTTGCGCCCGCGGCCGCTGCCGGCAAGGCTGCAGCGGAAGCTGACTGGTCAGGCGAAATCGAGCTGCGGGGTCTCGCGCCCGGGAAATATCACGTGGTGGATTACGCGGAAAACAAGGATCTGGGGTTCGTGACCGCGCCTGACGCGCGCCTCCACGCCGCCTTCAGCGGCCATTTGCTGCTGGAAGTCACCAAGCAGTAGCCCTGCCTGCGAAACCCATTCCCCGCACAGGGCGGAGCACGCGGAGAGGATTACACCGCTTCGCCCAGAAAGTGCGCCAGGGCTTCGCGGTCGCGAAACGCTTCGGTGCCTCCCTCTCGCGTGGTCGAGAAGGCGCCGACGGCATTGGCGTAGCGGAGACACTCCGGCGGATCCGCGCCCGCCAGGAAGCGGTGGATGTATCCCGCGTCGAAGCTGTCGCCTGCGCCGACCGTATCGACGGGATTCACCGCCGGCGCCGGACACCGCCATTCGCTGCTGCCGTGACGCACAACGGCGCCTTGTGCGCCCAGTTTCACCGCTACCGTGCGGCAAAGCTGCGAAAGCGCGATGAGCGCCTCGCCGAGATGGTCCTTGCGGGCGATCTGTTTCGCTTCGCGCTCATTCGGCAGAAAAATATCCACGAAGGCGAGAACCTCTTTCAAATCGTCCTCCCAGCGGCCTTCCGGGTCGTCATTCGTGTCGAGCGAGGTCGAGAGGCCTTTCGACTTCGCCTGATGAAACAGATCGGCGATCCGCGGCCGCAGCAGGCGATGCAGGAAAAACGACGAGAGGTGCAGGTGGCGGGCGGACAGAATGTAATCGAAATTCAGGTCCTCGTACTTCAGCTCGAACATCGTGCCGGGATACGTCAGGATGAGCCGCTGGCCCGGACGAGTGAGGATCACCGTAAGCCCCGTCGGAGTGCCGCTCGCGGACACCGCCACGTGGGTAACATCCACGCCTCCGGCGGAAAGCCGTTCGAGCGCGATCTTGCCGAGAGGATCGGCGCCCACTTTCGAGATGATTCCTACGCGAGTGCCCAAAGCGGCCAGATTGTGCGCAAAAATTGCGGAGGAACTTCCGAGAGTGAGCCGAAATCCGTCGATCAGGATTTCTTTTTCCGGTTGTAGCTCCGCGGGCAGGCCATAGAGGATCAAATCGGGGTTGATTTCGCCGACCACGCAGACATCAGGCCGCGCCACGCTGCGAACCTCCGTCGCCGCCTGCGTCGAGCATCACCACGCGCGTTAAGTGGCGGGGCTGGTCGGGATCGTATCCTTTGCGAAGGCCGGTGTGCAGTCCGAGCAGTTGCCCCGGGACGGCGGCGGCGGCGGCTCGCGCCGCCTCGGGAACCTCGAGCGACATTTCGATCAAATAGTCGGCGTGGCGGCGCACCGCCGCATGGGGAGAATTTACGATGGCCAGCGTGGTGCCGCCCAGCTCCTTGATTTCCTCCAGGACGGCCACTTCGGCGTCGAAGCCGCTCTCGCTCAGGAAGAACGTGATCAGAGTTTCCGGGCCGACGATGGCCTTCGGGCCGTGCCGGAACTCGAGTGTATGAAAGCATTGCGCGTAGGAGCACGACATCTCCTTCACCTTGAGCATGGACTCCTGCGCCACGCCGAAGAACGGCCCCTGTCCCAGGAAAACGTAGTCGGCAAAATCGCGAGCGCCGGCAAGCGACCGGATCGTGCCATGCACCTCTTCCGCACGGCGCTGGAACTGCGCGGGAAGAGCCTGAAGAGCGTTGGTGAAATCGCTCCTGCCGCCGCGTTTTGCGGCCAGCGCCTGCAAGGCCAGCAGCATGGACGTGAACGAGCGCGTCATGACCGTGCTCTTCTCGTCCACCGCCGCTAGCCGAATGGTATGCGCGGCAATTTCTTCGATGGGCGTGCCCGTCCCGCAGGTAATCGCCAGCGTCGGAGTGGCCGGCTGACGCTCGAAGTATTTTGCCGCTTCCACGACCTCGGACGTGTGGCCCGACCGCGAGATCAGCACCGGCTGGCACGGACGCGGCAGCGTCGCGGGGAAAAGCAGGATCTCCGATGCGGGAATGGCGCGCGCCTTTCCGCCGGTCAAAATCATCCAGCTGGCGGCGGCGACCTGAGCGAGATAGAAACTCGAACCACATCCGATGAAGGTCCACTCGCGGTCGTTCGGCAGGGCCTCGTTGAGCTTGTCCAGCTGCCGGCTCTCTTCGAGAGCCGCGAGGCACTGTGCCCAGGCCGCGGGCTGCGAGAGAATCTCCCGGATGGTGTTCGCGCCTGCGGCTGAATTCGGTGCTGTCAATGAATCCTCCGGCGATACATTAGGCGATGACCACCTTCACGCCCGCTTCGCGAAGCCCGCGCAGATGCTTGGCCGAAATCTTGTCGTCGGTGATGGTGTGGTGCACGGCCGGCGTCGGAGCGATCAGGGAAAGGCTGCGGCGCCCGAATTTGCTCGAATCGCACACCACCACGGTGGTCTTGGCGCTTTCCATCATCACCCGGTTCACTTTGGCTTCCAGAAGATTAGGCGTGGTGAGGCCGTAGTCCACGTCGAAACCGTCCACCGCCAAAAAGAGAAGATCCGCAGTGACATGCCGCAGCGAATCTTCCGCCAGGGGGCCGACCAGCGAAAAGGAGTTTTTTCGCAGCGTGCCTCCGGTCAATAGAACCTCGACGCCCGTCCCGGCAAGTTCTGCGGCGATATTCAGCGCGTTGGTGATCACCGTGAGCTTCGGCGTGTTCTTTACGGCGTGAGCGACGGCCGTGCTGGTGGTCCCGGAATCGAGAATGATCACCTGGCCGGGCTGCACCAGGCGCGCGGCCGCCGCGGCGATGCGCAGTTTTTCCTTGCGATGCAGGCGTTCCTTTTCGTGCAGAGAAGGATCGCGCAAGGCCGCCGCATCCACGGGGAGCGCGCCGCCGTGGGCCCGATGGATGCGGCCCTGCTGATGGAGATTCTCGAGGTCCTTGCGAATGGTGATGAGCGAAGTGCGGAAGCGCCGCGCGAGATCGGTGACCACCACGCGACCGTCGCGCTGCACCAGCTCGAGGATCTTGCGGCGGCGCTCTTCGCTCAGCATGCGGAACGAGGCCCTTCGGGGCGCAGTTTCGATTTATTTCTTTTCATTACTATTTTTTCCGGGCTGTGCTAGCTTGACATAAATGCGCCTTGCCGACAAGCACTGATGCGCCGCCCAGCGATCCTCTGCGTCAGCGCCAACCCGGCTCTCGATCGCCGCCTGCGGCTTTCTTCGCTCCGTCGCGGCGCAGTCAATCGCGCGCGCACTGCCGAGGCCTTCCCCGGCGGAAAAGCCGCGCACGTGGCCATGGCCGCCGGCGCTCTGGGCGCGCAGGCCGTGTGGATCGGTTTCCTCGGCGGCGCCGTGGGCGAAGAGTGCGCCGCCGGACTGGGGAAACTCGGCATTCAGGTGGTCGCCGTCCCGGCCAAGGCTGCTACGCGGCTCAATCTGGAGCTCATCGAGGATTCCGGGAGCGTCACGGAGGTGCTCGAGCCCGGCGGCGCGCCGGAACCGCGCGAATGCCGACGCTTGGTGCGAATTCTCGCGCAGGGCCTGCGGCGGAAATGGAGGGGAGCTCTCGTAGTGATTTCGGGGAGCTTGCCCCCTGATGTGCCTCCGAGCTTCTACGCCTCGCTCGTTGCTTTGGCGCGCGCGTCGGGATCCAAGGTGTTCCTCGATACCAGCGGCGCGGCGCTCGAGGCGGGGCTGGAGGCGCGGCCGGACTTCGTCAAGCCCAATCGCGCCGAGGCGGAATCGCTGCTCCGCCGCTCGCTGCCGGACCTTCGATCCGCTGCCGCGGGCGCAAGAGCGCTTGTCGAGCGGGGCGCGAAGAGCGCCGCGATAACCCTCGGCGCCGAAGGCTTGGTTTGGTTTGAAAGCAAGGAAGGCCCGGCATGGGCGGCGCGGCTGCCTGACCAGAAGCCGGACTCAACGGTTGGGTGCGGAGACGCCACGCTCGGCGGCTTCGCATTTGCGGCCATGCGACGCTTAAGCGGCGAAGGCGCTCTGCGGCTTGCTGCGGCCTGTGGCGCTGCGAATTGCCTGGCCCAGCAGCCCGGTCAAATTGCGCGCCAAACCGTGCAATCCTTAGTTTCCCGAATCGAGGTGCTCCGCCGAGCCATCTAGTGTCGCGTCTGGTCCTTGTAGGGGCGCAGCATGCTGCGCCCGCTTGATGCGAGTTATTTGCCGGACGCAACACTGGAAGCCCGCGCGCGAAACTCCTTCACCCCCCGCGCACGTGCTGTCACAAAGACCACACGACAAGTTAGAATGGTTCAAGCCGGCAGTTTCGGAGGGGTGGGTGAGCGGTTGAAACCGGCGGTCTTGAAAACCGTTAGGCCTCAAAAGGGTCTCGTGGGTTCGAATCCCC
>Ga0187846_10000177_pt1 | contig 38385 bp, 70 predicted proteins | sample TC_taG_FD_161473 | JGI IMG/M metagenome (GOLD analysis project Ga0187846, IMG submission 161473) | Biofilm microbial communities from the roof of an iron ore cave, State of Minas Gerais, Brazil - TC_06 Biofilm (v2) | ecosystem: Environmental > Terrestrial > Deep subsurface > Cave > Wall biofilm... | reverse complement strand
CATAATTGCACCATCCCTATTAATTTTACTCCCTAAAATTTTCAGGTTTCCAAAGTCTCCACTCAGCAAGGAATTGAAGTGCCTCTAGATTTGGTTCTTTCTGACATTTAGAATTGTTACAACATTGTTCACAAAAATACTCTCCACTAGGCAGACTTTTAAGACAGTTCCTGCACTTTCTTTTCATGATTGAACCTCTTTTTCTAATTGAGCAATACTTATTAATGCAAACGATATTTTTTGTAAACATCTAATTTTTTGAAGTTCTAAAACACCTTGAAAATTTAAAGTATCGGGAAAGTACTGAGAAACTTCTGAATCAAATTCTTTGTTCATAATTTCCTTAAGTTTTTGAATAGCTAATTGTGCGTCTAAATTTAACTTTGGTGTATCCATTTATTCTCCTTTAGCTTCTGACCAATTTTTACCATATCCAATATCTACGACTACAGGAACTCGTAAAGAAATAACTGATTCCATTATATGCTGAATAATTAAAGGATGATTAGGAGATATCGGCTCAATAAAATCTTTAGCTGGAACTTCAAATAATAACTCATCGTGAACCTGAAGAATAGGATGATAACCATTTTTATCAACTACTAACATAGCTAATTTAATAATTTCAGCAGCACTTCCCTGAATTATATAATTTACAGCGGCCCGCTCCCAATGAAAAACTTCATAAGGATTAGATGAATTTATACCTGGTAAAGGTATCCAATGGCCTAATATTGTTTTGATTCCTTTATACAATTTAACAGCGTGTTTAACTCGTTGTATCCATTTTTTAACGTCTCCTAATTTTGACCAATATAACGCTAAAAATCTTTCAGAATCTTCTCTTGATATTTGGGCTGTTTTGCTAATTTTTTCAGCTCCTGCTCCATAAATGGCTGCAAAATTAAGCGTTTTACCAAGTTTTCTATCAGCCCCGAGTATTTTTCCAGTTTCTTCATGAATATCTTTTCCTTCTTTAAAAGCCTCTATTAAATCTTTTTGACCACTAAAGTGAGCCAATAATCGATATTCAATTTGTGAGTAATCTGCACATATCAATAATTTATCCTTTGGGGCAATAAAAACTTTACGGAGTAGCTTGCCCGTATTAGTACGAACTGGAATATTATGAAGATTAGGTTCAGAACTTGATAGCCTTCCTGTACGAATTCCAAGCCACTTATCATCTGATTTAGAGTATGTAATTTGATTAAATGTTGTATGAATTTTTGGTGCTCTTTCTAAAAGAGGTTCAACATATGTAGATAGTAGTTTAAAGGCTTCTCGATATTGAAGTAATAAAGAAATGGGCGATTTTGCTTTATAATCTTGTAAAACTCTCTGATCACTACTTTCAACATTAATTCCCTCTTTTTTTAACCATTCTACAACCTGTTTAGGAGAACGTGGATTAGACAAACCTAGATTAGACAATAAACTTAATGTATCGAATGATTCTTTACTAAATTTTTCTTTAAGCTCACAAAGATACTTAAAATCAATATTTATTCCCTGTAATTCCATATTAAAGAGAAGACGCATAATAGGCAGTTCAATATTATTTAATATATGCCGTTGTATGGGAGTTAAAATTCGATTGTAATAATTATAAAGACTTAAAGTAGCTAATACATCCATACCACAATAATTAGCTACTAGTTCCATTGGTTGTTTATCTAATGTTACTTTTTTACGCCCTTTACCGACAATTTCTTTATATGTAGGCCACTCTAATTTAGTATGTTCTTTTGCTAATTCTTTAAGACCATGAGATTCTTTAGTAGTATTTTGAACATAACTCATAAGCATTGTATCACCATATAAATTATCGGCATTTAAAGACACACTCCACTGTTTAAGTAACTTTGCATCGAATTTAATATTATGACCTATTAAACTTTTAAATTGAAGCCACGTTACTAGTTCTTGATTTAATACCGAAAAATAGTAAACATAGTCTTGATTATTAGTAAGCGCTAGTCCTACAAATTGATCTTTCTCATTAGTTTCAACATCAATAACCCAAAGTTTAGATTTATTATTAAAAATAGACTTAGAGTCTATTAATAGTTCACTTTTATATTTTTGAACGCCAAAGTTTAATAAGTTGGGAGATAGTCCAGCTTGTTGTATAGATGACATATAAAAAAACTCCTACAGGAAGTAATATCCAAATTGCTAAATATACTAATAACCAAATACCTGTAATTTTAATTTTAGTAAGTAGGTCTATCATTATTCTTACGAGGGCGATCATCAAATTGTGTCATATTTCGTTTTTCATATGCGCTAAGAAACATTAATTCACAGAGTGCATGATCCAAGTGTGATAACCCACTCTCGGAATCATTGTTTTCATTACGCCACCAAGCGGTAAGATGACGTTGGAGTGCCCCAAATACCCGTCCATAATCAATACCTAACTCCCAATTACGAGCTTGATATTTTTTTGCACCCATAGTAAGAACTTTAACGATACCTTCAACTGCATCATAGGACAATAACTCCCACCTAAGTTTTCCTTCATCTTTCTTTTCTCCTGACTTTAAAACTTGACCATCCATTTTATCCTCTTTATTTATTACTTTAAATTCATACCCACAAGAAATACAAACTCCATTTAGGTTTATATACTTATGAGGACAATTATTTATTATGTCCATTGATAATCTCAGCTAAATATATATCATCAACAAAATCTCCATTTTCAAGCATCTTAGAATCTTCATACTTTGAAGCAAATCTTCGATAAAATTCATTAAAAGCTAATTCTCTTGCAGTTTGTAAATCACTATCTAACCATCCTGAAAATTTAAACCTTTTAGTAAGTTCCCATATTGGATCAAAAGTATGCGGCTTCTCAACCGAGGTTCTCAATTTATGAATTGTAGTATAAGATTCATTCTTTTTCCATTCAGAATAAATAATCAAAGAATAAAGATAATTAAGATCGCCAACCGTTGCAGGTTTAATTCCTTGTCTAAGTTTTTCCCTAATCTCTTTCTTTATGTACGGCATCTGTATTCTCCTTATCAAAATAATTCTTTTCAAACCAGTGAGAAATAAGCACTATCCAAAGACCAGATAAACTAACAAACAACCAGTTATGAACTATTACTCCTAGCCAAAGGGCGGAGAAGTTTAACCCATAACTTATTAAAGCAATTCTAGCAATAGTAGACCGTTTCATTAAAACCACTCCAATAATTTATAATACAACCCTTTAATATAACATCTATTATATAATTTTATTCTCCAAATAAATCGTTTATAACGACTTCCCCATTTTTCTTTAATCCACAGAGCAGCATAAGGTAGGCCAGTTATTAATAGATCATCTTCAAAATAGGCTACAGATGATGAACTTGAGGGGGCTGAACATATATCATAAACTCGTACAATAGGTTTCCATAAAAAATATCTGGCGTACCCAATTTCATGCGCTACGCCCTCTGATTTCTTTTCGGGTGTTAAATCCACAATAACATTAGCTTTACGTATTAATTCTTTATCTCTTTTCCAAAAATTTATTAAATCTTCTCTAGATGCGCTAACTTTTTTAATTTGTGGTTTAATTCCTTCTTCTATAACAGGACTTAATATTTCAATTCCATTTTCAAGAAATATTTGTCTCGCTGTCTCTAATCTTTTCCATATCTCATTACCAGATAAGCCAGTCATAGCTTGCGCCAAATAGACTTTTACACTCATAATAGTTCCTTTACCTCTTTTGGCATTTTTACTTTTAACCAAAATTTAATGTACCATGGTTTTGGATTACAACTATTATGTTCTATATGCTCTTGGGATATAAAATCTAATCCATATCCTTCGCTTGAAGGTTGTACATATCGACAAATACAAACTATACGGACTAAATCATTTCTCAAGATAGGCTCACTACACTTTAAACATAACATCATCCAATATACCTCACTTGTGTTTTTGTAGAATCTATATCTACAATTCCAACTTCAAAAGACTTAATCGGCTCTGAAAATCTAGATTTTGCGTGATCAATTAATAAGTTATTTCCAATTCTATTCAAAACCAAGCTGCTATCAATAGCAGCCATCTTTTCCGATGTTCCTCTTAATTGTTGATCTACTGAACTTTCAATAAATCCTTGTTTTCTAGTATGATCTGCAAATATAATTGTACAATTGAATTCTCTAACTATTTGTTTTACTTTAGAAAACATTTCGGCCATAGCCGTTGCATTATTTTCTTCAGCACTATGGACACGAATTAATGAATCAACTATTACAATAGAACTATTAGAAATTTGTATATTGTACTTCAAATTTTCCAAAGACTTTGGATTACTAAATGATAGCCCCTCTCCAATATAAAAGTTTATACGTAGCAAATCAGACTTCAACTCTTTAAAATTTAACAACTTTCTGAGTCTATAACGTAATAAATTTTTAGAAGATTCTTCATCTATATACATTACTTTTGAAGGACATGTAATAAACTTACCTAACCATTTAGAGCCAGTACTTAAATCAATCGCAAGATCGAGTAATAGCCATGATTTTCCATAGCCGGGAGCGCCAGCAATAATACTAATCCCTTCTTTAGGTATAATACCATCGACTAACCACTCAAAAGTATCATTAGATTCGGCTAATAGTTTACTAGCTTCAATTCCTTTCAATTCATTTGATTTACTTTGGTCTGAATACCTATTACTCATTCTTAAAATTTCATCCCAAAGATTCTTAATATCAAAATCACATGATTCTGCATGTGGTTTAAGAACAGCAAATATATCTTCTTTAGACCAACCATCCCGATTTAATTTGCCCACTAGTTTAGAAAATGAATAATGTCTGTTTCCTTTTTTTAAATTACTGATAGTTTCTAATATCCATCCAGCTTTATTAGTTTCTTTTTGTTCAATTTCTTGGTAAGTTATTAAGTCTAATAACCACTGTGGTATGTCAGCTAACTCCAAATCCAATGGGCTATGTCCCTTACACCACTCATATTTAACTACATAGCCACCTTCACCACGTATGTCAACGTGTGGCAATATGCCAACTTTTGTGGTAGGATACAATTTTAGTTGATCGTTCCATTTAAAATAATAGTGCCAGCCTTTTATAGTTTTGCTGACCCACGTAGCAGGAAGACCTCCGGCGATATTTTGTACTGATTGTTTACCCACGTCTCCATCTATATCTAAAACTAAAATATTGCTAATAGAACCAGTAACAATACCGAGGGTACTATTTTCAAACTGTTTGCGCCAAGTATCAATTTCAATACTTGAAGCAAATCGGGTTTGATATTCTTTCCAATCAATAAGAGGTTTTTTATCTCGCACTGGTATATAACTAAATTGTGGCTCAGTCATTAGGACTTCCATTTTATTAAATACCTTAAAGCTCTAGAAATTAAACGTCTATCGTCTTTAAATAATCCTAATCCACTATTACATTTAATACATAAAAGTCCTCTAATCTTTCCAGATTTATGATCGTGGTCAACTGATAATCGTCTTATATCTTCATTTAGACAAATAGCACATTTATTATTTTGTATTTGTAATTTATTAAAATAAATATTTGTAGTTATTCCGTATTTCCAATTAAGTCTATTTTTTAATCCATTTTTATTACGATATTTTTTCATTAATCTTTTATACTTTAGTGGGTGACATTTTATCATATTATCACGCCATTCTTTAGTTTTTAATCTCCAATATTTTCGTGTCTTTGATTTAATCATTTTTAAATTTCTTCCTGGAATAAACAAAATCATAAAGTTTACGGCAAGCTAAAAATAAGGGGACATAGTTCCAAAGGTTAGAAATATGTTCTTCATAAACTTTTTGTTCATTTTTATCAATTCTTACAATAAGCCCGTTTATAAGTTTTTCTCCCATTTCTTCATAGTACGCTTGTGCATAACCAGCTAGTTGTAGTCTACGAAATTTATCTTCGTTATTACTAACTTTCCAATCTGTTAAATAAATAGTATTACTTGTTTTATGTAATAATATTGCATCAAATGTTCCGCCGTATAAATATTTTTTACTAATAACTTTTTTTTCTAGTGCTTTGACATCATATTTACCATGAATCCACCAAGTAACCCAAGTAGAAAATAAATCAAAAACCTGAGATGAATTGTTAAGCGCGCTATATGTACTTGCTATTACGCCGTCTGTTAAATATTCTTCAATTTTATTATGTACATCTTTACCAAGTTCAGCAGCCTCTTTACTAACACGCGCTGCCTCTTGATTTCCAACTTTACCAAACCATCTATTTAAATATGGTTTATTTAATATAGCTATAATTTCGGTAACAGATGGTTCTTCTTGATTATTAATTATAGTTTGACTATGTGGCATAGTGTGCTGACTCCATACAATAGCATTGATTCCATGTACAATCGTGATAACTACAACATTCAAAAGTGGTACATTTAGGAAATATACAAAATGGACATTCTACTTCATATTCTTCTTCAGCACATCCTCTCATATCTTCATTCATGGAAGTTGAATGTTTCGCCAGTCATATGCAACTAGTTGATCTGCAATTTTTTTTAATTGCTCAATAAATTCCTGATCTTGTTCAGGATTTATAGGGCACCTACCAGATGCTATCATAATATCTTTAGCAATTCCAAGAGCATTTTGTCTAGTAATAAGAAGGTCTTTAACTCCTGGCTCAGATATTTTACGTTTATTCGCACTCTGCAAAGAATTATTTGCATTTTGCAATTGATTAACTACTTCCATCATAGTAACAACCCCCGGTAATTCTGACATTAAAGAGGAACCTCATCGTTAGAATTTTCGACCTGAGCATTAACTTTAGCGCGAACAGTGAATCTATGAGAAGTAACTTTTCTACCATTAATAACATCAGTTTTCTTTCCAAGATACTCTACAAATACTTGTGTGCCTTCTTTAATTTCTTTGAATTTTCGATCAAGTTGAGTAGAGGCAAATACTGTAACTTTATCTCCTTCATCTACTTTAACTTCAGGATATTCATTACCTTTCTTTTTAGTAATACTAGCGTTTGTAGAACCAAACTTAAACTGAAGTACGCTAACACCAGCTTTAGATGCTATTAATTCACGTCGTCCCATATATACTCCAGTAAAAAAATTACCCTCTTTTCTTTTAAGGTCAATAACCGGAGTAGAAGGTAACCCGCTGACTTCTTCTGTTTCTCCATCTTTTTTAAAGTCTTCTAGTGCTGTACGTGCATCAACCATTGTTAGATTCCTCCTTTAAGGTTTCCGTTTTAATAAAACGTTCTTGTATTTTAATAATTTGTTTTGCTTCTTTAATTGTAGTCGGCATTGGCATATCGTCAAGTGCGTTAACAATTCTATCATATACTAAACTCATTATTTGATTATATGCCAATACTTCAAGTTCTTGTAAATTAAATTGAATAGTAATATAAGGTAATCCATAGGCTTCTTTTTTCGTGATAACAGGATCAACGATATTTGTAACGGTTTCTACTTTCATTTTAACCACTCCATCACTTTTAAGTATTTGTTCCATTTTATCATGCCCGGGGTCAGGAAGTTCATTTATATGCGGTGCTATTCTATTTTCTTTAGTCGAACAATTCGGACAAATCCATTGTCCCGCTTGATTTATTTTAAACATTCCACATTTTTTACAACGACCTTTACCAATTTCTTGCACTCTGGACTCAAAAGCTGATTGTGCTTCGGTGTCAGTGACAATATCATTAACTTCACTCATCTTTTCTATCCTCCAATTCGCCATGATAAATAGATCGATAAATATCTATTTCACCATCAAATGAGTATCCAGAAGCTCTAAGAAAATTTTCAAACTGTTCCAAAACTTCACTTAATAAAGAATCAGAAGGAAGCTCCATTCTAACTTTTGTCAGTCCATCTTCATATTGATATTCAAATATCATCATATTTATTTTCCTTTATCCGGCGTGTACATCTATTATTATTTTGAACACTTGATGATGCCCACCGACAATTTTCTTTTGTATAATGACCATTTGAATTTATTCTATCCAAAGATGTATTTTTTGGCCGTATACCCATATCTTCTAAAAATCCAGTAAATACTTTCCATTTTGTATCTATTTTTATTCCGCGTCCTCCATAGAGTTTATACTTTACATGATGCTTATTTGTGCACCGATCTTTCATATGATTCCAAGAAATCCAAGTTGGAGATGGTTTTCCATTAGACCAATGCCCATGAATTTTATAAGTAAAACCCATACTTATTTCCGTACCTTATCGTGTATACGACTACCAAAATACCATAAAATTGATGTTGAGGTTAAGTAAAGCACTGTATCAATAATTTTAGAAGTTAAATTAATGGCTTGTTCTGGCGACATTCCAGAATTTATTAATGACCTAGCTTGTAGATAAACAAGAGTTGTTAATGCCGAAAGATATAATGTAAGACTAGGGCGGATTATTCCTCTAAAGAAATCTAAAAAAACCATTAACCAATTTTGGGTTTTCGTAAGTGTTCCTTCAGCATATCGTTGAGGTTCTGACGTAAGAGAAGCTGTAAATCCTTTTGCATCTTCAGTTTCCACTTGTGCGTTAGCAGTTGTTTCAGCTATTTGAGTACGTGCAGCCCATTCTTGCGCCATAATTGCAGCATCAGCTTTCTTTAGCTCAATTTCATTTGCATATTTTTCTTTTTGAAGTTCAATATCAAGTTGTTTAGACTTATAAGTAAAAAAACTACCGATCGCTGTACCTACTAAACCAGTTATACCACCACTTGCTAAAGATAAAACAGAATCAAGAATACTCACTATCTAACCTCCATTTGAAATGGTTTTCGCTTCATATACTGCTCAAATTTTGTAACTGCTGGACGTGATATTAGCAGAACCTTTTTTCCATCCATAATTCCAAGTTTTTCTCCTAGTGCTATACATCCTAGTAGCTGACTACTAAAGTTTGCGCTGTGCATCCTAATTCCCGTACGTTTGCTATCACCAAATATTTCATATGTGTATTTATGAAGTCTAGGAGACAAAGTATATTGACAATTATAAAAACCTGCTGGTATACATGATATATTATTTTCGTCATTGTTCCAAGGAAGTTCTAAGGTAAACAATTGTAATTGATCTACAATTAATTTACCAAAGGTTCCTTCTAGTGTTGATTCGCCTCTTAAGATAATCACTTGTTTCATAAGTTTACAATATATATACCAAATTGCTCTTTTTGTACCACAAGTAAAACTACTTGTATTGATAGTCTAATTCATCGTCACAAATTTGTAATAATTTTGTCTTTATTCTATCAATATAGTTTTGGACGGTTGATTTACGTATTTCTAAATGCTTTCCGATTTGATCTAAGCTAAAGCCTTCTCTAAATAACAAATGAAATACTTTATATTCTTGCTCACTAAGAAAATTCAATGCACCATTTTTGAGAACATATCTAAGTATCTCGTGATTTTCTGATACATTACTAAAATAAAATGCCTCGTCGTCTGCTAATATATCAGCATTAGCTAATCTATTTTCATTATCAAAATTTTTATCATTTTTTAGTTTTTCTTGTGTATTTAACCAACTCCAATATGTTTGTTTAGATTTTTTATCGGTTATTTTTTGAAACTTAACAATTTTCTTTTGCACGTTATTTTCCTTTGGAGATAAGATAAACTTTAAGATGCCGGAGACCTACTCTTTTTTCTTCATCATATGTTCTAACAAATAAATCAATGGATTGCTTAGCTTTAACTCCCATACAATCATTAACAACACGAAAACCAAAAGAATCTATATACACTATATCCCCATAATGTACTTGACCTGAGTGTAATAAATCAGGGCTTACCGCGCATCCAAATACCGTAGTGCGGTCACCTATACTAGTCCAAGTACAATCTTTGGGCTTAGTTTGACTCGGTATTGCTCGATAGCTCGTTATCTGTAACGTTCCTAACAAAACTATTAGTAGCTTTAAACTCATATTCTTCTCCTAAACGTAAAAGATTTTCTACAACTGCTGCAACATCTCGATAATCTTGAATATACTGATGAGAATTTTTTGATAAAAATACCGCATGTACAGTATAACCGTTATCAATTTTAGAAACTTTCACTGAATATAATTTATCTTTCATTGTAATTCTCCTTCTTCTTTAACGAATGAATAATGCTTCAATAAAAGAGCCTTGTATAATGTCTCTATAAGTCTACCAAGTATGTGAATTTGTTCGTGATTAGCATTAGCAGCTATTTTAGCTATTTCTAGGTATGCGGACATTAAATTATCACCATTTAATCCACTTTTATCTAATATACGCATATCAAGTTCTATTAGCTCTTTTTCAGTCATCGGTTTCTCCTTTATAAGCTCATTTTTTGGTGTAATATCTTTTCCTGTTTTTAAATCAAGTAGCTTTCTTTCTCCCGTTTCACTATCTATACACCATTTCGCTTCTAATGTTGAATCATTGTTCATATTCTTCCTCTTTTTCTGTAACGTCAGAATAATTTGATGTATAATCTATTAGCTCATCAAAATAACTCATTATTTCTGCCTTACATACCGGACAACGCTTATGCTCTTCATTATCGAATTCATGCCAGTTACACTTGGTGCATTGATGTTCCATACATGCCATATTGTACCTCCGTCGAGTCTACTTAAGTACTTCTTCGTTCGTGTCTTTCCAGCGCACACGCAGCACATTCACTCTAATTTCTAATCCCTAACCTACACCGATCCTTCATTAAATCCGTCACGTTCATTCTTATGAGCGTAGTCTTAGTCTATTAACCTATCTAAGAACTCTTGATCACATAATTTATAATCGTTTGAATAGGTTAAAAGTTTAAGATAATTTTTAATATGTCTAGTTGTCGCAGCACTATACTTCTTATTAGTCACATAAACTATATCACTGCATCTATTTATAGCAACAACGGGAGTCATATAACTAAACAGCACAAACCAATTATGTAATTGTAACTCAGTTACATTTTGTTTTATTGGAACAAGGATCATTGAATTATCTCCTATTCAAGTATGTCAAGAACATCTCGAACCAACATCTTTTAAGTATAGCAGATGCTTATGATAACTATGTGACATTTATATGAAATACTCGTGATAATTTACTCAAACCTAATTTGAATTAGTTTATCTAATGCTTCTACCGGATCAGTCTGCTTCGATTTCACAGAATTTCTAAGCCAATTATATTTAATGGCTCTTTTGAGATCACCTATTTTGATTGCTTCTGATTCAAACATATCTATTAGGCTTTCCATGTCCATTTTAATTACCTCCTATTCAAATACAATTTGAATTAGTTGATTTAGAGCTTCTTTAACGTCAATTTTTTTGGATTTTACACACCGTATAAGGTCATTGTATTTGATGGCTGCGTCACGGTTACCTTCTCTCAGAGATTCTAATTCAAACTTCTCTAGTAAACTTTCGATATTTACATCCATTTTAATCGTACCTCCCTTTAGTTATCTTTTATACCAAGTATACTGACTATTGTTCTGATGTCAAGTGAATTCTTAGTGAAATATATATGACAATATTATTATATTAAGATATCAGTATAAAATATAATATATATACCATATTTGGCATATTTAATTATTAAAGGGGCCTTTAAATTACTTAAATATAGATATATATGACAATATTGTCATATTTATTTATGTAAATTAGAAGTTAAAATTAAATATAATATCTCTATTATATTTTATACTAATATATAAAATATAACATATATACATATATACTAAGTAATTTGTCGTACATTTGGTCTAAATCAGTATATATATTGCGGATATGAATGATTTGGTACTTTCTGAAAGATTAACTAACAAGAACAGGTTATTCCTTGATTTCGTGGCTGATGGTATGCCAATAGGTGAGGCTTATCAGAGGGCAGGGTACAAAGGTGATCTCAAGAATGCTTATGATCTTAAATGGAAGTTAAAGACAGAACTTGGTAAAATACTTGAAGGTAAAGGATTTTCAAGAGAAGGTGTACAAATAGAATTGAGTAAGTTGAATACTTTACCCTTGATCTCAAAAGAGATTACAGTGGATCAAAAATTGCGTATTCTGAAGCTAGTACTTGAGACCTTACCTGAATCTAAGAAAGCAGAGAAGGGGGCTATACAGCCATTTGTGGTGGTTAAGAGTGATTCTGTAGTGATCAACCAAAATGAAAAGAAAGAAGTGATTGAGGTTAAGCGAGTGGATGATGGCGAAGTGGCGCTTGAATACAATAACGCTTCCCCACATATACCCTAATTCCCTCTGTCCATACTTCCCATCCAATCTCAGATGTATTACCAAAGTGATTGAAATTCAATGGGTATGGCAGGGGTAGGACAGTGGATTTGTGGTGTGGAAAATGTGGCCATTAAGAATCGGATATACACTGACTACTCCTACTATTTAAAAAATAATTCAAACTCAATCGTTTTGATTACGTTTCTTAGGAATCAAAACGGATATAAAAAAAGATTATAAATCAGATATGATACGACCAGTATTTAAATCTTCAGGATTTAAGCTCTCAAACTTTAGACCTAATCCAAATGGCTATAGAACGAAGCAGGATGCGATTAGAGCCATTGAAATGTTTCAGAAGGATAAGATATCTAAACCTACAGAAACGTGCCTTAAATCGAAAGCTAGGGCCATTAGAACGAAGTCTAGTGACGTCACGGACAATAGTCAGAAGTCTAGCAAAATATTCGATCAGATTGAAATATCGGATGCGTAGTTTAGATTTATGCAGATTTGCCTACCATTAGTAGGTATATATGAATAAATTTAAACTATGGCTTATACCAGGATTACTAGAAGTTATTTGTAAAGTTTCAATCCCCGGTCATTGGTTAAATACTTTAATTATGATCTTTGATATAATTTGGTGATAAGGAGACTTATCCAATGGAAGGAGTCTTTAAATTACATTCACACCAAGATAAAGTATTAGAGGCTAAAGAAAGATTTATTGCGGTAGTCTCAGGAATACGTGGTGGTAAAACTACGGTAGGTGCAGTTTGGATGTGTAATGAAATCTATCGCTTATACTCTGCTGGTGTTTATGGTGACTTTCTTATATCAGCACCCACAGTAAAAATATTGCAGCAGAGTACACTACCAAAATTTAAAGAATTCTTTCCAAGCTCTTGGGGGGAATGGAAAGAACAACGTAGCTGCTTTGATCTTAAATGGAATCGGCCAGGTAGTAATGAACCATGTCGAATATTCGTAAGATCAATGGATGACCCCAATGGCATTGAAGGGATGGATGCTTTAGCAGCATGGTTAGATGAAGTTGGTCAAATGAGATCACAGGCCTGGTTAAATGTTAAAGGTAGATTATCTGTACACCAGGGTAGATGTATTATGACTACTACACCATATGCTGTTAATTGGTTTTATAAAGATATTATTAAAAAAGTAGGAATAGACCCCAATATTATTGTAATTGGTTGGACTTCTTCAGATAATCCAGCTTTTCCACCAGAAGAGTATGAATATGCTAAACAATCTTTACCTCAAGCAATATTTGAACGAAGATATATGGGGTTGTTTACGCAATTAGAAGGACTTGTCTATCCAGACTTTGATGAAGAAAAACATATCATATCACCATTTGAGGTTCCAGATTCAGGTAAAGATTTTGCAGGAGTTGACTTTGGACATACAAATCCGACTGCTGTAATTTGTATTAGAGAGGATGCAAAGTCTGGAATATTTTATGTCTTTGATGAATTTTATCAAAGAGAATCATCGTTACAACAACTTGCTGGATTTGTTAAAGGAAAAAGTCTTAGTTATATAAATGCTGATCCGCAATCTGCACAACTAATTTTTGAATTACAAAGATATCATGGAATTAAACATTTGAGACAAGCAGATAATAATATCTCAGTTGGAATAGAACGAATAGGATCATTGATAAGAGAAGGAAGACTTAAAATTTCAAAGAAATGTAAGAATACTTTAGATGAACTTGCAACATACCATTTTCCAGCACCAGACTCAGATAAACCAACTAGTGATAAACCGGTTGCAGTTCATAATCATGCTATGGATGCTTTAAGATATGCTTTTAGTATTGCTACACCCGGGCTTTATAAACAAGAACGAAAAGTAAGACAAAGATTTGCTCACTCTATTGAACAATATCTTCCAGATAGATACACTGGCTATTAAAATGAAAACAGAGCAACAAAACGATCAAACAGAAAAAGATATTCAAGAAGATAAAATAGAAAATAAAATAGAAATTGATAATCAAGCTCATAAAGTTGATGAAGAATCTAAGCCTATTCAATTAAAGTATTCTGATGAATCAGAAAGGATGGAAAAGGAAGAAAAACTTGTTACTACTTTAATAGGATGGTTTGAACAATGGGAAGCATGGCGCAAACCTTTTGAATCACTTTGGGATCAAATTTATAAACTTTATTTTTCTGTGGTTGAAAATCAAAAGACACCAACACGGGCTAAAATATTTATTCCATTAGTATTTCAGGTTATTGAAGCTGCTATTCCAAAGATTATGACTACTCTCTTTGGTCAAGAAGAATTCTTTGATGTTGATGCTACTGATCATAAAGATGATCCCCAAGCAGATGTTATTAAATTAATTATTGTTTATCAACTTGCTCAAGCTAATTTCTTTGTTAAAACACTTGAATTTATTAAACAGCTTTTACTTTATGGTACATCATATGCTTATGTTTTTTGGCAAGTTAAACGAAAATGGGTGTGGGAGCGTACACCAATTCGTAAAGAAGTTACACTATTTGGTTTAAAGTTAGGTAGTCGTATTACGGGATGGAATGAAAAAAAATCGTATAAAGTTGTATCTCGTAGGCCAGAAATTGAAATATTAGATGTAATGGATGTATTTCCTGATCCTGAAGCTAAAGATGATATTACTAATCCTGGACGTGGAGTTTTTGTTCGATATTGGAAATCAAAGTCAGATATAGAAGAAATGGGCAAAGGTAAATATCCAATTTTTGATTCACAAAATGTTAATAGCGATAACTTAAAAGGAGCACAGTATACATTTTCTGCTAGTCGTAGAGCGCGTCTTTCAACTAGAAATATAAGTGATCCTGCTATGGTTCATAAAGATACGATTGAAATATTAGCCTTTTGGGGAGAGTATGATTTAGATGAGGATGGAATTAAAGAAGAAGTACTTATTGAAATTGGCTCACGTAAGGTATTATTAAGAGCTAAAGCAAATGAATTTCATCATCAAAAACGTCCGATAATTCGATCAGTATTTTATCCTATTATTGGTGAATGGTTTGGATTAGGATTGATTGAACCAGTAATTCCACTACAACATGAACTTAATACAATTCGTAGGCAACGTTTAGATAATGTTAATATGATTTTAAATGCGATGTGGAAAGTTAATTCATTAGCTGATATTGATCTTGATACTCTTGTTAGCTCACCAAATGGAATTATTTTAACGGATGATATGCAAGCTATTGAAAGACTAGCGCCAGACAATATTACTCAAAATGCTTATATTGAAGCTGCACAAATACAATCAGATATTGAAAGTGCTACAGCACCTAAAGCTATTCAAGGTAATCCGCAAAGCGGTAGTTTAGGTCGTACAGCTAAAGGAGCACAGCTTATTATTTCACAGGCCCTTGAAAAATTTGGAATGGCTATAAAACTATTAGAAGAAACTTATGTAAAACGTGTATTACGTATGTTTCATCAATTAAATCTTCAATTTATTGATGATGATGAAACTCTTCGTAATAAAGGGTTGTATGGTCATTTATTTGAAAAAGAAATTACACCCGAAATGATTAGGGCTGAAGTTGATTTTAAGATGCTTGGTATTAGTGAGATGATTGGTAAAGAAGCTAAGATAAATCAAATTACATCCTTTTTAGGAGTCTTCAAAGATATTCTTGCGCCGAATACTATTACAAAACTTGCGAGAAAAGTTTGGAAACTTATGGGTTTTAATCCTGATGATGTACAAGATATTCAGGGAGCTACGCCTACTCCTAATGTCGCAGGAGTAACATCAGCAGCACCAATAACAAATCAAGTAGGACAAAATGAACCGCAGGGGCCAATCCAAGTTCCGGGTGTTCCACCGATTGGCTAATAGGATAAATTTATGACACCAGAACAATGGTATGAAGAAGCCAAAAGAAAATCTAAACATATAAAGAAAAGTATTATGTCAGTTTTATTTGGGAATAAAGTAACGTCTCAAGAGAATAAACTTAAAGAACAGTCAGTTAAGTCAAGACACGATGTTGATGAAAGTAAACAATGGGGATTGTGGACGTATTAAAATGGATGACGCAGCAATAGCTAGATTATCTCAAGAGATGTATGATGCAGCCCAACTACGTGATATGTGTCGTCATGCTGGATTTCAAATTTTTAAAAAGGCTTTAGAAGAAAAAATTACGCTAGCAAAGAATGAGTGGTTAAATGCTAGAAGTAAAGAAGAAGCTGAGGAAATTCGTATTAAAACTAAAATATATTCAGAAGTCTTTGATCTTATAAAATCAAAGATTGTTAAAGGTGATGGTGCGAATCTCACACTACAAAATTTAGGAGTAATTACCCCCGCTACGGCGGATAAGGAGAATTAATAAAATGGAAGAAGCTGTTATTGATAAAGAAACAACCTCTAATGTAACTGAAGCAGATGTTGAAGCTAAAGTTAATGCTGAGGCCGCAAAAGAACAAGTTGTTGAGACCGATAACAAAGACACTGTTAAATCCCCCAAAACGACCAACGAAAAAACCACCGACAATATTGGTACGAAGGGACAAGATTCTTTTGACTATCGGAAAAATTATGAGGAACTTCGTAGAGAGTTTACACGCCGCACTCAAGAGGCCTCTGATGTTAAGAGACAACTTCAAGAAATACAAAGTGGATATAAACTTTTAGCTGATCAGTTTGCAAAAGCTACGGAGAAGCCAATTGATCCCGAACAGTTTATGCGTGATTTTCAAACTCAAGGCCCTAAAGCACTTGATTCATATGCAAAAAAATATTATGTCGAACCGCTGGCTCAAAAAATTCATGCGCTTGAATCTGAAGCTATTGATCGAAATGCAAAACTCGCTGTATTGATTCGTAGAGCAGATTCAGATAATTACCCTGATTTTAAAAAATTAGAGGATAAAATGTATGAAATTATTGAAAAAACTCCTGAGTTTGACAATATGCCTGATATTGAACGAATGTTAGATAGAGCCTATGAAATTGCTAGAGAACGCAGCAGCGTAGATGCTATTAAAGCCGCTGAAGAAATGGGTAAAGCGAAAGCAGAAGCCCAAATCGCAAAAGAGGCTAGAACAGCCGTTGCGACTGGTGGAAAAAATGCCGGTACTTCATCTGCTGATCTTAGACGTATGGACTTTGATAAACTTGAAAAACTTGTAGAGTCTATGCACGGTGTGGCTGAAGACCGATAAATTAATTATAAAAGGAAACCACGATGGCTAATCTTAATACAACTATTACCACAACTGCTGGTTTTCCTAATGCCGTTGCGATCTACTATGATCGTAAACTTTTAACTCGTCTTGAAAAGGAAATGCACTTTGACGAGTTTGGTGAGAAGCGTCAGCTTCCAAAAGGCGAAGGAAACCAAATTAAGTTTACCCGTTATAATAACTTTGCTGCCGTTACTACACCATTAACGGAAGGTACAGTTCCTGACGGTGAAACTCTTGCGTCAACACAGGTTGGTGTATTGCCTGTCCAATATGGTAACTATGTTACCCTTTCGGATCAGTTAATCACTGAATCTATTGATCCTGTTATTAAAGGTGCACTTGAAGTTCTTGGATATCAAGCTGCACTGTCTCTTGATACAATTATACGAAATCAACTGGCTGGAAACTTCACCAATCAATTTGCTGGTGGAGCAGTCAGTGAAGTTACTACGTCTGCTGTTATGACAGCTTCTGAAGTTCGTAAAGCTGTGTTTAAACTTCGACGTAATTCTGTTCGGACGTTTAATAATGATTACGCAGCGATTATTCATCCTGCTCAGTCATTTGATCTTCAGTCTGATACAGCCGTTGGTTCATGGCTTGACTTGAATAAATATACCACGACTGGCCCTCTTTACAAAGGGGAAATTGGCAAGATTTATGGCTGCCGATTTGTGGAGTCTCAAAATATTCAAGTTGACACTGGCGCTGGTATGGGTGGAGTTGATATTTACCGCGCTTGGATGTTTGGTAAGGAAGCATATGGAATTGTTGATCTTGCTGGACATAATCTGAAAACTTATATGAAGCAACTTGGTTCTTCAGGTGTGTTTGATCCTCTCGATCAATTAAGCACAGTTGGATACAAGTTCAGCTATGTTACTGCTGTTCTTGATTCTTTCCGTGCAATTGAAATCTATACGGCTACTGCTGCAAGCTAATAGATAAGTTTTATTGGGTCTGAAGGGGTTGGTGGGTAGTTGCCCACGCGAATACTCACCACCCCATCGGATTCGATAATGATAAATTTTTAACATAATAAACTTTGTATTAGGAGATTAAAATGCCATTACCGATTTATAATAAAGATAGTCATGAACCAGAAATGGCTAGTGAACATGAAATGAATCATGAAGATGTTCATGTAATGATTCCTAAAGATATTTGTCCTGACATGGAGTTTAAACCTGGCGATGAAATTATTTTAAAAGTTGTAGGAGTTAAAGGGGACATGTTGGAAGTTGAATACGCTGAAGGTGAAGAAGATCATGAAATGCCATCAGAACATGATGCTATGAATATGCCTTTAGATAAACTTGAAAAGAAACTTCCACATGCTAATCGTGAGGAAATGTAAAAGTGTTACCAGGAGATTTTGAACGTAACCTAAAGATATTAAACAAATCACTTAGAATATTTGCTGGTAGTGATAATAGTAAGGCTGCTGGATTATTTACTGTTATTGATGGTGAATACGTTCAAATATGTGGAGTAGATAAGAATACTGTACCAGAATATCCAATATATGATAAATATGGTCATATATTAAAAAGTGGATGGAAAAGAGTTTTAAATATACTTATAAAAATGAAATATATTAATAAATTTAAAGCACTGAGTGTATTTAAAACAGGGTCACTTTATATATCAAAAGATATATTTAATAACCAAAATTATATAGATAAGTATATAAATGATGCTGAAATACGTAATTTTAATAGAACTGGTAAACCAGGATTAACACGAAATGATATTTTAGATATATCTTCAGTATTAGGGAGAAATTAATGTCTAGCCATACAAATATGGATAATAAAAATAATCCTACTTCTACAGTTCCAGAATTTGAATTTACACTTCCAATGACAGAAATTGATGAGCCAGGTCAAGTTGGAGATATAGGTAATATTACTATTCCTATTGAAATAGTTGAAGTAACACAAGATTCTATGACATTTCGTAAACGAAGTCATGTTGAATTATCTCAACTTAGAAAAGGTACGATGAAAGAAATGGAAGATCATTTAAATGAAAAATATCCTCCTAAGGAGGACTAATGGGACTTAAGTTTCCAAGTACACCACCACAAGACGGTGATGATGAATCATTAAGTCCAGGAACAAATACTAGAAGTCTTCTTGGTACAGATACATTTGGTAATACTCGTAGACTTTTAGTTGATACGGATAGAGCATTATATGTTGATGTTTTACATGATTCTAGTGGCGGTACAGGATTTTCTACTACTGTTAATTCATATTCAGAGACATTAGTACCATTTGCAACTGTTACTACAATATTAACTTATATTGTTCCAGATGGTCAAACCTTAAATATTACTGGTGTTTTATGTTGGGGAGATACAAGTGGAGAATTTTTAATTAAAGTAAATAGTATGACAAAAGGTGGAGGACGATCTACTGCTGCCGATCCAAATTTCCAAGGAGATTATCGTTCTGCACCTATTATTGCAAATGCTGAAGATATGGTTACAATTACCGCAGAACATTTTAATCCCTCCTCTAAAACAATGAAGGCTAATTTACTTGGAGGTATTTCCTAATGGCTGATATTAAAGCAAATCCAGCCTTACGGAAAATGCAATATCAAGTTCGTATTTCTGAATTACAATTAAATTTACAACGAATGGATTTAAGAAAATTAGAATTAGAAGATGAAAAAGTTAAAATAGAAGTAAATATTGAAGCAACAAATAAGTCTATACAAGATTTACAAAAAGAATTAGGAAGTTAAAAATGTACGAAGAATATAAAAAAAGTGGTATATTAATAATAAAGAAAAAATTATTACGAAATCAGCGTTGCGAAATAAAATTTATAAAGAAGATCATCAAAAATCTGTAAAAAAGAATAATGAAAAAAGATATAAAATACGACGAGAATGGATGAATCGACAAAAATGTAGCCCTTGTAAAGACTGTCATATTCAATATAGCCCTTGGGTTATGCACTTCGATCATAGAAATCCTGAAGAAAAGAAATTTAATGTTTCACAGATGATAAAAAGACCATTAGATTTAATACAAAAAGAAATAAATAAATGTGACGTAGTTTGCGCTAATTGTCATGCAGAACGAACTCACAAACAACTATTAAAGGAGAAATAATTTTATGGCAGACTTTGATAGCCATTTACCAGTACGAAGTGATGCAACAAATTTTACTACAGAAGTTGCTAATGCTTCAGGGTCTACTATTAATCCAGTAGAAGAATTTTCTCAAGGTTCAGCAAGCGCTGGTCAAAATGGGCCATTAATGCAAGGCGCCGTTACAACTTCCGCACCTTCCTATACCAGTGGAAATACTGATCCTATATCTTTAACTCCTGTAGGAGCAGTACGAGTTGATGGTTCAGCTACTACTCAACCTGTTAGTGGAACTGTTACAGCAAATCAAGGAACATCTCCATGGGTAACTAATGTTGCACAAATTGGAGGTTCTGCATTAACTGAAGGGCAAAAGACAATGGCAGCTTCTGTTCCAGTTGTTATTGCTTCAGATCAATCAACAATTAATGTTAATACTAATCCACCTACTGAACAGGCTCCCGATTTTAAACACGCTGTAGGAATTGCAGCTAATGCTTCTGATACGCATAGTTTTACACCAGTATCAACAATTAATTTAGATAAAATTGTTGCTTCAGCTTCGGGTTCCTTTAAGTGTGAGATTCAGTGGGGTACAACAGGAAGTGAAACAAGTAAAGCTGTATTTTTTGGAAGCGCTTCTCATCAATGGGTTGAATTAGAACTTCCTAATCCAGTCAGTATTCCTAATACATCAACTATTAAAGTTATTATGACAAATCGAGAACCAGTTACAGCACAAGATTTATATAGTAGTATTATTTATCATTAATAGTTTGGTGTGGGAAAGAATATAACTATTCTGCGCGGGGATAACCACAATAAACAACCCCGCTGATTTGGAGAAATTAATGTCTGATCTTCCATATGTACAAGATACTCAACAAGTTGTTATAACAGATAAATCTGCTAATGAAGTATCTGTTACAACAGTTGGTCAAGCTCTAGTTCAAAATGTGCCATATTATTTATCAGACAACGATAAATTATTTGTCTTAAGTTCGGAACCTACTACTACATTAGGAACAACTGAAACTGCTTTACTTTTATTTAAAAATCCTTCTGGTAGTAGTAAACAAGCTAAAATTAGACGGATAGAATTTAGCAATTTTTCAACAAGTGATTCATTTATTAAGTTTCGTTTATATAAATCTCCTACGGTAACTACTAATGGAACATCGATAACAACTTCATCTTTACATATTGGAGGAAGTGCAGTCGCTGTAATCACTCCATTTTTTTTACCAGTAATAACTGCTAATGGAATAAAATTAAACGCATGGAATGTTGGAAGTTATTATCATACTTTAACTTTAATATTAAATTTAGACTTTGAATTACTTTTAGATAATAATAATTCTTTATTAATAACTGGTCAAGCAGATGGAAGTAATCGGAGTCCTGTAATTAATATAATTTGGGCAGAAATTTAATATGCAATTATTACTTCATCCATTAAATCAAGAAATAACATCAGGAAATGGAGAGGTAATTATTGAACCAGGATTTATTGTCACGGCATTAGTAGTTAATATTACTCAAATTTCAACTCAAGATTTAGGAAATGTTATAATTAAAGTTCAATGTAGTGTTGATAATAATAATTGGTTAGATGTACCAAATTTAATAACTGGAAATTTATCGGCGACGGGTGTAATAACAATTACATTATCGGGTGGATTTCCTACTGGTGATTATGTTAGAATATTTTGGACTTTTAATGATGCAGATTCTATTACTTTTGAAAGTTTTTGTCTTGGTGCAAAGTAGCATTTTTATTCCTATTTCTCAGGTAATAAAATAAGGATAAAATATGAAAGTATCAGATATTATAACACAAGTTCGTACTGAGTTAGTAGAACCAGTAGCAGGTTTTTGGACTGATGACGAACTTCTTGGTTGGATAAATCGATTTGAACGACATTTTAATAATCTTACTAGAATTATGGAAAATAAAGCAATGATGACTTTAGTTCCTGGACGCAGTTCTTATAGACTTCCAGGAGATTGGTTAAGTGCTAAAGCCGTATTTGTAAATAATAATAATGCGGATTCTACGTTAGTTGATGACTGGAAAAGACTAGAACCAACTCGCCTAGAAAAAATGGCTCAAGAAAATCCAGATTTTATGACCACAGATTCTACTACTTTTGATTTACCACGAAATTATTGGATTTTTAACTATGAACTTAACTTTTTTCCAACCCCTAAATTTGGATTAAATATAGTTCTTTTTTATAATGCAAAACCTATTTTACTGTTAACAACAACTGAAGATATGAATATAGATGATAGTTTTGAAGAATATGCAATAGCCTATGTTTTATGGAAAGCCTGGTCTAAAGAAAAAGAACGTGGCGATGCTGCTGAACAACGAGCGATATATTTTGATGGTGTTAGAGAAGCCCGTAAGTGGGTTAAAAAGAGAAGTGGAGATCAACGATATCGACTAGATATTATTTCTGCACTTCCAATTAGCGGTGGAACAAGTACATTCGGCTTCAATCCCTTTAGTGGTGTGTCTTAGTAAAAAGAAATATAGGAGATTAAAATGGAAGAAAAATTAAAAGTAAAAGGTCACATCAAATTCGTTTTATTTGATTCTGATGGTAACCTTAAAGAAACAAAAGAAGTTGATAACATAGTTGTTACAGTTGGAAAGAACTATCTTGCTACTTGGCTAGCTGCGGCTTCTCAGGCCGGAGAGTTCATGTCATATGTCGCTCTTGGAACTGGAACCAATGCAGCTATGGCTAGTGATACAACACTTCAAACAGAGCTATCTACACGTGTTCAAGGAACTTTGACTAGTTCAACGAATGTGTGGCAGAACGTAGCATCATTTGGCCCCGGTGTTGATACAGGTGCAATTACCGAATCTGGTTTATTTTCAGTTTCTAGCTCTGGTACTATGTTTGCACGGCAGACATTTGCAGTAATTAATAAGGGTGCTGGTGATACACTTCAGGTGACTTGGCAGGTTACATTTTCCTAAGTTTTATTTACTTAGGCATTAATAAAACTATAGGAGGTATATATTATGCCAAATTTTCCTAGTTCAATATCCACTGATAGCAATTTATATATAGCCGTAAATAATCTTGCTACGACCTTAACAGATAATCCTCTTACAGCCGGTGCAACTACAGTTCATGTAAGTTCTACTACTGGATTCCCTAGCGCAGGCTTTATTTCTATTGATTCAGAAATAATCGCATATACAGGACTTAGTGGGGGTAATAGTTTTACTGGCTGTACACGAGGAGCAGATGGTACTACTGCTGCATCTCATTCCATGTCCGTGCAGGTATTTCATAATATTGTTGCGGCTCATCACAATGTTATTAAAAATGAAATTGAAGCACTAGAACAAGTATTACAACCTACTTTTATTGGATTAGGACGTAATAGAATTTTAAATGGTGAAATGATTATAGATCAACGTAATGTCGGTGCATTAATTACAGTAAATTCAGCGTCTACTTTTTATTCCGCAGATCATTGGATGGGACAAGGTAGTTCGGCTGGTGCTTTTACATTACAGCGAGTTACAGATGTTCCAAATTCAGGAGGATTTCGTAACTCAATAATTACTACGATAACTAGCACTGATTTAACATTAGCAGCTAATGTTAGTTATCGTATTATTCAACCTATGGAAGGAAATTTTCTTGCTGATTTTAGATTTGGATTTGCCGATGCTCAAGCATTATTTCTTTCATTTTGGGTTAAAGGATCAATGACAGGGACTTATGGGGGATCAATATTAAACGGAACAGAAAATCGATCTTATCCATTTTCGTTTACTATTAATAATGCAAATACGTGGGAGCAAAAAACTATTGCTATTAGTGGAGATACAGCAGGAACTTGGTCTATTACTACTGCAATTGGAATGGAAGTTATGTTTTCTTTAGGAGCTAATAGCGCTTTTAAAAGCGCATCCCCTAATGTGTGGCAAACAGGAAAATTCTATTCTCCTACCGGAACTGTAGATTTAATTCAAACGCTTAATGCCACTATTAACTTTACAGGTGTGCAACTAGAAATTGGTACTAATGCAACAGCTTTTGAGCATATACCACTCGATTTATTAATTCATCGTTGTGAAAGATATTTTGAAAAAAGCTATCCACTTGAAACTGCATTAGGTTCAGTCGGTGGTGCAGAGCAATTTACTACTACTTCAGCAGGAGGAGCGAATACTTCTTACGGTAGTACAAGACCATTTCATGTAGAAAAACGTACTGCTCCAAGTATGACCGCATGGAGTAATAATGGAGATTCAGGAACCTGGCAATTTTTTACATCGGCTGGTGGTGCTACTTTGCGCAATCCAAATCTTAGTTCTACAGTTAAAACTTATTATACATTTCAAGTAGTTGCATCTGAAGTATTTGCTTCAGGTCATTTCACTGCTAATTCAGAACTACTTTAAGAGGTATATTATATGGTTCAATATAAAAAAATAGTTGACTCTGTAAATAATGTTACTATTTATGAGAGGATAACTGATAATGTTACTATTCCTACTGATTTAGGTAATAAAGATTATACTAAATTACAGTCTGATATAAATACTTATGGTTTAAATAATGTAATTATTAATTAATTTTATGCCTGAATATAATACAGCAGAATATAATACTGCTGAATATAATATTACTGTTTTTGCAGAAAATTTATCAGAATCATTAACTGAAACTGATACTTTAGTTAAAACAATACAACCTGTACGTACCGAAAGTATTACAAGTACGGATACTCGAAGTTTAAATTTTAATCAAGGCGCACTTACTGAAAGTACTTCGCCTACTGATAATAGATTCAGTTTAATTTCAACTACTAAAGTAGAAACAGTTATTGACGCTGATAATAATGTATTTTTTAACAATATTAAACTTTTATTAGAATCTATTAGTAATACTGATATATTAACTAAATTTTTATCCCAATCTTTTGCGGAAGCTGTTACTCCTACTGATAGTATTGCTAAACTAATAGCATTAGCAGCATTTTTAGAGGCCATATCTAGTTTAGATAGTTTAACAAAACAGCCTAAACCACTGTATAATGAATCAATTACTCCTTTTATTTCGTCATTAACAGATTTTGATAGTTTTTTTGTCGCAGGAGAAATGATTACATTAACAGATGCTTCTAATAAGCTATTGTTTAGGTTATTAACAGATATACAAGCAGTCGCAGATAGTTCTTCTAGTACAGCCGCTCAGTATAATATTCCCACATATAATACCTCTAGATATAATCTATCTCAGCAATTTGCATTATCATTTAGTACTTTAGTGCCATTATTTGAAAATTTAGTCTCATCTGATACATTTAATCGTATTGCAACTTATCTCCGAAGTTTTAATGAGGCTGTTACTTCGACAGATGTTAATAGTCGTATTCCTAATAAAAGGTCTATGGAGTTTATATTTTTAAGTGATTTTGTTAGACGAGAGATTACTAATAAGGCATTGAATGAAATTATTCCGTTAACTGATTGGCTTAGTATCAATAGAAATCCTGTTCAAAACTTATGGGAAAGTGAAGTATGAAAAAATTAGAAATTACCATACCACAGTCATCTGCCGGATGGGGAAATACGAATACTAAGTACCCTGCTGACTCTATATTTGTATCTGCTGATGATTTTACTGGTAATACTAAAAATACAGACACTAACACTAAAGGAGTAATTACCAAAAGATTGGGAACAACTGTCTATAATGCAGTAGATTTTGGTAGTCCTCCTAAAGATCAATATGAGGCCGTTTTCTCCGACGGAGCACACCATCTTTTAGAAGTCAATAGCGGAACATTAAAATATAGTTCAGGAGACACTACATTTACCAGCGTTACTTCCGGCTATTCATCTAATGGTAATTTTGAGTTCGCAATTTATTTAGATAGAGTTTATTTCGGTAATGGAATTAATCCATCACAAGTTTATGACCGTACCGCATCTTATGGTGGTGTTACTTATTCTGTACCGAGAACTAAAAATGCTGGCGCACAATCTCCTGGTTCTGCTCCTACTTTTGCTGCTGATAGTGCAGGAGGTAATGTACCTGCTGGTGGGCATACCTATAAAATTACCTTTCTTTATTATGATTTTGAAGAGTCAAATGGTGGCCCTACTTCAACATTGCATACAGTAACTAACCCTAACAATACTGTAAATTTAACAGCTATTCCTATTGGTGGATACGGAGTTACGGCCAGAAATATATACAGGGATAATGATGATGGAGTATGGCTGCTTGTAGGAGAAATATTTGATAATACTACTACAATTTTTGTTGATACGGCATCTATAGGTACTGCACCAATCCCAACTGATAATAATGTTCCACCTCAATTTTCTCTTGTTGTAGAACATTTAGATAGGTTATGGGGTGCAGGAGTAGCAGGAAGCCCTTCTACATTATTTTATAGCCAAGCTGGATTACCAGATATTTGGGGATCAGATACAGAACTTACTTGTAATCCCCGTGACCCTATTACGGCTCTCGTTGTCTTTAATGATAAAGTTTGGGTTTTTAATCGGAACTCTATTGGGCAAATTTTAGGGCGTCGGCAAGAGGAATTTAGATATTCTGAAGTTCCGGGTAATGTAGGCTGCGTAGATAACCGTTCTATTCAAATTCGGACTATAGAGGGTGTACCAATTCTTATTTGGTTAAGTGATAAAGGAATTTATGGTACTAATGGTAGTTCTATAAGCTATCTCAGTGATTCGATTGAAGATTTAGTTAATTTTAATATACAGCAAGCACAACAAATCAAAGGACGAAATACACAATCTACACAAGCAGATTTTGAGGGAGGAACAGCATCTGCCGGTATTGATCTACTTTCTGATCCTGGTTTTATAACAACGGAAAATCCCAAGCATCTTTGGCAGTCCCACAACGACTGGAATGGAGGATCAGTTAATAATAATACAGTTACAGAATTAGGTGACAATCTTCTTAAAACTCCGGTAATTTTTAGACCTGATTTAACTCAAGGAACAGCTTATGGAGATATGCTTATCAGTTTTGGCCCGAAATTAGCATTTCCACTGTCTGCGTATCCAGAGTCCGGCTCATGGTTGTCTGCCGTTTATGATACCGGTTCTCCTTCAGGAGCTATTCCAACTACTGTGCACCAAGATAGTTCCTGGCCTGTTTTTCAGCCCTCATCTTTTGATACTTTAACTACGATTGTAGAGGGCAGTAGTGATCCTAGTTTTACTCTTGGCCCTGAAACTTCACAAACTATTGTAGGATTAAATGGTGATGCTGTTCTTTCTTTATCTGGAAAACGCTATTGGAGAGTTAGAGTAACAGCATCGACACCTTTTAATGCGCCGCCAGATCGTAATTTTTTTGTAGAAAATATTGTTTTAACATTTCAAAATACATCTACCTGGATAAGTGAGGCCATTGATACAACATCTGATAGTACGGTATATAATAGTTTAACTTTAAATTCAACTACACCTATCGGCACTAGTATTTTTATGACAATCGCTACATCACCAGACAATATAACTTACACTTCATTTGTTCCCTTTGGTACCGAAGTAGTACAAAGATATGCAAAAATTCAATTAGTATTGACAGCAACAAGTGACGATACTGTAACTCCTTTTGTTACTTCTTTAGTTTTTACCTGGACTATTGTAGCAAATCTAATATCGTCTGCTATAGATACGGCGACAACTCCCGCAGGTTGGGATATATTTCAATCTACATTCATTACAAATGATGGCACAGTTCAATTTCAAATGAGAAGTGCATCTACTTCATTTGGATTATCTTTAGCCACATTTTTTACAGTCACTAATGGAGATTTTCCTCCCTCAGGAGTTACACCACTTCAATTTGTTCAATGGAAAGTAATTATTACCTCTACTGCTGACGCAATTCCAACGATTAAAAGTGTAACTATCAATTGGTTTCTTACTTCTATTTCAAGCGTTCGTGCTGCGTCTATTTTTTATAATAAATACTACGCACTCGCAGCAGCGGAACTTGGTCAATCTAAAAATAATGTAATTATCCTATATGACCAAAATGGAAGATGGAGAATTTATCGTGGGCTATCCATTAATACATTTTCTTTATTTTTTAATGAACCGTATTTTGGTGATGCTAATCTTGGTCAAATATTTAAATTCTTACAAGGTACAAGTGATAATGGAACAACAATCGAATTAAACGTAGAAACTAAAGCATTTAATTTTGGTAGAGATGATAAAACTAAAATTCTTCGTAAAATCTACGTAACAGGATTAAATACAGGGGCATCGTATACTTTTTATTACTCTATAGATAGAGGTACTACTTGGATTCTATTGCAAGATGCTACATTAGGAACAACTACTATTGTAACTACCTCTGATTTATCTCGTTTTGTTAAACGATTAACTCCTCCCTTTAGTACATTACAAGAAGGAAAGACTATTAATATACGAGTTAATAGTAATGATTTAAATGCAGTTCAGCTACATCAATTTGTTATAGATGCTTGGGTTAGAGAAGGAGAACTAATCAATGTCTAGAATTCAAAATCAAGCCGTTCCACCTCCTACTAAGACTGATACAAGTTTAAAAGATTTTTCACAAATTATCCAGCAAAACTTTGAAGATTTATTTGAACAGTCTCATAATCATTTTTATAGAACAACTGCACCTTCAGAATCTGAAGGACAAATTAATGATCTTATACCAGTTGTATTAAACAATACACCATATCTTTATATAAAATATCCAAACCCATTAGGGTGGAAACGAGTTTTATTATCTTAGGAGTTATTTATGGCTAATTTTTTGTCGGATATATTTGGCGGGGGTGGAGGTGGAAGTACTGTCCAACCGATAGATGTTACTCCACTTGAAAACCTAGTAAAACAAAGAGCACAAACACAGAAAGGAATTGTTGGTACTGAAACTGGTAGCTTACAAGGGTTAAATACAGCTTTATTACCACAGGTTAACGCTGCTCAGCAAGCTGGTGCTACATCAGCAGCTAATCGTTCTGCGCAATTTTTAAAAGATATTGGACAACAAACTAATATTCAGGGACAACAATTATCTGATATACTAAAACAACGTGTACTCGGTGCTGTACCTGAAGCGCAAGCCGCTGCACGAGAATCATTAGCAGCTACAGGAGGATTACAGCGTGGGTATGCTGGGGCTACACTTGCTGGTATACCACAAACTGCTGTAGCAAATATTGCTCAAGGTGAAACACAGTTAACTCAACAGGCTTTAAATACTCGTAATCAGGCATTAAATCAAGTATACAATTTAGATGAGCAATATATTATGGATAAAACAGGTGTAGATAAGCAAACTTTATTAGATATTTATAATTCAGGAAGATCGGATTTAATTAATAATGCTAACCAACTACTTGGGATTGAAAGTGGAACTACTTCAGATATTATTGGACTAGAAGAATTTAAAGCCTCTCAGACCTTAGCGCAACAACAAGCTGCTGCTGCAAATAGACAGGCCACTCTTAATGCTTTACTCGGTATCGGCGGTACTGCTATAGGAGCTTTTGCCGGTGGTATTCCTGGTGCTATTGCTGGTAGTAATTTAGCTCCTGCTGGTTATAATCCTAATGTAACAGAAGATCAGTTACCAGGAGGACAATAATATGGCACGTTCTGATATTACATCAGGATTACCTTCATATGAAGAACTTTTAGCAGCACAACAGGCGGCCTCTAATCCTGCTGCTGCACTTCAATCTGGTCTATCTGGATTACTCGCTGGAAGACAAATAAGAGCACAAGCACAACAGGCTAAACAAGCTAGACTGGAACAAGCGGAAAAGATGCTACTAGAACGATCGCAGGCAGCTAGAAATTTAGCTACAACTAAACAAACCGAATTACGAGAAGAAAGACTTACTAACATAGAAAAACACGTAGAGAAAATGGCACAAGCTAATTTAATACCAGACCCTAAAACTGGCCGAAATCTAACACCTCAAGCCTATAAAGTTCTTTATCCTTCTTCTAAAATTGATACTAAATCCATCATAAAAATATATACAGATAGAGATAGGGAATTAAAAGATATTGAAAATGCAGAAAATGGTATTAGCGGTATCGAAGATGCTTTTAAGAATATGCTATCTAAAAAATCTTCAAGTATTGAAAGATTAGGTAAATTTCTACCTTCAGGAGTATTACAAAGTTATATGGCCCCTGAGGCCGCTAAATATAATAATACTTTACGAGAATTAGCTTCTACTGCGCAAAAAGCACTTGGTAATAATAGAACTGCGATGGCTGAAATTAATAATATTATTGCTGGAATTGGAAAAGCTGGTACTAATCCTACTGTTATTCGGGCAGGAATTAATAGAATTAAAAATATTGTTAGTCAGGAAAAAATAGAAATATCTCATAGAACCCATCAAAAATTATCTTTAATTACGGCGGGAGATACTAATGCAGAAGAATTAGAAGCTATGAATATTCCTATTGGAGATATAAGTAAAATACCCGATAAGTCTACTATACCGGCGCTAGAGACTGTACTTAAGGAAGAATAATATGGCAAAAGTACTGGATATAGAAAAAGCTAGATCATTGGGCTATTCAGATGATGAAATTTCTAATTTTTTAGAAAAAAATCCTGAATTAAAACCTAAAAAAGAGTCTACGCTACATAAAATAGCAAGAGTAGGGGCAGAACAACTACCATTAGCTGGTGGAGTAGCAGTTCCTACAATTGCAGCAATAAGTAGCGGTGGAATTTCATTACCTGCAACAGCAGGATTAGCAGGTGTAGGAGCAGCAGGTGGAGAAGCGGCTAAACAGTTAGCTTTACGTGCTTTAGGTGAGAAAACACCGGCTACGTCTACCGAAGCTGCGGAAGATATTGGTTTAGAAGGGGCTAAAACAGCCGCATTGACTTATGGGGGCGGTAAGATAGGGGGTAAGATGTTATCGGCCCTTAAAACGCTTTCTAGCCCCTCTGTAGAGGCTGCTAAAGCTGCCCAAGGGGCTTTTGAAGCATCTAAGGGTATCTTAATGGAAGAATTACCTACTAAATTACCTAAAACAACTAATCAAATTAACGACTTTGCTAATTCCATGAAACAAATAGCAGGTAAAGGAGTTAATGAACTTGCTAAAAATATTGAACCTGAAGGTCTTCAAGGATTACGTAAACAAATACAAGTATTACTTAATAGTGGTGCGAAAGTAGGCCCTGAAGCCGAAAAGTTTTTAGTAAATGCTAAACAAACATTTGAACAAGCTCTTGAAAAGAGTGTACCTGGATATGCGACCGTAAGAGCTACGACGGCATCTGCTTATCAAAAAGAAGCATTATTAGATGCTCTAACTAAAGTTGCAAAGAAAGGGGCTAAATTAGCTGGTGCTGGTGCAGCAGGGGCGCTTGGTTTTACTGGTATTAGACGATTAATTGGAGGACAATAATATGGCTCGTAATACTACAATTATTAATACCCTAGTCGAACATGTTGCTGAATTACGAACTGATGTTGGTTGGATGAAAAAGTTTATATATGTTATTGCAGCTTCCAGTATTACAGCAGCTATGGAAACATTGAAGCATTTATTTACATCACTTATACATATAAAATAACAATAATTCGCCATTAAAGAATAATTGCTACAATAAATATATGGGCATAAATTGTGCATCAGGTCTACTCAAAAGAACCTTTAGCATGTCCAGTATGTAAAGTAATATTAGGAACGAGAAATTATAGTAACTATCAATCAGTTTATTGTTTTGAATGTAAAGCTACTTTTCATTTTATTCCTTATAATGATAAACCTTCGGCAACGACAGATAAACAAAAAGAACTTAAATGTGGTTGTGGACGTTGTGGAAGATAATAATTAATATATAAAAGGTATCTTTTTAAGTCACTTTCTGCATACAAAATATAATTTTATGAATATTTTAATGATATCAGCTTATGGTGAACATTCAGCAGTAGCATTTAGATTAGCGCAAGATGGTCATAAAGTAAAATTATTTATTAAAGATTCAAATTCTGAAGATGTGGGTAAAGGATTTGTAGAACGAATTGAAGAATGGCCCGGTCATCTTGATTGGTGTGATCTTATAGTATTTGATGATACTCATAATGCTAAAGAAGCTGAACTACTACGAAAACATGGGTATCCAGTTATTGGTGGCACAGAATATACCGATAAACTTGAAAATGATAGAGACTTTGGTCAAAAAGAAATGAACTCAGTTGGATTTTTACATATTCCTTCTCATAAGTTTAAAACATTTAATGAAGCTCGACAATTTATTATGAAAACCCCTACCAGATATGTAATTAAATTAAATGGTAAAGCATCTGATGATAAATCTACTACTTATGTAGGAAAAGAAAACGATGCTTCAGACTTACTAGCTGTCTTAAATCATTATGAAGAAAAACTATCAAATCAGATAGAAGGATTTGAAGTTCAAGAAGTTATTGACGGTGTTGAGATGGGAATAGGCGGAGCATTTAATGGTAAAGATTTTATAGAGCCTATTGAAATTAATTTTGAGCATAAGAAATTTGCCACAGGAGATTTGGGGCCAAATACCGGAGAAATGGGAACCGGCATGTTCTTTGTAACTAAAGAACACCCACTCTATAAACAAACTATTGCTAAGATGATACCAAAACTACAAGGTTATCATGGAATGTTTGATATTAATTTTATATGGACTAAAGATGGAATGTATCCTTTAGAGCCAACTTGTCGTTTTGGATTTCCTGCCGTTACACTACAAATGTCTGTAATCGCTAGTGATTATGGTAAACGATTAATGGCTATGGCTTTAGGTAATGATCCAAAATCAGACGTACGCTATAAATTTGTCATCGGAGTTAATGGAGTTGTGCCACCATTTCCATTTGAATCAAAAGAAGTCTTTGAAAGAATGAGTAAAGATAATTTAATAATTATTAAAGACCCCAAATCTATTGCCAGGTCTGCTCATGCAGAAGGTATACATCCTGTAGATGTGTACACAAAAGATGAAAAGTGGTACATTACAGGATTAGAAGGCATACCATTTGTTGTTACAGCTACCGGCAATACCATGAATGAAGCTAAACATCAAGCCTATACAATTCTCTCAAATATAACAACCCCAAATCTTTGGTATCGTACTGATATCGGTGATCGATGGTCACATGATTATCAGAGATTAAAAGAATGGGGTTGGTTATAGCCTGCCAGAAATATGTGTATGATTTTCTTACATTCCCGACGAGCAATAATTATACCTATTTAGGTATAATCCTAATAAATCTTTTCGCTCAATGGTTCGTTTGTTCGATCTTTTTCTTTGACTTATACCGCAATGGGTATGATTTTTTAAAACAACATCCATCACACCCATGTATATGATTTCCATGCCCTACACCATGCCGACACAGAAACTCTACCCTACCGTCTGCGCGAATAGATTTAATCCATAAGCTAGTCAATTCACCTGATCCTGAAGTATTTGACGTACCAAGACGATACAAAGGTGAATGAATTTGAGCAGAATTTTTATGTATTTGTCGAGTTTTATTAACCACGTGTACTTCCTATATCAGTACGCATTCCACGAGCCTTCTTAGCCTTCCTAGCCACACTATAAGCAATAGCAGCAGCTTGTTTAACATCTTTCCCTGATTTTACTTCCCGTCTAATATTTTCACTAATTGCTTCTTTTGAGTATCCTTTTTTAAGTGGCATAATTATCTCCTTATCAAACTTTTTCTTTAATAAACATTTCTAAATCATTTACTAATTTTATCCAGTCTTGTCTATCACAATCCATTCCATATCCCCATTTTTCTTGCTCTTTAATATTACGAATTAATACTTGTAATTCAGAGTCTGTTAAATAACTTTTATATTTTCTTACTATTTTACAAGTCCAACTAACAATATAAGTTCTACATCCTAAAGCATAACGAACAGCAGAGACAAGAAAAAGATATAGTTCATCTTTATTAATTTTAATATGGATTTTTTGCATCTTCTTCCTTCGCCCTTTCTTGACATTCTGGACATAATACACCTAAAAATGTAATATCTATACTAGATATGTACTTTCCACACCACACACAGTTCATTTAGATTCCTTTTCTAGTGATGAAATTGGTTCTATAGCTTCAGTTGATTCTTCTGTAATATTAGTACCGTCTTTATGAGTAGTAGTTTTCTTTGTAGTCTTAGTTCGACGTTGTTTTTTTTCTAAATCTTTTTGTTCGTCATAACGATACTCTCTGACTAATACATAAAGTATAGCACATTCTACTAAAAAATTTAAGAGATTTAATATATTAGAAAACATTAGAAATTATTCTCTTTATATTTTTGACATTTTTTACAAGTGACCTTTTTCCAATTAATTGTAATATTAAACCAATAACCAGAATTTCCACCGCACATACTTTTTGACCAAAAAAATTCATTCCTAAAATGAACTTTATATCCTTGAATTAAAGTTATTTTAGTCATATTTTTAAAATAAATTTCCTTGAGAATCTATTTGACCTGCATACTTACACCATCGACACCTAGCAAATGTCAAAAATTGTAGCAGGTCTAAATTGCTGTGATGAATTTCTTCATAGCCAAACCAACTATGCCAACCTATCCAGCAAGAAAACTTTTTAAACCGCTTCATAATTAATCCCATAAAAGTCCTGCGTAGAAACTAGGAAATTGATAACAATTACTTCCAACATCCCATCTAGCGCCAGCCCTAAAATAAAGTACTTTTTCACTTCCCGGAATTTTTAATCCATCTGAGTTTACTTGTTGTTCTTTAAATTGATACCAAAAATGAAAACAAAGAGGCCAAGTAATTAAAAATCCAAAAGGAGAATGATACTGCAAATGTGTAGGCCCGAAGGGCTGACAATTTTTAATATAATATTTAATTAAAAATAATAATTTTTTAAAATATTCGGGCACATAAATTGCAGAGACATGTGGGTTTTCCCACCTTCGGATATCATATCCAGCTACCAAGATTGGTACCATTCTCCAATTTTTTATTTCCATATTTAATGCTCTTGTATATCCTTTATATCTTTAACTTCCCACATATCATCTTCTTGTTTTCTAGTAAGGTCTAAAACTTTAAATTCTTTAGACATATCTTTAATATATTGTTCTTTAGTCCGAGAAGTTTCTGATACGGATAATATTTTACCTTCTTTAACCATTTGAAAAAGTATTTGTCGTCGTTCAGACTCAGTATCAGCATTAGAATTTATTACTCTAATCCAAAATTCTTCGGCTACAACCGGTGTCATCTGAAAAACTAATCCTTTAGCTTGATGTTTTTTGAGGTTTAGGAAGTATGCCAAATTGTCGATATATCTTTTTAGCCACACGATATAATCTCCTTTTATCATCACAAATATAAGTTACATGATTAATATTCATCATTCCACCAGCAATAGATATATTAACAGGATATAAGTATTTCTGGTATATCATATCTAAATCTTTTTTATAGCCTAATATTTTTCTAATCAGCTTTGCTTTTAATCCTCTCATAGACTATCTAATCCTCTAAAAATAGAAAGAAACTTTTTAATTTCGTCCCCTGATACCGAAAAACCTACACCAGACCATGAAGGAAAAAATGGATTAGTTGACATTATACATGAATTAATTCCAATAATTTCTCCATACAAATTAAATAATGGCCCTCCTGAATTACCAGGATTAATAGGCGCACTTATTTGTATCATATTACACATAAAGTTACTATAAGGTAAAGCACTAATTACACCTGTAGTAACACTAGATTCCATTCCAAACGGTGAACCTACTGCTAATACTTCTTGACCTATTTGAATAGAATTAGGATTTGCCAATTTAGCAAATTTACATGAATCAGCTTCTATTTTTATTAGAGCTAAATCTCTAAAGTCTTCTTTATATAAAAGAATAGCCGGAAATATCCAACCATCATATGTATTTACAGATATAGATTCTAATTTATATGGAAAAGTAAATAAATGAGCACAAGTAAGAATATGGCCGCTAGCTGTGATAAAAACTCCTGCTCCTTCAATTCTACCGAACTGTTTTCTATTAATTGCGCCGGGTTCTATCCGACTAATAGTACATTGAATATCTACGACGGTAGGCAGAACTTTTTTAGATACCTCTATATACCGATCTTTAGTTTGCTGTTTAAGATACGTAAGAGTTAGTCCAGTGCTAAAACTGAAACTTAAAATAACTGCTATAAATTTTATCACTGTTTGATTATATTTCTTCATCCCAATTATTTTCATTAACCGCCGATTCATTATTCTTCTCCTGATAAATAAAAGTATTTTTTTCTATCTTACAGTATAATTCATAATCCAGAGATATCGACATAAGTATCTTTTTTATTATAAGAATGCAGCCAAAGAATAGCAAATCCTTTAGGCTGTGGTGTATATCCTGCTTCATCTGCATAGTCAGGATAATTTAGCATAGAACCAGTAACAATATGGTGAACAGTATGGATAACTCGACTAGAATTAATAACGTCCCAATAACCGGTAATAGTATGGGATAATTGATGACTATGTGATGCACAAACAATATCAGCAGATGGATAAGAACGAAGTAAAGCTACTGTATTACCGAATATATTAGAACCAACACCAGTGCCATGTTTGAATGCAATATTATATCTTTGTGATCCAACTTTAAGAGTTATAAACCCTTGATGAGGATAATATCTATTAGAATAGCCTAATTTATCAGACATACATTTATCTAAATCAATTCCAGCAACTTTTTTAGCTCGTAAAGCATGATTGCCCGTACAAGCACCCACAATATTTTTAGCAATTGGAGAAAATAATTCAATGCCATATTCATACTGTTCCTGTGGTTTCATATTTTGAGTAAACATCATATGGCCTTTATGTGGCAATGCACATTCATGATTATCCGCTAAAAGAAGTGCATAGGCATTATGCTCTTTAACCCATTCTACATATTTTTTCGCCAATTTTAAATCAGCATCTTCATGTCCAATATGGACACATCCAAAAATAACTAATGGTTTAAATTGCATTGTTTACCTTCCTTATTCTTATGGTTTCTATTTGTTGAAATATTTCTCCAATCATTCTATATACTTTGTATTCTTTTTTACCTTTAACTCTTAACCAAAATTCATAATCTTCCCACATTTGATTAATCACATGATTCTTAACCTGCTCTTCTTTAGATTTAAAATTTTTAACAGTTGATACTTGAATCCAGCGAGTTTTTTGATTATCTCTTTTAGCTACTAAATCACAGCCAAAAATATCAGCACCAACTGTAACCATCTGTCCTTTAATCCATAATGGTTTACGATGCTGCCTAAACACTTCCCAACCTTGGGATTCTAGAAACTTTTTTACTTCTATTTCGTATTGATTACCTTTTGCTACACTTGAGGGCACTTTTAAACTCCTTTGATTGTAAATAATTATCTATTGCATCACTAAGCCACTGTTCATCTGTCTTACCAGATAAACTAATAGCTTTTGCTACTTTAATAGCCATATCTCCATAAAAGAAAACTTTATTACCTCGAACTAAACATTCTCTTTTCATAATTGCACCATCCCTATTAATTTTACTCCCTAAAATTTTCAGGTTTCCAAAGTCTCCACTCAGCAAGGAATTGAAGTGCCTCTAGATTTGGTTCTTTCTGACATTTAGAATTGTTACAACATTG
>Ga0187846_10000176_pt1 | contig 38530 bp, 33 predicted proteins | sample TC_taG_FD_161473 | JGI IMG/M metagenome (GOLD analysis project Ga0187846, IMG submission 161473) | Biofilm microbial communities from the roof of an iron ore cave, State of Minas Gerais, Brazil - TC_06 Biofilm (v2) | ecosystem: Environmental > Terrestrial > Deep subsurface > Cave > Wall biofilm... | reverse complement strand
CTTCTGTTCCTTCGCATCGGGGGGGAGCTCGGGCGCGAGCGCGGCGCGCCAATCGGAGACCGAAACGTCCACCCGCATCGACGGGGAGATGGTGCGGAACTCCGGGGGTGGGGTCAGCCCCGCCATGGGGTCGCGGAGCTCGGGTCCCTGATAGCCCTACCGCTGGGAACGCGGGCCGGGCGGTCTTTCACGTCCAGCGAGCCGTCGGAAGACCAGCTCCCCCCGCTTCCAGGTCTCGAGCACGCAGGCGCTGCCGCCGCGCACCGCCGTCTCCACCGATGGGACGGCGAGTCTCACGAAGTCGGCCGGCGCCCCCGGCTCGAGGGTGCCCATCGATGGGTCGCCCAATATCGATCCCGTGGTGTACAGCTGAAAGGCCGCCGAAGGGGAGAGACGTTCTCCCGCATCGAGTCCGGCGGCTCTCCTTCTCGTCGTGGCCGCCCACATACCGCTCCACGGGTCCATGCTCTCGACCGGGCTGTCGCTCGACCCGCTGAGAACGAGGCCCCTCTCAGCGAGCGTCCGGAGCGGGTAGGCCCAGCGCGCCCGACCCGCCCCCAGCCGCCGCCCGATCCAGGAATCGCTCACCGCGAACGAGGGCTGGACCGAAAGGAACGGTCGCACTCTCGCGAGCTCGTCGATCAGCCCTTCTGACAGCACCGAAGCGTGCTCGATGCGTGGGCGGACCTTCGGCTTCACCCGGCGAATCAGGCTCACCGCGCTCGCCACCGCGGCATCCCCGATCGCGTGGAGCGCGAGCTGGAGGACCTTGGACTCGGCGGCTTCGGTGATCGGCTCGATGAGATCGATCGTCGGGCCCAAACGGCCCCTCTCGTTCGGCGCGTCGGCGTAGACGTCGCTCAGGGCCGCCGTCCGCGCCCCCAACGAACCATCGAGGAACACCTTGATGCCCCACCATCGGACGCGAGATTCCCCCCGGGGTCGGACCCTCCTGCGGAACTGTCCGAGCGCGTCGAGGCTCGCATAACAGTAGACGTCCATCATCGGCCCGAGCGCCGCGAGCGAACGCTCGATCACACGGAATTCCGGGTAGGAGACGTTCATCGCGCCCACGCTTGTAAGTCCGTAGCTCGAAGCCTCTCGGACCACGGCCGCAAGGCTCGAGGCGCGGTGCTCGAGCCAACTCCTGCGGAGGGGCCTCAGTCGATCCAGCTCGCCCTCCAACAGCATCCCCACCGGAGAGCTACTCGTATCTCGGCGCGACCTCCCTTCCTTCGATCTCGGAAGGGTTTGCTCCCATGCGATCGAGTTGACCACGGCGACGTGGCCGCAGACTCGGTAGAGGGCCACGGGCCGGTCCGGGACGATACGGTCGAGTTCGGTCGGATTCGGAGGTCTTCGTTCTCGGAGCGATTCTTGGTCCCAGCCACTGCCGATGATCGGACCGTCCTCGTGCTTCCCAGCCCATCGGGAAACCCTCTCCAGCAACGCCGCAAGGCTTCGGGCTCCGCTGAGGTTGACTCCGGCCCGGCGGATCGCGGTCCCCAGGAGGTGTAGATGGCTATCGATCAGCCCGGGCACCAGGGCCCGACCGTTCAGCGCGACGACCGTCGTGCCGGATGGCGACGCCCGGTGGACCTCGGCATCTCGACCCGCGAGGACCACCCGGCCGTCGTCGACCAGGAGGGCCTCGACGATTCGGCGGCCGGTGTAGACGCGACCGCCAGTGAACGCGACCGTCACGCTCGGGAACAGACTTCCGGGGCGTTTCCCTTTGCCCTTCGCTTGAAGGCATTGTGGCCAACCCAGGAGGGGGTCTGTGGCGCGACCGGGGGCGCCTTCACCCTGGTGCGCGACCGAACCGGTTCTACGGGCGTCCTTTCCCGCCGGGAACGCTAGATGTCCAGGTAGCGGTAGAACTCGTACGGGTGAGGTCGGAGGTTGAGCTGGAGTTGCTCCTCCCGCTTGATCTCGCTGTAGGCGTCGAGCACGGTCGAGCCGAAGACCCCCCGGAGGAAGGTGTCGTCCGAGGCCAGGCAGTCCAAGGCCTCCGCGAGGGACCCCGGGAGCTCGCGGATCGCGAGCTCCTTGCGCCGGGCCGGTGTGAGTTTGTAGATGTCGTGGTCGACCGGGGGTGGCGGTTCGCGCTTGTGCCGGATTCCGTCGAGCCCGGCGAGGGCCAGGGCGGCCTCCGTAAGGTAGATGTTCGCGGCGGAATCGGGAGTTCGGTACTCGACTCGTTTCGCCGCCGGCCGGCCCTTGAGGTAGAACGGGATTCGGACGTTCGCCGAGCGGTTCGCTCGGCTCCAGGCGATGAACACCGGGGCCTCGTATCCCGGAACGAGCCGGCGGTAGGAGTTGGTGGTCGGGTTCGTGATCGCGCATAGCGCCCGGGCGTGTTCGAGGAGCCCGCCGATGTAGTAACGGCAGACCTGGCTGACCTCGGCATACGGATCCTCCGCATCGTAGAACGCGTTCCGCTCGCCGGTCCAGATCGACTGGTTCATATGCATCCCGATCCCGTTGTCCCCGTAGACCGGTTTCGGCATGAGCGAGGCAATCTTCCCGTGCCGGTGCGCGACGTTCTTGATCACGTACCGGACGTCCTGGACGTGGTCCGCGGCGGGGACCAGCTCGTCGAAGCGGATGTTGATCTCCCCCTGACCGGCCGTCGCGACTTCGTGGTGGTGCGCGTCCAGCACGATCCGGAAGTTGTCGGCGAGAATGTTGCACATTTCACTGCGCAACCCCGACAACAGGTCGTGCGGCGAGACCCGGTGGTAGCCCTCCTTGAAGCGGATCGCCCCGTGTCCGTCCAGCTCGCCCCACGGCGCCTCGATGCTGTGGATTAAGTAGCCCGCGCCACCCCATGCGTCCCGCACCGCGTTGGTGGAGGGAACCAGCCGAACCTGATCGAAGACGAAGAACTCGATCTCGGGTCCCCAGTAGGAGCGGTCGTAACCTGCGTTTGCGAGCTCTTGGACCGCCCGACGCGCGATTCCCCGAGGGTCGTGACCGTACGGTTCGTAGCTGCCTCCGACCAGGATGTCGCAAATGAACCGCGCCGTGCCCCCGTGCTCGGGGTCCCAGGGGATCGTCCCGAACGTCGCGGGGTCCGGCAGCAAAATCATGTCCGACTCGTAGATCTCCCGGAACCCGCGCACCGAGGAGCCATCGAGCTTGGGTATCCCGGTCGTGAACGAATCCTCGTTCAGCGTGTGGGAAGGCATGTGCAAGTGATTGTACCCGCCGAGCAGGTCCGTGTAGAACAGCTCGACCCAGCGCAGTTTCTGCTCCCGGATCTCCCCGAGAGCTTTCGCCGCCAACATCTGCCGGTCCCCTTGGGAGAGTGCTCCCGACACGCTCGTCGACCCTGGCATCCTGCCCCGTCCCTCGTGCCTCAGAGCAGGTTCCACTACATCAACCCTTAGCCGGAAGAAGTGGACACTTATCCATCGAGAGAGGATAATGTGATATGTATGGCCTGCCTGCGGGTAGGACATGGGACAAACGTCCTCGCTCGACAGTTTGGATCGGGAGATCCTTCAGGAGCTCAACATCGATGCGCGCCGAAGCCACCGAGAGGTTGCGGCCCGGGTGAAGGTCTCTCCGACCACTGTGAGCCACCGCGTGGCTCGCCTCGAGCGGGAAGGGGTTATCCGGGGGTACATCCCCCTCCTCGACGATGAACTACTCGGTTGGGACCTCACGGCAACGATCGGGATCCGGATCTCGAAGGGCCGGCTGCGGGAAGTCGAGGAGCGGTTGGCGCGAGACCCCCGGGCGTATGCGATCTACGACGTCACTGGGGATTTCGACGCGCTCCTGATCGGTCGATTCCGGGACCGGCGCGACCTGGACCGGTTCGTGAAGCACGCCTTACAAGACCCGTTCGTCGAGCGCACCTACACCCAGGTGGTGTTGAATCGCGTCAAGGAGGACCGCCGCGTCCCCCTCTCCGGGCGCCCCGGTGACACGGCGGCGAAAAACCCATAAGTTCCCTCGGCCGGCCTACCGAAGCGTGAGGGGTTAGCGATGGACTGGGGGATGCGTAACCGGATCGCCCGCATGTTCCCGACGGGGTCCGGAAACACGGTCATGCTCGCGGTCGACCACGGCTATTTCATGGGGCCGACCCGGCGCCTCGAGAACGCGAGGACCACCATCGCCCCGCTGGCTCCCTTCGCCGACGCTCTAGCCCTGACCCGCGGGATCCTCCGAACGTCGGTTCCTCCCGAGAGCACCACGCCCATCGTCCTTCGGGTCTCGGGTGGGGCCACCATCCTCAAGGAAGACCTCAGCGACGAGGTAATCACCACCCCGATCGCGGAGGCCCTCCGTCTGAACGTCTGTGCCGTCGCGCTCTCCGTGTTCGTGGGGGCGCCCCGCGAGCACCAGACGTTGAAGTCGCTCGCCGACCTCGTGAGCGAAGGGGAGGCGACCGGGATGCCCGTGATGGCGATCACGGCCGTGGGAAAGGAGCTCGAAAAGCGGGACGTGCGATACCTCTCGCTTGCGTGCCGAGTGTCGGCCGAGCTAGGGGCGCACCTCGTCAAGACCTACTATTGTGAGGGGTTCGACAAAGTGGTCGAGAGCTGCCCAGTGCCTCTCGTGGTCGCCGGCGGACCCAAGCTCGACTCGGATCGCGCGGCCTTTGAGCTCGCCCACAACGCGATTGCCCAAGGCGCCCGGGGGATCGACATGGGGCGAAACATTTGGCAATCCGAGCACCCGGTGGCGATGATCAAGGCGCTGCGGGCGATCGTCCACGACAAGGCGACGGTCGGGGAGGCGCTTTCGATCCTCGAGCGGGAGAAGAAGGTCGCACCGACGCCCCGGCCCCGAGCGGCGTCGGCTTGACGCGCGCGCCCTAGACGTTATCCGCCGAGCATAGTACAAAAGTCCCAACGCGGGGATTGCCAAGCTTGGCCAAAGGCGCCAGATTCAGGGTCTGGTCTCGCAGGAGTTCGTGGGTTCAAATCCCTCTCCCCGCAGAGTGGGTTTGGACCGCCTATTCGTCCAGGTTACCTGCCGTCGGATTGCGCGCGATGAGCCTACCGTGGGAGTGTGCTCCAGGTGCTAAGTTCCCCCCCACTTCGGATTTATCCGCATTCAGCTCTGGCAGCGACCTACCCGGACGGGATGGCTATGAACGCGATTCCAGAGACGATCACGAGACCGAAGGCGACGCAGGGGCAAGGGGCGGGCAGGGCGACGACTACCTTCGAGCACATATACGCAGGAATCCGGGTCCGTGACATGGCCCAATCGATTCGGTTCTACACCGACGTCTTGGGTATGGAGATCATCGATCCGTTGCAATCGACGCCCCCGACGAACGGTCAGGTTGTCGGGCTCCGGAGCCCGGGCTCACAGCAGCTACTCGAGCTGAATTGGTACGAGCCCGGGAGCCGGTTCGGACCCCCTTATTCGACGGGAGAGGACCTCGACCACCTCGCGTTCGCGTGCGACGATGTGTCGGCCGCGGTCGCCGAGCTCGAACGCAGGGGAGTGGAGGTCGTGGTCCACCCGAGGGAGATCGGTGTTGAGCTCGGCTGGAGTGAGGCCTTTGTCAAGGATCCGAACGGAATCTGGATCGAGTTGCTCACCAGGAAGAGAGGGATCGCTGAGCCGCCTTCACTCGGACCCTAGCGAAGGCGCTCCTCGAGGAACGGGAGCGCGTGAGGGAGCGTTAGATCGCTGCGGTAGAATGCACCGAGGTGGCCCACGCCAGCGAGCCGCACCAGCTTGACGTTCGGGAGGAGGGCAGCGCTGCGCTTGGTCTCCTCCTCCTGGTCCTCCTTCTCTCCGGTCAAGATCAGTACTGGGGGTCGGAAGCGCCTGTACAGGTCGAGCGGCCCACGCCAGCGGCGTCGTCCCAGCCGATCGAGCGCGTGCATGACGGGATCCCCTTCCCGGACATTCCGGTCGATGGCCTCCGGGAAGCGGTCGTGCTCGGAAATCATCAACGAATCGACCTCATGGCCGACGCCGCCCTGCGCGACATCCTCCCGGATCCACGCCTCGGGATCGAGCGGAGGTAGCTCCGCCAAGTTGCAGAATGGGAGGGCGCCGGTTCCGACGAGCCCGCGCAGTCGATCCGGGTAGGCTGTGCCGAACGCGATTCCGGTGAGGATACCACTCGAGTAGCCCCAGAAGGCACACGACTCCACCGCAGCGTCGTCGAGCACGACCCGGACGTCCGACACGAAGCACTCCATTTGGTGGGACTCGACGGTCGTGGGTCGATCGCTTCGTCCCCGACCCCGTTGATCGATCAGAATGTGTCGGAATCCTTGGAGCCCGGTCGTGTATCCGGCCGCCTGCCAGATGCGAGAATCCCCCCCAGCGCCAGTATGGAAGACGATCGCGGGGCCCCGCCCTTCGTCATCGTAGTGGATCCGGACGCCATCACTGGCGTTGGTCACCGTCGCCATCGGTCCCTCCTTTCCCCGACACCGTTCTCGGGGACGTCGATGCCGGCATTCGCCCCCGAGCCATCAAGGTTCGGCCGCGCAATCCCCGAACCGAAGGGGACACGCCAGTTGGGTTCAGAAGTGCACTTTTCTGCGATGCCGTCTCCCCGCACGTAGCAGACGGCTCAGGACGGTCTGGATCCGGCGACGACGGATACCCGCGAGCTGGGACCCCGGCTGAGACGGGGGCGTCGCGTGCCGCCCTGGGAACTGCGCGCCAAGTCCTGAGTTGGAGCCGCTCAGTAGTGCTCCGGAATCGGGCCGTCGAACACTTCTTCCGGGAGATCGTATCGGCAGATCAGGTTGCCATCAGGGTCGGTGATGTAAGCAATGTTGCGGCCCGAGGAGGTCACCGAGGCATCTTGACCGAGCCGAGCCGCATGATCCCGCCGGGACTTCATCGCCTTGACCGCGGCCGAGTTAACCCACAACGACCGGTTCACGGGCTCGATCCCCTTTCTCCACAGTTTCGCGAGGATCCTCCGTACGTCGCGGGCGCGCACCTCGAGGTGGTCAAGCCCCTCCCCTACTACAAACGGAGCGTAGAGCGGGCTCTTCTCGGAGTACCAATTCGGCTCCGGACGCTGCCAGCCCGCTGCTTCTTGAGCAACACACCAGCCGCCTCGGCTTCACGCAGCCGCTTGAGTTCGACCGGATCTAGTAGGGATGTGTACCATTCGATCGAACGATCGAAATCGGTCACCCGGATGCCCGTGTCACAGCGCCGAGCGTCTGCCATGGGAAAGGAAAGGAAATCGCGCATCTAATGGGACGAGACGAGCTCCACCGGCCGGGCGCTCTCGGACAGTCTCGTATGGATGGCATCCGGAGCCTCAGTCATTTCCGAACGGCGTCGGTCCACCCTCGTGCCGTCGGAACTGGAAGGGGTTGGCTCCAACCACGACGATCCGATCGTCCCCTGATGGCGGCCCCTAGGCGGCCGCGTAGCCTCCGCGCTTCCCGTAGACGCTGCTCTCGCCAGTCTCGAGATGGACCACTGTGTTGAGCGTGCCGGCCCACGTGAAGAGCGCGCTGGCACACACCAACTCGATGATCTCCTCCTCGCTGAAGTGCTTCCGCAGCTCTGCGTAGAGCTGATTGTCGACCCCGTGCGGGTCCACAATGATCTTGTCGACCAATGCCAGCGCGGCACGCTGGCGGGGTGAAAAGTCCCTCTCGTGGACTGGCCTCTGGGACGCGACCGCCTGCGACTTGTTGAGCTTGCTGATGTCCCGTAGCTCCAAGGCAGCCTCCACCGGTTGGACTTTGCCGGCCACGGGCTGGAGCCGAACCGTCGCGCAGTACGTGCACGCGTTCAGGTTTGCGCCGCGGAGCCGCATCATCTCGAGCAGCTCCGGCTCGATGAGGCCACCCTGACCGGCGAGGAAGTAGGAAAACATCGCCGCCGTCCGCTTCAGCAACTCGGGCCGGCGCGCGATCAGGCCGAACATCTCCGTATCCCCGAACCCGTCCTTTGCAAACTGCAGAATCCCGTTGATGTCCGGATCTTTCGAAGATCCCGCTTGCATCGACTGCATTCGCGCCGTCATGGTCTCGGTACTCTCTGGTCACTTCCGTTCGTTGCACCCACCGCCCACATGCTCTCTTCCGATGACCTCCAAAGGGCCACTCATCGTCGGAACGGTGTCTTCCTATTTCTACTCCGGAGGAACACTTCCCGGTACCGAATCTATCCGGAAATTCGGGCCGCTAGGCAAAGGTACGGGGCTTGCAACGGGGCGCGGATGGGTCCAGTTCGCCCTTGCGGTTCGTAGAGAACCTTCGTACCGGTCCGAGGTGGGCCCCTTGCCAGGACGTCCGATGCTCTTTGACGGGCCCAACCATCCTCAGGGACCGCGCCGTCTCGTTGCCTCACGTCCGTTAGGTTCCACCTTGGCGAGCAGGACTCCCCCGGGTCTTCGCACGTCCCACGACGTGTGGATGCGAGATCATGTCACCAAGGGAGCTACGACTCGGGGTGGGAGGGTTGTCACGTCGCACAAAGCGCGCGCATGAACCTCCGGACGCCGACGATGGGACCTGGGCGATCGATGCCGATCATCCCGATGTCGACCCGAGCCAACTGGCCTATCCGATCGACGAATGGCCGTTCTGGCCGATGCGTCTGGAAACCCCGAACGAGCCGAGCCGGTGGGCAACGGTCAATGCGATCAGCGTACTCGCGCGGCTTGCGGCCGACCGAACGTAGAGATTTCCTCACCACGACATCGAGTTGGGCTCAGCTAGCGGAGGCCACCCTTCCAGGCAGACGGCACTTTAGAGGTGAATGCCACCGAGTCGGCTCCCAAGAACGCCGCGAGGCGGTCGAGTTCCTCTCGGATGTCGGAGGCGATGGCCTTCGCCGTCGGTGCGTCCGGCTCTGCGAAGAGCGCGTTGACCTGGAACCGTCGCTTCTCCTTGTCCAGGTGAGCGTCCATGCGCCCGATGAACTGCTCTCCCCGTAGAATGGGAAGGACCCACATTCCGAACCGGCGCTTCGCCTTCGGAAGAAATTGCTCGCGGACGTAATCGAAGTTGAACAACCGTTTGCCCCGAGCCTGGTGGCAGATCATGTTGTCGAACGGGGGAAGCAACGCGACCCTCGGGAAGAATTTGTCCCTGGCTAGATCGTTGAGCAAGGCCACGTCGTCCGAGTGGACAAAGCGCTCGTCCCTGCCGGGCAGGCCCTCGATCACCACCCGGTGGATTCGGGAGTCCGCCACTAAGGTCTCCAAGGTCGACCGAATGTCCCGGTAGCAGCCCCGAATGAAGTAGTAGTGGAGCTCCGGCGCCGTCGCCACTCCGAGCCCTCTGAGGGCCCGTTGGGCAGCCTCCAACTCAGCCTCCTCTTGGGAGAGTATCTCCCGGCTGACCCACGTCGGAAGGAAGGCGTCGGGGAGCCCCCAGAGATTCTGGTTCCCATCGTGACCAACGACCATCGCCTGGCCGGACATCAGCAAGTGCCAGAGCATCTCGGAAACCGTGCTCGAAGGCGCCCAGTCTCCAGCGATCCTCTTGGTCCGTGCGTGGTCTTCGAACTGGTTCAGCTTCAACGGACCGCCCCGTAGCTCCGCGAGCACCTTCCTTCGAAGGTCTCCGTGCTTTGCCAGGAACGCTCGGGCGCGGGCACGCTGCGCTCCCCACGAGTCGGAGAGGGACTCGGGATAGCGTCGCATGAGAGAGGCGTAGAGAGGGTAGTCCTCGGTCGCGACTACGCCTGCGAAGGGGATCCAATGCTGGAGGAGTCGCCTCTCGGTCCATACCAGCCGGTCGAAGTCGGAAAGCCGGAACGACCCGACTCGTGCCCAGAGCGAGAGGATGTGGGAGGGAGCGACAACGCTGACCGGATCCCACTGCACGTACGGCAAGTCGCGAACGCTCTCCACAATGCGCTCGGCAGTGGCTCGGCCGGGGCGCTTGCCGGCGAGATGCTGCTTGGTGACCGCCAGCCGTCGAGCCGCTTGAAGGGAAGTTCGAATCGGAGCCGAGGTCATCGCCTTTCGCACCACTCGCTCGGACCCTAGGTAGGGCCTTAGGCGTACCCCTAGGCTCCGGACAGTCGATGCAGTCAGCACCCGCTTTTTAAGAAATTCGAGCCGCCCCGTGGTCCGAGTGTGACCGAAGACCGCCCCGTGCTCCCCGGCATGCATGCCGGCGGGCCTCGCTCCTTGGGACCCACCCCTTCACTTCCCCGCACGCATCCAAGGGGTATGGGTGACTCCGATGAGCAGTCCTTCCGGGCTCAGCAGTCGTGAAACCGTCTGACCCCACGGCTCGGTACGGTTGGAGACGAGGAGCCGGTACCCCCGCCGTTGGAGCTCCTTGCTGGCCCGCGTGACGTCCTCTACGTCAAATTCGAGCCACGCTTGAGGAACAGGGAGATCCGCCGGCCACTGGTCCGTCCCGAAACACGATTGGGCGGCTTGGGATAACGGCCAGAGAGCGAACCCCTTCGCCCCATCGAGCTTCTCGGTGTGGAGATAGTCCTCGGTTTCGCTGAACTCGATCCCGAGAGCATCGACGTAGAGCGCCCGACTGGTCCTCGGGTTTCGTACAATCGGGCCAAATCCGGCGATGAAGAGGACCTTGATCCTCGGGGTTCGCTTGGCTACCGGGGGACTCCTCTTCGGGGGCATGGCAGCCCCCGGATCACAGCGCGCCCCTCTTAAGCCGGCGAGGAGGGGCTGAAACGGATAGGGGGAAGCCCTCCCCCCTCTACGGACGCATCAACCTTGTGACGAGCGCAGGACCCAAGGAAGTACCTCCGACGAGGCGAGGTTGACCCAACGATCTTCACAAGCCCCAGGATGTCCGCCAGCGGAGCGGCGTGTCGAACCCGGCGAGCGAGGCATGGTAGGGGGTCACCGGCAGCGAATCGAGCCCTGAAGGTGCGTCATAAAGCCTGCTCTGCGTCTCAGCTGGGAAGCGCGGGGTGCTCATCCGAGGCGGGCCCGTGGCCCTCAGTTACCGGGAGCCTCGTCCATGCGCACGAGCTGCTTTCCGACGTTCTCCCCAGAGAGAAGGCGCGCGAGGCCCTTCGGCGCTTCTCGAAGCCCCACCAGGACATCCTCCTTGGACTTCAGGCGCCCGGAACGAAGAAGCGGCAGCATGGCATCGAACGCTTCGGTCCGCCGAGGAATGAAGTCCCGTCCCAGGAATCCCTCCATGCGCCCGTTGACCATGATGAGTTGGACCAAGTTCGCCGGACCCGGCGGGGGGGAATCCGCAAGGTACCGTGAGGTTGTCCCGCAGAGCACCACGCGACCGCCAGTGCGCAGTCGATCCAGCGCGATCTCGAGGGTGGGTCCGCCGACAGTATCGAAGAAGATGTCAATCCCCTCGGGACTGAGCTCGGTGAGCCGCTTTCCCACGTCCTCCTGGTGGTAGTTGATGGCGGCGTCGACTCTCGCCTCCTGAACGAGCCAATCGCACTTGGCCGGGCTTCCGGCGATACCGATGACCCGAAGGCCGTAGATCTTGGCGAGCTGGGACGCGATCGACCCAACCCCTCCCGCCGCTCCGGAGATGACGAAGGTCTCTCCGGGTTTGGGTCGGGCGACTTTGTGGATGCCGAAGTACGCCACCAGTCCCGTGATTCCGAGAGCCCCGGCCGCCCAGTTGAGCGGAACTCCGTCCGGCACCCGAAAGGCGGGGTTGAATCCCATCCCGTCCGTGATGGTGTAATCCTCCCATGTCATCTGACCGTGGACGATGTCTCCGGGCGAGAAATCCGGGTGGCGGGACTCTACGACTTCCGACACCGCAAGGGACCACGGCGCCTCCCCGATCGGAACCGCACTCCCTGGGGGATCTCCTCCGCGAAGCAGGAGGGCCTGAGTCGGGTCGACGGAGAGCCAACGATTGTGGACTAGGAATTGGCCCTCGGCCACCGGGGGAACGTGGGACTCCGCCCAACGGAAGTTCGCTTCGGAGACCTTCCCGTCTAGGGGCTTCGCGATCAGCCATCGTCGATTCACTCGAGTTGGCATCAGGGTCCCTCCGCGCAACGCGGGGATTCCGCTCCTTGGCCAATCGTCGAGCATCGAATATAGTTGGTACTCAAGCCGATTGGAGGCACTTCGAAACCTTCGCGTTGACCGCGTTAAGGCTCAGTCCCCGGGTGACGGACCCTTTCGAACCGACAGTATTGTTCGCGAAGGGGAGTCGCTCCTATCGCACTACTCTCCATCAGCCGACCTCATCAGGTCGAATGGACGTGAAAATGAACCCTGGAGGGACCTGAACTAACGAGTCTGGGCGTACCCCTAGGGTCCGGACAGCCGATGCCGTGAGTACCCGCCGTTTACGAAATCCGAACCGCCCGGTGGCCCATGTGTGATGAGATGTGTCCTTCCGCCCGATGGCGGGCCGGAAGGTCGATAGGTCGCGCCTCCGTTCGTCCCCTCGGAGGCGCTCCATGGAAGAGGCATTGTTTGTGGGACTCGACGCGCACAAGAGTTCGATCGTCGCTACGGTTGTCGACCGAGAAGGGAAGCGAGTCGACCAGACCCGCCTCGGTTCGGCGGACTCCGAACTGATCCACTACCTGGAGAGATTGCCCGCCTCGACCCAAGTGGTGTTCGAGGCGTGCAACGTCCGGCAGCACGTGTATGACGCGGCGGCCTCCACCGGGGTTCGGGTGACCCTTGCCCATCCGTACAAGGTTCGGGTGATCAGTGAGGCGAGTTTGACTTCCATCCGTGTCGATTCGACGACGAGACGTACTGAGGGTCCTAATCGCTCCTCGGTACGGTAGCTCCCGGGGAGCATGGTTATCGTATCCTCCGATTGACCCCGGACCATGGGTCACGACGAGGAGGCCAAGTGTTGGGCCTCCCAGAGCAGTGTGACGGAGGTTGGCCGGTCCCGTACCGCGCTCGACGAGCTCCCTGCCGAACTGCGCAGCCTCCGTGGCGTGAGCCAACAGCTCGTTGCCCACTACATGGGTAACAGCGACGGCTCAACGAGACCAATCACAGGAGAACGGCTCAAAGAAGTCGACCTTCGGTATGCTGACCTGATGTTTGCCCGTCTGCTCGAACTCGGTCCGACAACGCTTTCGAAAGAGCGGTCGCCCGAAAACCGACTGGCGGGCTGTTGCCGTGACTACGCAGTCCTCTTCGTCGCGATGGCTCGTCACAAGGGGATCCCGGCACGGGTTCGGGTCGGCTATGCCAACTACTTCAAGCCCGGGTGGCACGTGGACCACGTGATCGCCGAGGTCTGGGATGCTCAGGCCGGACGGTGGCGACTGGTCGAGCCCGAGATTCCACAGAGCATCGTCGATAGCGTGGCGTTCAATCCGCTCGACGTTCCGCCCGATCGGTTCGTTACGGGTCCTCGTGCTTGGACGGCGGCGCGGTCGGGCGTCCTGGACCCGGAACATTTCGTTGTCGCGCCCGACCTCCAGATACCGTACACTCGGAGTTGGCTCTCGCTGAGGCACCACGTTGTCCAGGATCTGGCTGCGCTGAACAAGACCGAGATGCTCGTCTGGGACCAGTGGGGAATCCTGAACGAAGACAACCCTCTCTCGCGTGCAAACGAGTTGGATTCCCTGGCCGGGGATATCTCATCGACAGACGTGGGGTCAGATGTCGTCGCGAAGTGGTCTCGGATCGACGGATTCAGAGTCAGTCCTTCAGTCACCAGTTTCAGCCCCGTCCAAGACGAACCGCTGCAGGTAGATGTGCGCCCAGCCTTGGAGCGCGCCCTTTCGGCGGAATCTCCCTGATTCGAATCCAGGACTTTGGGCGTACCCCTAAGGTCCGGGCAGCCGATACAGTGAGCAGCCGCGTTCTACGAACTCGGCCGGCTAGATCACTGCGTCGACTATCCGCCGGGGAGTTGGCTGATTGAGAAGAGGTTCCCGTCGGGATCCTTGAAGGTGGCTGCGGTCCCCCAGGGGTACTCCTTCGGGGTCTGCGGGAACTCGACCCCTCTCGAGCTCAACTCTCGGTAGGTCTTGCGGCAGTCCGCAACACGAAGGACCAGCGGGGGGGCCTTCCCGGGAGCCCAGTGCTTCGACCACTCCTTTTGAGTAGGATCGGCGGCCGAGCCGACTTCCCAGAGCGCCAACTCCAGGTCTTGCCCCTTCGGACCGACCGTCACCCAGCGGTATCCTCCCGGAGGGGTGAAGTCCGTCTTCTTCTCGAAACCCACCTTCTCGGTGAAGAAAGCGAGCGACTGGACCTGATTCGTTACGACCAGGGTCATCTGCGAGATCCTTCCTTCCATGTGCTTACTCCGTTCGTTCCGCCTCGGAGAGCCCGGTGGGGGATTTGAATTCTCTCGCAAGCTCCCTCTCCGACATCTCGACCTCTCCGCGACGACTCGTAAGGGTATAGTAGTAGGTTTTTCCTTACTGTACGGTAGGTGGATCGTGGCGACGGAGGTGGGGACCCTCAGCACGAAAGGACAGATCACTATCCCGAAGGACATCCGTGACGCCCTGGGAATCCGGCCCGGGGACAAGGTGCGGTTCGACCTGGAAGCCGGGGAGCGCGCGGTGTTGCAGAAGGCCGAGCCGTCCAGACTGACCGAAATCTTAGGGAGGCTCGGCCCCTCGAAAGAGGCCGGCGTGCGGTACCAGCGGAGAGTGCGCCGTGAGTGGTCCCAACGCTCTCATCGACACTAACATCTTCGTTTCCGCCCGGAACCGGAACGAAGCCGGACACTCCGCGTGCCGGCGACTGCTCGACCGGATCGACGAAGGAAGGTTCCAGGCGATGGTGTCGACCATCTCCCTCGCCGAGATCCGGGCTGGGTTCGGCCCCGCCGAAGCGCGGAGCGTGTGGCAGGCATTCGTCAGTCACCTGCTCGCCTCCCCGCACTACGAGGTCGAACCCGTCGATGTCGCGATCGCCGAGACCGCCGGGGAGCTTCGAGAACGAACGGGCCTCACGCTTCCGGATGCGCTCATCGTCGCCACCGGCCAGTTGAAGGGAGCCGAGTTCGCGGTCACCCAGGATCGTCAATTGGGCCGTCTTCAAACCGTCCTCCGCGTTCGTGCCCCGGAGGAGCTGGGCTAGGCATTCGGGACCCGGAGGACGGCGAGTCAACCCGGCCGCGGCGATAGGCGGTGCAGGATTCGGACTTTCTCGCGCTGCTCGCTCCCCGCCCACACCTGCTCTATCGACGGGTCGTCCACATCGGGGGTGCTCAAATCCAAATCCGTCGGATGGTGGAGTTGTCCGGGGACAGGTCGCCAATGGCGCTTGGAGTCCGGGAGGTCTGGGTCAGGCGGGGGCTTCGACCCCGTACCGTAGAAACAGTTCCTCCCAGGCGCGCTTGGTTCCGGCGGTGGAGCCGGGGACGCCGGTCAACAGATGTTCCACCCGGCCGTCGCCGTGGTCAAGGAAGAGCTGGGGTATCAGGTAGTCCGGGTCCCAGTCCCCGTGCTCTTGGACGATCTGATCCGCCACCCGTTCTTCCCCCCGAACGTCAATGTCGAGCAGTCGCAAGGGCACGCTCAATTTCGCGGCCAACTTCGGCGCGCGGTCCGTCGACAGTGGATAGCAGTGAGGACACCATTCGGCGTAGACGAGGATGAGCTGGGGGGCAGCGGGTTTCGGGTTCACGAAGGGACCGCTCCCCTGCCAAGCTGGCCTCCCCCAAGAGCGTTCCTCAGGTAGCAGCTCACCACGAGTTCGCGGGCCAAGGCCCGGCCCATTCCTAAAATATCCTGTCACCGTCGCTGACACGCCCATGGTTTCGCGACGACGCTCCCCTCCGGAAGGAGCGTCCCGCTCCGGAGTCAAGTCCACTTCCCGGCGGTCCGCGGCACGGTCCCCAGCTCCGATCGTCCCGGGGAGCATTCCGACGGACGCCACCCGGGCACCTCCCACGGTGGAGCCGCCGCACGTTCATGCGGTGTGCCGGGGCTGCGGTCGGATCACGGACGTCGAGCTCCGCTCCGAGCACCTCGGCTCATTGACCGCCCTCGCCGCCCAAGGACCGGTGGGCTGGACGGTCGACGGCGTCACCTTCTCCCTTACCGGCACGTGCCCGCGGTGCCGGGAGAGCCAACCCGACTGACGCACGGTGCCAGCGTTCGACTCCCTGGGCGCCGGGGCCGCCTCGGGGTTCTTCACGGCCCCGCGTCTTGCGTTCGGTCCCGGAGCGATCGAGCAACTCAGCGGACTCGGAGCGCGGCGCACGCTCGTCGTGGCGGACCCCAACCCGGTGCTCGCCACAGTTCGACGGCGCGTCGCCGAGGAACTCGCGAAGAGCGAGGCCGTCGTCGAGCACGTCGATGCCGGCCCGATCGACCCCTCGCTGGCCTCGCTTCAGCCGGCGGTGGAACGCGCCCGCGGGTTCGGACCGGATTGGATCGTCGCCGTCGGTGGCGGGAGCACGATCCATAGCGCGAAGGGCATCTGGGTCGCCTATCAACGGCCCGACCTCGACTTGGGCCGAATCACGCCGGTGACCGATCTTCGTCTCCGCGAGCGGACGCGCTTCGTTGCGGTTCCGACGACCAGCGGGAGCGGTGAGGAGGCCGCCTGGACGGCCAGTTTCCGGGCCGAGGGTGGTGGCACCCTCGAGGTCTCCTCACGCGAACTCATTGCCGACTGGGCTCTATTGGACCCCAAGGCAGGCCGGTCGCTCCCCCCAGAACGGACCGCGGACGGCGGCGCGGAAAGCCTGACCCACGCGCTCGAGGCGCTCGCCTCCGAATGGGGAAACCCGTTCTGCGCTCCCTTCGCTCGGGAGGTCGTCTCCTCGGTCGCCCTCGCGCTGCCGAAGGCGTTCCGACGACCGGACGACGACCTGCGCGCGGTCCTCCACTACGCCGCGACGATGGCCGGGATTGCTGTCGCGAACGCTCAATCCGGGCTCGCGCAAGCGCTCGCCCGACAACTGTCGGTCGTCTTCCCGCACTCGCAGGGTCGGCTGATGGGCGTCCTCATGCCCTTTGTCGTGGAATTCAACTTCCCCGCGGCTCGAGAGCGCTACCAGACCCTGGCGCCGGTGCTCGGCCCGACCGCGGTGGCGAACCGCCATGACCTGGCGGAGCGACTCCGCTCGGTGTTGAGCTCCGCGGAGATCCCTCGTTCCCTGTCCGAACTCGGGCTCGATGGCTCCGACCTCGACGGCGCCGCCCCATCGATCGCCGGTCGCGTGGCGCGAACTCCGGCGGCCATCGCGAACCCGCGGTTGCCCTCGACCGTCGAACTGACCCGCCTTCTCAAGGCCGCGTGGGAAGGGGCCGCAGTGAACTTCTAGCGCATCGGGGGGCGGGTGCCCTCGTTCCCGGGCTGAGTGGTGGCGGGGGCCTTACGCGGGGGAGATCGTCGGGACCGGCTTCCCCTCGCCCCGTCGGAACGTGATCGGGGTTTCCGCGGGCGCGCTCTCCACGGCGTGATTGATCGCGATCTCCGCGAGGTCGCTCGCGTAGAGCAGACTGCGCTCGATGCTCTCGAGCACGTAACCCAGCGCGACGGCGAGGCGCCCGCGCTTGGTGAGAAGCTCGCGGAGGATCCTCGAGCGCTCGCGACCGGCGCGGTGGGCGGTGTCGACCACGGCATTCGCGGAGGCGATGTCCTTCGAGTCGAGACTGTCCAGCGCGTTCGTGAGCGCGAGCGTGGCGGCCGTGGACAGCTCCTCAAGTTCATGGACCAGCGGCTCGGGAAGCCGCTCGCGACCCAGCATCTCGACGGTGTCCGCGATGCGGACGGCGTGGTCGGCGATTCGCTCGAGGACCCGCGACGCAAGGAGATAGGTCGCGCATTCCGGCAGGGTGAGCTCGAGCGAGCTCAACATCCGGGCGTCCCGAAGGGCACTCGTCACCTGCTTCTGGACGAACCAGTGGAGGCGGTCGACCTCCCAGTCCCGCTCGACCACGTCCTTGGCGATGGAGGCGTCCTGGTTCGCGAACGCCGTCATGGCGTCGGCCTGCATCGCTCGCACCATCTGGTGCATGCGCCGGATGACGGAGGGGATGGGGAGCGGATTCGTCCCCACCACATCCTGAAGGACCACGGTCTCGGACGTTTCCTCGAGGATCTCCGGGCCGATCATTCGCTGGGCAAAGCTGCGGACGAGGTCGCGCGTCCGGGCGTTCATTCGGCCGTTCGTCCGGACCTCGAGCAGCGGCGCCCCGGCAATGTACTCGGCCACGAGGAGTCGAAACAGGTGGTCCGGGGCCATCTCGTTGGTGACCGAAATCACCCGCCGTGGACTGTCAGATGCGGCTCCCTCCTCGGCAAAGACGATGAGCGAGCCGTCGGGGCGAGGGGTGAAGAGCAGGACGTCGCCGGGACGGAGCCCGCGACTCGTCACCCAGTTCTTCGGCAACGAGACGATGAAGGTGGAACCACCGGTTTTCTGGATCCGTCGACCGTGGAATCCACCGGAGGCTCGCATGACACGCGGCATTCCACGAATACTCCACTATATAGATTTGGTAGGATTTGCTTCCGGGGAGTGCAGCCCCGCACCGTTTCGTCCGTTCTCCCGCACCCTGCCTAAATACGCGAGGAGGCCCTGCCGAGCTTTCCCATGTCGGAACGCGTTTCTCGGGTTCGCTTGGGGGCAAGGACCGTCGAGGTTCCCGAGGGATCTCCCGTCCTCTCGGCGTTCGGACGTGGGGTTCCAATCGTGCAGCGGTCGATTCGGTTCCACCGACCTCGAGCCGCGTTCTGCGGCGTCGGCTACTGCACGCAGTGTCTGGTCCGGGTCAACGGCGTCCCGAACGTTCGCGCGTGCACGTACCGCCCGGCGGACGGCGACCGCGTGTCCGTGGAAAACGCGTGGCCGAGCCCGCGCCTCGATATCTACGGCATTCTCGACTTTCTCTTCCCGCGAGGTATCGACACGGCTCGCGGATTCCGCCGGCCCGCGTTCGCGGTTCCCCTCTACCAGCGCGTGGTCCGTCGGCTCGCCGGCACGGGTCATCTTTCCGACCACGCGTCGACCCCACCTCGGGGCCCGAACCCGGAGAGGGCGACCGACGTGCTGGTGGTCGGCGCTGGATCCTCGGGGCGCCTAAGTGCCAAGAAGGCGGCTCAGCGCGGAGACTCGGTCGCCATCGTGGATCGAGCTCCCATGGCCCCGGCGAGCACCGACGGCTCGATCCAATGGAGCACGACCGCGGTGTTCCTCCCCGGCCCTCAGCCGGGGGACGGGCGCCCGTTCCGACTCATCACCGTCGGACCGGAAGGCGCTGTGAGCAACGCCGCCCGAGAGGTGGTCGTGGCGACGGGGAGTTACGACGCCGGTCTATGGTTTGCCGGCAGCGATCGACCCGGCGTGCTGACCGCCGACGCCGCGCTCGCGCTCACCGCGCAGCAGGGCGCCCCACCGTTCCGTCGCGCCATGGTCTTTGGCACTGGGCCGCGCGTCCGGCTCGTCCTGGACCGGCTCGGCCCCGCGGTCGATTGCGTGGCCGCTCCGGGGACGATCGAACCCGAGCTCGCCAACCAAGCGGCAACCCTCGGTGTGGACCTGTATCCCCGAATCCTGCTCTCGAGCGCCTCCGGTCGCTCGCGGGTCCGGTCCGTCCGCTTGGCGCCCCGAGGTCGAGGAACGCCATTCGATGTGGCGGTCGATGCGGTCGTCCTCGCTCACCGAAGAATGCCGAGCGTGCAACTCCTCTTCCAAGCAGGCGCCGCGATGCGGTTCGATCGGACCATCGGAGCGTACCTTCCGGTCGTCTCGGCTGACGGCGCGACTTCCGTTCCCGGCCTCTTTGCGGTGGGGGAATGCGCGGCGGGCTCTCCGAGCAATGCGTCCCCGACCCCGTCCCCTGGCTCGCCGGCGAGTGGAATCCCCGGAGAGATGGAAGGCTACTACCGCGAGTTCCTTTCCGCCCCCCGCCCGCCAGGCAAGATCGTTGCGTGCCCCTGTGAAGACGTCTTGCTGCCGGAGCTCGAGCACGCCTCTCGGAAGGGGTACCGAGGCCTCGAAGTGGTCAAGCGGTACACGGGGCTGGGTACCGGGCTCTGCCAGGGCCGGTACTGCCTCCCTGAGGCGCTGCTGGCCCTATCGATCTGGGAGGGACGGCCGCCGTCGGAGGTTGGGTTCATCACCCAGCGTCCGCCGGTCGTGCCCGTCCCCCTCGGGGACCTGGCCCGGTTACCCGAAGCACCCGAGACCGGCGAGGTCGAATGAGTGCCCCGGAACGTCGCGACTATCGAGTCGCGATCGTCGGTGCCGGTATCATGGGCCTGTTCACGGCCTATCATGTCGCGCGAAGGGGTGGGGGACCCGTCCTCGTGGTCGACCGAGGATATCTCTCGAGCGGGGCGTCCGGGCGCAACGGCGGCGGAGTCCGCCAGCAGTGGGAGAATCCCGAGACGGTGCGCCTGGCCCGAGAATCCGTCGCCGTCTACCGAAGGTTCCCCCACGACTTCGGATACAACGTCTGGTTTCGCCAGGGGGGTTACCTCTTCCTGGCCACCTCCAACCCTGAATGGAAGCACCTCGAACGAGTCCATCGTAGTGTCACCGGGGAGGGGCTGGATGCGCGTCGTCTCCGGCCCGATGAGGTCGGTCGGTACGTTCCCGAACTGCGTACGGACGGCGTCGTCGGCGCCACGTTCCTGCGCACCGATGGAACGCTCTATCCGTTTCCCGCGATCTGGGGGCTCTACGAAGCCGCGCAGCAGCTTGGGGTCGAGGTCCGCCTCGGGGTCGAGGCCCTCGGGGTGACGGCGGAAAACGGTCGCGTGACCGGGCTCACGACCTCGCGAGGTGCCGTGCGCGCCGCGACGGTGGTCAACGCTGCCGGGGGTTGGGCGTCGGAGTTCTCGGCCCGTTCCGGACTCCGAGTGGAGAATCGTCCTACGCGCCACGAGATCCTCGCCACCGAGGCCCTGAAACCGTTCCTCGACCCGATGGTCGTCCGACTTTCGGACGGGTTATACTTCAGCCAAACGATGCGCGGCGAGATCGTCGGAGGCCTGACGGTTCCTCACCCGCCCGGGGTCTCGGGTGGAGTACCCAGCTCCCCGGCCTTTCTGGGCTCGATGGCTCGGGCGCTCACCGAACTCGTTCCGCGCCTCGCCTCCGTCTCGGTCCTGAGAGCCTGGAGCGGCTTCTACGACGAGACTCCGGACGGATTCCCAATCGTCGGCGAAGACCCGAACCTTCGGGGATTCGTTCACGCCAACGGGTTTGGAGGCCACGGCTTCATGCTGGCTCCGGCGGCCAGTACTCGGGTGGCTCGAATGATTCTCGGAGAGCCGACGGACCTCGACCCGGGTCACTTTTCTCCGGCCCGTTTCGCCAACGGTCGCGTCGCGCCCCGCAGCGAATCCCTTCAGCCCGGCTGACCGGGAACTCCCGGAAGCGGTTTACCGCCTAGCGGCGTTCGCACCCTGATGGACCCCTCCCCCTCGTTCCCATTCCCCGAAGCGGAGACGAGCCAGCGCCCCGCACCCTCCGACTCGGTCAGTCCGATACACTCGGCCGCCTTCCGCGGAGCGGTCACCGGGGCGGATGCCTACCGCGGCGTGCGACTCGCGGTTCGGCTCGAGGGGAATCTGCTTCGGGTCGGGAACCGGTTCGTCCGCCTCGAGCGTTACCGAGAGATCGCCTTCCTCGCCATCGGAACGGCCGCAACCTCTCAGGCCATGGCGCTCAACGACGTGCTGGCCGACCGACTGACCCAGGGGTTCCTGGCTAGCCCGTTCCCCGTACCGAAGCAGCTCAACTTTCGATCGGTGTTAGCCCCTTCAGGCTGGCCTGGCGAGCCCGGGATGGAAGGAATCCGGGCCAGCGCCCAGGAGCTCTGCGAGGACCTGGGCGAACGCGACCTCCTGATCGCGCTCGTTTCCCCGGGAGCCCTCGGCGTCCTGGGTGCTCCGCCCACGGGCATCGACGCGGCCGCATGGCGCACGTGGCTCGAAGAGCTGTACCAGGGAGGCCTCACCGGAGCCGACGTCGGCCGGGTCGTCCGCGTCCTCGGTGATGGCCTCGTGGGAGGCGGACTCGCGAAGGTCGCCGGTCGGGCGGAGATCGAGACGCTCGAGGTCGACCGGGGCGACGGCGCGAGCGTAGGGGGAGGCCCGACGCGACCCGTCTTCGAGACCGAGCGCCGGGAGGTCCGAGCGCTGCTCGCGCGCGCCGGGGTCGTCGATCGGCTCGACCCGGCGCTACGGGCCCGGCTCGATAGCGACCCGACGCGTGCCCAGTCGGGCGCGGCGACGAACCATCGGCCCGTCGTGATCTCGGGTCCGGCCGACGCCCTCGCGGGGGCCGCAAGCGCCGTCGGGGAACGCAAGTGGATGCCGCGGCTCGCGGGGCTCTATCTCGCGGGGGATTCGGCGGGCGTTGCGAGCGACTTCCTCAGCCGTCTCGAGGTCATGGGCCGCCAGTACGCGGAGACGGTCCGGGAAGCGAAGCGCCTCGGGCTGGTGGCGTTTGCGATGTCCACCCTCGGGTTGCCCGAGGGCGTCGATGAGCGACCGTTCATGGCGCCCTGGATTCGAAGCACCGTGGCCCGGCTCGCGGGTCGCGACGCCACGATCGGCCTGATGAGGACGGCCGGCGGGCACGGGGAGCTCCCTCCGGGTCTCGTCGCGACGGCGGACGGTCGCGTTCAATCGCTCCCGATGCCGGCCGGGGTCACCGACGTAGGTTTGTTGCTCGTGGCTGTGCTCCCCCTCGCAAGCAGGTCGGCGTAGCGGTTTTCCCGCTGAGAAGAGTCCTCCCGCCGTGGCCGGAACGCCCAGGGGCTACCGGACCCTGTTCGCGGACCGTCGCTTTGCGTTCTATTTCGGCACGCAGACCGCGGGAGACGCGGGCTACGCCGTCTACGCCATCGCCGTCGTCTGGCTCGCGTTGGAAGTTTCCGGCAGCCTGTTCGTCGCGAGCGTGGTCCTCGCGCTCGAGTACGGGATCTACTCGCTCTCGTTCACCGCCGGCCCGTTCGTCGATCGCGCGAGGAACCCGCGAACGATCCTGTTCATCGGATATCCGGCCCAGGGCGCTCTCGCGCTCGTCCTCGGCACGCTCGCCCTCACCGGGCACCTCGGCGTGCCAACGTTGCTGGTTCTGGTCGCGGCGCTCTCGGTGCTATGGAACTTCACCTACTGGGCCACGCTCGCGATCCTTCCGAGGATCGTCGGGCAGGGCCAACTGTTTCGGGCGCACGGCCTCACGACGGCGATCAGCGGGGTCAACCAGATCATCGGCTACGTGGCCGGGGCCGCGCTGATCCTCTTGGTGGGCCCGGCCGGCGGCATGTTCCTTTATGCCGCGCTCAACTTCGTCGCCGCGCTCCTGGCGATCGGGCTGGTGGTCCCGCGGTCCACTCGCCCGCAGGAACCGCTCGCCAAAGAGTTCTGGGAAGGTTGGCGGTACTTCTTCTCGCGCCCCGACCGCTCGCTGGTCGAGCTCTCCGTCTTCTCGGCGATGGAGGCGTTTTTCGCCATGGCGTCGGTGCTCCTAATCGCGCTCCTCGCTCGCACCGAGTTCGCGGACCCCGCGGGCAGTTACGGACTCCTGTTCACTTCGCTCGCGGTGGGAGGCATCGCCGGGGGATTGCTGCTAGGCCACCTCAATCCCCGGCATCGTGTTGGGATCCTCTTGGTCGGTGTCACCGCGGCCGAGGGTCTCGCGATCATCCTCGCCACCTCCGCTGCCCCGTCCCTCGTCCTCAGCGCCCTCGCCTGGTTTGCGCTCGGGTTCATCCAGGTCGGCTTCTTCACGACCGTGCTCGTTTACGTCCAGGCGACCACGCCCGGGCCGATCTTGGGTCGGACGATGTCGAACGTCTATCTCTTCCGGGGAAGTTCGCTCGCCGTCGGGGCCCTCGTCGTCGGGGCACTCGGCTTGGTTCTTCCACCCGTGTCGATCGCGCTGGTGGTCGGTGCGTTCCTGCTGACTGCCGCCGCGCTGGCAGCGGTCGCCTTACCGACGGCCCGTCGCCTTAGCTTCTAGTGGGGGGAGGGCGCGGCGCCGGTGGGGGTGCCCTCGCGGTCCGAGGATGCGAAGTGACGCTTGAGGGCCATGTACTCTTCGTAGGAGATCTGCCGGCGGGCGCGGACCGCACCCGCCTGCTTCAGGTTCTGGATCTCGAACCTCTCCAGTAGTTCCGCGACCGGCCGCGGGATCTCGGGGGTTCGGTCGTGGGCGAGCGGCGCCGCGGCCAGCGGGGAAGGGGGAACCGGAGAACTCGAGGCGCGGAGGGGAGCGGTCGTTACCTCGCCCGATTCCAGGTAGGCGCGAAGCGTCGCGACCTCCCCGGCCGTCAGCTCTCCCTCGTCCGCGAGCAGGTCGACAAGTTCGCCCTGACGAGGCCGGTAGGCGTGGATCAGCTCGGCCAAGGTCCGATCCCGCCGCGCGGAGCCGCCCCCGACCTCCGCCGAGGCGAGGGCTCGTTCTAACTCATCGGCGAGCCGTGCCACCGTCCGTCCGACCTCGGCCGGGTCGGTTAGCCGGCCTTCCGCATCGGTCTCGAGCGTTTCGGAGAGCCGTACGATCGTCGGCTCGTCCGCTCCCGCACGGCGAACCGATCGCTCCACGCTCAATCGAACCTCTCGCCGGCCGGCGCCCATGGGGCGTCGAGGGGGAACCTGGGACAAAACGTACGCGCGGGACCGGATCCGGTGAACGGCGACGGCGTGGCCCCCACGGAGATTGCATGTGTATACTTGATATCCACATATCACGTGATATCGTGGAGTAACTATATAAACCGCCGCGGGCATGGGCTCTCGAGGTTCCTCATGCAACCTGTTTCCCCCCGGCGTGGTCCCCTCGTCCTGCATCCGAACCGCAGCGAGCCGTGCGCGACGCAAGGCCGATCGCTCTGCCCCGTCCTTGCGGCCGTCGGCGTCATCGGTACCGAGTGGCGGCTCGTGATCATTCACCGGCTCCTCGAGGGCCCCCAGCGGTTCAGCGAGCTCCTGCGATCGAATCCCCGCCTCAACGCGAAGACCCTCAGCGCCACATTGAAGTTCCTCGAGGGCCAGGGCGTCGTCCAACGTACGGTGGTGAGCACTCGACCGTTCAGCGTCGTCTATTCGCTCACCGAGATGGGTCTCGAGCTCGGGCCGGCCGCGCGGGAGCTCCGCGCCTGGGGGGAGCGCTGGCTCGCTCCGCGGGTCCAAGCCGCCACCACATCGCCCGGCTCCCGCGCGCCGGCGATCGAGGGCGCGCTGCCCCGGATCGCCGTCCCCGTGGGCGACGCGCGTCGCAATCACTGAGCGCCCGGAGGTACGGTCCTCGAGGGGGTGTTTCACCTCCCCTCGTTCTGGCGTTCAAGTAGCCCGCGGACGATCGATTCGCTGCAACCACCCCGGAAGGTCCCTCCAACATCGCATCAAGGAGACGGCATCGCCTCTCGTGCGTGCGGGGGGGCCTTCTACACGATCCTCGATTTCTTCCTCCATCGTTCATCATTCGCACGAACCGTCACGGTCGAGGGGAGCCCCGGAGGTCGGTGGTCACACACCGCACGACCCCCTGACGCAACCCTCATGCGGAACTCCGGCGAACCCACGGTTCCCCCGAGTCCCCGACTGTGCGTCAGTTGGTCCAGAGATCGCCTGGGATCGCACGCTCGACTGGGCCGGATGTAACGGAACGTCTCCCCGGCCGCGCTCGTGCTCCCGAACGTCGGCTCGGCGGGCGCCGCAAGGAGAGAAGGGATCTCTCCGAGCGCCCCGAACTGTCAGCTAGTCGGCCGCCGGGATCGACGGCCGCGATCTGATCGCTCGACGTGGTCCACCGGGTCGCCTTTCCCCGTCGCACTGACGGAAGCCCGCCTCCGGGACAACCCTCGAGATCCTTAGGCGGACCGTCCCGGAAGACGACAGCGCCCACGACCGGCGTGCGCGGACCGTCCGCCACGGTGCGCCGGGGAGTTTTCTATGGTTATCGAGCAGGTGGACCTGCCCCAAGAACCCGTTCTGACCAACATCGCCACTCTCTCGCGAGCCACGTCGCCCCTCGTCCGACGGGTCGGTCGATTGCGCCTCCCGGTCGCGGGACCGTACCACCCCTGGGCGACACTCTACCGATTTCCCGACGGCCGAACGTTCTGGGTCCTCCGTCTGTGGGAGGTGGACCGCGTGGTGCGTCGGTGCGTCTCGACGACCGCCTTGAGGAGCTACGCTGCCCACAGCGGTCTTCCGCGCGTGCTCGCAGCGATCGACCGTCTGCTCGCCGAGCCGGACAGACCGGATGACCCTCGGCGCTAGCCCGGTTCGCTCCGCCTTTCGCTTTCACCCGGACGTGGATGTCTGGTCGGTCCCCTACTATCGTGAGCTCGCCCGAGCCGTCGCGTCTTCGCCGGTGGGGGTCGGCTTCCTATTTGAGCAGGTGAACGGGGAAGATGGCCCGAGCATCGTGCCGTCCGGGGCCGCCGCCGAGTCCCTCCTCCCACGGGCGGTCGAAGCCGTAGCGGGACGTCTCGAGCGGCTCGCATCGATTCCCGATCCGGACCCACCGGGAGAAACCGACCTGTGGATCGGGTCGTTCCGTTCCGTGGGTCGGACCCACGAGACTCCCGCAGAGGAGCAACGTCTCGGCTCGACGGTCGCGAACGTCTCGAACGCGGGCGAAAGGGGAGCTCTTCTCCCGAGCCCGGGCGAACCGGTGGCGCCGTTGCCCCTACTGACCGACGCGTGGTCGGTGCTGCGGACTCGCTGGACGACTCGCGGCGACGGCCGGGTCCGGGTTCGTCTCGAGCTTATGGTGGCGGTGCCTCGGAGCGCGTCGCGACGGGAGGCCCTGGTGGCGGCGGTCCCGCACCTCCGGCGCTTTGAGGCCACCGGTTTCCCGCGCCTCGAGCTCCAACTACGGCCATCGGGCACGGTCGCGCGCCGTCGGTGGAGCGCGGGCCGGCTCCCGTGGTGGCGGACCGGACCGGTGATCCCGTTGAAACCGGAGACGGCCGCCGCGGGCCTCGCCAGCTGGCCGCTCGCCCCGTTCCCTCGATGGTCGGACCTCAACCATCATGTCGCGCTCGTCGGCGCCTCAGGGTCGGGGAAGACCGCGTTCCTGGCCTCGCTCGCCGCCGAGGGAATCGCTCGGGGCCACCCCGTGGTCGTCCTCGATGCACATGGCGATCTCGCTCCGGCGATCGTGGATTCGCTCCCCGCCGACCTCCGTTCGAAGGTTGTCGCGATCGACCCCACGTCGCCGGGCTACTCGGGTCCTGGCATCCCGGTTCTCGATGCGGGCGACCCGTCGACCCGGATGCGCCTCGCGAGCCAGGTCGTCGCGAGCCTGCGGCGCCTCTCCTCGGACGGCGGCGACCTCTACTGGGGGTTTCGACTGGAACGCATCTTCGACACCTTCGTTCGGCTCGTGCAGGAGGAGTCGGGGAACCTCCTCGACCTTTACGAACTCCTGACCGACGAACGACGGAGGGAGGCGAGCCGGCTTGCGACCCGGGACGCCGACGCGGCTCGTTTTCTTGAGGAGCTGGACGCGATCGTGCGACGCAACCCGGAGTTCCTTTGGGCCGCCGCCGCGCGGTTGGTCAAGGTGGTCGTCGACTCCCGCCTCGCGGCCTTGCTCGCCCCCCGGAACCCGGACTTTCCGGTGGACCAGCTGCTCGGGGAACGACGCGGCCTGCTCGTCCGTCTGCCCATCGGAGAGTTCGGACCCGAAGGCGCGGGGTTCGCCCTCAGCCTGCTGGCCGCCCGCATCTACTTCGACCGGACTCGAGGCGTCCGTGCAGCGGCGGATGCCCCCCGCCTTCTTTTGGTCCTAGACGAGGTGCATCTCTTCTCCCCCCGACTGGTCGCCGAGATCCTCGCGGAGGGGCGCAAGTTCGGAGTGGCCGTGGTGCTGGCGACTCAGTATCCCGAGCGGCTCGCACCGGAAGTCGAGCATGCCGTTACCGGGGCCGTCGGGACCCACGTAGTCTTCCGGGTTCCAAGGTCCGGAGCGGCCGGGGTCGCCTCGTGGATCGGGCTCACACCGGGGCAATCAGAGCCCCTGCTCGCCGCACTGCCGCCGGGGATGGCCGTCGTTTCCGCACACGGAGCGTCGGCGACTCGAAGGACGATTCGCCTCCCTCCGCCCCCTCAGATGGATCTCGCTGCGTGGAACCGGGCGGCACGAGACACGCACGAGCGTTTCGCCGGGCCCTCCGAACCCGCGGGAGGGCCAGCTTCGATGGAGGCTGCCGATGAGGCGCTCCTCCTCGCCGTGTTCGGAGCGGAGGCCTCGAACCGGCGACCGGGCACGCCCGAACTGATCGCCCGCGCGATCGCGATCGCCCCTGCGTCGGTCGACGCTAGCGCCTTGGCGAGCCGGCTCACCGTCCTCCTCGGCCGAGGGTATCTTAGCTCGGAATCCGCCAAGGTCTCGCTGACTCCAGCGGGCCGTCGCTACTTGGGGTATGGTGCCCGCAGCGGGGCGACCCGCGAAAGCCAGGAGCACCGCCATCTCCTCTTGGAGGCGTTCCGTATTTTCGCCGGAAAGGGTCATCGCATCGACATAGTCCGCCAGGGGAGGTTCGACAAGCGGCTCCCGGATGCCGTGTACCGTCAGCTCCGGATCCCCCGCGGCGCGAGCGGTCCCACGATCGCCGCCGAGGTCGACCGCGCCCGCGCCGGCTGGGCCTGGCGGTTCTTCCACGGTAAGGACGTGTACCTTGAGGCGGAAGTGTCGGGGGCGCTTCGGCCCGCGCGCATCCGGCGCGGCCTCGCGAAGGCACGCGACCAGGGTGCCTACGCCCTGTTCCTCGTTGCGGACCCCGGGCGGGGAAGACGGGTTCACCGCACGTTGACGAGCGACGGGATCCCCCAAACCCGGGCCCAAGTCTGGATACTCCGACGGGCTCAACCGTACCCTCCGGGGGCTGGTGCCGGGAAGGAAGAGCTTTCGATTACCACCGAGTGACGCTGGGCCAGCGATGCGGCTCTTCGTCGCTCTCGAGGCGCCGAGCGCCCGGTTGCCGTCGATCTTCGGGACCCACGGAAACGCGCCGGCTCACCTGACGCTCCGGTTCCTCGGAGAGGTCAGCCCGGAGCGCGTCGCGGCGATCGGGAACGCGGTAGACGAGGCCGCGCGCTCCACGCCCGCCTTCCATTACGTGCTGGCGGGCGCCGGCGCCTTCCCCTCACGCGCGCGGCCCCGCGTCCTCTGGGTCGGTGTGACGGAAGGGGCCGAGGGCTTCCAATCGCTCTCGTCGCGCCTCGCATCCAGCCTACTCACCGTAGGGTTTCCCCCCGAAGCGCGGCCGTTCAGCCCACACGTCACCGTCCACCGGATCCGGAACGCGGTCGAGGCCCGAACCGCCCGCGAATGGCTGGCGACACATGCCCGGGATCGGTTTGACGAGGCCGAGGCGTCGGAACTCCTGCTGAAGGAGAGCGTGCTGCGCCCCGACGGAGCTCGGCACCAGACCCTGGGGCGTTACTCGCTCCTTCGGGAGGCCCGGGATGCGGCGAGCGATCCCGGATCTCTCGGGGCCCCATCCGCGACCCATCGCCTCCAGAGGTAGAGGGTAGCGTAGCTCCCCCAGCCGGGATAATGGCGATCGGCCCAATCCCTCGCCTCAGATTCGGGCGCGTTCCGGGGCACCACGCCGTAGGCCGCGAGCGCGGTCCGAACGCCCAGGTCGCCCGCGACGAACAGGTCCGTCCGCCCCACGCCTCGCAAAAGAGCGTTCTCCGCGGTCCATCGACCGACGCCGGGTTCGCGGTCGAGGCGTTCGACCGCTCGGGCCGCCGGCGCACGATTCCAGCTCGATCCGCGGAACGCCCCGGCCGTCTCCCGCTCGGCCAGGCCGAGAATCGTTCGCACCTTGGCTGAGCTCAGCCCACACGCCCGGAGTCGCCTCGCACCCATCGAACGGAACCGCCGGGGTCCCGGCACCCACGGAACACTGACCCCGTCGACCTCGCGTAGAGTTCCCGCGCTCTCGACTAGCCGGCGGCGAATCGTATTCGCCGCGCTCACCGAGAGTTGTTGGCCGATGACCGAGTGCACGAGCGCCTCGAAGAGCCCGGAGTCCCGGGGGAGTCTGAGCCCCCGGAAGTCCCGTGCACAGCTCGAGAGGACGGGCTCGTGGCGTAGCTGGAGATAGAACTGCTCGATCGGGTGGTCCAGGGAGAAGATTGCCCGCACCGCCGCTCGGGCTCGGGCCGGGGGAACGCCCCAGGCGGTCACCTTCCAGCGAGTGCGCGCCGGTTCCACGGCGACAAAGGCGGGGTCGTCGAGCGAGCCCCAGGCTCGGAGGATGCGAGGACCGTCTCGGGGAAAGACGAAGGAACGGGAAGAATACTCCAGCTGGTCAAGCTCCTCCGGAAACGAGCACAGGCGGGGTGGGGTGAGGTACGTCACGACGCGAGACCGGTCGAGGCTCCCGGGATGGGACCGAGCGAAGGTTCGGGTCATGGCGCGGAGGAGGGGGTCCACCCCCTCGAATCCGCCCAGTGGAGGTCATCGTTCATTTCCGGAGAGCGGACGCGACCCGGACGATACGGTTAATCAGGGAAGAGGTCGATGCCGTCGCCCCTGCCTGCGGCGACTGCTTCCGGGTGGCCCCACGGGCAGGTCCGGGGTGGATGCGGTGGCCGGCGGGCGGCATCGCCGATCGGCGATTCGGTGCGTCTCCGGGTCGCTGACGGTTCTCGGCCTACTGCTGGTCAGTGCGTTCGCCCTGCCGGCGAGCGGCGGCTCCCACGTGGGCTCCTCCGGATCCCTGTTCCTGCCGCTGGTCGCCGGGCAATGTCCCGGCGCTAAGGTCCCGGTCAACTACACCGGGGCTCTCTCGGTCGAAGGGAGCAGCGCGTCGCCCCCGTCCGTCGGTGGGGTGAGCGTGGTGCTCGGCTACAGTTACGAGGTCGATTACAAGTACCAAGGAGCCAACACGAGCTACGACTGCATCGCGACCAGTACTTCGACGACGACGAATGCCTCCGGCGGCTTCCGTGAAAGCATCTCGATACCCAGCGGGTCCTGCTCCGGCCATTCGTGCGTCGCGTACCGCGGGCCGTTCACCCCCGAGAACCTAACGCTGCCCGCCGGGACTCCGCAGAGCTACTTTCTGACGACCCGGATCTCGGGCTCCCAGATCGCGGTCACCTTTGTGGAGGCGCTCGCTCGGGTCACTCTCCAACCGGGTACGTCGCAGGCCGTCAGCGTTCTTGCGCCGGTCTCGGTCCGGGCGACCGCGAGCGCGGGCGACGGTTCCCCGACGACCGCGGCGGTTGCGTTTGCCTGGCGTCTCGATGGTAACGGTTGGACGGTCGTCAACGGAAGCGGAACTCCCGCGCTCACCGTCGAGGCGGTTTCGGCAGGCGCGGCCACCCTGTCCGTGTGGGCCAACGGCTCCTACGAAGGGACGCCGGTCGGCGTCGGGCCGACCGACCTTGGACTCGATGCGTACCTAACGACGGTGACCGCCGCGGCGATGGGCCCTACGACCCTGGACGTTGGGTCGGCGGCCACGCTCAACGTTTCCGGTACCGGGGCCGAGGGCTATCCGTACACCGCCACATTCGACCCGGGTCTCGGCGAATCGCCCGTCACGGTGGGGTGCGCAACGGCTCCGGCCTCGACGAACGTGGTCACGCTCAGTTGCCTCACGACGGTCCGCTATCCGACTCCGGGAGCGGCCGTCCCCGCGGTGGCGATCAGCAACGGGTACTCCGATGCGACGTGGACGTACCCCGGACTGACCGTGGCCCCGGTGCCGAGCGTGAGCCTCTCTCCCAACCCCTTGATGGGCTACGCCGCCGCGAGTTCGTCGTTGACGGTGCGGGTCGACCCGGGAAGCGGTACCCCTCCGTTCGGACCCGTCTGTCTCTGGGTCGCCCAATCCGGTGCCAACTGTCAACCCGCCGGCAATGGCGTCTGGTCGTTTCCGGTCAACGTGACGGCTTCGGGGGATTTCCCGGTTCGGGCCAGCGTGGTCGACGCGTCGGGGACGAACCAGAGCGGCTCCGGCACGCTGAACGTGTTCTCACGACCGTCGGTCGGCGTGCCCACGCTCCCGTCCTCGATGGTCCCCATCGACTCGCTCCTGAGCGTGGGTGACCGCGTCGTGGGCGGGGCGCCTCCGCTCACCTACTGGTGGAATGACTCCCTACCCGAAGGAACGGTCGCCTCCGGGCTCGTCCCGAAAGGAGGTTTCGTCAACCTCTCCTACAGCGCGTACACGTCGGGGGTCCACCTCCTCACGCTGACGGTCGAGGACGCTCTGGGTACGGTGGTCGCATCTCGCATCCCGCTGAAGGTGCTTCCGGGGCCGGCCGTCGATCTGGTCGATGCGGGCGCCCCGTACAACGGGAGCACGATCGCGGGCTCTCCCTTCGGCGTCTCATGGACCGCCCTGGACGCGTTGAGGGAGCGCCTCGGGACCTTCAGCCAGGGGATCCGGCTGACCCTTGACACCTCGAGCTCGGAGGTTTGGGTCAACGATTCGCTCGGCACGACGAACCTGACCGCATCGAATCCGAGCGTGGTGTTCACTCCCTCCCTGTGGTCCACGGGCTATCTCAATTTCACCGTCGCCTCGAACACGGCCGGAGACCTCGCGCTCGCCGTCGGCTCGCCCGTGCCGGTCGTCGACGCGCCGGGGGGAGTGCTCCATCTGTTCGTCTCGGCCGATGCTCGGTACGAGCGGCTGGCGGGTCCCCTCATTGCCCACGCCGGCACCCGGTCGAACTCCACTCTGTGGCAGATCACCGACCGGTTCGGCAACCCGATCCCCGAGGGCTTCGTGGACGTGCGCTCGGAGTTCGGTTCGACGGTCTCCGACACGAGCTCTCTGATTTGGCTGAACGGAAGTTCGTCGTTCGTCTGGGTGAATTACTCGGCCCCCGACGATGGCGCGGGAACCGTGTACGTGCTCAGCATGTCCGGAGAGACCCTGCTCCCTCCGATCGTCGTTCCGGCGGCGCCTCCGGACACCGCCGGTCTCCTCACCCTCCTGTTGCTCTCCGCGGCGGGGATTGGGGCTGGGGTGGTCGTTTACCTGCGTCATCGGCGTCGGCTGCCGGCGGCCACCGCCTCGATCGACGCCTCGGACGCGGAGCTCCGGCGTCTCGCGGAGGGTCGCGCCCATCTTCTCTCCCGGTCGAATCCTGTCGAGGCCCAAAGCGCCGAGGAGCTCGCGGCCGAATGCCCTCTGACCCCTGCACCGTCCGACTCCGAGGTCGTGGAGTGGGTCGTCGGCCTCGTCGCCGACGGGTCGCTCGCGACCGTCACTCGGCCCGACGGGACGACCGGATACCTCTGCGCTCGCTCGATCGAAGTCGCGCCGTCGGTGGTCCGGGTCGACGTGGACCCGGCACTGATCGACTCGGCCGTCGCGCGGCGCCTCGAGGAGTTCGGGCAGACGGAAGGAGAACCGATCGGATCACTCGAGGAGTGAACGGCGGGCCCGGCCGAGCCGCGGAAGATCCTGGGCTAGGGACGAGCCGCGGCAGCTCGGGCGAGGAGGAAGCTCAGGTTCTCCCGGAACATCCCGGCCAGGCGACGGTCGGCGTGCTCCTTCGGCACCGGGGTCGTGGCCACGTCGTCCGCAGTTCGCCCTCGCTCGACCATGTCGCGCGCGAGGACGAGCAGATCCTCGACGTAGCGACGCATCCGACCCACCTCCTCGCCGCCACCGACCGACCCGTGCCCTGGGAATACCGTTTCACAGGGCAATCGCTCGACCTTCTGCAGGGTCTCGATGAGCTCTTCCGGGTTGCCATCCCCTAGCGACGGGTGGACACCGACCATCACCTGGTCGCCCATGAGGAGCAACTTCTCCTCGGGAAGGTAGGCAAACGCATCGCTCCCCGAGTGCCCGCCGCCGTAGGTTAGGAGACGAACGCGACGGCGTGATCCATCGAGGACCATCTCGGAGTCGAACGTCCAGCTCGGAGCCACGAGCGAGAGGGTCGGATGGGCCTCGAGCGCCTCTCGGAAGAACCCCTCCCAAAACCGCTGGTCCTCCGTCCTGGGCGGAGGCGCGGCTCGGATTTCTTCGAGGGCCTTCGTCAGCTCTTCGACCTCGCCCGCGAACCCTTCCTTACCCCGCGTCAAGACCCGCTCGCGGGTGCCGGTCGTACCGACCACTCGGGCCTCGGGGAACACCTGGTTACCCCGCATGTGATCCCAATGGTAGTGGCTGTTCACCACCACCCCGGGAGGCCGGCCGAAGAGGTGCTCGGAAACCCTGCGGAGGTCCTTCGCGGCTTTAGGGGTGAGAAACGAATCGAACAGGAGGACCTCGCCGCCGAGATCGACGAGCGCCGCGTTGCAGATCGCTGCGCCGGTCGCCGTGGGAAAGGCTCCCACGATTCCCTCACCGAGCCGCTCCAGGGCGAAATGGGGCGAGCGCGGAGCCTCGAGCCTGCGCGATCGGGACTTCGTTCTTCCGCTCACTCTAAACGGCGGGTCGCGCCCGGCACCAATAACCTCGTCGACCGAGTCCCGTGAACGGGGGTGCGGCCCGACCGGGTTTAGGGGTCCCGACCGACGAGCTCGTAGTAACGGTAGGCCGCCTCGCCCGCGCCGAAGCAGTACTTTAGGGTCGTGAAGCCGGACTTGAGCGCGGCCACCTCCGCCGCGACGCTCGCGGGGTCGCGACCCTGGTGGAGCAGCCGGTCGAGGAGTTCCGCGATTGCGCGCATCTCCTTTTCGCGCATGCCCACTCGAGTTACCTCGGGAGTGCCGAGTCGAACCCCCTCGGGGTGCTTCGGGCTCTTGTCGCCGGGGAGCAAGTTCTTGTTCGTGATCAGCCCTACGGCCGCGAGTCGCTTCGCCACGTCCTCTCCACCGCCTTCCCGGGTCACGCGCACCGCGAGGGTGTGGGAGCGAGTGAACCCGAGCTCGCGCCCCAGCACGTCGAACCCGAGCTCGTCGAGCGCGGCCGCGAGCGCTCGAGCGTTGGCCACCGTGTGGCGGGCGTACTCACGGCCGAACGCGAGGTGCTCCGCGAGGCTCACTGCGAGCGCGGCCATCGAGTGGAGGTGGTGATTGCTCGTGACCCCGGGGAACGCGGCGCTCGCGAGCCTGCGCTGGAGCTCCTCGTCCCCGTTCGCGAGCAGGATGCCGTGCTGAGGGCCGGGGAGCGTCTTGTGGGTCGATGCGGAGAGCACCGTGCAGCCCTCCCGGAGCGGGTCCTGGAACTCCCCGCCCGCGATGAGGCCGAGCACGTGGGCGCCGTCGTACCATCCGGTGGCCCCGATCTCGCGGATCGTAGGGGCGAGCTCGCGGATTGGCATCGGGAAGAGGAACAGCGAAAGCCCAAAGAGGCAGAGCTTCGGCCGTTCGGCTTTGAGGATGGGGATCGTTCGAGGCACGTCGATCGTCATCCGTCGTTCGTCCCAGGCGTAGTAGACCGGGCGCACGGAGCGCAGCCCGAACGCGCCGAACCGAGCGCTCGAGATGTGGGCGCCATCGGCGAGCCGTGCGGTGCCTACCGGGTCGTTTGGCTCCGCCAGCGCACGCAGCACAGCGAGGTTGGCGACCGTGCCCGAGATCGGACGGACGTCGGCGAACGGGCATCGGAACAGGCGACGGGCGAGGTCGAGGCAGATCCGCTCGACCTGGTCGACCTGCTCGTTGCCTTCGTAGTACCGTTCGCCCGGCAGCCCCTCGGCGTACCGAGAGTGGAAATCGCTGATGAGGAGCTCTTTGGCGTACGGCGAGAGGAGGTTCTCGCTTGCGATCAGCGGGATCGCACGCTCGAATCGGCGAGAATGTTCTCGTACGGCGTCCCTGATCGTCTGGACCGTTGCGGCCATCTCCTTCCGCTCCGGGTTCGACGGTACCGCTCGGGTCACACCCCCCCACCCCCCCATTTCCAGTGGAGAAGTTCCGTGGCCGTGCCGGCCCCCATCGCGGTACGGCCCGTTGGCATCCAGCCGGTCATTCGGCGGCGGCCAGCGTCCTCGACCCCTTATACTCCTCGGCGCGTCCGCGCCGGCAGTTCTCGATGTCAGCTCGCGCGGAGCTAAGGCCCTGGCCACACCACCGACGCTTCCAGGTGACCTACCACGACATCGACCTGCTCAACCACCTCAACCATGCCGCTTACTTTCCTTTCATGGAGACTCTTCGCTGCGACTACTATCTCTTCCTCCTCGGCGGCACCGATCCATCAAAGCTCGACATCATCGTAGCCGAAGCGACCTGTCGCTACCTCGCTCCCGCCATGTTCGGGCAGGAGTTGCTCGGCGAGGTTGCCCCCGCCGCCCCTCTCGGTCGAACGAGTTTCGTTCTCCTCTACCGCTTTCGCGACCCCAACCGCCCGGTCCTCTTTGCACGAGGACGCACGGTGATTGTCTGCTACGATTACGTCTTGGGAACGAAGAAGGAGATACCGAGGGACCGCCGGGAGCGCCTGGCCCACGACGCGGTCGACCCTACGAGCGAAGGGTGGGGTTAACCCCGCCTTCTCGAGCGGCCAGTTCCAGTGGAAAAAGGGGGGTGGGGGGGGCGGTTTGGGTACCCTGGGTGGGTCCCGTCGTGCTAGGCCGGCAGAATGGTCGAGCGGAGGAAGGGCTCGTTGATCTCGCTATCGCTTCAACCCCGTCGCCCCACCAGCGTCGACGGGTCACGGTAAGGCTGCTCCCGTCAGGACCTAACCCGGTGCCCGTGATGGATAACCGCTAGGGCGCTCCTCCGAGCGCTCTTCGCGATGCCCGCGGCCCAATGGAACAGGGCGTCAACAGCGACCAGCGAGACGAACTCCTCCTCCGGACGTCGCTCCTGCCTGTCACCCCCGCTGAGGACGGTTTCGGTGTATAAGGGGACGCCCAACCCCCCGGTCAAGCCTAGCGCTGTTAGGACTGCTCCACCGTATTTATACCTGCCCGGACGGTTACCGCTCGTGACCACAGGGTCAAAGACACCTGCCGGCCGGCTCGAGCTACGACGCCGTCGCCGGCGATGGGCCCTCTTTGTGGTGGTCGCCGTCCTATCGGGCTCCCTTCTACTGACCGCCCTCTCGGTTCGCACCGACTCCGCCCTATCCAACCCGGCGGCGATCACGAGCCCCCGGCCCGCGTCCGCGCTGCCGGCCGACCTTCTCACTGCGGGCTGGACTACGTTTCACGGCTCGGAAAATCGCAGTGGCTACACCCTGGCCACGGGACCCACGAACAGTCGGATCCTGTGGGAGCATGCCCTCGGAGCATTTCCGATCCGGAACGGCGCGGTCGTGAGCGGCTCCACCCTGGTCGTGACCGACTTGTTAGGGGGCGTGGCGGAGTTGAACGCGAGCGCTGGTGGCGCCGCCGAGTGGACGGCGAGCGTCGGCACCGCTCCCACGACCCCCGACCTGGCCCCGAACGATGTGTTTATTGGGGACTCCCGGGGCGTGATCTCCGACCTCCTGCGGACCAACGGGAGCGCTCGCTGGACGGCCAGTGTGAACGGGGGGGTCGTCCAAGGGCTGGCCGTCGAGAATCGCATGGTCGTCGTGGGTACCTCTCACGGCGTCGTGGTCGCGCTCAACGAGTCGAACGGAGCCGCCCTCTGGTCGCTCACGATGCCTGGCCACATCGCCGGGGCACTGGCGTTCGACGCCGGGAGATTCTACGCCGTCACCACAGCGGGGGAGGTCGTCCAAGTCTTCTCCAACGGAACGCTCGGCTGGTCGGCGTCGGTCAACGCCGCGGTCGACTCGGGTGTTTCCGTCTGGGGCCGGAGCGTCTACGTCGCCGACCAGAGCGGGAACCTGAGCGCCCTCTCTGCGTCGAACGGGTCGCTCGAGTGGCGATTCCATGACCCCATCCCTGCGGACGGCTTCGAGTCGACGCCGGCGGTCGGCCCCGCCCTGCTCGTCGCGTCGAGCGACCGTGGCGGCATCTTCGGGCTCGACCCGTTGACCGGGTCGCTCCGCTGGAACCAAACCGTCCAGTTCAGCGGCTATGCGGCGATCTCGAGCCCGGCGCTCACGGCGGGAGGGGTCTACCTGGTCGATGCGAGCGAGACGGTCAGCGAACGCAACCTCTCCACGGGGAACGTGATCTGGCAGACCGAGGTCGGGTCCGACGCGTCGTTCTCCTCGCCGGCCGTCTTCGGAGGTCAGCTGATCCTGGGCAACGAGGTTGGTTACGTGATCGACTTCGCGACGGCGGCGTCGATCGTCAAGCACGAGGTCGCCGGCACGGTCACGAACCGGACCGGACAGGGGATCGCTGGGGGCTTGGTCGACGCCGGCATCGACTCGGGGCCGACGGCCTCGGACGGGTCGTTCGCCGTCTTCCTCCCCAACGGCAGCTACGTGCTGAACGCCACCGCGCCCGGGTACCTTCCGACCCTGCTCCCGGTCAACGTCTCGGGCCCTGTCGTGGGGCTACACATCGTGCTGCGGCCGGTGCCGGTCTTCCTGATCACCGGCGTGGTGCGCAACGCGGTTACCGATCACCCGCTCGCCGCCGCGAACATCACCCTGTTTGGCGAGTTTGGCTACCTGGCGTTCTCTCGTAGCGGGCCGGACGGAGCGTTCTCCGTGAACGCCCCGAACGGCTCGAACTACGTGACCGTGGACCCGTTGCCGGGCTACAACGGCCTCCAGATGCATGTCGAGGTACGGGGGGGGCTTCTGGCTCCGCTATTCCTCGGTCTCGAGCCCCTCGGGGTGTCGGTGAGCTCGAACGACCCGTACCGGCTCGTCGTCGTTCTCGGGGTGGTCGCGGTCGCCGCCGGGGCGGTCGCCGCCGGTCTTGGGTGGC
>Ga0187846_10000175_pt1 | contig 38583 bp, 35 predicted proteins | sample TC_taG_FD_161473 | JGI IMG/M metagenome (GOLD analysis project Ga0187846, IMG submission 161473) | Biofilm microbial communities from the roof of an iron ore cave, State of Minas Gerais, Brazil - TC_06 Biofilm (v2) | ecosystem: Environmental > Terrestrial > Deep subsurface > Cave > Wall biofilm... | reverse complement strand
CAGATCTCGCGCACGGTCGCCGTGTAATAGCCGCGCTCGGCGAAGACTTCGCCCGCGGCGGCGATCAGTTTAGCGCGGGTTGGATCGGTCTCGGGACTGGCGTTCGCTTGGCGTTGGGGGCGCCTAGCGGCACGTGTGTCGATGCTCATTTCTAACGCCTATTTTAAACAGACGTTTGAAACCTGTCAAGCGGAGAGGGGTGCGGCTCTCCCGCGCTAAATGGTCCGCCGCTACTTTCCCGACTCACCCTGGGGGATGTCACCATGCGGACACAGATGTTCGAGAATCGGTTACTTGTTGCGGCCCTTTCTTCGCTTGCCCTGGCGATCGCGCCGTCCGCGACGCTCGGCGCTGCCTCGCCGGCAACGCCTTCACCGGCGCTCTCCGCGAGCGAAAAGACTTTCGTGGACGGGGTGACGCGCGATCTGCAATCGCGCTTCGGCACCACCGAGGCCGCAACGAAGGCCGGTTACTTCCGCTACACCAACGAGGATAGTACCGGCGCGATCAGTTGGGTCAACACGTCGTACTGGAAAAGCGACCCCAAACACCCTGCCCAACTCTGGTTCGACGTCAAGGGCCGGTTGATCGGCGCAGATTTTTCCCTCCCGAAGGCTGATTCGGCGACTGCGCCCGACTTATGGGGCGTGTCGAACTCGCGCTGGATCACGATCGAGCAGCACGCGCACTTCGGCCTGAAGGCGGCGAGCGGCATCACCTATGGAGGGTTCGGCAAGAAATCCGCGGCCAAGATCGGCGCGTCGCTGGCGAATCCGACCCCGGCGGATGTCGTCAAGCTCGGCAAGGCCAAGAGTCTGGACGACGTCGCGTTTACCTTCGAATATCCGGCGATCTGGGATCTTCAGGTGTGGCTGGTGCCGAATCCGCTCGGCGCTTTCGCGGAACAGAACCCGAACGTGATTCCGAGTAAGACGGCTGAGAAGGAGATGTAGCGCTCGAGCGAAGCTCGAGGAACCGTAGCGCTCGAGCGGAGCTCGAGGAACCGTAGCGCTCGAGCGGAGCTCGAGGAAAACGAAGACGCCCGGGCTTCCCGGGCGTTTCTCTTAGGCGGCGGTTTGGCTTTGGTCCGACGCCGACCAGTCCACCTCGCGGCGCCTGCCAGACGCCACCCAACCGGCAACGAGCAAGGCGAAAGCCGCGAACGCGGCGACCAATTCCATGAGCGTATTGTAGCGCCGCAGCGCCGGACCAGCGATGTACAGGTGTCGAGCCGGCCGGGCAGAGTTTTCTACAAGCGTCTGACCCGCATCATGGCGCGTAGGCCACTTCGGCGTGTTGCGAGACGTCGAGCCCTCGCTCTTCTTCTCCCTTCGACACCCGCAGCGGCACGAAGCGATCGATCACCTTGAGGATGAGGAATGTCATCCCGCCTGCATAGGCCCAGGACACCGCGACCGCCACTGTCTGCACCCAGAGCTGGTGTGGATTGCCGTAGAACAGCCCGTTCGAACCAGACGCGTTGACCGCAACCGTCGCGAACAGCCCGGTCGCGAGTGCGCCCCAGGTCCCGCCGACGCCGTGGACAGCCCAGACGTCGAGCGAGTCGTCGACTTGGCGCATCATCTCGCGCCAGTGAATCGCGATGTAGCACACGATGCCCGCGCCGAAACCGATGAGAATGGCGCCCAGTTGCGTGACGAACCCGCAGGCGGGCGTGATTGCGACGAGCCCGGCGACCGCGCCTGCGGTCGCACCCAGCACGCTCGGCTTGCCTTTGCGCCACCAACTGACGGTCATCCACGTCAGCGCGGCCATCGCCGTCGCGAGGTTGGTCGAAACGAAAGCGCTGGCTGCGAGCCCACCAGCCGACAGCGCGGAGCCGGCATTGAACCCGAACCACCCGAACCACAGCAGGACGGCCCCCAGCACGACCATGGTGACGTCATGGGGTTCTGTGCTCCGATCGGGGGCTACGCCGATCCGGCGACCCAAGACAAACGCCGCGACGAGGGCCGAAACGCCCGAGGTGATGTGGACAACCGTGCCGCCGGCGAAGTCGAGCGTGCCGAGCTTGTTGAGCCAGCCGCCCTGGCCCCACACCCAATGCGCGACCGGATCGTAGACGAGCGTCGCCCAGGCAAGCGTGAACAGCACGAAAGCGCGGAAATGCTTACGCTCGGCAAAACCACCGGAGATCAGCGCGGGCGTGATGACGGCGAACATCATTTGGAAGACGCAAAACGCCAAGTGCGGGATGGTGGGCGCGTATGCGGACGGCGCCTGCCCGACGCTTTGCAGCCCCAGCCACTGCAGACCGCCGACGATGCCGTGGAACCGGCCGAGGAAGTTCGCGTCCGGGCCGAAGGCGAGCGTGTATCCCCACAGCGCCCATTGGACGCTGATCAAGCACAGAATGAAGAAACTGTGCATGATCGTCGCCAGGACGTTCTTGCGACGGACCAGACCGCCATAAAAGAAGCCGACCGCGGGCGTCATCAGCATGACCAGCGCGGCCGAAGCGAGCACCCAAGCGGTGTCGCCGGCGCTCAGCGCGTGCATCGGCGCGACCTCCTTGGGAGTTCAGTATAGCGCGTGGCCTGGCGCAACGTCTTTCGACGAATGTCGAAGCGTCGCGGAAGGGCCTCGGACGGTCGAATAAATGACGGAGGCGGAATCACTAGCGAGAGGCAACGTGAGCGCATGAAACCCCCGACCGTGCTTGTCGCCGAACCGCTCGCCGCCGAAGGCGTGGACGTACTGCGGCAGGCGGGCGTCGAGATCCGCGAAGCTTTCGACCAGCCCCGTTCCACTCTCAAAGCGCTCCTGCGCGATGCGGATGCGCTTATCGTACGGAGCAAGACGCCTGTCGACGCCGAGATGCTCGACGGTGCGCCTTCACTGCGCGTCGTGGGGCGCGCGGGCGTCGGCGTGGATGCGATCGACGTCGAGGCGGCGACGCGCCACGGCATCGTCGTCGTCAACACGCCGGATGCCAGTACGCTGGCGACGGCCGAGCATACGCTGGCCGTCATGCTGGCGTTGTGCCGCAACATCGGACCTGGGCGCGAGCGAGTTCTCGCCGGCGAATGGAGCACCAAAGGCCTGGCCGGCGTGGAGTTAGCCGGGAAGACGCTCGGCATCATTGGATTGGGCCGCATCGGGACGGCCGTCGCCACGCGCGCGCGGGCGTTCGGCATGACGGTGCTCGCGCACGACGCCTTTGTCAGCGAAGCGCGCGCATCAAGCGCCGGCGCCAAACTTGTCTCTCTCGAAGAATTGCTGGCGAGCGCAGACATCGTGACGCTGCATGCGCCGCTCACGCCGCAGACTCACGGTATGTTAGGCGCCCGCGAATTCGCCCAGATGAAGCGAGGAGCGCGCGTCGTCAACTGCGCCCGCGGTGGGCTCATCGACGAGCAGGCGCTCCTTGCGGCCCTTGAAGCGGACCACATCGCCGGGGCGGCGCTTGACGTCATTCACGAAGAGCCGCCGCAGCCCGGACACCCCGTGTGGCGCCTCCTGCGCCATCCGCGAGTGCTGGCGACGCCGCATCTCGCAGGCTCGACGCGCGAAGCCCAGGCGCGCATCGCGGCGGATCTGTGCCGCGACGTGCTCGCCGTGCTCGGTGGCCGGGCGCCGTCAGCCGCGGTCAATGCTCCGGTGGCAGCGCTTCCGGAACTTCGCCCCTTCGTCGAACTCGCGGGTGTGCTCGGCGCAGCCTATGCTCAGCTTTCACACGAGCGCGCACTGCCGCGATTCTCTTTGACGCTCGAGGGTGAGCTTGCACCGCATGACGCGCGACCTTTCACGGCTTCATTTCTCGTCGGGCTCTTGCGCAACGTGACCGACCGGCGGGTGTCGCCTGCAAATGCGGAATCGGTCGCGAACGACATGGGCATTTCGGTGGAGACCCTTGGCGCGCCAAGCGAGCGCGGTTTTGCGCGAGCTATCGCGCTGCGCGGCGGCACGACGTCGCTCGCAGGCACGGTCGTGCACGATCAGCAGCTGCGGCTCGTCGAAATCGACGGCTTTGAGATCGATTTCGCGCCCGGCCCGCATGTGGTCGTCACGCGCCACGCCGACGTACCGGGCATCGTTGGTAAAGCCGGAACGATCCTCGGCAGCGCCGGCATCAACATCTCGACGATGAACGTCGCCAGGCGTCCTGACGGCCAGGCTTTGATGGTGCTGGCAGTCGATCGCGCTCCGTCCGAGAGCGTCATGGCTTCCTTGCGGAGTATCGCTGGATTGCACGAAGCGCGCAGCTTCGCGCTGTAAGGCGGCGTCGATGAGACTGTTGTTCGTCCGGCATGGCGAGTCGACGTGGAACCTCGAGGGCCGATTTCAGGGGCAACTCGATCCCCCGCTCTCAAAGCTCGGCTTGCAGCAGGCGGAAGCCGTCGCGCAGCGTCTGGCTCGCGCAAGGCCGGCAGCAATCGTGTCAAGCCCGTTGATTCGGGGCAGACGCACCGCAGAGATCATCGCAAACGCATGCGAAGTGCCGCTTGAAACTGACGATCGCTTGCGCGAGATTTCTCACGGTCAATGGGAGGGACTGCTGTCGGCGGAGGTGGCGCAGCGCTGGCCCGCCATGCTCGCGCAATGGCGCGATCGGCCGGAACGAGTGCATTTCCCGCGCGGTGAGTCGCTCGCAGATGTAGACATACGTTTGCACTCCTTTCTTGCAGACAGCAAAGGTAGGCCAAGCCCGCTGCTGGTATGCACGCACGACGTGATCGTGCGGCTCGCTGTCCTCTGGGCACAAGGCGCGCCCTTACAACGCTTTTGGGATGCGGCGACCGACAATGCCTCAATCACTGAGATCACTATAGAAGGCGACCGTCGCGCGCTGGTTCGGCGGAACGACGTCGCTCACTTGGAGGGCCTGCGCAGTGATTTGACGCGCCAAGCACTTTGAATGATTGACTACAGGGCGATTTGGCGCACCAAGCAGACCATGTATTAATTTTTTCGTTGACAAGCACTGCATGGAGTAGTAGAGTAAGCCCAAGTATCCTACTAATTCCTTAATAGGTTGTTAATCGGGGCGCGGCCTTCGGTTTGCACTTGAGGAGGGTACGAGTGGCTCGCAAGAAGTCGCCCACGCTGACTGAGGCTGAGCTAAGGCTCATGGAAGTGTTGTGGGCCAAACGGTCGGCAACCGTGGGTGAAGTGCTCGCCGGCCTCCCCGAAAACACCGCGCTTGCGTACAGCACGGTGCTGACGACGCTTCGCATCCTCGAAAACAAGGGCTACGTCGCGCACGCCGAATCCGGCCGGGCGTTCGTCTACCATCCATTGATCGGGCGTGAAGAGGCGCGGCGCAGCGCAACTCAGCTGCTGGTGCGCCGCTTCTTCGACAATTCGCCCGGACTGCTCGCTCTGAGCTTGCTCGAGCAGGAGAACATCGACGAGCAAGAGCTGCAGCGATTGAAGAGCCTCATCGAACGTAGCCGGGAGGGCGCGTGATGCACGGCTGGCTGCAAATCGGCGAATTGTTCGCGCGCGTCAGCATGGGCGCGATCCTCAACAGCCTGTGGCAGGGCTTGCTGCTGGCACTGGTGGCGTGGTTCTGTTTGCGTCTCGTGCCGCGTTCGAGCGCGTCGCTCCGCTACGGCATCTGGTGCATCGCGCTCATCGCCGTGCTCGCGCTGCCGTTGATCGCCGTACAATTCGCCGGGCCCGGACTCGGCGCACACGCCGCAACCGGCGATCCGGTCGTCGCCGTGCCGCAGCGCTTTGCACAAACGTTGTTCATCATATGGTACGTGTCCGCAAGCGCGCTGGTGATACGGCTCATCCTCAGCTACGTCCGCTTGCAACAGCTCAAGGCAAGCGCCGTTCCGCTCCCGCCGCTGTATCAGAGCAGGGTGCGCCGCTGGCTCGCCGCAAGCGGCGGCCAACGCGAATGTCGCCTGTGCGTGTCCGATCGCGTGCCGATGCCTGTCGCCATCGGTCTGGTCGACCCAGTCATCATCCTTCCCGAGCGCCTCATCGAACAGCTTTCCGAAGACGAGTTCGATCAGATCGGGCTGCACGAGGTCGCGCATCTCCAACGCTGGGACGACTACACAAACGTTTTTCAAAAAATCGTCGAAGCGCTGCTCTTCTTCAATCCCGCTGTCTATTTGATCGGCCGTCAGCTGACGCTCGAGCGCGAGATCGCGTGTGACGACCGGGTCATCGCCGCGACCGGCAAACCATTGACGTATGCGCTCTGCCTAACGCGTTTGGTGGAGGCAACGGCGCTCGCACGGCAGCCGCTGCACGCGCTGGGCGCGCTGTCGACGCGCCGGCAATTCGCCATCCGCATCGAGCGCCTGCTCGACCGCCGCGGTTCGGTACCGGCAGCGTCGCGCTTCGCGGCCACCGCCGCCTGCATCGGGATCGCGGCCTCACTTGTGGTGGCCGCCCGCCTTGGCTCGCTCATCGGCATCGCGCCAAACGACGCGAGTCAGGCCACGCTGGCGACTCCGGCGCACGCCATTCGCCAGCTCGCAAGAATTATCGTCACGCCGCATCGCCACGTGGCACACGCCACGGTCACGGCGCAGGCACATCCGGCTCGGGTACGGCACACACCGGTCCTCCGGATCGCCGAAGAGCGACGCGTCTTCGCTGTTGCGCGCCCCAACGCCGTGGGGGCGCGCAACTTCAGCACCGGCTTGATCGACATCGTCGCCAACGCGGGCTCCGTGCGCTGGGTCGCAGCAAAGCCGCATAAGGTCAAGAGCGTACATTATATCTGGTACGCGCCGGGCGCGAACGCATCCATGCAAGTTCCTGCATCGGCCGCGACCATCGAGGTCGATGAGGCGAATGTTCAAGTCGAGGCGGCCAACGAGGCTGTGAAGGGGGAGAATACACAACTCGCGGAAGCCGCCGCCGCGATTGCGGAAGCCAACGCCGAGATCGAAGCTCTGAACGCGATGGCAGTGTCGCGAGCGACGATCGCGAACCAGGTCGCGCAGATCGCCCAGCTCGACGTACGCATCTCGCGCGAGGTCCCGCGCGCGAAGCACGTTCGCATGTACGTCGTCGTCCCGAGAGTGGCTACGACTTCGGCGACCGATCTGGCCCCGAGCATCGCGACCGTTGTGACAAGCGGATCAATCGAAGAGAATGTCACGACAGTAGGAGCCGACGCGCTGACAGAGGGAGCCGTTGCTGTGCGCTCGACTGAGCCGCTCGCGCCCCCCGCGGCACCGGCACCTCCAGCGCCGCCAACGGCCGCGACCCAAGCACGTGCCGCGCAAGGGCTCGCGGTGGCGTTTGCTTCGGTCGACTCAGTCACCGACAAGATCAAGCTCGTTGAAAAACTGGCGGAGTTCGCCGACTTCAAGGCGGCACGTGACGCGCTTATCTCTGCGTTGGAAGACGACTCGCTTGTCGTGAAACTGGTAGCGATCAGAGCCCTTGCGCATCACCTTGACGGCGCCGCCGAGCGCGCGGCACTCATCGCTGCCCTGCGCAACTCCGACTCCGCCGCCGTGCAACTGCGCATCATCGCCGCGTTCGCGTGCGAAGTCGGAGAGGAGCAGGTGCGTAAGGTCTTGGCCGAGACGATGTTGCGCGATGACGCGCCGGCGCGCGTCCAAGCGGCCGCCGCGCAGGCGCTGGCGCCTGTAGCGAGCGATCCGGAGGTGCACGCAGCGCTCGAGCAGGCTGGCGGAAGCGATTCCGACATCGTGCGCGCGGCCGTCAAGCACACCCTCAGCCAGCACCCGAACAACTAACGAACAGGGTCTCTGAAGCTAAGCGCCGGGACAAGGGTCAAAGGGACGACGAACGCGACGCAGATGCACCGCAAGTGCAGGACGGATGTGGCGCAAATGCGGCGCAAATGGCTCACAGAGCAGAGCAGAGCAGAAATCGGAAGAGAGCAGCAGCAGAGTGCTGATGCTGCCTCAGGTTTGACTCATGAGCTGGTCGGGTACGGCGTGGACTTGAAAACGGCGACGCGGCTAACGCGTGAGAGACCGGAGCAGTGCCGTCGGCAGTGGCGTAGGGGTTGGTGTCGGCGTCGGTGGTGGCGGCGCGAGATTAGCCATCAACGCATTTGCCGTTGTCGCATCGATGCCGAGCGAAGTCAGATCGTCTACGGTAATTGCGCCGCCGGTTCCGCCAATTTTGCGCCAACTGCCGCTTGATTTCGAAAAGACGGCCTCGCCGCTCCCATTCCCATCACCCGTGATATAACTGGTCAGGGCATAATTGCCGACGATCGACATGGAAGAGACGCGTGGGGTGAGGACCTGTGGATCGCTGTGAGTAATACTGAGAATAGTCAATTGAAGCAGCGTGGCTACGTCCCCCGAATCGGCCGCAACCCTCAAGCGGTTGAGAAAAGTCACCCCTACGATGATGGAGGCTAGTGCGAGCGCACAAAACACAAGACGGCGGTAGGACCATCGCCTCGAACTCATGTGATTGAAGCTCTTCCCGCTGCCTTGCTCATACAGTGTCGTTGTGATGGTAGAAATAAGGCGCTACAGACTTGCTGTAAGCCCCACTGTTGCTAAACGCAGGGTCGGACCACCATTTGAACTTTTCAGGTGTGCTTGAGTTGGAAAGCACTGTGTCGCATCCTTTGATCATGCAAACTCCCATATGTTGGTACTCGCCTTGGATGGCAAAGTCACCAGGAACCGTCTGATCCTTGGAAACCAAAGTATAGCTAGAAATAGCGATGGCGTTTACAAAATCTTGCACGCCGAGAATCAGATTGCCCTTTCCGTCTTTGAGCTGCGCCAAGTTCGCCTTATACAACACGCAGTTTTGGATGGCGTAAACGCAACCCTGGTTAACGCCCTGAGGGTTGTGTGGAGCAGCTGACGTGTCGTAATTGAAACACAGATTCGCCGCCTGCCAAATACCTCGCAGATCCGATCGCAAACTACGACAAACGCCACAAGATGGGTCCATACCGGGGTGCCATCAAAAATCGGCGAGCGCGGTTTAGTCTCCGAGCTCGCTTGCGCTCGCTCGGAACACTACATTCCCGTTGGAGCGCTCGCTCGGAACACTACACCTTAGGTTCTGTCACTTACTGCGGTTGGGCGAGCGGCTCGATGCGGACGCGCTCCATCTTGTCGCCCACCTTCAACTTCTGTACAGTGTCGAAGCCTGAGGTCACCTGGCCGAAGACGGTGTACTGACGATCGAGCGAGGGCGCTGGTTCGAGGCAGATGTAGAACTGCGAGCCGGCTGAATTCGGCGATTGAGCGCGCGCCATCGCCACTGTGCCTTGCAGGTGCTTGTGCTCGTTGAATTCCGCGCGCAGGGTGTAGCCCGGACCGCCGCGGCCCGTGCCTTCAGGACACCCGCCTTGCACGACGAAATCGGGTTCGACGCGATGGAACGTGAGGCCGTCATAAAACCTGTTGCGCGCGAGCTTGACGAAGGCAGCGACGGTCATCGGGGCCTCGTCCGGAAAGAATTCGAACACAATGTCCCCGTGCTTGGTCGCGATTCGAGCTTGCAGCTGCCGCGCTTCGTTTGAAAGCGCGCTGACCTCATCGGCAGTCGGCGGCGTCTGAGTCGGCACTTGGTCTAGTCCTCCATCTTCTAGAGTGTTCGGAGAGGTTCCGGCGGAGCTTTAGCTTCGACACGCAAACCGGAATGCTTCCGGCGCGTGCTGAAATGAGCCCGCATGCTCGGCGGTCCTGTCCACCTCATGTACGGCGCGAGCGGCATGGATCATGTCAAGCCGCCGACCCGCGTCGAATTGCGGCGCATCGCGCGCTATTTCACCCCATACTGGCGCCAGGTGGCGTTCGTGCTGTTCTGCATTCTGGCGAGCACGAGCCTCGGGCAGTTGCCGCCGCTGTTCACGAAGTGGATCATCGACGACTCCATCGCTCACCGCGACCTGCACGGCTTGTTGCTCAACGTCGGCGGGATGATCGCCGTCGCGCTGGCGGCCGCTGCCATCGGCGTGTGGCAGGGCTACCTAAATGCCGAGGTCGGCGAAGGCATCATGCGCGACATGCGCGACGCGCTCGTGCAGCACTTGCAGCGCATGCCACTCTCCTTCTTCACCTCGACCAAGACCGGGGAGATCATGAACCGCGTCGCCAGCGACGTTGATGCGATCGACAACGTGGTCACGGGCACGTTGGTCGCAATCGTCACCAGCGTGCTCACGATCGTCACCACGCTGGTGGCTATCTTCTGGCTCGACTGGCGTCTAGCACTGCTGTCGCTGATCGTCGTGCCGCTCATGGTGCTTCCGCTGCGGCCGGTCGGCCGGACCATGTACGACGTGCGCAAGAAGACGCGCGAGCAGCGCGACCGCATCGGCAGCCACATCCAGGAAACGCTGTCGCTGTCCGGCATCACGCTGGTGAAGTCGTTCACGCGCGAGCGCGCGGAAGCGGATCGCTTCCATAAATCCGGTACCGATCTGATGAAACTGGAGATTCGGCTCGCGCTCGTCGGGCGCTGGTTCATTGCGTTGGTCGGCGCGCTCGTCGTCATCGGCCCGGCGCTCATATGGCTCGGCGGCGGGTGGCTGTCGATCCAAAGCGGACTGCAGGTCGGAACGATCGTGGCGTTCGTCGCCTACCTCGCGCGCCTCTACGGCCCGGCTGCCGCGCTCATCGCCGTGCAGGTCCAGATCATCAGCGCGCTAGCGGTGTTCGAGCGTATCTTCGATTATCTGGACATGGCGCCGGAGGCGCCGCAGCGCCCGAACGCGATCGCGCTGCAGCACGTGCGTGGTGAGATCGCTTTCGAGAATGTGCGCTTTCAGTACGTTCCAGAACGGTGGGCGCTCGACGGCGTGACGTTCCGCGCGCGACCTGGGCAACTCGTGGCATTCGTGGGGCCAAGCGGCGCCGGCAAGACGACCATCATGCAGCTCGTGCCGCGCTTTTACGACCCGCAAGAAGGCCGCGTCACCGTCGACGCTCATGACTTGCGCGATGTGACGCTCGAATCGCTGCGCGCCAGCATCGGCATAGTCGCGCAGGAGACCTATCTTTTCCACACCACGATCGCCGAGAATCTGCGCTACGGCAATCCGCACGCCACCCAGGCGGAACTTGAGGCGGCCTGCAAGGCGGCCAACATCTATGACTTCATAATGAGCCTGCCGGACCGGTTTGAATCGGTCGTGGGCGAGCGCGGCCTCAAACTCTCGGGCGGCGAGCGCCAGCGCATCGCGATCGCCCGCGTGCTGCTCAAGGATCCGCGCGTGCTGATCCTCGACGAAGCGACAAGTTCGCTCGACTCGACCTCCGAGTTGCTGATCCAGGCGGCGCTCGAGCCGCTCATGCGCGGCCGCACCAGCCTCGTGATCGCGCACCGGCTGTCAACCGTCGTGCGCGCCGACGTCATCCACGTGGTCGATGCCGGCCGAATCACCCAATCCGGCACGCACCGGGAACTTTTGGCGCGCGGCGGGCTGTACAGCTCACTGTACGAGGCGCAATTCAAGCCGGCAGCGCTCGCGGAGCATCTCGTCGGATGAGCGCGCCGGTGAGCCCCTCAAACCTGTCCACGCTGATCGTGATCGGCGTGTTCGCCGTCCTCATCGGGATCCGGCTCTGGCGCGCCGCGCGGGAGCAGCGATTCCAGCCAACGACGATGTGGATCGCTCCCGGCATCTTCGCCGCGATCACCCTCGCCTGGGCGATCGCCGATAGGTTCACGACGCCGCTCGACGTCGTGCTGCTCATCGCCTCGCTGGCCGTCGGCGGCGCCATAGGCTGGTATCAGGGCACGCATACGTCCATCCGTTACGACCATGCGATCCATGCGATGTTCGTCAAAATCTCGCCGATCGGCTCGATGATTTGGATCGCCGTGCTTGCGCTGCGCTTCGGGGTACGATACGTCACGGGCGGCCTGGCAACGGTTCCCGCAGACCCGGCCGGCAGCGCGCATACACTCACGGCAAACCGCCCGGCCGACTTGCTTGGCATGCTGCTGCTCTTCGTCGCGCTGGGCGTCATCGTCGGGCTGCGCGCGTATCTGCAGCGCGCGTACTCGCTCGAGCGCGCCTCACTCTAGCCCGCATGGCGTTCACGCAGCAGTGCGACCGCGCCGTCATAGCGTGCGCGCGCGCACCGTCGGCGGCGCAACCGCCGCGGCTGGGAAATTGGGTGCTGCTCGGCACGATCTTAGGGACGAGCATGGTGTTCATCGACGGAACGGTGGTCAACATCGCGTTGCCGGTGATCCAGCCGGAGCTGCACGCCGACGCGTTCAGCATCCAGTGGGTCTCCAATGCGTACTCGTTGTTCTTGGCGGCGCTCATCCTGGTCGGCGGATCGCTCGGCGACCACTTCGGACGCCGGCGCGTCTTCATGATCGGCACGGTGATCTTCACGCTTGCGTCGGTCGCATGCGGCCTGGCTGCCAACATCGGTCATTTGATCGCGGCGCGCAGCTTTCAAGGCATCGGCAGCGCGATGCTGACGCCTGGCAGCCTCGCGATCATCAGCGCGACGTTCAACGAACGGCTGCGCGGACGTGCCGTCGGCATTTGGTCGGCGGCGACCGCCTGCGCCGGCGTGCTCGGTCCTGTGCTCGGCGGATCCATCGTGCAGTATACCTCTTGGCGCTGGATCTTCTTCATCAACGTGCCGATCGCGATCGCGGTGCTCGTCATCGCCGCGCTCTGCATCCCTGAAAGCCGTGACGACGAGGCATCGCATCATTTGGATTATGCCGGCGCGCTGCTGGCGACGCTGGCGCTCGGCGCGATCACCTACGGCCTCATCGAAGCCGGCGCGATCGGCTTGAAGTCGCCGATCGTCATGGCGTCGCTCGCGCTCGGCGCGATCTCGCTCGTCGCGTTCATCGCCGTCGAAGCGCGCTCGCCCGCGCCGATGATGCCGCTCAACCTGTTCGCGTCGCGCACGTTCTCGGCCACCAATCTCTTGACGCTGCTGTTGTACGGCGCACTGAGCGGCGTGCTCTTCTTCATCCCGTTCGATCTCATCCAGGTGCAGCAGTACTCGCCGGTCATGGCCGGCTTGGCGCTCTTGCCGCCCATCGCGATCATCTCGGCCCTCTCGCCGTGGGCGGGAACGCTCGTCGCGCGCTACGGTCCGAGATTGCCGTTGATCGCCGGTCCATCGCTTGCGGCAGCCGGCATCGCCTTGCTTGCCGTGCCCGGCATCGGCGGCTCGTACTGGACGACGTTTTTCCCGGGTCTTGTCCTCTTCGGTTTGGGGATGGCCATCACGGTCGCGCCGCTGACGACGACTGTCCTTGACGCGGTCGACCAGCAGCACGTCGGTCTTGCGTCCGGCATCAACAACGCCGTGTCGCGCGCCTCAGGATTGCTCGCGGTGGCCGTGCTGAGTCTTGTCGTCGTCAGCGTGTTCGGCGTGAGCTTGCAATACCGGTTGTCGGCGATCCACGCTCCCGCGCCCGTCACCAGCGCGATGATGGCGCAGCGCGACAAGCTCGCGGAAGCGCAGCCGCCCGCCGATGTATCGCCGGACATGCGCCGTCAGCTCACGTTGGTCGTCGACCGGTCCTACATCAGCGCGTTCCGCGTGGTCACGTTGATCGCGGCATTCATGGCGCTCGCGAGCGCGCTGGTCACGGCCGTCATGATCGCGCCGCGCAAGAAGTGAGCGAAACGCGCTGAACGGTCGAATAAATTCGACCGCTACAAAACGGGAGCCCCGCGCTCGTCAGCGCGGGGCTATTTCTTGGGGCCCGCGCTCAAGAGCGCGTGTCTAGACCTTGGGGGTTCCGCGCTCAAGAGCAATCCTTTAGGTGTTCTTGTCTATTTCGCTTTGTCGTCCGCCTGCATCATGCCGAACGTGTTGCCTTCCGAATCGCCGGCGTACGCGAGCCAACCGACTCCCGGCACTGCGCCCTTCGCCACGACGATCTTGCCGCCGGCCGATTGGACTTTCTTGATGTACGCGTCCAGGTCTTCGACGTCGACCGTGTTGATGGTCGTCTGGTTCGGGCTCTTGCGATTCGTGACGCCGCCGTTGATGCCCGGATTGCTGGTGCCGGTGTCGACGATCCAGTACTCCATGGGGCCTTCCCACTTGTTGATTTTCCACCCGAAAACGTTGCTGTAGAACTTCGCGGCTCGCGACGGGTTATCGGCGTAGATTTCGAAATGCACCACTCTCGGCATCTAAACGAGCCACCTTTCGCCCTGTGACGACGCGTGAATGCGTGAATGCGTCTCGTTCTTCGGCCCAATTGTGACGCCCTTGGCGCTTCGGGCCTTGATTCGCAGGGCGGAAGTTTGCTAAGATAAGTGCGGTTTTGGTCAGTCGGTGGGCATAGCCCGGACGTCGGATTAGGAAGAAAACTCCTCTTCGAGATCGTCAGAACCGGACACCCAAAACGTTTCAACTACTGACGCGCACATTGTCAGAGTCTGACAGTGTGCGAGGGGAGTTTCAACCTAGTGTATACCGATCAACTCATCACGTGCGTCGACTGCGGCAGCCAGTTCACGTTCACGGCCGGCGAACAAGAGTTCTACGAGCAGAAAGGCTTTCAGAACAAGCCGAGCCGTTGCCCGGATTGCCGGCAGGCGCGCAAAGCCAGCCGCATGGGCGCAGGCGGGGGCGGCGGACGCAGCTACGGCGGACAGCGCGAGATGTTCAAAGCGACATGCTCGAGCTGCGGCGGCGTAGCGGAAGTTCCGTTCCAACCGCGCGGCGACAAGCCCGTGTACTGCCGCGACTGCTTCCAACGGCAGCGCTCAGCGTACTAAACAACCGAACGATAGGCCCGGCCCTCACGCTGGGCCTTCGTTTTTTGGGTCGCGACGCACGCGCGCACCGAGCGGGATGAGTTTGAAAAAAATTTCGATCCTCGCGCTCTCGCTGCTGTTCGCCTGCGTTGCTTGCGGCTCCAAAGCACCCGCGCCAAGCGGGTCTCCCACCTCGGTCGCTTCCGCGGCGGACGAAACTCCCACAGCAGCCAATCCGCGAACGCTCATCGTCGGTACCTGGTGGACGATGGTCGGATCTTCGCGCGTGACGTTGAAGTTCGGCGCCGACGGCTCGCTTGTCGCGGCCGCCGGCGGGCAGTCAACATCCTACACGTATCGTTGGCTTGATGACGGCACGATCGTGATCAACGACACGACGATCGAAAACGTCGTGGTCGCGCCCGACAAACTCACCATCACGAGGGGCGCTGAGGTTTCCACGTACTTCCCTGAAGCGGCTCCAGCGAGTCCGCAGGCAAACCCGACGCCGCCTACCTAGAGTCGGACGCGGCCTTCATCATACGGCCGGCTCTCTTGCATGGCGACCGCGAAGTGCCTCGCCTTGTGGGTGTTGCCGGGTACTGCTGACGCCGGATGTATCGGCGGTGAGCCGCTGGTGAGGAACGCCCATACGAGCAGCGAGGCTGCGTAGCCGATGGAGAGGTGGTTCTTCCATCGGTCCCATTCGGATTGCGCCCGCACGACCATCATGAGCATCGCACCTAAATTTTGCCAAATGCGCTTTAGAACCGGGTTAAGCTAGGGTGAGAGCAGCCTGACGATGCAGTGAGATTGGCCTGTTATTTTCCCAAGACGAACCGCGCGACGGCGTGCATCGTCGGGTCCCCGGGCTCTGCCATGTGCTCGAGCATGTTCCAGTGATCGCAATTCGCGGGCTGGATGTAGTCTGCTTGACATCCCGCGGCGTCGAGCTGCTGGTAGAGCTGACGCGAGATCGCTTCGGGCGCCATGAAGTCGCCGGCGCCGTGAATGACGAGCACCGGCGGCTCGTCACCGCGCAAGAGCGGCTGCACGTCGAAGGCGCTCCATGCGGCGCGATCGGATCCAAAAGCCGGTTCGTAGATGTCGCGGTAGCGCTGATCGAGTTCGGCGACGTCGCTCGACGGGTTGATGCCAACGCTGCCGATCGCAACGATGCCTGCGATTGAGGTACGCGCAATTTTGCCGCTCGCAAGTGCGTAGACCGCGAGTTGCGCTCCGGCCGAATGACCCACCAGAAAAATGCGCCGCGCGTCGTAACCCAAGCTTTGTGCGCGCTCAGCCAGCCAATGGAGTGCTGCGACGACGTCGTCTAATTGCTGCCGGACATCCACCGCCGGCGCCAAGCGGTAGTTGAGCACCGCTGCCGCGATGCCGCGGCGCGCGAATGCCGCGCCGAGCCCCGCGTAGTCGCGCTTGTCGCCGCTCACCCACGCGCCGCCGTGGATGTAGACTGCGAGCGGCGCTGTCCTGGCGCCGCGCGGCAGATACAGATCGAGCTGCATGTTCGGATCTGCGCCGTACTGATGCGTTGCGACGTCGACGTGATGCTCTCGGCCTGCAACTTTTGACATAGGATGAAGTAGCATCCCATGCGCCGGACTCTCCTGCAGCGACAGGCGCCTTCCGCGCGCGGCCCGAAGGGGAAATCGCCATGTTCTACCTCGATCCCATGTACTTCGTGTACGCACTCCCAGCCCTCGTGTTCGGCCTATGGGCGCAATGGCGGGTCACCAGCACTTTCCAGCGCTACGCGAAGGTGCCGACCTCGAGCGGCATCACCGGCGAACAGACGGCGCAGTTGCTCATGCGGCGCACCGGCCATCAGTTCGGCGTCGCGCGCACGCAAGGCACCCTCACCGACTATTACGATCCCAGCCGCAAGACGATGTTCCTGTCGCAGAGTTCGGTGCAGAACTCGGTCGCGTCCGTTGCTGTCGTCGCACACGAATTCGGACACGCCATCCAGGACTCGGAGGGCTACGCGCCGATGCGGCTGCGCGGCGCTATCGTGCCGGCCATCAGCGCAAGCTCGTGGCTTGCGCCGCTGCTGTTCATCGCGGGGTGGTTTTTCAGCAGTCCTCAACTCATATGGGCCGGTATCATCGGGTTCGCGGCGGCGGTCTTCTTCGCGATCGTCACGCTGCCGGTCGAACTCAATGCCAGCAACCGGGCGCTCCATCTTCTGCAATCAAACGGTATCCTCGCGAGCCAAGAACTGCCCGGCGCGCAAGCCGTCTTGAGCGCGGCGGCGCTGACCTACCTCGCTGCCATCGCGCAGACGATAGCAACGCTGCTCTACTACCTCAGCTTGGTGAGCCGCCGCCGCTAGAAGCTGCTCGAGCCTCGTTTCAGCCGCGCCGTCCATTCTCCGTACTCGCACCGACTCGAGTACCGTATAAGTACGGATTCGGGACGCCCGTTCGCAGCCGTACGATGGGACTGCGAAAGGGGGTCCACGCCATGTTCGCTACTATCAATCCCGCCATCACGGTCACGACGCTCGCTCAGCCGTTCGACGACGATCGCCGCGCGCTGCTGCGCGCCGAGTTCCGCCATCACGTCAAACACGGACGCCGTCTCCACGTCATCGATCTCGATCAGGCCGGCACGCCGGACAACTCGCTCGTTCAGGGTCTCGTGTACGCCTTGCGAATGGCGCGGCGCGCAGGAGGCGATGTGCGTTTGGTCAGCAACCAGGGCGATGCGCGTCGCGTGCTGTCGTACACTGGGTTGTCCAAGGTGTTCGCGGTGCACACGAGCGTCCTGGACGCGATGCTTGCCTTCCGGCAGCAGCCAGCACAAGAACTCGCCGCTTAGCTCCGCGACTGTAGTGTTCCGAGCGAGCGCTAGCGAGCTCGGATTAACGCCGCGGCCAGTTCGGCTTACGCTTGTTGAGGAATGCGGTGATGCCTTCGTGCGCGTCTGCCGTCATGGCGTTGAAGGTCATCACTTCGGCGGTAAACGCGTACGCGTCGTGCTGCGACATGTCGATCTGACGGTAGAACGTCTCCTTGCCGAGCGACACGATGTTCGGACTTGACTCGGCGATCTTCGCCGCGAGCGCTCGCACCGCGCTGTCGAGTTGCGCGTCCGGCACGGCCTTGTTGATGAGCCCGATCGCGACGGCGTCCGAGGCGCTCACTCGATCGCCGGTGAGCAGCATCTCCATAGAGCGCTTGCGTCCAACGGTGCGCGTCAGCGCGACCATCGGCGTGGAGCAGAACAGCCCGATCTTGACGCCGGGCGTCGCGAACCAGGCGCTTTCGGCCGCGACCGCGAGATCGCATGTCGCGACGAGTTGGCAACCGGCGGCTGTCGCAGGCCCTTGCACTTGTGCGATGACAGGCTGCCAGATCTGCTGGATCGTCTCCATCAGCTCGATGCATGTGTCAAATGTGCGGCGATACTCGGTCACCGTGCGCCCAACTAGTTCGTTCAGGTCGTGGCCCGCAGAGAAGACGCTGCCCTTGGCGCGGATCACGACGACCTGGACGTCCTGATTCTTCCCCATCTCGCGCAGCGCGGCAGCGAGCTGCTGCATAAGCTGCTCTGACAGCGCGTTCCGCTTCTCGGGGCGATTGAGCGTCAGATAGGCGATCGGTCCCTCAACCTGGACGAGGACCGGCGCTTCAGTGGGTTTGAGCGTCGTTGCCATCTTATAGTATTCTCGTCGGTACGACTACCGGCGGATATTAGCCGGCTCGTCTCTTGCTTCTTCGGCGTGGCACAGAACTCCACCATCGTCGTACGTGCGCTCGCGCTCACACCCGGCAGGCGAGGGAGGCCCGTTGAGCCGAACCTCTGGACCTCTTCGAAGGGACGCACGTTCATGTTTCGCACGTTGAGTTTGGCAGCCGTAGCACTCATCAGCGCGCTCGGGTTCGTCGCCGTTTCGACGCCGGCGAGCGCGGACACGCCGGGCTGGCCGCGTACGCGGGAAGTCAACGGCAAGAGCGTGACGTTTTACGAGCCGCAAATCGACACATGGGACAAATACAAGACGCTCAGCGGTCAAATGGCCGTTTCGATCGCCACACCGGGCGAGAAGAACCCGATCTACGGCGTGCTGCTCTTGAGCGCGGATACCGTGGTGGACTACGACAAGCGCGCGGTCCAGATCACGCACGTGAAGGTCACCGACATCAAGTTCCCGTCGATCAACGCGGACCAGAATAAGCGCCTGCAAGACTACGTCAAGGCGCAGAATCTGAACGATTCGGTGGTGCCGTTGGACGCCATCTTGTTGAACATGAAGAAAACCGCGCTCCATCTGCGCGAGACCAAGATCGATACCAATCCGCCGGTCATCTACTATAGCAACAAGCCGGCGATCCTCGTCGTCTTCGACGGCGATCCTCTCATGAGCCCGATCAAAGGCCTTGACGCGGATCTGCGCTACGCAGTCAACACCAACTGGAACGTGTTGCAGACGTCAAAAACGTACTATTTGCTCGTGAGTTCGTTCTGGCTCCAGTCCGCGTCGGCGCTCGGCCCGTGGAAACCGGCGGGCCAGGTGCCCGCAGTCTTCAGCAAGTTGCCGGCTGACGACAACTGGAAAGACGTGCGCGCCAATATCAACGCCAAGCCGGTCGGGGCGTCCGAGGTGCCGACCGTGTGGGTCAGCACCAAGCCGGCCGAAGCGATCGTCATCGGCGGTACGCCGGAACTGAAGCCGATCGCCGGAACGCAGCTCTCCTACGTCGACAACACCGATGCGACCGTGTTCAAGAGCGGCTCGACGTGGTACTACTTGAGTTCGGGGCGCTGGTTCCGCGCGAACAGCCTGTCGGGCCCGTGGACGTTCGCCGGGAACGACCTGCCCAAAGACTTCTCGAAGATTCCGGCCGACAGTCCGCGCGGGTGGGTGCTGCCGTCAGTACCCGGGTCGGCCCAAGCGCAAGAGGCAATCCTCGAATCGCAAGTCCCGCAAGAAGCGACCATCGATCGCAGCAAGGCGACGCTCACGGTGTCGTATACCGGCGACCCCAAGTTCGAACAGATTCCTGGCACAACGCTGGGGTACGCGGTCAACACCTCGACGCATGTGGTCAAGGCCGGCAACGCATACTACGCCTGCGAAAACGCGGTATGGTTCACGGCTCCCAGTCCCACTGGTCCGTGGGTGGTCGCTGACAACGTGCCGGAAGAGATCTACAACATTCCATCTGAGTCGCCGCTCTACCAAGACACGTACGTCACGGTCGAGGATTCGACCGCGTCGTCGGTGAGTTTCGCCTTCACCGCCGGGTATATGTGGGGTTACCCCTGGCACTACGGGTACTACTACGGTCCGGGTTATTGGTGGGGGCCGTGGTACGGATATTACGGCGGCTATCCTTACTACTACCCGTGGCCGAGAACGTATGTCGGCGGCGTGTACTACAACTCGGCGACCGGCGGATACGCGCGCGGCGTCGGCGTGTACGGACCGTACGGCGGCGCGCGTGTCGCCGGCGGCGTCACCGGCGGCGGCACCTACTGGCGAGGTGGAGCCGTCTACGGGCCATACGGCGGCATCGGCCGCGTGTCGTTCTACAATCCAGCGACTGGCAACTGGTATCGCGGGGCTGCGGCGTGGGGGCCGAATGGAATCGTCACTAAGGGCCAGGGCGGCAATCGATACAATACGGTGACGCCGTACAACCAGTGGGGCAATACTGCGACGCGACCTAACGTCAACGTGCCGAGCACGCGGCCGGCGGGCGGGGGCGGCGCCAACGCGAGGCCGGGTACGTTGCCCGCAGGCGGCGCCAACGCACCGTCCACTGGCGCAGTAAGCGGCGGCAACGTCTTCGCGGGTAGAGACGGCAACGTGTATCAGCCTACCGCGAACGGCGGCTGGTCACAGTACAACAACACCACCGGCGCGTGGCAGCCTTCAACGACGGCGGCGAACACGTCTGCGAGCCGGCCGCAAACCACAAACACGTCGACGATGAACGCCAGCACATATCAAGGGCTTCAGCAGTCGAACTACGCGCGCACGACCGGCGCGCAGAACTACGGCGGCTACCGAGGCGGCGGCGGTTACAGAGGCGGCGGCGGGCGGCGCGGGCGCTAGTTGATGCGCTTTTCGCGCCCGGCCCACTCCTTCTCGCGCAGCTTGAACTTTTGAACTTTGCCGGTTGACGTCTTCGGCAACGGCCCGAACTCGATGGCCTTCGGCGCCTTGAAATGCGCGAGTTTGTCGCGGCAAAACGCGATGATCTCGTCCGCTGTTGCGCTCGCCCCCGACTTGAGCGTCACGAACGCCTTGGGAACTTCACCCCATTTCTCATCGGGGACGCCGATCACGGCGGCCTCGAGCACCGCCGGGTGCGCATAGACGGCGCGCTCGACTTCGATGGTCGAGATGTTCTCCCCGCCGCTTATGATGATGTCTTTGGCGCGGTCGCGCAATTCGATGTAGCCGTCCGGGTGCATCACGCCCAGATCGCCGGAATGGAACCAGCCGCCTCTGAACGCCTTTTCAGTGGCGGCCGGATCGTTGAAGTAGCCCTTCATCACGTTGTTGCCGCGCATGACGACTTCGCCCATGGTCGTGCCGTCCGCCGGCACATCGTTCATCGCGTCATCAACCACACGCAGTTCGGGCGCGTGGATATAGCCGACGCCTTGGCGCGCCTTGAGGCGCACGCGCTCGTCAGCCGGTTTGTCATCCCACTGCGCTCTCCATTGACTCACCGTGTGCGGCCCGTAGGTCTCGGTGAGGCCATAGACGTGCGTGAGCACGGCACCCATTGCCTCGATGCGAGCGATCACCGTGGGCGGCGGAGGCGCGGCCGCAGTCGTGATGCGCAGCGGACGAGGGAATCTGTAATCTTTGGCAGGCGCGTCGTTCGACAGCATGACCAGCACGGTCGGCGCACCGCACAGATGCGTGACCCCTTCACGCTCAATGAGATCGAAGATCGCTTTCGGCTCGACCTTCGGCAAGGCGATGTGGCGCGCTCCTGCTGCGGTCACTGCCCAGGTGTAGCACCAGCCGTTGCAATGAAACATCGGCAGCGTCCACAAATACACGCTGTCCCCGTTCATCGCCGAGTGGTAGATTTGCCCGAGCGCGTTCAAGTACGCGCCGCGATGGGTGTACATCACCCCTTTGGGACGACCGGTGGTGCCGCTCGTGTAGTTGATCGAAATGATATCGTCCTCGTCGGCGATCGCGAGATCGAACGGCTCAGGGTCGCCGGTTAGGAGGAATTCTTCGTACGTCGTGTTTTTCGCGCTTTCAAAAGAACCCGCTACCATAGAGGCGTCCGGCGCGTTGCCAATCCAGATGATGCGCTCGAGCTTGGACCCCGCCAAGCCCGGTGCGATCAGCGGCGCGAAATCGAGATGCGCGATGATCGCCTTCGCGCCGCAATGCGCTAAGATGTACCCGACCTCGTCAGAGTTGAGGCGGAAATTGATCGCGACCAGCACTGCGCCGAGCTGAGGCACGCCAAAATGCGCTTCCAGCGCCTCGGCGGAATTATAGGCGAGCAACGCGACGCGATCGCCCTTGCCGATGCCAGCCCTTCGCAACGCGCTCGCGAGCCGGTAGACGCGCTGGCCAAGCTGCTCGTACGTATAACGGCGACTACCATCGATGACAGCGTCTTTGTCGCCGTAGACGTGGATGCTGCGCTCCAGGAACATGAGCGGCGAGAGGAGCGAGCGGCTGACGGGCATGGCGCTCCACTGGCCGCGCGACCAAAGCTTTTGAAAGGTTGGACGATCGAGCTCAAGCATCGGAATGCTCCTCGCACGAATGCATTCGACCGCTTCGCGTTGGCTTCCGCTACAGTTCCAACCGCTGGATGTTGCTGACAGCTTCGCGCGTCGTTCGCACTGCGACGAGCGCTGCAAGAAGCCCGCTGCCGGCAATGCCGAGCGCAACTGCCACGCCGGCCGCGGATTCGGGCAGCGCGACGCGGCTTGACCACAGGATCACGGCGCACCCGGTGAGCACCATGACGCCGTTGACGAACGGGATGATCATGCGCACGCCACGGTTTATCGAATTAGGATTCTCCCAATCGAACGACGGGAACCGCGTGTCGAAGGCGACGCCGAAGCAGACCGTGCACGCCGAGATGATGAGCGCGAAAGCGGCGAGCGCGAGGATGTTCGACGCGCTGAAACCGTAGCCCGCGCCGAGCAAGGTTGCTGCAAGGCACGAGATCACAGCCGTCTGAAGGTACGCGGAGATCATCTTCGCCGCCGATATCTGACGCGCGGTCAGCGGAATGCTGCGCAGCAGCCAAATGCTGCGGTGTTCGAGCGACAGCGCCGTCATGCCGGGGTTAAGCGCGTCGAGCACGGCGACGAAGCCGATCTGCAACATCGCCAACTGCACGGTAAGCGGCAGCAACGGTTGCTGCACCTGATGGCCGATGAGCAGATAGCCGATGAAGCCGAGCGCGGCGATGTGGCTGAACCATAGTTGCGGCGAACGAGCGGCGCAGTTGAGATCCTTCCACACCAACGCGGCGACCGGATTGCGCGACGGCGGCGTCCGCGAAAAGACCACGACGTCGGCCTTGCTCGACACCGATCGCGACCAGCCTTCGCCAAATCCAACGGACGAGATGGCGACGGCGAGCGGACATGCCAAGAGCGCGATCAAGGTCGTTAAGCCAAACGCGGAGGACGCGCGTGACAGGTCTCCGGTGCTCGCGTAGGCGAGGAGGTCACCCATCCACGTGCTCGGCAGCCACTGAGCCGTCGCAGGCAGGCGCAACAGCGTGACGTCGCCCTGCAGGTGCGCAACCCGAGCGAAGTTCATAAGCCAAAACGCGGTGGGTATCGCAACGCCGACGACCCACAACATCTCTTTGGCGACGCGCGGCGGAATGACTCGCAGCGCGACGATGGTGACGACGGCGAGCGGCGCGTACAGGACAGCCGGAAACAGCGCGAGCCCGGTGATGCTGAGCGGATACGACCACCATGGCGCGGCCGTGCCGGCCAGATACCCCACCACGAACGGCAGCAGGAAGACGCTCACATACACCTCGTTCTGGAGCACGCCTGCCACGAACTTCGCGACGACGAGGCTGGGAACGCGCAGCGGCATCGCGATGAGGATCGGCATGTCCGACGAGAGATACAAGTCGTTGAGCGCCTGGCCGAAGGCGATGAAGATATCGGTGACCAGATACGTCAGGAATGCCCACGCCGCGATGCTGACCAGCAGCGCGTCGGCCTTTGCAGACGCCAGCGCTCGCACGCCGATGAAGGTGCCGGCGCAGATCACCAGCGCGACGACGACGCCGATCGAAATGCCGACGAGATAGAGGCGGTGGCTCGACCAGTCGCGCTGGGTCGCGAGGAGGCGGAAGCGGACCAGCCTGCCGGTGAGCCAGAGCGTTTCGGCGAGAGGTCCGCGGATCACGGCGTGGACGGCTCGCGGAAGATCGCCGCGATCTTCCGGTCCTCGATGCCGCCGGTGAGGTGCAAGAACACTTCCTCCAGCGATCGGCCAGGCAGGGCGCGCAGTTGCGCGATCGAGCCGATGGCCGCAATGCGCCCGTGATCGATGATCGCGACGCGATCGCACAGGCTTTCGGCGATCTCCATGATATGCGTCGACATCATGACGGCGCCGCCCGAGCGCGCGACCGCGCGCGTGATGTCCTTGAACTGCCGCGCGCTCTTCGGATCGAGTCCGACGGTCGGTTCGTCGAAGAGGTAGACCTTTGGCTCGTGCAACAGCGCGGCGCACAGCGCTACCTTCTGGCGCATGCCGTGCGAGAAGCCTTCGAGCAATCCATTGGCGGACTCGGACAAATCGAAGAGCGAAAGGAGCTCTCGAATGCGCCGCTGCTTGTGCTCGCGGCGCATGAGGAAGACGTCGCCGACGAAGTTCAGGAATTCGAGAGCGGTGAGTTTGGGATAGAGCGCCGGTTCGTCGGGTACGTAGCCGAGCAACCGCTTGGCCTGCAGCGCGTGGGTTGCGACGTCATAGCCGCCGATCGTCGCCCGGCCCGCCGTCGGCGCCAGAAGCCCGGTCAGGATCTTGATCGTCGTCGTTTTGCCGGCGCCGTTCGGTCCAAGAAAACCGAAGATCTCGCCTGGGGCGATCGTGAACGAGATCTCGTCGACCGCGGTCACCGCGCCGAATCGTTTGGTCAAATGATCGACGACGATCAGCGGCGGAGTCACGGCCGCCATCGGGCTTTTCATCACGCAATTATAAAGTTCGGCAGGACGAGCGGCCTTCGCGAGGCGGAAGCCGCTCACAACTTCCGACGGTACGAATGGGACCTCGGGTCGAGCGCTTACAATAAGGAACCTGCGTCGGTTGGGCCGAGCAGGAACTTCCGTATATAGTACATCGGCGGGTCGCCGTGCGATAAGAAGGCGTCGTGAAACGCCGCCAGCGTGTACGCGGCGCCCATCTTCGCTTGGTAGTCGGCGCGCAGCTTGAGGATCATCAGCTTGCCCAGCGTGTAGTAGCCGTACAGCGGATCTTGCGTGCCGCGCAAGGCCTCGCGATAGGCGGGCTCGCGCTGCACGAAGACGTTCTGCATGAAGAACGCCGTGGCTTGATCCACGCTCATCCCTTGGGTGTGCTCCTTGATGCCGATCACAAAGCGCGCATCTCGCCACAGCGCCAACTGCAGCTGCGCGAGCCGATACCGCGGGTCGCCGTTGCCGAGCCCTTCGTCGACCATCATCTGTTCGTCGTAGTGCGCCCAGCCCTCGCCGAACGCCACGTTCCACTCGATCTTCCGGATCAGGCTCAAGTCGTGCGTCTTGTTGAAGAGAAAATTCGTGTAGTGGCCGGGGTAGGCCTCATGCGTGGAGACGACAGCGAGGTTGACCCGATTGAGGGCGCGCAGATGGTGCTCGGTCTCGCTAGCGCTCCAACGTTTGGTGGGGACGGTGACCCGATAGTACGCCTCCGTCGCCTTCGTCTCGAGCGGTCCGGGCGAACTCATCGACGCGAACGACGTCTGAGCTGCGAATTGCGGCGTCTTGATGACTTTCGCGATGGGAGCATTTGGCAGATCGATGATGTGCTTACCGCGGAGCATCGCGACGAGGCCATCGAGCTGCGACTGCGCCGTCGCGAGCAATTGCCCAGCCGCCGGGTGATCGAGTTGGATCGACTGCATGACTTGTTGAGGCGTCTTGCTGGGATCGATCTGCTTCGCGGTGGCAAGAAAAGCTGCCCGGTTCTTGGCGAGGTCCGCTTCGCCGATCGCCAGCAACGTTGGAAGAGGAATGTCGACGACGTTTTGGTAGCGCTCCAATCTGGAGTAGGCCGCTGCGCCGATGGCGTACGAGCCGTGTGCGGCCGGCAACACGCGCTTCTTGAGGAACTCGGCATACTGCGAGAATGCCTTGATCGCCGCGGCATTCGATGCGGCGAACTGCGCGCGCAGCGCCTTGTCTTTGACGGATTGGAACGCCGACGGCACGTCGTTCGTGAAGAAATCAACGGAGCCGAGCGCGTCGTCGAGGTTCGCCGTCGCGATATCCGGCGGGACCTTCGGGATGTCGAGATTCTTTTCGCCTTGCGCGAGCAGCGCGGGGATCTGCTTCTCACGCGCGACCACGAGTGCGAGTCGCTTGTCGAGCGGTGCGAAGTTGCGCTGCAGGATTTCGTAGACTCCCCCTGCCGCGATGTCGCTGTAGTAGGCAGGCCGCAAACGCCAATCCGGACGCCCTTCCAAGCCATACAGATCCAGCTCGATGGATGATTCGAGCAGGAACTTGTCGGTACGGCCGTTGAGCGAGAGAGTCTCATCGCTTATGCGCTGCACATCCGTCAGCGTAGCGTGCTCACGCTGGATCTCTGCGGCGATCGCGTCCGGCGTCACCGGGTCGAGCAGCGCGTCGTAATCATGCACGCCGACCTGGGTGGCCGTGGACGGTTCGAACTTCCACAAGCCCGCATACCAGCGCTCCGCCAATGCCGCGAGCGCCGCATCACCTGGCGCCTGCGCTGCAGTTCCGTTTTGCGCCGCGGCTGGAGCAGGCGTTGTTTCGGCAGCGCGCCCGGGACCGGCCGTCACCAGCGCCAGTGCCGCCAGCAGCGCAGCGAATGCGAAGTTTCTAAGCATGGACCGCTCCTCGTCGCCGTGATGTTGTGTCAATGATGATCTCCGCCGCCTTGCGCACCTGCTCCCGCGTCACATCGAGGTGCGTCACGGCGCGGAATCGCCCCGCGCCGATATGATGCGCGAGCACGCCTGCTTCACGCCAGGCTGCCGCGAGCGCAGCGCCCTCAGCGTCCGTCGCGCCGCGCAAGTCGAAGACCACGATATTGGTGTGAACGGAAGCCGGATCGAGTTGGAAATGGCCGCTTTCGGCCAGCGCCCTTGCGAGCTCCTTGGCGTTCGAGTGATCTTCGTGCAGGCGTTTGGGACCGTCGCGCAACGCGATGAGGGCTGCAGCCGCGATGACGCCGGCCTGCCGCATGCCGCCGCCGGCCATTTTGCGGATCTTGCGCGCGGTCTCGACGAACGCAGTGGTGCCCGCCACCGCCGAACCGACCGGCGCGCCGAGGCCTTTTGAAAAACAGACGTTGACGGAGTCTGCTTCCGCGCATAGCGCTGCTGCGGGAACGTCAAGCGCCACGGCCGCGTTGAAGATGCGCGAACCGTCGAGATGGACCTTGACGCCGTGTTGGCGCGCCACGTGGCAGACCGCATGCGTTTCGGCGAGCGTGATCGCGCGACCGCCGCCGCGATTGTGCGTGTTCTCAAGACAGACAAGGGCGGTTCGCGGAAAGTGGACGTCGCGCGGCCGTATTGCGCGTTCGACCTCAGCCGGGTCGAGCACGCCTGCGTGGTTTGGTATGGTGCGCAGTTGCACGCCGCCGAACGCGGCCGCACTTGCCGCCTCAGAATAGAAGACGTGCGCGAGGTCGCCGACGATCGCTTCTTCGCCGCGGTCGGCCTGAGCGAGGACGCTTACCAGATTTCCCATGGTGCCGCTCGGCACGTAGAGCGCGGCCTCTTTCCCCAGCGCCGCAGCGGTCTCGCGCTCGAGCTCCGCGACCGTCGGATCCTCGCGATAGACGTCGTCGCCGACTTCTGCTCCGGCCATCGCGGCGCGCATCTTGGCCGACGGCTTGGTGACCGTGTCGCTGCGCAGATCGATCAATTCGCGTCTTTGCACGGGTCGATCAATTGCTCCACTCCCAGGGATTGCTGAAGGTCGTAACGGTCGGCGCTGGTTTGTAGCCTCGCAACGTGTTCGCGATGAGATCGTTACGTCTGGTCCACCACAAGAACGTGACCGGCACATCCTCAGCGAGCAGTTCTTGGATCCGGCGATATGCGGTGCGGCGCGTGGGGATGTCGTAGTGCGTCAGCGCGATGCGCTCTTGTTCGTCGATGCGCGGATCGCAGATGAACGAATGGTTGTAGCCGCCGCGCTGATCGCACGCCCACAGGGCGATGTCATCAGGGTCGACTCCGCCGATCCAGCCTTCATACGCCACGTCGAATTTGCCTTGCGACAGCACCCCGCCCGCATTCTTGTCGGCGTAGTAGATGCTATGCGCGATGCCTTTGACGATGAGATCGACGCCCAACTTTCGCATCTGCTGCTGAAGGATGACGCCGATGCGCTCGCCGTCATTCGCCTCGCGATCGAAGGCGTAGACGAGTTCGAACCGCTTGCCGCCTTTTACGCGTGTGCCGTCGGCACCAACCCGCCAACCCGCGGCATCGAGCGCCGCGGCAGCCGCCTGCGGATCGTAGCGCGGCGCGGGGACATCCGGATCGTACGTGTACAAATACGACGGCTGGTCGCCTACCGCCGGGCTCGCTCCACCGTGCATGACGTTGTTAAGGATGTACTGCTTATCGATTCCCATGGCAAGCGCGCGCCGGATCGCCACGTCGTCAAGCGGCGGGTGCGTCACGTTGAACGTCAGATACCAGAACTCGTTGAACGGTATGTGGAGCAGCGTCGCGCCGGGTATCGACGCCAGATCGCGCAGCTGATTGACCTGCGGATCGCTGTAGAGGTCAGCATCGCCGGTGCGCATCATGACGGCGCGCGTCGTCGAATTGGGGACGATCAAGTATTCGACTTCGCGTAATTTCGGCGGACCGCGCCAATAGTGCGGGTTGGCCTTCATCGTGACGCCGGAGGCCTGCTCGTATTTCGTGACGATGAACGGCCCGGTGCCCACGGGTTTGACGTTGTAGGCGGCATGGTTGATGTCGGGCAGTCCTTTGAGCAGATGCTCGGGGAGGACGGTCATCGGCGCGAGACTCGGCGCGAAGAACGTCGCGACCGCGGGTGCGTACTGCCGTTTGAGCCGTACGACGACCGTGTACGGGTCCGGCGCGCTCATGGACTGGATCTGGTCGTAGCCCGTGCGCGTGAGGACGTTATTCGCCGGGTTCATGATCTGCCGCCACGTGAAGACCGCATCGCGTGCGGTGAAGGGAACGCCATCGTGCCACATGACGCCTTTGCGCAGATGGTAGGTGATCGTCAGGCCGTCGGCGCTGATGCCGCCGTTGACTCGCGTCGGCACAGCGAGAGCGAGATCGGGCACGAGCTGCCCCTTCTCGTTGACGGTGAAGAACCAACCGCCCCAAAACATGGCGGCGTCGGTCGACGCCGTGCTTGAGGCTAGTTCAGGCACGAGCGAGTCGATTGTCCCCGCGCCGACGATGCGCACGACGCCTGGATGGTCGAGACGATGACCGGCCGGATGCGTGCCGCTCGTCACCTTGCTGCATGCGGCGACCGCGAGGCACAAGACGAGGGTACCAACGATTCGACCGCATTCCTCGAGCTTCGCTCGAGTGCTACGTTCCTCGAGCTTCGCTCGAGTGCTACGTTCGCTTAGTCCGCGCCCAATCAGATCGAGTATTCCCACGTGTTCCAGAACTCGGTCACCGCGTGGGCAGGCTTGAACCCCTTGAAGTCGACGTTCGCGACGTCGATGCGACGCACGAACCAGGTGAAGATCGCGGGCTGCAATTGAGCGAGCCTGTCCGAAATCGTGTCATATGCCCGCTTGCGCGTCGGCAAGTCGTACTTCGTGAGCGCGATCTGTTCGGCTGCATCAATCGCCGGGTCGCAGATCTTGTAGACGTTTTGACCGGCGGGTGGGAACTGGTTGCACATCCACAGCGTCGAGTTGTCCGGGTCGACGCCGTTGACCCACGAATAGACGCCGACGTCAAATTTGTCGGTCTGCAAAATTCCGCCGGCGCCATAGCTTGCGAAGAACTGCGGCGAGAGGTAGTTCTTGATCGTCGCGAGCACGCCGACTTTACGCCATTGCGCCTGGACGAGCTCCTCGATACGTTCGGAGTCGGCACGACCAGTCGAACCGACGAGTTGTACGCTCAAGGTTTCGCCGGCCGCATTGTGGCGGTAGCCGTCTGAGCCCAGTTTCCAGCCAGCCGCATCGAGGAGCTGACCGGCGAGAGCCGGATCGTAGTGGAACTTCTTGACGTTCTTGTTGTAGGCCCACAGAAACGGCGGCTGATCGGTGTCTGCCGGCATGTTCACACCGTGGGAAACTTTCTCGATGATCTCGTTTCGGTCGGTGGCATAGGTGAGCGCTTGGCGCACGCTCTTGTCGGTCAATGCCGGCGACGTTGTGTTGAACCCAAGCTGGCCGTACTGCGTAAAGGGCACAAGGTAGACTTTCGTGCCGGGGATGTTCTTGAGGCTTTCATACTGCGTCGACGATGCGTTGAAGGTGAAGTCGATTTCGTGCGTCTTCAATTGCGTGAGCAGCGTGTTCTCGTTGGGGATGATGTAGTAGTCGACTTCCTTGAGTTTCGGCGGCCCGCGCCAGTAGTTCGGGTTGGCGGTCATCGTGATCTTGCTGCCCTTTTCCCAACTCTGGACGATGAACGGTCCGGTCCCAACGGGTTTGTTGTTGAAGTCGACCTGGTTGATGTTCGGATACTTCGCCAGCAAGTGCTTGGGCAACACGGGATACGACGTGTTCGACATCGTGAGGAACGTGGCGACGATCGGCGCGTATGGTTCCTTCAAATGCACGATCACGGTATAGTCGTCCGGTTTGTCGATGGTGCGGATCAAGTCGTAGCCCTGCCGGCTCGAGACGTTGTTCGCGGGATTCATGATCTGCTGCCAGGTGAAGATGACGTCATCGGCCGTGAAGGGCTCGCCATCTTGCCATTTGACGCCGCGCCGCAAGTGGTATGTGATCGAGAGACCGTCCTTGCTGATCCCGCCGTTCTCGGTGGTAGGCTCCTCCAATGCCAATTCGCCGATGAACTTGTTCTCGTCGGTCCAGTTGAGCAGGTAACCACCCCAGAACATGGAGAGATCGGTTTCGATTTGCTGATTGCCTACCACGGGATTCATGTTGTCGGGTTCAGAGTTGTTCGCGATGCGCAGCACGCCGTGAACGGTGTGTCCGCCTCCGGCGGGACCGGCAGGCCCGACGCTTGAGCTGATCTTCGTGCAACCGGGAAGCGCAGCGAGGTAAAGCGTTGCAACCACCGTCGCGATGCCGAGGATGATGCCTGCGACGCGCGGCGTGCCTCTACGAACTCTCATGTGCTTTGCAACTCCGTTGTATCTTCAATCGGGCTGGAAGCGACCGGGCGGCGTTTTGCGGTGATAAGACCCGAATTCATGCCGCTCACGCTCAAGCCACCGTCGAAGCGGCCGTGCTCGACTTTCATGCAGCGGTCGAAGACCACGTCGAGCCCCGCGTCGTCCGCGATGCGGATGGCTTCGGGATTGATCACGCCGTACTGAAACCAGATCGCTTTCGCTCCGACCGCCACGGCGTCGCGCGCGATCTGCGGTGTCTCGGATGGCTTGCGGAAGACGTCGACGATGTCCGGTGAACCTAGCTTCGCTTTGTAGGCCGCCAGGTCGGGGAAGCTCGGAACGCCGTCGACTTCCGCGTAGGCCGGGTTGACCGGGCGCACGTCAAAGCCGTGCGTGCGCAGGTAGCGGAACACGAAGTAGCTCGGGCGCAGCGGATTGGCGCTCGCGCCGACCACCGCGATCATGTGCGAACGGGCAAGCAGTTCGCGCCGCTGCGAGGGCGTGGTGAGGATCACGCGCGAACGAAGGCTCGCGCGCCTTTGCGCGCGGCAGCAAGTGCCTGCTCGAGATCCCAGATCAGGTCGTCCGCATCTTCGAGGCCAACCGAGAGGCGGACCATGTCGGGCGTGATCCCGGCGGCGATCATTTCCTCGTCGTTGAGCTGCTGATGGGTGGTGGACCCTGGGTGGATGACGAGGCTTTTCGCGTCGCCGACGTTGGCGAGGTGGCTCCACAACTGCAGGGCATCGATGAACCGCACGGCGGCCTCGCGCCCGCCGCGTACGCCGAACGTGAAGATCGAGCCAGGGCCGTGAGGCAAGTAGCGCTGCGCGAGCGCGCGCTGCGGACTGCTCGCGAGGCCGGCATATTTGATCCATTCGACGCTGTCATGACCCTCGAGGAACTCGGCGACGCGCAGCGCATTTGCGACGTGCGCGCGCATGCGGACAGCCAGCGTCTCGAGCCCGAGGATCAACAGCCAGGCGTTCATCGGCGACATGCATGCGCCGATGTCACGCAGCACTTCGAGGCGCGCGCGGCAGAGGAACGCGAACTCGCCGAATGTCTCCGCGAAGTTCATGCCATGATACGCGGGGCTCGGCGCGCTCACCAGCGGATGTTTGCCGGCATCCCAGGGGAACTTGCCGGACTCGATCAGCACGCCGCCGATGAGCGTGCCGTTGCCGCTCAGGAACTTCGTCGCCGAGTGCACGACGATGTCGGCGCCGTGTTCGATCGGCCGGCATAAGTAGGGCGATGCAAACGTGTTGTCGACGATGAGCGGCACGCCGGACGCGTGCGCGACCTCGGCGATCGCGCGGATGTCCGCGATGTTGCCCAGCGGATTGCCGATCGTCTCGACGAAGACGCACTTGCTGTTCGGCCGGATGGCGGCGCGGATGCCGTCGGGGTCGCTGTTCGGCACGAAGCTCGCCTCGATGCCCAGGCGCTTGAGCGTCACAGAGAATTGCGTCACCGTGCCGCCGTACAGATTCGAGGAAGCGACCACGTGATCGCCGCTTTGCGCGATGGTGAGCAGTGCGACGATCTGCGCCGCCTGGCCGGACGCTGTGGCGACCGCGCCCAAACCGCCTTCGAGGCTCGCGATCTTCTCTTCGAAAGCGGCGACCGTCGGGTTCGAGATGCGGCTGTAGATCGAACCGTAGCTGCGCAGCGAGAAGAGCTCGCGCGCGTGCTCGGCTGAGTCAAAGACGTAACTCGATGTCATGTACAACGGTGCCGCTCGAGCGCCGGTCGCCGGATCGGGCGCCGTGCCGGCGTGCAGCGCGCGCGTCGAGAAACCAAAAGGACGGTCCTTGCTCATGAGAGCTCCGACTTCCATGACTCGGATGATTCTCCTAGGAGTGGTGCGCTGTAGGCCTTGTTAACCGGCGTCGACAGCGAACATCCGCTTCTGTTCGAGCAGATGCTTAAATTCGGCGGCGGGCAGCGGCGCGCTGAAGAAATGCCCCTGGATGTCATCGCAGCCTAAACGTTTGACCGCCTCGTATTGGCCGCGCGATTCGACGCCCTCGGCGACGACGCGCAGCCGCATGTTGTGGGCCAGGTTGGTGATCGCGATGACGTAGGACGAGTCGAACTCATCGGTTTCGACGCTGCGAATGAACTGCCGGTCGATCTTGATCGCGGAAATGCGCAGGCGCTTGAGCTGTCCGATCGGGTTCTGCCCGACCCCGAAGTCGTCGATGGCGACGCGAATGCCCATCGCACCCAACTGCTTGACCACTCGCACGCTGCGCTCGACGTCGCTCATGATCGCCGTGCCGGTGAGTTCGATCTCCAATGCTGAAGGCTCGAGCTGCGACGCGCGCAGCGTGCCGGAAATCGTCCTGATGACGTGCGGATCGGCCAGCTGCCGTGCGGAGAGATTGACCGTGACGCGTTCGGGCGCCACGCCTTGACGCTGCCATTGCTTCATCTGCTCGCACGCCGCGCGCAGCGCCCACGTGCCGATCGGCACGAGCAGGCCGGCTTCCTCAGCGACGGCGGAAAACTCCTCGGGCAGCCGCAGGCCGAGCGTCGGATGCCGCCAACGCAGCAGCGCCTCGGCGGCCACCAACTGGCCGCTGCGTGCAGAAACGATCGGCTGATAGTGCAGCAGGAACTCGTTGCGGCGCTGCGCAGCGCGCAGTTCGTTCTCGAGAGACACCCGCCTGACCGCGGCTTCGTGCATCTCGGGCGCGAAGAACTGGAAGCTGTTGCCGCCGCGCTCCTTGGCTTTGTACATGGCGGTGTCGGCGTTGCGTACGAGCGTGTCGACGTCGTGCCCGTCGGTCGGGTACATGCTGATGCCGATGCTGGCGGTCGTGAACAGCTCGCGGCCGTCCACCACATACGACATGCTCGTCTCGTTGACGACCTTTTGCGCGATCTTGGTCGCCGCTTGCGCGTTGGGCAGATCGGTGAGCACGATGATGAACTCGTCGCCGGCGTATCGCGCCACGCAGTCGACTGCACGTACGCTGCGCTTCAGCCTGCCCGCGACGGCTCGCAGCAGCGCGTCGCCGGTCAAGTGGCCGAGCGTGTCGTTGATGTTCTTAAAGCGGTCGAGGTCGACGAAGAGCACGGCGGTGGGCCGCTTGTTGCGTTCCGAGAACGCCATCGCATGATTGAGGCGCTCGGCCAGCATCATGCGGTTCGGCAGTTCCGTGAGCCCGTCGTAGTGCGCGAGGTGCGCGAGCTTCTCTTCGGCTTCTTTGCGATCCGTGATGTCGATGAGCGTGCCGAGGCTGCGCAGGAGTTCACCCTCCGCACTGAACAGGAACTCGCCGGCTTCGTGCACCCAGCGGACCGCGCCGTCGGGCCGGACGATGCGGTGATCGAAACTGAACGGCTTGTGCGAGCGCTTGGCCTCAGCCATCGTGCGCTCGACCGCCGCCGCGTCCTCGGGGTGGTCGTATTTGGTGAAGAGGTCAGGTTGATCGACGCCGGGCATCAAGCCGAAGATCGAATAGATCTCATCCGACCAAAACGACTTGCCGCCGCCGGCGAACTCGTGCGACCATGTGCCGAGGTGGGCGAGGTGCTGCGCCTCGGCGAGCGTTGCACGGCTCTCGCGCAGCGCTTCTTCAGCGGCCTTGCGGTCGGAGATGTCGCGGAAGCTCCACACGCGGCCGACCGGTTCGCCGTCGACGAGCTGCGGAATGGAGTAGCGTTCGAAGACGCGTCCATCCTTGAATTCGAGCACGTCAAAACTTTCCGAAACGGGATCGGCGTAGAGCTCGCGCACTTTGTCGAGAAACGCCTCCGGGTTCTTGAGTTGGCGCACGGCGTGCGCCAGCGCACGGCCGTCGTCGCGCGTCGCGAGGACTGCATCTGGAATCCGCCACATGGAAGTAAACCGCTTGTTGAAGCGGACGATCTTGCCCGACCGGTCGACGACCAGAATGCCGTCGGCAGTCGCTTCGAGCGTGGCGAGCAGGAGCGAGCGTTCGGTCGCCAGCGAGTCCCTTGAGATGCTGCCCTCTCCCTTCATCATGACACTATCGTATAATAGGACGGCGCAACCTCACACTTCGGGCAAACAAAACGAGGCTTGTATGCCTCGTCACACCGACTCACGTGGGTTTGGCGCACGTTTCGAGTAATTCTCTGGATGACGCCACGGCCCCCTCAATCTTCTCTACCTTGCGTGGGCGGCCTCACATAGCGTATCATCGGTAGGTCAGCCGAGGTGAGCACGATGACATCCATTTCGCAAGCGTTCCGGCTTCTTCTGTTGACGGCGCTTCCTTTCGCGTTCCTCGGCGCGACGAGCGATTCGCAGATCGATGCTCCCGAAAATGCCGTGATTATCTATAATCCCGGGAATGGCGATTTTGCCGGTTTCAGAATTGTGGTAGATCCAAGCGGTGACGTGTGGGCGAGCGACACCACCGGAAGCGCCGCAAGCAGATTGCCGGCGGGGCTCACACAGGAGTTGTTCGCCGACATCGGGGCGATTCCGATGGCGCAGCAACCGGTGCGCGTGTGTTCGGCAGGCGCACAGGGCATGGCCGTCACGAGCATTTGGCTCAACGGTCTGAATCCAGGCGCAAACGCGCGGCGAGCACCGAGCGTTGATTGCGCGCGCGATTCACGGGTTGCAAAGTTGTCGGCCGACGTCGTGCGGATTCAGCGCACGCTGTACATCAATTCGTATCGAGCGCGCTTGGTCGACGGCTCGACCCCGGATTTCGCCCGCGCGAGCGGCGCGGCGGCCGGTCAGGGATCGATCGCGGACAGTGCGCACGTCTATCGCGAGGGCTCGACGTACTTCACGGCGAGCAATGCGGGGCAAAGCAACGCCACGAGTTATTGGACACGCCTTGCGCCAAACACCAGCTATGGGCTGACAGGCCTGAGCGCGGGATATGGCAGCGCGCCCGATGTCTCAGCGCCCGCCGGCGTGATCGGCGGCGCGTTCGGCAACGCCAGTTTCGGCAACGTGAACCAGTTTCAGAACAGCGCGTTCGGCAGCGCCAACGCATTCACAGGCGGCGCATTTCGGACGAGCATGGGCTTCAGTCAAGGTGGAACCTTGACCGTATCCGGATTCAGCAGCTCCGGTCTTCGCGGCGGCTTTAGTCTGGGCAATCCGTTCGGCGCCCACTGACGCATCGGTTAGCTCCGGTGATGGATCAGGCCCGCGGTCGTTATGACGAAAGCGGGCCTGTTGTCTTGTAGTCGTTATCCGGAGACTAGATACGATACGTGAGGGCGGCGAACCACGAGTCCGTGTTGAGGCCCTGGAAACTCGGTAGCACGTTGTAACCGAGTTTCACCCCTGGGCCTGCGCGGCCAGGTTTGAAGAGATCGACGCCGACGAATCCCTGGGCGCCGACACCGCCTTGACCAGTGCTTGCCGAACCGACGCCGGCAACACTGACCGTTCCGCTCTGGCCGTAGTATCCGAAGCCCATACCTGCGTATACCGGGTGCTTGGTCCGCGTTTGTACGCCGAGCGACCACAGATTGTAGGTGACCTTCGCGCCTGCGATCGGCGCGTGATTTGCCCAGCCGTACCCGCCGTACACCGATACGGGGGCTTTCCCCGTCCCTCCGGTGAGGTCATAGTCGATCTGGAAATCGTACACCGTCTTGACGAGCACTTGCGTGGTCGAATTCGTCGTCCAGTTGAATCCAAATTCGACCGTGATCGGGTGAGGGGTCACCGGTGTTGTGGCGGCGCGAGCCATCAGCGGGCTTGCGACAAGAGCCGCAATCGCCGCGAGGGTACGCGCGGTTGCTTTGAGATTCATAGCACCTCTTCTATCCCACGATGGGGCTGCCGCGAGGGCAAGTCGAGAGCCGTCGGATGTTTCGCCCCCGACTCGTTGGGTTTCTACCTTGCCCTCTTCTTACCCCAAAACCGCCCTTTCTAATGGGGCAGGCCCGCGCTCGTTCCGGCGAACGCGGGCCCGCTGTCTTGTCGAGTGTCTAAAGGAAGGTTAGATACGATAGGTGAGGGCGGCGTACCAGTTGTCGGTGTTCAGTGACTGGAAGTTCGGCCAAACGTTGTAGCCGAGCTTTAAGCCCGGTCCCGACTGGTTTGGTTTGTGCAGATCGACGCCCACGAACGCCGTCCCGCCGACGCCGCTCGCGCTAGCGCTTCCTGAGCCGAGCCCGGAAATGCTGATGTTGCCGTTCTGGCCGACGTATCCGACGCCGACACCACCGTAGACCTGCGTCCGCGTCTGCGCTTGAACGCCGAACTGCCACTCGTTGAAGTTGACGTTCACGCCCGATATGGGTTTGGTGGCCGCCCAGCCGTATTGGCCGTATGCGGAAATGGGAATGGGCCCTTTCCCGCCGGTGATATCATAGTCGAGTTGAAAATCGTAGAGCGTGTGTGCGAGTTGTTGCGTGGTCGAATTCGTCGTCCAGTTGATCCCGAACTCGACGCCAATCGGATGAGGGGTGACTGGCGTTGTAGCTGCGCGTGCTATCAGCGGGAACGCGATCAGAGCCGCAATCGCCGCGATGGTACGCGCGGTCGTCTTGAAATTCATGGCACCTCTTCTATCCCCTTAGGGGCTGCCGCTAGTTCAAGTCGAAGGCCGTCGGTTGTTTCGCCCATGACTTGTTGCCCTCTATGTTGCCTTTTTCTCACCGCAAATCCGCTTTTCTCAGGGTCGTTCTTGCGAGCAAAACTGCAGATTTTGCCTGACACAACATAGTGACTTTTGGTGACTGTGGTTAAAATCACCACTATGCTAAGAGAAAGCATAGAAGTTGCGCGCGGGGTCAGGGCTCGTTATTTGAAATTCTTGGCGATGTCGTTTGTCGTCTGCTGCGAAGACTTGAGAATGTTTGACATCGTTGCTTGCGACTTGGTGTAGGCGTCCATCGCCATCTGGAGCTCGAACTGCAGTTGCTGCGACACGTCGCCGGTCTTATCGCCGGCCTTATCCAGCGCGGCTTTGATTTGGTTGATCGCGCCGGCAAGCCCGACCGTGCGAAACACAGCGACTTCCGCCGGGGAGGCGGTCGGAAAAACGAGCTTCGTTTCGCGAGTTCCGTCAGTAGGGTGCTTCAAGTCCGCAACCAGCAGACCAACAAGGCTGTCAACCTTGTCACTCGTCGACTGCCGCACTCCTCGCATCGCGTCGGCGAACTCCGTGTGCGCACTCACGAGGATCGCCGAGTTGATCCTTATCGAGTGATAAAGGGGACTTGGGCTTGGCGAAGGGCTCGCCAAGTACTGAATATTTGAACTGCTTGATGAGCTCAGCCCCGATGCCGGCTCCGCGACCACGCCGATCGTCAATGCGGCTATGAAGCAAGCTATCGTGCAAGTCGCGGAAAATCGACCCATCTCGCACCTCCACTACTGCCGGGCCGGCGATTTGTCTTACAAACAAAAAAGCCGACGGTCAGGCTCGAACTGACGACCTGCGGTTTACGAA
>Ga0187846_10000174_pt1 | contig 38628 bp, 36 predicted proteins | sample TC_taG_FD_161473 | JGI IMG/M metagenome (GOLD analysis project Ga0187846, IMG submission 161473) | Biofilm microbial communities from the roof of an iron ore cave, State of Minas Gerais, Brazil - TC_06 Biofilm (v2) | ecosystem: Environmental > Terrestrial > Deep subsurface > Cave > Wall biofilm... | reverse complement strand
TCAACGGCCACGAAGTGTCGACGCTGGAGAACCTCGCCGAGCAGATCGGCGTCACCCGCGAGCGGGTGCGCCAGATCCAGCTCGAAGCGCTCGCGCAGTTGCGCCGCGTGCTCAAGCGGCGCGGGTTTTCGAAGGAAGTACTCCTGTAGCTTCTCGCCCGCTCGGCGGGTGCGGCGCGGTTACTCTACCTTCGCGCCCGAGTCCCTGACCGCCTTCGCCCACTTTGCGTTCTCGGCTTTGATGAAGGCCGCAAACTGCTCGGCCGTGTCGCCGACCGGAATGAACGCGAGCTCGCTCAGGCGCCGCCTCGTGTCCGGCTGGCCGAGGGCTTGCACGATCGCCGCGTGTAGCGTCTGCAGGATCGGCTCGGGGGTGCGCGCCGGCGCGGCGATGCCGATCCAGCCGACCGCCTCGAACCCCGGGTAGCCCTGCTCGGCGATGGTCGGCAGTTCCGGCAGGAACGGTGAGCGCTGCGGCGACGCGATGCCGATCGCCCGCAGCTTGCCGGACTTGATCTGCGTGAGCACGCCGGGAATGGCGTCGAACATCACCGGGATGTCCCCGCCGAACACTTGCGCTTGCGCCTCCGGGCTCCCTCTGAACGGCACGTGGTTGAGCTTGATTCCGGCAGCGGTCTGCAGGAGGGCCATCGTGAGATGACTCGCCGAGCCGTTGCCCGACGAGGCGTAGTTGATCTCGCCCGGCATCGCCCGCGCCTGCGCCACAAACTCCGGCAGCGTCTTGAAGCTGGCCGACGGGCTCGCGACGAGCGTCTGCGGCGTGAGGCCCAGGTTGGCGATGGGCGCGAAATCGCGTAGGGGCTCGTACGGCAGTTTCGGATAGAGGCTCGGCGCGATGCCGAACGTGGCGATGGTAGCCATCACCAGGGTATAGCCGTCGGGCGCGGCCTTGGCGGCGGTGTCGGTGCCGAGGCTGCCGCCCGCGCCCGGTCGGTTGTCGATCACGAACTGCTGGCGGAACGACTTGGACAGCTGATCGGCCACCAGGCGCGCGAGGATGTCAGTCGCCTGGCCCGGCGGGAACGGCACGATGATCCGCACCGGCTTGGTCGGGTAGGCTTGCGCGAACGCGGCGCTCGCGCAGGCGAGCGCGACTGCGGCGACCAGCAGGCGGTGAGCAACGCGCACGGTGTGGCGCTTACTGACTTGCGCTGCCAGCGGGCCAGCCGTGCTCGCGCCGCGGCCGCTCGCGCGTGCCCGGCGCGCGCTCATTGCGCCGCCCCGAGGCCGAGTCGTCGGGCGAGCGCGACGACGGCGCGCGCGCCCTCAACGAAGGGCGCATCGATCATCTTGCCGTCGACGGTGAAGGCGCCCACGCCCCGGCCCTCCGCATCGCGCGCGGCATCGAGCACGCGCTGCGCGTGAGCGATCTCCTCGTCGCTCGGGCGAAACACGTCGTTCGCGATCGCGATCTGGCTCGGATGAATGCAGCTCTTGCCGAGATAGCCGAGCCGGCGCGCGGCCGCCGCTTCCCGCCGGTAACCCGCGGGGTCCGTCACCGCGGCAAAGGCCGCGTCATAGGCGGCGATGCCCGCTTCGCCGGCCGCGAGGCGCACGGCGAGCTGCACCTGGCGGACGGCGGCAGCGTCCTGCCGGTCGATGCCGAGCGGCTCGAACAGGTCGGCGAACCCGAGCTGCAGGCCGACGACCCGCGGATCCGCGGTCGCGATCTCGGCGGCGCGGCGCAAGCCGCGCGGGGATTCGATGTTCGCGAGAATGCCGATCGGCCGTCCGATCCCGCGCTCGGACTCGCATCGGCGGAGCGCCGCCGCTGCGGTGCGGATGTCGTCCGCCGATTCGACCTTGGGGAGATTCACTAGATCGAGACCGGGGCAGACGACGGCGTCCAGGTCGGGCTCGAAATGCGCCGTGGCGAGAGCGTTCACCCGCACGATCATGATCTTGCCCGAGGACGCGGGCGGCGCGGCGTGCAGGAATCGAGCCGCCGTGGCGCGCGCCTCGGCCTTCCGGGCTTCCTGGACCGCGTCCTCGAGATCAATCGAGACCGCGTCCGTCTCGCTCGCGACGGCCTTGGGGAGGAGCTCCGCTCTGGATCCGGGGACGAACAGCTTGCTGCGCATAAGGGGCCCCTGCACCGTCATTCCTCCTCATCCCGCGGCCCGGACTCGCCCTCGCCCACCACGCCGGCAGCAAGGAGCTCGCGGTAGGCGGCGCGGTCGACGCCGAGCTCGCCGAGCAGCGCCCGGTTGTGCTCGCCGAGCTGCGGCGCCGGGGTCCGTATCGAGCCCGGCGTGCCGAGCAGCCTCGGCACGACGTGATGCATCGGCAGCGCGCCCAGGTCGGGATCAGGATAGTCGGCAACGAGCTCGCGCTCGATCACGTGCGGATCATCGAGAATCTGCGCGATGTCGTAGATCGGCCCGATCGTGACCTCGGCTTGCTCGAAAAACGCGACGTTTTCGGCGAGCGTGCGCTGCGCGATGAACGGGCCGATGACCGCGTCCAGGTCCGCGGCGTGGGCTACCCGGTCGGCATTGGTGCGGTAGCGCGGATCGTCGATGAGATCGGGCCGGTCGATGGCGCGGAACAATCGCTCGGTCATTTTTTGCGTCGAGGCCGACAGGCCGACGAATTTGCCGTCCCGGCAGCGGTAGGCGTTGCGCGGCGCGGTGTTGGTCGAGCGGCTGCCGGTGCGCGGCTTCACTTGCCCCGTCAGCCGATGGTGGGCGGCCTGCGGGCCGAGTATCGCGAACAGCGGATCGAGCAGCGGCAGGTCGATCACCTGGCCGCCCCCGCCGTTTTGCTCGACCTCGCGCAGCGCGATCATCGCCGCCGAGGCGCCGTACAGCCCGGCCACGGCATCGGCGAGATACATCGGCGGCAACACCGGCTCGCGGTCGGCGAAGCCGTTGATCGCGGCAAATCCGGACATGCCCTCGACCAGCGTGCCGAAGCCGGGACGCCGACGGTAGGGACCGTCCTGGCCAAAGCCGGAGATTCGCACCACGACCAGGCGCGGGTTGCGCTCGTGGAGCGCCGCGGGCGCGAGCCCCATCTGCTCGAGCGTGCCGGGCCGAAAGCTCTCGATGAACATCGCCGCCGAGGGCACCAGGCGCAGCAAGAGCTCGCGGGCCGCGGGTTTTCGCAGCTCCAGGCACAAGCTCTTCTTGTTGCGCGCATAGACCTTCCAGTGCGTCGGCACGTCCCGCGTGCGCCAAGCGCGCAGGGTGTCGCCCGCGGGCGGCTCGATCTTGATCACCTCGGCGCCGAAGTCGCCAAGGATCTGCGTGAGCAGGTTGCCCGCGAACAGGCGCGACAGGTCGAGCACGCGCACGCCGGCGAGCGTGCCCCGCGCCTGCGGGGTGTAGTTGCGCTGCTTCAGCGGTGCGCTCATCGGCTCCCTCCGGTTGGCTGCCTGCCGCCTTCGCCGCGAGTACGGGGTCGGTAACGGCGCGAGGGCATTGGTCGCAATCGGAAATGGTTCGCGGCCAGGCGACAAGAGCTCGGCTCCGCATCAGAGCCGCTCCCACGCGCTAGGCGCCGGCGTAGCGGTCGATAGGTCGGACCGCGCGCGCCGCGGGCCGAGACGAGTTCTGTGCCATGAGCCGGACGCTCGCGCCGGCGCGAGCAGGCGCGCCCCGCTTCTCAGTGTGCGCGGTACGCAGTCTTCACCGCCGCGGCGAGCTCACACACCACGGCCGCGTAGAAGCTGGAACGGTTGTAGCGGGTGAGCACGTAGAAGTTCTGCAGGCCCACCACGTACTCCGGTGCGGCGTCCGGGGATTCGAGCTCGATCAGCACGCTCGTCATGTCTGCCGGGACGGACTCGTCGAACGCGACGTCTAGCTCGCGTAGCTCCTCCGCGCGATAGACCGGTTCCACGCCGCCGTCTGCGACCAAGCGGTAGCGCTCACCGCTCACCTGTGCCGGGAAGGCGACCGGCGCGCCGGGGATCCAGCCGTGGCTCGCGAGGAAGTTCGCGACGCTGCCGATCGCGTCGGCCGCGCTCGCTTGCAGGTCGCGGCGCCCGTCGTGATCGAAGTCGATGCCGTAGCGCCGGATGGTGCCCGGCATGAACTGCGGGATGCCGATCGCGCCCGCATACGATCCGCGCAGGTTGGTCGCGTCGAGGTGGGACTCGCGCGCAAACAGCAGAAACTGCTCGAGCTCGGAACGGAAGTAGTCGGCGCGGGGCGGATAGTCGAACGCGAGCGTCGCGAGTGCGTCCAGCACGCGGTAGCCGCCGACGTTGCGACCGTACTGGGTTTCGACGCCAATGATCGCCACCACGATCTCGGGCGGCACGCCGTAGGTGTCGAAGGCGCGTAGGAGCACGCGTGCGTGCTGGCGCCAGAACTCGACGCCGGCGTCGATGCGGTGCTGGTTCACGAAGTTCGCGCGGTAGCTCTGCCAGGAACGCGTACCCGGCACCGCAGGGGTCATGAGCGTGATGATCGAGGGCTCGAAGCGCGCCTGGGCAAATAGCCGCTCCAACTCGCGCTGCTTGAAGCCGTGACGCTTCACCATCTCGACCATGAACTCGCGGGTCTCGGTGCGGTCGGCGTAGGTCTGGGCGTTGACCGTGCCTGCGGCGCCGAGCGCGGCAGCGAGCAGCACGCCCCATATCCTCATGAGCGAAACTCGCGCACGCGCTGGCGGAAGAGCTCGAGCACCGTCGCGTCCGGTGTCGGTCCGTAACGAAGGCTGATGTAGAGCTGGGTAATCTCGGCGACGGCGCGGGCGAGGTGCGGGTGCTCGGCCGCAGCGCGCGCGGCGAACGTCCGCGGCCCTTCGCTCGAGCGCCGATCGGTGCCGCGGCGCGCGAGCTTGCGGCAGAATCTCATCCATGCCATCGAGACCGGGTCCTCGTCCTGGGAGCGGTGAAGAATCCACAGCGACAGCACCGCGACCACCAGGCCCACCAGCCAGAACAACGCCATCGCCAATCGCTCCCAAGAGGGCGACGGCATGCCAAGCCGCACCAGCAGCTCGCGCTGTCGGTCCACATTGTAACCGACCACCCACTGGTTCCAGTAGTTCGCCAAAGCCTCCCAGTTGAATCGCATCGCGCGCAGCCACGACAGCTCGGAGCGAACGAGAAACGGCAGCGGGTCGCTCGCCGGCACGGCCGCGGCGAGCCCCGACTCGAGGCGGCTCGGCACGGCCGCAGCAGTGGGATCGACGCGCACCCAGCCCTGTGACTCGAGCCACACCTCGACCCATGCGTGGGCGTCTGATTGCCGCACCGTCAGGTAGCCGTCGATCGGGTTCACCTCGCCGCCCTGATAGCCGGTGACGACTCGCGCCGGCAGGCCGGCGGCGCGCATCAGCACGGTAAACGCGGCCGAGAAATGCTCGCAGAACCCGCGCTTGGTGTCGAACAGGAACTCATCGACCGAGTCGTGCCCGAGCAGCGGCGGCGCGAGCGTGTAGCTCAGGTTTGCGCGCTGGAAGTACTCAACCGCGCGGGCGACGATGCGGCGGTCGCTTTGTAGTTCGCGCCGCCATTGTTCGCCCAGTGCGAGGGCGCGCGGATTGAAGCCCTCCGGCAGTCGCCGCGCCGCGGCGAGCTCGTCGCGGCTCGCGCCGCCGGTGGCGCGGTATTCCAGAAACGAGCTCATGTCGTAGTTGAGGCGCGCGAGGACCGGTCGGTGCGCGAGGAGCTGGTAGTCGCCGGTCGCGGCGGCGTCGGGCGGCACCTTGCCAGGCAAGTCGAGCGCGAACAGCCAGCGCCGCTCGTGCGGCTCGATCGTCACGGTGTAGAAGATCGGGTTGCCGAGCGACTCGAACTGCGCCGGCCCGGCGCCGCGGGAGTCGCCGGCGCGCCAGACGTGCCCGTCGAAGTGCCGGAACACCGGCCCGCGCCAATAGAGCTGTTTGCGCTCGGGCGGATCGCCGATGAATTTCGCTCGGAACGCGATGGCGTCGGACTGCGAGAGGAGACTGATGTTTCCCGGCGCCATCGAGTCGGACAGGCCGCTGTTCGCGCCGAACGCCTCGGCGGGGAGTCCCCACAATGGCCCCTGTACGCGCGGGAAGAAAAAGAACAGGCACACCATCACCGGCACGCCTTGCGCGAGCAGCATGCCGGCGACCTTCACGCCCTCGGTCGGGCGCCGCTGCGGCCCATTGAAGCCGACCAGTCCGGCCGTGACCAGCAGTACCGCGAGGAGCGCGACCCCGGCGATGGCGAGCGTCTGGCTGTAGAAGAAGGTGGTGAGCGCGAGGAAGTAGCAGAGGAACGTCACGACGATCGCGTCGCGATAGCGCCTCATTTCCATCAGTTTGAGCGAGAGGAACAGCACGAGCAGCGTGATACCTGCGTCGCGGCCGATGATCGACCGGTGCGTGAGGTACACGCCGGCGACCCCCGCCAGCACCAGCAGCGTGAGCAGCCAGCGGCGCGGCAGGCGCTCGTTCTTCCACGCTGCCCAGCCGCGCCAGAGGATCATTGCGGTGCTGAGCAGCGTCACCCACCACGGCAGATGCGGGACGTGCGGCCCGACCGCGAGCAGGACCCCGGCGAGGAGCAGGACTAGCGCGGAGACCGGCAGCGTCGGGTTCGGCGCCATCAGCGGCCGAGAGGCGATACCGGTCACTCGGCGTGCCCCTCGAACAGCGCGAGCGCCTTGAGACAGGCGTCGCAGTGGCTCTCGCCCAAGTCGGGTTCGATTTCGCGCCCTGGAAGTCGCAGCCCGTACGCCACGTCTGCCTCCTCGGCGAGCAGCACCTGGCGGGTGAGGCGCGACAGCCGCGCCTCGACGTCGAGCGCGCTCGGGAGGTTCGTCCAGTCGAGCCATAGCTCGTGCGCGCCGCGGCCGGTGAACACTTTGGTGAGCAGGACCTCGCCGCGCGCGACCGACTTCCAAGCGATGTGGCGCGGCGAGTCGCTCGGTTGGTAGGGCCGCAGGCCCATGAAATCATCGGTGCCCGTGCCGGCCTGCACCGCCCCGCCGTAGTCGGGAACGGCCGCGAGCGGCGGCAGCGCGGAATCGTCGGGACGCGGATACACGAGCGCCTTCACGTCGGGTTGGACGTAGCTCCACGCGCGGAGCAGCCCCACCGGGTAGCGCGTCCGGACCGTTACGCGCGGTAGGCGCAGCCAGCCCCGGCGCGCGGCCGGGAGCGCGAGCGTAACGCTCGCGCTCGATTGCGCCGGCACGTCGGTGGTGGCCGTCGCGGACTCGCAGCGCACCTCGATCGCAACGCGATCGAATTTGCAGGCATTGTCGAAATGCAGATGGAAACGGACCGCGCCGCCCGCGAACGCCGGCTCCACCCGGCCCGCGCTCACGCTGAGGTGGGCGAGGTTGCGGTAGGTGTGCAGGATCGACACCATGCCCATCCCGACCAGCAAGAACGTCAGGATGAAGCCGAGCGAAAGGGCGTAGTTGATCGAACCGAACAGCATGAGCAGGAGCGCAAACCCGAACACGATGCCCGGCCGCGTCGGCAGAATGTAGACGCGCCGCTGCGACAGGAGCACCGGCCCCGGTTCCGGCGCCGCACGGCGCCGGAACAGCAGCCAGAACTGATAGGCCTGGGAGCGTCGGAGCAGGGGTTGGGGATTCACGACCGGGAGAAACTGGCTGCCATGGAAACCGGACTTCCGGGAGTCGATGCGCGCGCGACCTCACGCTGCGGAGAGCGATGCCCTAGGGAATCGGCACTGCCTCGACCAGCCCCACCGCAATGTCCGAGTTCGTCCGCTTGACACCGTTCATCACCGGATGCAGGCGGTGCGTCGCCACGCCGGGCAACACTGCTTGCACATCCTCGGGCAGCACGTGGTCGCGCTCGTCGATCAGCGCCCACGCCCGCGCACAGGCGCTCAGCGCGAGCGCGGCGCGCGGCGAAAGCCCGGTCAGGAACTCCGGTGAGCGCCGCGTATGCTCGACGATCGCCTGGATGTAGTCGAACAGCGCGGCCGATACGTGCACGCGCTTGACCTGTTGCTGCAACTCGACCAGCTCGGACGGGCTGATGCAGGGTTCGAGCGTGGCGATCATCTCGCGCCGCTCGGCGCCCTCCAGGAGCGCGCGCTCGGCCTCGCGGTCCGGATAGCCGAGCTCGATTCGCATCTGGAAGCGGTCGAGCTGCGACTCGGGCAGCGCGAACGTGCCGACTTGGTGCGACGGGTTCTGGGTCGCGATCACGAAGAACGGCTCGGGCAGCCGGCGCGTTGCGCCCTCCGCGGTAACCTGATGCTCCTCCATCGCCTCGAGCAACGCGCTTTGGGTCTTCGGCGTCGCCCGGTTCACCTCGTCGGCGAGGATGAGTTGCGCGAAGATCGGCCCGGCATGGAATTTGAACGTGCCGGATTCGCGCTCGTAGATCGACACGCCGATGATATCCGCCGGCAGCATGTCGCTCGTGAACTGGATGCGGTGGAAGTTGAGCCCGAGCGAGCGCGCCAGTACGTGCGCGAGCGTCGTCTTGCCGACACCGGGCAGGTCCTCGATGAGCAGGTGGCCGCGCGCGAGCAGACACGCGAGGGCCATGCGGATCTGACGCTCTTTGCCCAGGACGACCCGGCCGACCTGGTGCACGACGCGCTGCAGGGATGATGACATCGGGGGAGACAAAGTTCGGAGTAGGGCTTAGTGTATGCCGGGTTACGCTATGATTTCCATCGACTTTGAAGGCGAGTGAGTGAATTTTTATGACAACAGCCTTAATCACCCATGCCGACTGCCTGAAGCACGATATGGGGACCCATCATCCGGAGTGCCCGGCCCGGCTGGCCGCCATCGACGATCAGCTGATCGCCTCCGGTATCGGGGCCTATCTGGAGCGCTATGAGGCGCCGCTCGCAACCGAGGAGCAGCTCGCGCGCGTGCACCCGCCGCAGTACGTCCAGGCGATCCAGGCGGCGGCGCCGGCGCGCGGCATTGTCCATCTCGACCCCGACACCGCGATGAACCCGAGCACTTGGGACGCCGCGCTGCGCGCCGCCGGCGCCGCGGTGCTCGCCACCGATCTCGTGATCGGCGGACAGGCCGAGAACGCGTTCTGCAGTGTGCGTCCGCCGGGACATCACGCTACCCGCACCCGCGCGATGGGGTTTTGCCTGTTCAACAACGTCGCCGTGGCCGCCATGCACGCGCTGGAAGGCCACGGGCTGGAGCGCGTTGCGATCGTCGACTTCGACGTGCACCACGGCAACGGCACCGAGGACATCTTCTCCGACGATGAGCGCGTACTGATGGTGAGCACTTTCCAGCACCCGTTCTATCCGTACAGCGGCACCGAGCACCCGGCGCCGAACATGGTGAACGTGCCGCTGCCCGCCGGAACGGGGAGCGCGGATTTCCGGGCGGCGGTCGAGAAACACTGGCTGCCGGCGCTCGAGTCGTTCGAACCGCAGATGATCTTCTTCTCCGCCGGCTTCGACGCGCACGTCGAGGACGACATGGCGATGATGCGGCTCGTTGACCAGGACTACGGCTGGGTGACGAGCCAAGTGAAGCAAGTCGCCGACCGCCACGCCGCGGGCCGCATCGTCTCGGTGCTCGAGGGCGGCTACGCGCTGTCTGCGCTCGGCCGAAGCGTGGTCCAGCACGTGCGGGTGCTAGGGACGCTCTAGCGCGGCCGGCGCCGGCGCGCGCGCGGCGAGCGCACGCAGCTCCTGGGCGAGGCCCGCGATCGATGCCGGCCCGAGCGTGCGCGGCCGCAGGACTGGCGCGAATTCAAGCCGCACATAGTTCTTCCGCGTCGAGCGGCGGTAGGCCGGATCGTAGTGGCTCACGAGCAGGTCGGCGACCAGCGTCTCCCACTCGGCGCGGTCGACCTGCGAGCGCCAGCGCGCGATCACCTCGCGACCGTACAGGGCGAGCAGACAGTCGAGCTGGCCCTTCAAGCCTGCCGGATCGGCGAGGAAATGGCCGTACTCTTCGATCAGGAATCGCACGCGGGCCTCGATCGGCGCTTCGATCCGCAAGCATTCGCTCGCGCGCATCGCTTCGAGCAGGGCGTCGGGCACCTGCAGGGCGCCGATTTTTTTGCTTTCCGCCTCCACGAACACCGGGAGCGCGGGCTCGAGGCGCCGCAGGTGGTCCCAGACCAGCGTCTCGAACATCTTCTGCGTCGGCTGCGCGCGGTCGGGCAGATCACCGAGCACTGATCCGCGATGGCACGCGAGCCGCTCCAGGTCGAGCACCTGCGCGCGGTCGGCCGCGAGCGCATCGAGCAACCTGCTCTTCGCGCTGCCGGTCTCGCCGCACAGCACCCGATAGCGGAACTGCCGCGGGAGCGTCTCGAGTTGCGCGACAACCTCACGCCGATACGCCTTGTAGCCGCCCTCGAGCTGCGCCCCCTGCCAGCCGATCTCGCGCAGCACGTGCGTCATCGCAGCGGAGCGCTTGCCGCCGCGCCAGCAGTAGACGAGCGGGCGCCACTCGCGGCCGCGCGACGCGAAGCTCGCCTCGATGTGGCGCGCGATGTTGCGCGACACCAGTGCGGCGCCACGCCGCTTCGATTCGAACGGGGAGGCGTGCTTGTACAGCCACCCCACCTCGGCGCGCTCGGCATCGTCGAGCACCGGGTAGCTCCCCGCGCGCGGGATGTGATCCTCGGCGAACTCGGCGGGCGAGCGCACGTCGATCACCTCGTCGAACAGCTCGAGCTCGCTCACTGCGGCCGCATCCGGAAATCTCACGGGGGTGCGCTTTCTGGCAAACTCCGCGCATTGGCGAAGGGTTGGGAGCGGCGAAATTCTACCTCGCCGCCCCGGCCCGAAGCCGCGACGCGGCAGGAGATTTTCCGGCGATGAACGCCCCCACGGAGCTCGTCCGACTCACCCGGTTCAGCCACGGCGGGGGCTGCGGCTGCAAGATCGCCCCGGCCGTCCTGTCGGAGATCCTCGCCAAGACGCCAGCCCGCATCCTGCCGCCGGAGCTCCTGGTGGGGCTCGAGTCGAGCGACGACGCGGCGGTGTACAAGCTGAACGACCGCCAGGCGATCGTGGCGACCACTGACTTCTTTACCCCGATTGTCGACGACCCGTACGACTTCGGGCGCATCGCTGCCGCGAATGCGCTCTCGGACGTCTACGCCATGGGTGGCCGGCCGATCTTCGCGCTCGCGATCGTCGGCATGCCGCTCGAGCGGCTCCCGGTCGAGGCGATCCAGCGCATCATCGCCGGCGGCGAATCGGTGTGCGCCGAGGCGGGGATCCCGATCGCCGGCGGCCACTCGATCGACACGCTCGAGCCGATCTACGGCCTGGTCGCGCTCGGCGTGGTCCACCCCGACCGGGTCAAGCGCAACGATCGCGCGCGCGCGGGCGATGCGCTCGTCCTCGGCAAGCCGCTCGGCGTCGGGATCCTGTCGGCGGCGCTGAAGAAAGGGGAGCTCTCGGCAGCGGGCTACCGCGCGCTGCTCGCCGCGACGACCAAGCTCAACACGCCGGGCGAGCGGCTGTCCGCGCTCGAGGGCGTGCACGCGCTCACCGACGTCACGGGCTTTGGCCTCGGCGGGCATCTGCTCGAGATCTGCCGCGGATCGAAGCTCGGTGCGCGCGTGCGGTTCGACGATCTGCCGCTCATCGCCGAGGCGCGCGCGTGGGCGGAGCAGGGGACGGCGACCGGGGCATCGGGACGGAACTGGGCGAGCTACGGCCGCGAGGTCCAGCTGCGCCCGGATTGCCCGAGTTGGCAGCGCGCGCTCCTCACCGACCCGCAGACGAGCGGCGGCCTGTTGGTTGCTTGCGCGCCCGAGGCGACAGCGCAAGTGCTCGCGGAGTTCCGCCGCGACGGCTTTGCCGATGCCCGGCACATCGGCGAGATGACTTCCGGGGCCGCCGAACTGGTGGTGGTCTAGAGCGTCACCCGCGCCGGCTCCCACCCGATGCCGTTGCCGCGAACGCGGCCGGTCGGGCAGAATCGGCGCGAACCCGCCCCTGCCGTCACCAACACTCAAGCGCTCACCGCATTTCCTATTGACCGGAGGATTCAGATGAACAAGCCGTTTCGCGCACTTGCTTGGGCGCTCGCGCTCGGCGCGGCGGTCATCGTCGCTCCCGCCGCCGCCCAGCAGAAGGAGAAGGTGCTGCGGTTCATCCCGGAGGCCGACCTGCGCAGCATCGACCCGATCTGGACCACAGCGTACATCACGCGCAACCACGGCTACATGGTCTACGACACGCTGTTCGCCACCGACGCCAACTTCCAGGTGCGGCCGCAGATGGTGGAGAAGTACGAGACGAGCGCCGACAAGCTGACCTGGACCTTCACGCTGCGCGAGGGGCTCAGGTTCCACGACGGTCAGCCGGTGCGCTCGGCCGACTGCATCGCCTCGGTCGAGCGGTGGGCCAAGCGCGACGTGCTGGGCCAGAAACTTGCCGAGTTGACCGAATCGTGGACGGCGGTGAACGACAAGACCTTCCGCCTGAAGCTCAAGCAGCCGTTCGGGTACGTGCTGGAGGCACTCGGCAAGCCGTCCTCCAACGTGCCGTTCATCATGCCCGAGCGCATTGCCAAGACCGACGCCTTCCTGCAGATCCAGGATGCGACCGGCAGCGGGCCGTTCAAGTTCGTAAAGGAGGAATGGGTGCCCGGAAACAAGGTGGTCTACGTCAAGAACACCGACTATCAGCCGCGCAAGGAGCCGCCGTCTTGGACTGCCGGCGGCAAGGTCGTGAAGGTGGACCGCGTCGAGTGGCGCTACATCCCCGACTCGGCCACTGCGGCCGCGGCGCTCAACTCGGGCGAGGTTGACTGGTGGCAGCAGCTGCCGCCGGATCTGATCCCGCTGCTCGCGAAGAACAAGGACGTAAAGATCGAAAACACCGACCCGCTCGGATCAATCGGCTTGATCCGGTTCAACCAACTGCAAGCGCCGTTCAACAATGTCAAGCTGCGCCAGGCATTGCTGCTCGTGGTGGCGCAGGAGGACTACGCGATCGGCATCGCCGGCGACCCGAAGAACGGCAAGCCGTGCGCGTCCTACTTCACCTGCGGCACGCCGCTCGCGAATGACGCGGGTTCCACGGTGTTGACCGGCAAGCGCGACCTCGACAAGGCGAAGGCGCTGATCAAGGAGTCCGGTTACAAGGGCGAGAAGATCGTGGTGCTCGATGCGACCGACCAGCCGATCGTCCACTCGCAGACGCTGATCACGACCGAGCTCCTGCGCAAGCTCGGGCTCAATGTCGAGCTGCAGGCCGGCGATTGGGGCACGCTGATCACCCGCCGTTCCTCCAAGGAACCGGTGGACAAAGGCGGGTGGTCGATCTTCCATACGTGGTTTGTCGGGCCCGACCTCGCCACGCCGGCGCTCAACTTCCCGCTGCGCGGCGCCGGCGAAAAAGCGTGGTTCGGCTGGCCGACCGATGCGACGATCGAGCAGCTACGCGACAAGTGGCTCCAGACCAGCGACCCGGCGTCGCAGAAGAAACTCGCCGAGGAAATCCAGATCCGCGCCTGGGAGTCGGTGCCCTACATTCCGACTGCGCAGTTCATCATCCCGACCGCGTATCGCACGAGCCTCTCCGGGATCCTCGTCTCCCCGATCAACGTGATGTGGAACGTGGAGAAGAGGTAGCTCGCCACCAGCGCCTCGCGCGCCGCAGGCCGCGTGCTCGCCTACCTCGTCAAACGCCTGCTCGCGACCATCCCGGTGATGGGGGTGGTCGCGCTGTTCGTCTTTTCGCTGCTGTACATCACCCCCGGCGACCCGGCCGCGGTGATCGCGGGCGACATCGCCACCGCGGAGGACATCGCGCACATCCGCGCGAAGCTCGGGCTCGACGAGCCGTACCTGGTGCGCTTCGGCACTTGGTGCTGGGCGCTCGCGCATGGCGATCTCGGCGTCTCGATCTTCACCAACTTGCCGGTCGCGCAGCTCATCGCCCAGCGCATCGAGCCGACGGTGGCGCTTACGCTGTGCACGCTCGTCATAACGGTGCTGATCGCGGTGCCGCTCGGTGTCATCGCCGCGTGGCGCGCCAGCACCTGGATCGACCGTGCGGTAATGGCCTTCTCGGTGCTCGGCTTCTCGCTGCCGGTGTTCGTAATCGCCTACCTGTTGATCATGGTGTTCTCGATCCAACTCGAGTGGCTGCCGGTGCAGGGCTTCGTCAGCATCCGGGAGGGCTGGCGGCCGTTCCTGCAGCACATGATCCTGCCGGCTGCGGCGCTCGGCACGGTGTACATGGCGCTGGTCGCGCGCATCACGCGCGCGGCGATGCTGGAGGTGCTCGCGCAGGACTACATCCGCACGGCGCAGGCGAAGGGCCTCTCGTCGCGCGACGTGCTAGTCGGCCACGCCCTCAGGAACGCGGCGGTGCCGATCGTCACCGTGATCGGCATCGGGATCGCGCTCCTCATTTCAGGCGTGGTGGTGACCGAAACCGTGTTCGCGATCCCGGGCATCGGTCGGCTCACGGTGGACGCGATTCTGCGCCGCGACTACCCGATCATCCAGGCGGTGACGCTGCTCTTCTCCGCCGTGTACGTGCTGATCAACCTCGCCGTGGACCTGAGCTACACGCTGCTCGACCCGCGGATCCGGTACTAGCCTCGATGGCCGCCGCCGCCGAAGCGTTGCCCGCCGTGCACTCGGTGTCGCCGACTCGGCAGCGCTTCAAGGACGCCTTGCGCCGCCATCCGACCGCGATCCTCGGCGCGGCGGTGCTCGCCGCGATGATCGGCGCGGCGCTCGCCGCGCCGTGGCTCGGCACGGTCGACCCGCAGGCGGTGTCGCCGGTCAAGCGGCTGCACGATCCGTCGGTCGCGTACTGGTTCGGCACCGATATGCTGGGACGCGACGTATATAGTCGCGTGCTGTACGGTGCCCGCGTGTCACTGACGGTCGGACTCGCAGTGGCGATTCTCTCGACGCTCGCCGGCCTCGCGATCGGGCTCGCGACCGGTTTCATCCGCTGGGTCGACGCGGTGGTGATGCGCGTGATGGACGGCCTGATGTCGATCCCACCGGTGCTGCTTGCGATCGCGCTGATGGCGCTCACCAAGGCGAGCATCGGGAACGTCATCTTCGCGATCACGCTGACCGAGGTGCCGCGCGTCGTGCGCCTGGTACGCAGCCTGGTGCTCGGGCTGCGCGAGCAGCCGTTCGTCGAGGCGGCGATTGCCGCCGGCACCGGCACCGCGCGCACGCTGGTGCGGCACATCCTGCCGAACACGGTCGCACCGCTCGTGGTGCAGGCGACTTATCTGTGCGCTTCGGCGATGATCACCGAGGCGATCCTGTCGTTCATCGGCGCCGGCACGCCGCTCAACATTCCGAGCTGGGGCAACATCATGGCCGAGGCGCGAAGCCTGTTCCAGCTCAAACCGTATCTCATCTTCTTCCCCGGCGCGTGCCTGTCGCTCACCGTGCTCGCGGTGAACCTGCTCGGCGACGGCCTGCGCGACGCACTCGACCCGCGCCTTGCGCGCCGGATGTGAGAGATGGACCGCTCGCCGTTGCTCGAGCTCGAAGGGCTGAAGACGTGGTTCTTCACCCGCGACGGCGTGGTACGCGCGGTAGACGGCGTGTCCTTCCGCGTGTACGCGGGCGAGACGCTCGCCGTGGTCGGTGAATCAGGCTGCGGCAAGAGCGTGACTTCGCTCTCGATCATGCGGCTGGTCCCCGCGCCGAGCGGTCGCGTCGTCGCGGGCAGCATCCGCTTCGATGGCCGCGACTTGCTCGCGCTCGCCGAATCGGAAATGCGCACCATCCGCGGCAACGAGATCTCGATGATCTTCCAGGAGCCGATGACCTCGCTCAACCCGGTGCTCACCATCGGCCAGCAGATCGCCGAGGCGCTGGTATTGCATCAGGGATTGGGCCGACGGCGCGCCAGGGCACGGGCGGTAGAGATGCTGCGGCTCGTTAAGATTCCGGTGCCCGAGCGGCGCGTGAAGCAGTATCCGCACGAGTTCTCCGGCGGCATGCGCCAGCGGGTGATGATCGCAATGGCGCTCGCGTGCAGTCCGAAGCTCCTGATCGCCGACGAGCCGACCACCGCGCTCGACGTCACCATCCAGGCGCAGATCCTCGATCTCATGCGCGAGCTGAAGAGCAAGGTCGGCGCCGCGATCGTCCTCATCACGCACGATCTCGGCGTGGTGGCGGAGATGGCGCAGCGGGTGGTCGTCATGTACGCCGGGCGCATGGTCGAAGAGGCGCCGGTCGAGAAGCTCTTCGCGCGGCCGCGACACCCCTACACGCGCGGCCTGCTCGATTCGATTCCGCGGCTCGAGCACGCGGCCGCGGCGCCTGGCAGCGGCAAGCGCCTGGCCGAGATTCCAGGCATGGTCCCGTCGCTGAAGGAAGAGACCCCGGGTTGCGTGTTCGCGCCGCGCTGCCACTTGGCGACCGATCGCTGCCGTGCGCAGTACCCGCCGCTCGAGGAGCATGCGCCGGGGCACTGGGCCGCGTGCTGGGAGTCCGCACGCGTCGCGGAGGCTGCCTGATGCCCGGCTCCGCCACCCCGCTCCTCGAGGTACGCGATCTGCGCAAGTACTTCCCGGTGCGCAGGGGGCTCTTCTCGCGCGTGAGCGGCCAGGTGCACGCCGTGGACGGCATCAGCCTATCGATCGCCGCGGGCGAGACGCTCGGGCTGGTGGGCGAGTCGGGCTGCGGCAAATCGACTGCCGGCAAGACCATCCTCAAGCTGATCGACCCGACCAGCGGCGAGATTCGGCTGCGCGGCGAGCGCATCGACGGCTTGTCGCGCGCGGCGATGCGGCCGCACCGCCGCGAGCTGCAGGTCGTGTTCCAGGACCCGTACTCATCGCTCAATCCCCGGCTGCGCGGCGGCGATATCGTCGCCGAGCCGATCCGCAATTTCGAGCGCGCGTCCGCGCGCGAGATCCGCGACCGGGTGGCGTTCTTGTTCGAGAAGGTGGGTCTGCGCCACGACCAGATGGTGCGTTACCCACACGAGTTCTCCGGCGGGCAGCGCCAGCGCCTCGGCATCGCACGCGCGCTCGCGCTCCGGCCCCAGCTCATCGTCTGCGACGAGCCGGTGTCGGCGCTCGATGTCTCGGTGCAGGCGCAGGTGATCAATCTGCTGATCGACCTGCAGGGCGACTTCGGGCTGTCGTATCTATTCGTCGCGCACGATCTCGCGGTGGTCGAGCACATCAGCCACCGCGTTGCGGTGATGTACCTTGGCCGGCTGGTCGAGCTTGCCGACAAGCGCGCGCTCTTTGCGCGCCCGCAGCACCCGTACACCGAGGCGCTGCTCTCGGCGGTGCCGGTCCCCGACCCGCTGGCCAAGCGCAAGCGCATCATCCTTCCGGGCGACGTGCCGAGCCCGATCACGCCCCCGCCGGGCTGCCGCTTTCACACCCGCTGCCCGTACGCTGAGCAGCGGTGCAGAATCGAGGATCCGGCGATGCGCGAGGTGCGACCAGGGCATTGGGTAGCCTGCCATCTGCGCTGACCGCTATCAACGAGGCAATGAGATGCAGCACTGCGACACGATCCTCAGGGCGGGAACAGTGATCGACGGTACCGGTGCGGCGCGCTTTGCCGGCGGGGTCGCGATCGCGGGCGACCGGATCGCCGCCATCGGGCGTCTCGACGGCTGGCGCGCGGACGTGGAGTTCGACGCTCGCGGATGCGTGATCGCACCGGGTTTCATCGACGTGCACACGCACGACGACCGGCTGCTGCTTGCCCTCCCCGGGATGACGCCGAAGGTGAGCCAGGGCGTCACGACCGTGGTGGTCGGCAACTGCGGCGTGAGCCTTGCGCCGCTGGTGGCAGACCGCGTTCCGCCGCCGCTGGATCTGATCGACACCGGCGGCGCGTTCCGCTACCGCCGGTTCGCCGACTATGTCGAAGAGCTCGCCGCGCAGCCCGCCGCAGTGAACGCGGCGGCGCTCGTCGGCCACACCACGCTGCGTGCGGCGACCATGGATCGTCTCGACCGCGCCGCGACGCCGGGGGAGATCGGGCGGATGCGCGAAATCGTCGCCGCGAGCCTGGACGCCGGCGCGATCGGGCTTTCGACCGGACTTGCCTATCGGCCGGCAAACCCGGCCACCACCGAGGAGGTGATTGCGCTGTGCGAGCCGCTTGCAGCGCGCGGCGCACTGTACGTCACGCACATGCGCGACGAAGGCGATCGCGTACTCGATTCGCTCTCGGAGACCTTTCGCATCGGGCGCGAGTCGGGTTCACCGGTCGTGATCTCGCACCACAAGACGACGGGCATCGCGAATCACGGCCGCACGCGCGAGACGCTCGCGGCGATCGAACGCGCGATGCGCGATCAGAACATCGCTCTCGATGTCTATCCGTATGTGGCCTCGTCCACGATCCTCGGCTGGGACATGGCGCGGCGCGCGGCGAAGACACTCATCACCTGGTCCAAGCCTCATCCCGAATTCGCCGGCCAGTTGCTCCAGGACGTGGCGCGCACGATGGGCTGCGACGAGGAGGAATCAGCACGGCGCCTGCAGCCTGCCGGCGCGGTCTACTTCATGATGAGCGAAGAGGACGTGCGGCGGGTGCTCGCCTTCCCGCACACGATGATCGGTTCTGACGGCCTGCCGCACGATGCGCATCCGCATCCGCGCCTGTGGGGTGCGTTTGCGCGCGTGCTCGGGCACTACTGCCGCGAGGTGGGTCTCTTCGGCCTCGAGCAGGCGGTGCACAAGATGACCGGACTTTCGGCCAAGTGCTTCGGCCTCGACGCTCGCGGCGTGCTCGCGGTGGGGGCCTTCGCCGACCTCACGGTGTTCGATCCGGAGCGGATCATCGACACCGCCACCTTCGAGCGGCCCGCAACGCCCGCCGCCGGAATCGCGTTGGTGATGGTGAACGGCCACCTGGTCTGGCGCGATGGTCGCGACACCGGGGCGCGTCCCGGCCGAGTGCTGCGTCGCACCCCGCGCGCGACGAGTGCAGGATGAGGACGACTGCCATGAATACCTCCGACCTGCGTGTGAACGGCGTCCGGCTCTGGGATTCGCTGATCGAGCTCGCGCAAATCGGCGCAACGCCGAAGGGCGGGGTGCGTCGCCTCGCGCTCACTTCGCTCGATGGCCAGGGCCGCGACCGCTTCGTGCAGTGGTGCCGCGAGGCCGGGCTCACCGTGACGGTCGACGGCGTCGGGAACATCTTCGCGCGACGTCACGGGCAGCGCGGCGAGGCGCCGCCGGTCGTCTCCGGCAGCCACCTCGACACGCAGCCTTCGGGCGGGAAGTTCGACGGCTGCTACGGCGTGATGGCAGCGCTCGAAGTCGCGCGCACCCTGAACGATCACGGCCTTGCGACCGCGGCGCCGATCGAGGTCGCGGTCTGGACCAACGAGGAAGGCACCCGCTTCTTGCCGACCATGGCCGGCTCGGGCGCGTTCGCCGGCGTGCACTCGCCGCAACACCTGCTCGCGCAGCAGGACTTGGACGGCGTGAGCGCGCTCGAAGCGCTCGAGGCGATCGGCTATCGCGGCGCGGCGCCGGTCGGCGGTCGGCCGCTCGCGGCCTACTTCGAAGCCCACATCGAGCAGGGTCCGATTCTCGAGGACGAGGGCAAAACCATCGGCGTGGTCACCGGTGCGCTCGGCCAGCGCTGGTTCAACCTCACCGTCACCGGCATGGACGCGCACGCCGGGCCGACGCCGATGCACCTGCGGCGCGACGCGCTCCTCGCCGCAAGCTATCTCGTGCTGGCGGTGAACCGCATCGGCGGGCAGACCGCGGACGCGCGCGGCACCGTGGGCCTGATGCAAGTGCGGCCGAACTCGCGCAACGTAATTCCCGGCGAGGTGATGTGCTCGGTGGACTTCCGCTCCACCACCAGCGGCGAGCTCGAAGGCATGGAGCAGGCGCTGCGCGAGGAGGCGGCGCGGGTGGCGCGCGAGACGCGGGTCGAAATAAAGGTCGAGCGCGTCGTTGAGTTCCCGGTGAGCCGCTTCGACGCTGGGTGCGTGGAAACAGTGCGGCGCGCGGCCCAGGCGCTTGCCTGTAGCCGACGCGATATCGTGTCGGGCGCCGCGCATGATGCGGTGTACATCGCACGCGTCGCGCCGACCGCCATGATCTTCGTGCCCTGCGAAGGCGGGCTGAGCCACAACGAGCTCGAGAACGCGCGACCCGCGGACCTCGAGGCCGGCGCGAACGTCCTCCTGCACGCGGTTCTCGCGCGCGCCGGCGTCGTCGGCTGACCGGACACCCCGCAGGCTAGCCCCTGGCCTTCCGCCGCCTGTCTGCCGGCGACGAAGTCGCAAGCGGCGGTGCGCGCTGAATGTAGATCGCGCTCGCGCACTGGCGACGGCCGCAGCGCGGCGGGCCTGGTTTTCGCTTCGTGTCCGAAAGCAACAGGCGGGTCACAAATGGCAATAACCCGCTCCGGCTGGCTCACCGCTGACCCTGAACTGAACGGCGCCGCAAAAGCAGCTGCAACGCCGTTCGCCGATGCCCCTACTTCTTGAGCAGCGGCTCGAGCCCCTTCCAAACGGTGTCGAGCAGCAGCGGTTGGGCCGCCGCCGTGGGGTGAATTTGATCGGGCTGGAAGAGCTCGCGCCGGTCGCCGACTGCCTCGAGCAGGAACGGGACATAGCCCGCCTGGTACTCGCGCGCAAGGTCGGCGAACGCCTGCGCGAACTCGCTCGTGTACTTCGGGCCGTAGTTCGGCGGGATGCGCATGCCGACGACCAGCACCCGCACCTTGCGCGCGCGCGCGGCACGGAGGATCCGCGCGAGATTCGCTCGCATCTCGCCGACGGGGAGTCCGCGCAAGCCGTCGTTGCCGCCTAGCTCGAGCACCAGCACGTCGGGCTGGTAGCGAGCGAGTGCGCCGTCGATGCGCGAGGCGCCGCCGCTCGAGGTCTCCCCGGAGATGCTCGCGTTGACGACGCTATAATCGAGCTGCCGTTGCTTCAGCCGCTCACCGAGTAGGCTCACCCAGCCCTGCTTCTCGCCGATTCCGTACGCCGCAGACAGGCTGTCCCCATACACGAGGACGGTTCCGGCGGCCGCGGTCGCGGCGCTCCAGGCGGCCAACAGCACGAACAAAAATACTCTCGACATGGATCTCGTTGCAGCAGCACCGATCGTGAAGGCGAGCGGCCTTACCAAAGTCGTGCCCTTAGCGGAGAGCGCGGGGACCGCGACCCTCGCGATTTTGCAAGATATCGACCTCGAGGTCATGCCCGGCGAAGCGGTCGCGGTGGTCGGCGCATCGGGCTCGGGCAAATCGACGCTGCTCGGGTTGCTGGCGGGACTCGATACGCCGTCGAGCGGCGCGGTGAAGTTGGACGGCGTCGATCTCTTCGCGCTCGACGAGGACGGCCGCGCCGCGGTTCGCAAGCGCCTGGTGGGCTTCGTGTTCCAGGCGTTTCAGCTGCTGCCGCCGCTGAACGCGCTCGAAAACGTCATGCTGCCGCTCGAGCTCGCGGGCGATCCCGATGCCCAGCGCAAGGCGCGCGAAATGCTCGGTCGCGTCGGCCTCGCCGAGCGGCTCCGACACTACCCGAAATATCTCTCAGGCGGCGAACAACAGCGCGTCGCGCTCGCGCGCGCGTTCGTGATGCGGCCGAAGCTCTTGCTCGCCGACGAGCCGACCGGCAATCTCGACGCCGCAACCGGCGCCGGCGTGATCGACCTCATGTTCGAGCTCAATGCCGAGCAAGGCACCACGCTTGTGCTCGTCACTCATGACGAGGCGCTCGCGCGTCGCTGCAATCGAACCGTGCGCCTCGCCGGCGGTCGCATTCAATAGGCGCCCCCGTGCGCGCGGGCGCAGCGCCGCGCGCGGCGCCGGATTCCTTGACTTCGCCCCGGGCGTTCGGCGCGCACAACGGCCATCCCACACTGGCAATCCGGCGCCGGCAATCCTGGTGCGCGCGACCCGCGCCGGCTTAACGGCGATCGCGGCTTCCCGGGTCAAAAGTCCACTCGTTCTCCAGCCGGCCCGCCGCGCCATACACGAGGACCGTGCTCGGCCGATTGACCGCGGCCCAGATCTGGGCATAGCTGAGCGCGAGGTCCCGGTCCAGGAACTGGGACCGCTGCGCGCGGCTCTCCACGCGCACTTCCCATCGCGCTCTCCCGCCGGGCCGGACGAAGACGCGCTGGTACGCCCGCCCGCCCTGGAACCCTGTCTCCTTCGCTCGCGCGAGCGCGGTGGTGCGCGGCCGTCAGCGGAAGTTCCACTCCCGTTCGAGACCACCGTCGGCATTGAGGACCCGGACCGCGCTCGGGGAATTTGCGCCGGCCCACATCTTCGCGTAGCTCACCGCGAGACGACGATCGGCGAATAGATGCGACGGCTCCAGGCCTTGCATGATGACTTCCCAGCGGAGCCTTGCACGCGGCCGTACCAAGATGATCTTCAACCCGAGGACCCCTATTCGCTCGACGCCAATAGCCACGTTTTGAGCTCCACCCGCCGGCGCGGTTGACTGTTGCCCGGCGCGCGCCTCGTTCTTGCGGTCGGTCGCAAGCTTGGAGGTTGCGAAACAATCGACCGGCGAGAGCGAGGTGGACGCACGCCGAGCACGAGGACAATATGTGCCGGATCGCGCGCCGGCACCGTGCAGTACTGCCACTCGCGCGGTGCTTTTGACAGAGTTTTGCGTTGCGCCGCGCGCGCGGGCGCCGATTGGCGACCGGCGTCCGAACGGGTGGACTCGAGAGTGACCCTCTCGGTTGCAGGCAGCAGCCCCGCGCTGCGCGGTGCGGTAGGCACGGTGCTCGGTGCGCTGCTAAAGTGCGCGGCTTGCGCTCACCGTCGAAATCAGCGGCGATCGCGCTACCGGAGAACCAGAAGGAGGAGATCATGCAACACACGCAGTCGGCTACTTTCGCGTCCGTCGTGCTTGGCGGGTTGCTGCTCACCGTGCTGGGGGCATTCGGCGCCACCGATGGACAGGGTTTCGTGCGCACGCCGCCAGAGGAGATTGTGTGGAAAGACGTACCGGGCGGATTGGGCGTGCAGAACGCGGTCGTCGAGGGCGATCCGACGAAGCCGGGCATCTACGTGATCCGGGTCAAGTTTCCGCCCGGCGTGTTCAGCCGGAACCACTACCATCCCGAAGACCGACACGTCGTGGTGTTGCAGGGCACCTGGTACATGGGCACCGGAGATGAGTTCACGCCGGACAAGACGGTGCCGATGAAGACCGGCAGCTACGTCAAGCATCCGGCCGGCGCGCACCACTTCGACGGCGCGAAGAACGAGGAGGTAATCCTGCAGATCGTGGGTTACGGCCCGAGCGCGACCACCCGGTTGCGCCCCGACCAAGGCGCTTTCGGGACGTGGCGCAAGCCGTAGCGCGTGCCGCTAGGGGCGCCGCGGTAGCGCTTGGCGGTCACGTGGTAGCGCGTTGCATGGCCTTTGCGCGCCCCACACCCGGCTGCCGATGAACGCGCTCGCCCTGGCCTGGCGGATGCTGCGACGGGATTGGCGCGCCGGCGAGCTGCGAGTGCTCGCGTTGGCGCTGATCGTGGCGGCAGCGAGCGTGACCAGCGTCGCCTTCTTCGCCGACCGCGTGCGCCAGGCGCTCGTGCGCGAGGCGCATCAGCTGCTCGGCGCCGATGTCGTGCTCAGTGCCGATCACGCGTGGCCGTCCGCGATGCGAGACGAGATCGTGCGCCGCCACCTGCGGCTCGCCGAGGACACGACCTTCATCAGTATGGCGCGATCAGGCGGGGCAGCGCAGCTGGTCGGGGTGAAGGCGGTGAGCGACGGCTACCCGCTGCGGGGGACGCTGCGGATCGCGCCCGCGCTCAACGTGCCTGACGCGGCAGCGGCGTCGATACCGCAACCCGAGACCGCCTGGATCGACGAACGGCTTGCCGCCGCCCTCGGCCTGAAGGTCGGCGACCGGGTCGAGCTCGGCGACGCAACGCTGGTAGTGGCCGCGATCCTCACGCTCGAACCCGACCGCGGCGCGAGCTTCTTCAATTTCGCCCCGCGGCTGATGATGAATGGGCGCGACCTACCGCGGACGGGGTTGATCCAACCCGGCAGCCGTGCCCGCTACTATCTGCTTGCCGCCGGCGAGCGCCAAGCCGTCGATGCGTTCGAGGCCTGGGTCCAGCCGCGACTCGGCCGCGGCGAATCGCTGCAGAGCCTCGAGAACGCGCGGCCCGAGATCCGCGCCGGGCTGGAACGGGCGCAGAAGTTCATTGGACTCACGGCGTTGCTCGCGGTGGTTCTCGCCGCGGTCGCGGTGTCGCTCGCGACGCGCCGCTACACGCGCCGCCATCTCGATGGCTACGCGGTGATGCGCTGTCTGGGTGCGACGCAGGCGCAGCTCACGCGCCTATTCGCGTGGGAGTTCGCCCTGCTCGGCGCGGTCGCCTGCGCAGCGGGCTGCGTCGCGGGCTACGCTGCTCAGTTCGTCATCGCGCGGCTCGTTGCCGAGCTGATGATCGTCCCGCTGCCGGCGCCTTCGCCGGTCGCCGCGCTGCAGGGCTTCTCGACCGGGATCGCGCTGCTGCTCGGGTTCGCGCTGCCGCCGCTGCTGCGGCTGAAGAACGTCCCCGCGCTGCGCGTCATCCGCCGCGATGTCGGCGCGCCGCGGCAGAGTGCCCTGATGGCCTACGGGGTCGGCGTCGCGGTGGTCGGCACGCTGCTCGTCTGGCAGGCGGGCGACGCGCAGCTGGGACTGATCGTGCTCGGCGGCTTCGGCGCGGGGCTCGCAGTATTTGCGCTGGTAGCGTTCGGCGCGTTGCATGCGCTCGCCGCGAGCGCGAGCGCGGCGAGTCTGAGTTGGCGCTACGGCCTCGCCTCGCTGCGGCGGCGCGCGCGCGCCAACACGGTGCAGATCGTCGCGCTCGGGCTGGGGCTCACCGCGATTCTGCTCCTCACTTTCACGCGCGCCGACCTGCTCGCGACGTGGCGCTCGAAGACGCCGCCCGACGCCCCGAACCGGTTCGTCGTGAACATCCAGCCCGACCAGCGCGAACCGGTGGTGGCGTTCTTCGCCGCGGCGGGCATCGCGTCGCCGCAGATCTATCCGATGGTGCGCGGGCGCTACATCGCCCTCAACGGGCAGCCCATGGACAGCGACCGCTTCCAGGGGCGCGAGCGACGGCTCGTCGAGCGCGAGTTCAACCTCTCGTACGCGCTCGACCAGCCCGGGCACAACGAGCTCGCGGCCGGCCGGTGGTTCGGCGCGAGTGAGCTCGACTCCGGCGCGCTGTCGGTCGAGGCGGGTATAGCGCAGTCCCTCGGCTGGAAGCTCGGCGACCGCCTGAGCTGGCAGGTGGCGGGCGAGACATTCACGGCGCCGATCACGAATATCCGCAAGCTCGACTGGGATTCGATGCAGGTCAATTTTTTCGTGATCGCAACGCCGAAGCTGCTCGATGGTTTTCCGGTGACCTTCGTGACCAGCTTCCATCTGCCCGAAGCGCAGAGCGCATTCGTGAATCGTCTCGCGCAGCGGTTTCCGAACCTGACCGTCATCGACACGAGTGCGATCCTGCGCCAGGTCACGGCGATGATGGACCAAGTGATCCATGCCGTGCAGTTCGTGTTCCTGTTCGCGCTCGGCGCGGGCGTGCTCGTGCTCTACGCCGCGCTGCTCGCGACCCAGGACGAGCGCGCGCACGAGGCGGCAGTGATGCGCGCGCTGGGCGCGAGCCGCGCCCAGGTGCTCGCGGCGCAGCGGGCCGAGTTCCTCGTCCTCGGACTGCTCGCCGGGCTGCTCGCCGCGGTCGGCGCGACCGCGATCGGGTTCGCGATCGCGCGGCAGGTGTTCCAGTTTGCCTTTCAGGTGAACCAGTGGGTATGGCTCGCCGGCCCGCTCGCCGGGGTGGGGTGCGTGGCGCTGAACGCGTGGGCGGGGGCGCGCGCGGCGCTCGACCGGCCGCCGATCGCGGCGCTGCGCGAGGCGTGAGCGCGCGGCGGCAACCGACGGTGGCGACGACATGAACTGGCGGCTGCGCGAACTGCATCTGCGCGACGCGCTCGCGATTGGCATTCCGGCGCTCGTGCTCCTCGGTGCCGCGTTCTGGGTCGCGGCGCAGTTCATCAAGCCGGCGCCGCCGAGCCGGCTGGTGATCAGCACCGGCGGCGACGGCGGCGCGTATCAGCGCTTCGCCGCGTTCTACAAGCCGATCGTCGAGCAGAACGGCATCGCGTTCGTCGAGCGGCCGTCGGCGGGCGCGGTCGAGAACCTGAAACGCCTGCGCGACCCGCACGCGGAAGTGGACTTCGCGTTCGTGCAGGGCGGCCTGGGGGTCGGCAGCGACACGGCGGGCCTCGTCTCGCTCGGCAGCATCTACTATGAGCCGCTGTGGATTTTCTACCGGAGCCCGGTTGCGCTGAATCGCCTCAAGCAGCTCGTCGGCAAACGGCTCGCGGTCGGACCGGAAGGGAGCGGCACCCGCCAGCTCGCGCTCGATCTGCTCGAGGCGAATGGCGCCACCACACCGCCAACGCAGATTCTTCCCGACGGCGGACTCGCCGCCGTCGAGGCGCTGCAGCAGGGCAAGCTCGACGCGATATTTCTCGTCGGTCCGGCCGACTCGGGGGCGGTGTGGGCCGCGCTCTACACCGACGGCTTGCGACTCATGAGCCTGGTGCAGGCCGAGGCGTACGTACGGCGCTATCCGTTCCTCTCCAAGCTCACGCTGCCGCGTGGCGCGATCGATTTCGTGCGCGACATCCCGGCGCGCGACGTGACGCTGCTCGCGCCGATCGCGACGCTGGTCGCGCGCGAAGACACCCACCCCGCGCTGATCGACCTCCTGCTCGATACCGCGAGCGAGGTCCACGGCAACGCGGGGCTATTCCAGCGCGCGGGCGAGTTTCCGAACCCGCGGCAGGTGGATTTCCCGTTGGCGCCGGAAGCGGAGCGCTTCTACAAGTCCGGTCCGCCCTTCCTGCAACGCTACTTGCCGTTCTGGGCGGCGACGCTGATCAACCGCATGCTGGTGTTGCTGGTGCCGCTGCTGGCGATTGCGCTCCCGCTGTTCCGGATCCTGCCGGTGCTGTATGGCTGGCGAGTGCGCTCGCGCGTCTTCAAGTGGTACGGTCAGCTCAAGTTTCTCGAGCGCTCGTATGCGAACGAGCCGACGAGCCGGCCGCAGGCCGACTGGCTGGCGGAGCTCGACCAGCTCGATGCGCGCGTCAACCGCATCCGCACGCCGCTCGGGTTCGCCAATCACCTCTACACCCTGCGCGAGCACATCGCGCTGGTCAGACAGACGGTGCTCAAGCAAACGAGTAGTGAAGGCACCCGCCAACCCGGCGCGAACGCGGGCGCGCCGACCGGGGTGCCGTGAAGAAGCTCGTCGTCGCGCTGGCGTTCGTCGCGGCGCTCACCGCCGTGGTGCTCGCGCCGCTGCCGGTCGACGACTCGACGCGCATCGTCACCACGGCGACGATCGAACAGCCCATCGCGCAGGTGTACGAATACGTCACGACGCCCGGCAAATGGCCGCAATGGCATCCGTCGTCAGTCGCGGTGAGCGGTGCGGCCGACCACTCGCTCGCCCTCGGCGAGCGCGCGACCGAGGATTTCGTGGTGGCGGGACGCCGCGGGCGTGCGGTGTGGACAGTCACTGGGCGCGAGGCGCCGAACCGTTGGACGATCGAGGCCGATGTCGACGGACGCCAGGCAGGCACGATCACCTATAGCCTTGCTCGGGAGGGCGCGGGCACCCGGTTTGAGCGCGAGCTCACCTATCGCTCGCCCAACCTCCTGTTCGGGTTGCTCAATCGCGCGTACATTCGCGCGCAAGTGGAAGCCGAGTCGGCGGCCGCGTTGCGGCGCCTCAAGCAGGTACTCGAGGACGGGCCGCGGGCGGAGCGAGCGCGGGCCGCCCGGCCCCGCGCCTGAGCATCGCATCCGCGCCACACGGCAGCTAGCGATAGGCGGGCGGCCCAGCCCCGGCGTTCGCTATACTCGGCGCGACTTCGAGTCATCGGCAGCGCAGCCAATCATGCCCATCGAATACCTGTACGGGCTCCTCGTTGGCGTCGGCATCGTCATCGGCGCGGTCCTCGCCTCGCTCGTCGCGCGCCGCGTCAAAGCGGGCGCGCTAGAGCAGGCGGTGCTGCGCTTCGAGGTGACCCGTGCCCAGCTCGCCGAGCGCGCCGGCGCGGCGGAGCGGCAGGTCGACGCGGCGCACGTGCAGCTCGCGGCCGAATCGGCCAAGCTCGAAGAGAAGCAGGCCTTGCTCATGGGGGTGCACGGGCGCTCGCAGGCGCTCGAGGCCGAGTTGCGGAAGGAGCGCGAAGCGACGGCCGAGAAGCTCGCAGTGATCGAGCGTTCGCGCGACGAGCTCGAGCGCTCGTTCAAGGCGCTGTCGGCGGAGGCGCTCAAGAGCAATAACCAGGCGTTCATCGAACTCGCCCAGCAGACTTTTGAGAAGTTTCAGGAGGCGGCGAAGGGCGACCTCGAGAAGCGCCAGCAAGCGATCGATCAGGTGGTGCAACCGGTGCGCGAATCACTCGACAAGTTCGACACCAAAGTGCAGGAGCTGGAGAAGTCGCGCGTGGGCGCCTACGAGCAGCTCAGTCAGCAGGTGCGATCGCTCGCCGAGACGCAGACCCAGCTCCGGGGCGAGACGGCAAACTTGGTGAAGGCGCTGCGGCAGCCGACGGTGCGCGGGCGCTGGGGCGAGATGCAGCTGCGCCGAGTCGTTGAGCTGGCGGGGATGCTCGAGCACTGCGATTTCTACCAGCAGGAGAGCGCGGCGACCGAGGACGGGCGTTTGCGGCCGGACCTGATCGTCAAGCTGCCGGGCGGCAAGAACATCGTGGTCGACGCCAAGGCGCCGCTCGCCGCGTATCTCGAAGCCTACGAGGCGCCAGATGAGGACACGCGCCGGGCGCGGCTTGCCGACCACGCCCGGCAGCTGCGTTCGCACGTGGCGACGCTCGGCCGCAAGGCCTACTGGGACCAGTTCCAGCCGACGCCGGAGTTCGTGGTTCTGTTCGTTCCCGGCGAGACCTTCTACCACGCTGCGCTCGAGCAGGATGCGTCGCTCCTCGAGTTCGGGGTCGAGCAGGGGGTGATGCTCGCCGCCCCGACGACGTTGATCGCGCTGCTGAAGGCGGTCGCCTACGGCTGGCGCCAGGACGCGCTCGCGGACAACGCAAAGCAGGTGAGCGCGCTCGGTGCGCAGCTGTATGCCCGGCTTGCCACGATGGGCGAGCATTTCGCCGGGCTCGGCCGCAACCTCGAGCGAGCGGTGAAGTCGTACAACGAGGCGGTCGGCTCGCTCGAATCGCGCGTGCTCGTCAGCGCGCGCAAGTTCCGCGATTTGCAGGCGGTGGGGGGCGATGCGGCGATCGAGTCCTTGGCCCCGGTGGATGCGCTGCCGCGGCAACTGCGGCCGGAAGACCTGCTTGCCGCCACCGACCTTGAGCGATCGGAGTGATGGTCGGGCGCCGCGGTCGTTCCTCGGCCTAGGGGCGCGAGACGCCCGACCCGGGCCAGGGCGGGTTCGAGCGCCGCCACACCGCGCTCGTGCCGCGTTACTGCTGATCGGGTTCGGCCGCGGCCTTCGAAGCGGGATCGGCGTGAATCAGCCCGCTCAAGAAGAACGCGAGGATCAGCACGACCGCGAGGCAAGATTCGGAGCAAGAAACCCACCACCGCCTCCTTCGCTTTGGGACTAGCGCTTCGAGCCCTGAAGCGAAAGCGTAAGCGGACCGGACGCAGCGACGGCGTTACAGTTGCCGCTTCGACGGTGACGGATTCACGAAGCGTTAGGCACGCGGAACTCGCGCGACCTAGCGGTCGATGTTGGCCGCGATCCCGGCGGTGTCCTGGGCGTGGACGAACCTGCCGACGAAGAAGACCAGCATCAACAGCACCGCTAGCACGATCCGAAGTGTGTGATGCACGTCCCGCCTCCGCATGTCCGATTTGACCAACCAACCATGAGCGAAGCGTAGAACGCGCAGGGCCGACGCCGGCCGGACTATTGACCGCGCGTTTGTGACGGAGTAACCCGCCGGCCTAGGTCGTCCGGAGGTGCCGATCGCAACCGTCCGCGCGACCGTCGCGCGGGCGGCGCTCGGCTTACGCGAAACCGTCCATCACCTGGACGGCGACGAGATCGCCCGGCCTCACGCCGCCGCGATCGTGCTCGAGCACGATGAAGCAGTTCGCCTCGGACATCGAGCGCAGCACCCCCGACCCCTGCGCGTGGGTCGCGCGCACCGACCAGGTGCCGTCGGCGCTGCAGGTGAGGATGCCGCGCTGGAATTCGGTGCGGCCGGGCTTTTTTCGCATCTCGGTTGCGCACGGCACGCGGAGCAGCGGCAGCGCGAAGTCGTCCGTGCGGCCGGCGAGCGCGAGCAGCGCGTCGCGCACGAACTGATAGAAGGTGACCATCACCGCGACCGGATTTCCGGGCAGGCCGAAGAAGAATGCGCCGCCGATGCGGCCGACCGCCATCGGCCGGCCGGGGCGCATGGCGATCTTCCAGAACAGCACCTCGCCGAGCTGCGCGAGCAGCTCGCGGGTGAAATCGGCTTCGCCGACGGAAACGCCGCCCGAGGTCACGACCACGTCGGCGTTCGCGGCCGCGGCATGGAACGCGCGCTCGAGCGCATCGGGGTCGTCGCGCACGACGCCGAGGTCGATCACGTCGACCCCGAGCCGCACGAGCATCCCGTACAGCGTGTAGCGGTTCGAATCGTAGACCTCGCCTTCTTTGAGTGTGGCGCCGATCGAAGCGAGCTCATCGCCGGTGGAGAAGAAGGCCACGCGGAGCTTGCGCCGCACCGTGACTTCGGCGAGTCCGAGCGAAGCGAGCAGACCGAGCTCGGCCGGCCGCACCGGCTGGCCGGCGCGCAGCACGACTCGGCCGAGGGCGAGATCCTCGCCGGCCAGCCGGCGGTTCTGCCCGGTTTTCTGGCCCGGCGGCACGACCGCTCGATCGCCATCGATGCGCACCGCCTCCTGAACTACCACCGTGTCGGTGCCGGCGGGCATCACCGCACCGGTCATCACGCGCACGCATTCGCCGCGGCGCACGACGCCGGCGAACGTCTTGCCGGCGAATGCGGCGCCGATCTCGCGCAGCACCGTTTCGCCGTCGGGGTTCAAGTCGGCGCCGCGCACTGCCCAGCCGTCCATCGCCGAGTTGTCGTGCGCCGGGACGTTCACCGTCGAGACGATTTCTTCGCCGAGGACTCGGCCGAGGCTCGCGCGCACCGCGATCCGCTCATTGGTCGCGATCGGGGTGAGGAGCGAGCGGATGACGCGGCGCGCGGTTTCGACCGGCAGCGCGTCCGGGTCGTAGCCGTCGACACAGCTCGCGATGCGTTCGAGCGCGGTCATCGGCGCGCCTCGAACGCGCTCAGCTCCTCGCGGGTGTTGATGTTGGAAAACGCCTCGGGCTGGTCGTCGAAGGCCACCTCGACCACCCGCAGCGAGGCGTACCACGCGTCGATCTTGCGTCCGCCGCCGTCGAGGAACTGCCGGAGATGACCGGCGAGCGATTCGCGCACCAGCGCGAACACCGGGTGCGGCTGGTCGCCGGTCTTGGCGACCGCGAGATCGGCGTGATGGGCCACGAGCGCGGCATGCAGGCGCGCGACGAGATCGAGCGGCAGAAACGGCGAGTCGCACGGCACGGTCACCAGAAACGGCTGCGTATTCGCCTGGAGACCGGCGTGCAGTCCGGCGAGCGGCCCGGCGAAGCCGCCGATCTCGTCGCTCACGACGCGGCAACCGAGCGCTGCGCCGTACTCGGATTGGTTCTGGTTCGCGTTGACCACGACCTCGGTCACCTGTGGCCGGAGCCGCTCGTACACCCACTCGACCATCCGCCGGCCCTTGAGCGGCTGCAGCCCCTTGTCGACGCCGCCCATTCGACGGCCTTGCCCGCCGGCGAGGATGAGGCCGGTGACGCGGACCGGGTCGCGGATGTCCATGGCGGCGCGCGCCGGCTGTAGCGTGAACGCCTCAGCCTAAGCGTTCATTTTCCCCGTTCACGCGAGCATCGTCGGCATCGTCGTCTTCACGAACCGATGCTTGCCGGTGAAGAGCAGGTAGTGCTTCCCGCCCGCCGCACGGCCGATCATGGTGAGGCCGAGCTGCGAGGCGATATCGTGGCCCATCTTGGTGAGTCCGGAGCGCGACACGAGGAACGGGATCTGCATCTGCGCGCACTTGATCACCATCTCCGAGGTGAGCCGGCCGGTGGTGTAGAAGATCTTGTCCGAGCCGTCGACGTGGTCGAGCCACATTTGGCCGGCGATCGCGTCCACCGCGTTGTGCCGGCCGACGTCCTCGACGAAATACAGGATTTCGGTGCCCGCGGCGGTGTTGGTCGCGAGCGCGCAGCCGTGCACCGCGCCGGCTGACTTGTAGACCGTTTCGTGGCGCCGTACCGCGTCGAGCAGCGCGTGAAGCGCGTCCTCGGTGAGTTGCACGTCGTCGCGCAGCTTGATCGACTCGATCTCCTCCATCAGGCCGCCGAACACCGTACCCTGGCCGCAGCCGGTGGTCACGGTGCGTTTTTTCATCTTCTCTTTGAGGCCCTTGATCGGCTTGCCGGTGGTGATGGCGACGGACGCGGTCTCCCAATCGACCTGGACCGCCCTGATCTCCTCGATCGAGCCGACCAGGCGCTGGTTGCGCAGGTACCCGATCGCGAGCGCCTCGGGCGCCTGCCCGAGCGTCATGAGCGTCACGATTTCGCGCTTGTCGATGTACAGCGTCAGCGGATGTTCGCCGGCGATCGGCGTCGGCACCGCCTCGCCCCGCTCGTTGAGCGCCTCGACGGTGAACGTCCCCGGCCGCCCAGCGGCAGTGAGTTGCGGCTTGTACGGCCCGCTCATCCGCCGATGTACGACATCTCGATCTTCGGCCGCTTGGCGGTCTCCGCGGTACGGATCTCGGAATAGCGGTCCTCGCGCGCGCGCCAGATGCGGGCCACGGCACGGTGGATCTCGCGGTCGGTGAAGCCGCCGCGCAGCAGCGAGCGCAAGTCGTAGCCGGTGGTCGCGAAGAGACAGGTGTAGAGCATGCCGTCGGTCGAGAGCCGCGCGCGCGTACAGGAGCGGCAGAACGCTTGCGTGACCGACGAGATCACGCCGATCTCGCCGCCGCCATCCTTGTAGCGCCAGCGCTCGGCGACCTCACCGTAGTAGTGCGGATCGACCGGCTCGAGCGCCATCTCGGCGTCGATCGTCCGCACCACCTCGGCGGAGGGCACGACATCGTCCATGCGCCAACCGTTGGTCGCGCCCACGTCCATGAATTCGATGAAGCGCACGATGCGACCGGAGCCCTTGAAGTACCGGGCCATCGGCACGATGGTGTGATCGTTCGTGCCGCGTTTGACGACCATGTTGATCTTGATCGGCGCGAAGCCCGCCGCCGCCGCCGCTTCGATCCCGGCCAGGACCTCGGTTACCGGAAAGTCGACGTCGTTCATCGCGCGGAACACCGCATCGTCGAGCGAGTCGAGGCTGACGGTCACGCGATTCAGGCCGGCATCGCGCAGGGCGCGGGCCTTTTTCGTGAGCAGCGAACCGTTGGTGGTGAGCGTGAGATCGAGCCCGCCGAGCGCGGCGAGCTGCTCGATCAACCGCTCGAGGTCGCGGCGCAGCAACGGCTCGCCGCCGGTAAGGCGAATCTTCTCGACGCCGTGATCCTTGAACACGCGCGCGAGCCGCGTGATCTCCTCGAAGCTCAGGAGCTCGCCGCGCGGCAGGAACTGGTAGCCCGGCCCGAACACCTCCTTCGGCATGCAGTAGGTGCAGCGGAAGTTGCAGCGATCGGTCACCGAAATCCGCAAGTCGCGCAACGGGCGCGCGAGCGCATCCGGCACGCGCGCACCCAGCTCGGCGTCGATTGCCCCCTCTTTTGGCAGGGGCATTGCGCGCCGCGCGTCGACGAGGGGGATTATTCGGTCGGTCATCTAGATCTCTTGACAAGGAGGCGTCGCCCTTGTTCCTCCCGGTTTAGGGCTTGCGTGAAGCTTCCGTGAGCAAGCATGATAGCGGGTAGATAGGTTAGCGCGTTCATATGCACCGTACTTACGTTGCGTTTCGCCGGCGGGTTCAATTTTAGTGACCGGGGCATGACTCCTCCAAGGGTACACGTCGGCGTCATTATGGAGCGGCGCGCGCTCGCGAACCGCTGGCAGTCGGAGCAATGGGCGCCGCTCGGCGTGGTGCCGGACCCGGGCGGCGAGGGGCCGCGCGTACTGGTCGAGGATTCGACCCGCAAGGGGATCCTGTATCCGGGGTTCGTGATCGAGCTGCATCGCGACCAGGCGGAAGGCTACTACTTGAACCTCAGTACGGCGACGCCGTTCGTGTTCGTGATGTGGCGCATGGAAGAGTCGGCCGCCGTGCCGAAGGTGGTCACCGTGAGCTACCACGAGGCGGGCCGGATGATGGACGGCGGGGAACAGGTCGACGGTGTGGCGCTACCCGGTGACCTCGAAGCGTGGGTTTCGGCGTTCGTGACCGAGCACTACAAACCCGAGCCCAAGCAGCGCAGCCGCCCGCCGTCGTTCCAGGGCGCGCGGCGAGGCTAGGCCGATGGCGCGCGACGACGAGCCGTTTCTCGAGCGTTGGTCGCGACGCAAGCAGGCGGCGCGCGCGCCGTCGCCGGCGGCACCAGCGGCCCCCGCCAGCGGTGAGTCGCCGCCGATCGTGCCAGCGACGGCACCGGCATCGGCGGTCGACACCCCGAGTCCGGCGACCGTGGCGGGCGCGCCGGCTCCGGCCGTCGAATTGCCGTCGCTCGATTCGCTCAAGGGGCTCGCCTCGGATTACCAGGCGTTCCTGCGTCCCGACGTCGATGCGGCGACACGCAGTGCCGCGCTCAGACAGTTGTTCCTCGACCCGCACTTCAACCAGATGGACGGTCTGGACGTATACATCGATGACTATTCCAAAGCCGATCCAATACCGTCGGCGATGCTGCGCCTGCTGAACCAAGCGCGGCATCTGCGGCTCTTCGAGGAAGAGGAAGCGCGGCAGGCCGCGCCGGAGACCGGAAGCGGGCGGGCGGTGCCACCCCCGGTCGAGGCCGCTGAGGCACCGGCTGCGTCGCTCCCGGCGGCGACCGCGGCGGACGCACCGGTCGCGCTCGCCGGCGAGGCGCCGAGTGCCGTGCCGCCGGCGGATGAGGCGACGCCCAAGCTGGGCGCTGCGTGACATGGCGCTCGAAGGCAAGGCCCTCAAGCTCTGCAACTGCAATCGGACCATGGCGCTCGACGCCCGAGCGCTGCAGGCCGCGCTGCAGTCGGGCGCGCCGGTCACGATTCACACCGAGCTCTGCCGCCGCGAAGTAGCCGAGTTCGGCGCGGCACTCGCGGGCGGCGAATGCATTGTCGCCTGTACCCAGGAGGCGCCGCTGTTCAGCGAGCTTGCGGCACAGGCGGGCGGGAAGACCGAGCTCGGCTTCGTGAACATCCGCGAGGCGGCCGGCTGGTCGGCCGAGGGCGCGCGCGCGACACCGAAGATCGCCGCGCTGCTCGCGCTCGCCGACCTGCCCGAGGCCGAACCGGTGCCGCGGGTCGCGTACAAATCGGACGGTCACCTGCTGGTGATCGGACCGGCCGCGGCCGCGGTGGAATGGGCCGAGCGCCTCGCCGGGGAGCTAGACGTTGCCGTGCTCGTCACGACCCCGCGCGGCGGCGAGCTGCCAGCGATCCGGCGCTACCCGGTCTGGTCGGGCCGCGTGCAGGCGATCACGGGCTGGCTCGGCGCGTTCGAAGTCGAGTGGGAGCAAGCCAACCCGATCGATCTCGACGTCTGCACGCGCTGCAACGCCTGTATTCACGCGTGCCCGGAGCAGGCGATCGACTTCACCTATCAGATCGATCCTGACCGGTGCAAGGCGCACCGCGCGTGCGTCAAGGCGTGCGGTCCGGTACAGGCGATCGACTTCGACCGCGTCGACCGGGCGCGCAAGGAGCGATTCGATCTCGTGCTCGACCTGTCCGCCGAGCCCTTCCTCAAGGTGGCGCAAAAGCCGCAGGGCTATTTCGCGCCGGGCCGGGATCCGCTCGCGCAGTCGCTCGCGGCCGCGGCGCTCGCGCGGCTGGTCGGTGAGTTCGAAAAGCCGAAGTTCTTCGTCTACGATGAGCGCATCTGCGCGCACGGACGCTCGGGCAAAACGGGCTGCACCCAGTGCATCGATGTGTGCTCGACCGGCGCGATCGCCGCCGCCGGCGACAAGGTCAGGGTGGAGCCGTACCTGTGCGCCGGCTGCGGCGGCTGCGCGACGGTGTGTCCATCGGGCGCAATGACCTATGCGAGCCCGCGCGTGGCCGAGATCGGGGCGCGGCTCAAGCGGCTGCTCGCGGTCTACCGGCAGGCGGGCGGGCAGGACGCCGCGATCCTCTTTCACAACGCGATCGACGCGCGGGACCTGCTCGCGCGCCTCGCGCGACGCGGCAAGGGGCTGCCGGCGCGGGTGATTCCGTTCGAGGCGTTCCACATCGCGTCGATCGGCATCGATACGATGCTCGGGGCGATCGCGTACGGCGCGAGCCAAGTGATCGTGCTCGCGTACGGGAGCGAGGCGGAGGAGTACGGCGCGGCGATCGAGCGGCAGATGGGATTCGCGCAGACGATCCTCAACGCGCTGGGCTACGCCGGGACGCACTGCCGCTTGATTCGCGCGACCGAGTTCGGCGCGCTGGAGCGCTCGCTGTGGGAGCTCGAGCCGGCGCGGAGCGTGGCGAGCGCCGCGACCTTCAATCTGTCCAATGTGAAGCGCGACACGCTCGAGTTCGCGTTCGAACATTTGGCGAAGCACGCGCCGGCGCCGAAAACGGAGATTCCGCTCGCGAGCGGCGCGCCGTGGGGCCGGGTCGAGGTGAACAAAGCGACCTGCACGCTTTGCATGGCGTGCGTCGGCGCGTGTCCCGAGTCGGCGCTGCTCGATGGACGCGATGCGCCGCTGCTGAAATTCATCGAGCGCAACTGCGTCCAGTGCGGGCTGTGCGTGACCACCTGCCCCGAAAACGCTCTCGCGCTGGTGTCGCGGCTCTCCCTGGCTCCCGAAGCGAAGCAGGAGGTGGTCCTCAACCAGGCCGAGCCGTTCAACTGCGTGCGCTGCGGCCAGCCGTTCGGAACCCGGCAAATGATCGATAGCATGATGGGAAGACTCGCGGCCCATTCCATGTTTACTGGCGACGGCGGGCTGCGGCGGCTGCAGATGTGCGCCGACTGTCGCGTGGCCGACATGATTGAGAACAAGACCGAGACATCGATCCTCGACCTGAAACGATGACTGCCCAGGCTGCTCCGGTCGACTCGGTGCCGCCCCTGACGCCCGAAGACCAGGGACGCGCCGGGTGTTATGCGCTGCTCGCGCGGCTCTGGTACGCCCCGCCCGATGCGGCGCTCCTGCGGGCGATCGCCGCGGCCGGCGCGATCGTCGCCGAGGGCGAGCAGGTCGGGCTCGCCGAAGCCTGGCGGCAGCTCCAGGCCGCAGCCGCTGCCGCCGAGCCCCCAGCCGTTGCGCTGGAGTACGACGCTGTGTTTGTCGGCACCGGCAAGGCGCCCGTGACCCTGTACCTCACGCACTATCTTGCCGACGGCGCCGCGGCGCGCATCCTTGTTGCGCTGCGGGACGAGTTGCGGCAACTCGGGCTCGCACGGACCCGATCGACGCATGAACCGGAGGATCATCTGGCCGCCCTGTGCGAGGTGATGCGGCATCTGATCGGACTCGGCGCCACGGATGCTGCGCTGCAACGGCAGCGACAATTCTTCACGCGCTACCTTTCTCCAGCTTACAATTCGCTATCGGAACAAGTGTTCATATTTGAGCCTGCGCATTTCTATAAACATGTCGCGCGATTCACGCGGGCCTTCTTCCAAGTCGAACTCGCTGCATTAGACATGCTCTAATTTGGCGGGAAATGAGGAGACCGACGATGGACAATCCCAAGACCAAAACCAGCCGCAGAAACTTCCTGCTCGCGGTGGGGGCGGGCAGCGCGGCCACCGTGGCGGCAATCGCAACGAAGTCGGTGCCCCAAGATGGGGCATCGAAGCCGAAGCAGAAGGCCAAGAAAGAAGGGGGCTACCAGCTCTCCGAGCACGTTCGCAGCTACTACCGGACCACGTTGGTCTAGCGTCGAAGGAGGAGGCCATGCTACTCACGAGAATCGCCACCGGCGGCGGCGTCCCGCAATCGCGTCTCGCCCGCAGCCTGTCGGGCGCGCTCGCGCGCACGATGGATCGCCGTACCTTCCTCAGGCGTTCCGGCGTCGCCGTGGGCGTGGGGGCGTTTGCCAACCAGTTGCCGCTCAACCTGATCGACCGGGCGGAAGCCGCCGACGAGAAGCAGATCGAGGGCGGCAAGGTCGAGGTGAAGCGGACGGTCTGTACGCACTGCTCCGTCGGCTGTGCCGTGGACGCGGTCGTGCAGAACGGCGTGTGGGTGCGTCAGGAGCCGGTGTTCGACTCGCCGATCAACCTCGGCTCGCACTGCGCCAAGGGCGCGTCGGTGCGCGAGCACGGTATGACCGAGCACTCGCACCGGCTGAAGTACCCGATGAAGCTCGTGAACGGCAAGTACCAGCGGATCAGCTGGGACCAGGCGCTCGACGAGATCAGCAAGAAGATGATGAAGATCCGCGGGGAGTCCACCCCGGACGCGATCTTCGTGGTTGGCTCATCGAAGCACAGCAACGAGCAGTCCGAGCTGCTGTGCAAGTGGGTGCGCCTCTGGGGCTCGAACAACACCGACCACCAGGCGCGGATCTGCCACTCGACCACTGTCGCGGGCGTG
>Ga0187846_10000173_pt1 | contig 38818 bp, 37 predicted proteins | sample TC_taG_FD_161473 | JGI IMG/M metagenome (GOLD analysis project Ga0187846, IMG submission 161473) | Biofilm microbial communities from the roof of an iron ore cave, State of Minas Gerais, Brazil - TC_06 Biofilm (v2) | ecosystem: Environmental > Terrestrial > Deep subsurface > Cave > Wall biofilm... | reverse complement strand
CCGGAAAATCGCGCCCTTCCCGGGGCGAGTTAGCTCAGTGGTTAGAGCAGCGGAATCATAATCCGTTGGTCCGGGGTTCAAATCCCTGACTCGCCACCATCACCCTTTGCAATCGCCTGATTCGGTTGTAAATCTGCGCGAGCTCTGGACGAGCTCTAGCCGTTGCGGCGCCCGTTCAGCGCGAACTGGGCGTGCTCGCCAACGATCGCCTGCCTACGACGTGCTATCGGATCGCGATATCTTCTTACATTTGCCCATGACGCGGCCAGCGCACGCGCGCCCGAGCGAGCCTTGGTTGCCTCGAGCCGGAGGCTCGCTTGAGCTTTGTGCTCGTGGCGGCGTGGTGGGAGCGCGGCTCGGCTACAATCGGCGACGCTTTCCTGACCTTTGATTTGTCGAAGAAATTGCGCTCCGATGCGCGCCGGTCGCGCCACCCCGCTGCATTTCCGGTCGCTCGGCCACGGCACGCCACCCGCCCGGACTCGGCTCCGGAATAGAATAGGCCCCGACCGGCTGCATTGCGCCAACGCCATGAGGATCTGCTTCCCCATCGGACTTGCCCTATTCGCGAGCCTGAGCGTCGCCGTGGCGCAGACCACACGCACGCTTCCCGCCGATGCCGCGCGCGGTTCCCTCACGTACGTTCAGGGAAACATCGTCTCGCTCGACGGCCGGCAGCTCAAGCTCGCGCCGGGCGGCCAGATCCGCGGCCAGAACAACCTGATCGTGATGCCCGCCACGCTCGCGCCGAGGTCCCTGGTGAAGTATCGCCTCGACCGGAACGGCGATCTCGTGCAGGTGTGGGTCCTCACGCCCGAAGAGGCCGCGCGACCGGACCCGCCTGCGCCGCAGCCCGCGCCGGGCCGATGAAGCTCGCCGCCCGCCACCCCGTCAACGCCGCGTGAGCCCCCGCGTCTACATCCGCACGTTCGGCTGCCAGATGAACGAGTACGACTCGGACAAGATGGCCGACGTGCTCGCCGCGGCCGACGGCTTCGAGCGCGCGGCGCGCCCCGAGGACGCGGACGTGATCCTGTTCAATACTTGCGCGGTGCGCGAGAAGGCGCAGGACAAAGTGTTCGCCGACCTCGGGCGGGTGAAGCACCTCAAGCGCGCGCGGCCCGACCTCATCATCGGGGTCGGCGGCTGCGTCGCGAGCCAGGAAGGCGGCGCGATCGTCGCGCGCGCGCCGTACGTCGATGTGGTGTTCGGCCCGCAGACGCTCCACCGCCTGCCCGATCTAATCGCCGCGCGCCGACGCACCGGCCGGCCGCAAGTCGACATCGCCTTTCCCGAGATCGAGAAATTCGACCGCCTGCCGCCGCCGCGCGTCGACGGTCCGACTGCCTTGGTATCGATCATGGAGGGTTGCAGCAAGTACTGCACCTTTTGCGTCGTTCCCTACACCCGCGGCGAGGAGCTGTCGCGACCGTTCGACGATGTGTTGACCGAAATCGCCGACCTCGGCGATCAGGGCGTCAAGGAAGTGACGCTGCTCGGGCAGAACGTGAACGCCTATCGTGGCGTGATGGCGGACGGCGAGCGCGCCGATCTTGCGCTTCTGCTCGAGTATGTCGCCGAAGTGCCGGGCATCGAGCGCATCCGGTACACCACCTCGCATCCGAAGGAGTTCACGCAACGGCTGATCGACTGCTACGCGCGGCTTGACAAGGTGGTCAGCCACGTTCACTTGCCGGTGCAGTCGGGCTCCGATCGCGTGCTGGCAGCGATGAAGCGCGGCTATACCGCGCTCGAATACAAATCGATCGTGCGGCGGCTGCGAGCGGCGCGGCCTGAGATTTCGATCTCGTCCGATTTCATCGTCGGCTTCCCCGGCGAGACCGCGCGCGACTTCCAGCTGACGCTAGAGCTCGCCGCCGAGCTCGGGTTCGATGGGTCGTTCTCGTTCCTCTACAGCCGGCGACCGGGCACGCCCGCGGCGGAGCTCCCGGACGATACGCCGCGCGCCGAGAAGCTCGCGCGCCTGCAACGCCTGCAGGCCCAGCTCGAAGAGCAGGCGCGCACGATTTCCGCGCGCATGGTCGGCACGCTACAGCGTGTTTTGGTCGAGGGCCGGGCGAAAAAGGACCCGGGCGAGCTTTGCGGCCGCACCGACAATAACCGCGTCGTCAATTTCGCCGGCCACCCGCGACTGATCGGCGAATTCGTCGACATCCTGATCGGCGAAGCACGGCCACACAGCTTGCGCGGCGCGATACCCGGGCCCGCCTGCGATGCCGCGCTCGCCGCAACGGTTTGATGGTTACGCTGCCGCAACCAGCGCCCCCGCGTTGAAAGCGAAGCCAGTCGAAGTCACGCTGTCCCCGGCGGACAACCAGCGCCTCGCCAACCTGTGCGGCGCGCTCGACGAGAACCTGCGCCAGATCGAAACCGCACTCGACGTCACGATCGCGCGCCGCGGCGAGCACTTCATGCTGCGCGGCGAGCCGGAGCGGACCGCGCGCGCCGCGGAGGTCCTCGAGAAGTTCTACTCCAACGCCAAGCGCGAGCTCACCCTGGACGATGTTCAGCTCGGACTGGTCGAGTTCCAGACGCCGCGCGCGAAGGACGAACCCGAGCTCCCGCCGCTGCACACTCGCCGCGCGGATCTGCGCGGCCGCACGCCGCGCCAGCGCGAATACATCCGCAACATCCTCGAGCACGACATCACGTTTGCCGTCGGACCGGCAGGCACCGGCAAGACCTACCTCGCGGTCGCCTGCGCGGTCGACGCCCTCGAGCGGGAGGCGGTGCGACGGATCGTGCTGGTGCGGCCGGCGGTGGAAGCGGGCGAGCGGCTCGGATTCCTGCCCGGGGACCTGGCGCAGAAAGTCGATCCGTATTTGCGGCCGCTGTACGACGCCCTGTACGACCTGATGGGTTTCGACAAGGTGCAGCGGATGTTCGAGCGCGGCGCGATCGAGCTCGCGCCGCTCGCCTACATGCGCGGGCGGACGCTGAACCACTCGTTCATCATCTTGGACGAGGCGCAGAACACGACGCCGGAACAGATGAAAATGTTCCTCACCCGAATCGGTTTCGGCACCAAGGCGGTGATCACCGGCGATGTCACGCAGATCGACCTCGCGCGCGGGCAGAAGAGCGGCCTGATCGAGGCGCGCCAGATTCTCGGCAGCGTGCGCGGCATCGCCTTCACCGAGTTCCAGTCCGAGGACGTCGTGCGCCACCCGCTGGTGGCCCGCATCGTCAACGCCTATGAAGCCTACGAACGAAGCGCGCCGCTCCCGCCGCGCGACCGCGGCTAGTCACGCCCGCGGCCGGCGGCGACCGCTTGAGCTCGCGCTGCAGTACGCGGCGCCCCGCGCCGGCCTGCCGCGGCGCGCGAGCGTTGCGGCGTGGATGGTGGCCGCCCTCGCTCGTCCAGCCGCGGTGACGGTACGGTTCGTCGGCGGCCACGAAGGCCGGCAACTGAACCGCGACTACCGTGGCCGCGACTATGCGACCAACGTGCTGACTTTTGCGTACGGGCGCACACCGAGCGGCGCGCTCGCCGGCGACATCGTGCTCTGTGCGCCGGTCGTCGCGCGCGAAGCGCGCGCCCAAGGTAAGCTGCTGCGTGCCCACTACGCGCGGCTGACGGTGCACGGCGCGCTGCACCTGCAAGGCTACGACCACGAGCGCGCGGCCGACGCGGCGCGGATGGAACGGCGCGAAGCGCGTATCCTGACAAGGCTAGGGTTCGAGGATCCCTATCGGGAGGTGGCGGCGGAAAGGTGACGGGTCGGGCCGGGGGTAGGTCTCTCGGCCCTACCATTCGCCGCGCCCTGGCAACGCCAATGGACGACAGCCCTAGTCACAAGCCGACCTGGCTCGAGCGCTTAGGCGCGCTCATCATGCGCGAGCCCGAGGACCGCGAGCAGCTGATCCAGCTGCTGCGCTCGGCCTACGACCGCAACCTGCTCGAGGCCGATGCGCTGTCGATGATCGAGGGCGCGATCCAGGTCTCGGAGATGAGCGTGCGCGACGTGATGATCCCGCGCGCCCAGCTGGACGTGATCGACATCAACGAGCCGCCGGACAAGTTCATCCCGCACGTGATCGCCACCGCGCATTCCCGCTTTCCGGTGATCGACCGCAATCGCGACCACGTGATCGGGGTCCTGCTCGCCAAGGATCTGCTCCGCTACTACGCCGGCGAAGAGGAGTTCAACGTTCGCGACATGCTGCGGCCCGCGATCTTCGTCCCGCAGTCCAAGCGGCTCAACGTGCTGCTGCGCGAGTTTCGCGCGAGCCGCAACCACATGGCGATCGTGGTCGATGAGTACGGCGGCGTGGCCGGCCTGGTGACGATCGAAGACGTGCTCGAGCAGATCGTCGGCGACATCGAGGATGAATACGACTTCGACGAGATCGAGGACAACATCCTGCGCGAGAAGGGCGGGCGCTGGCGGGTCAAGGCGCAAACCGAGATCGCCGACTTCAACGAGGTGTTCGGCACCAACTTCTCCGATGCCGAGCACGACACCGTGGGCGGACTGGTGATCAGCCGCTTCGGTCGCCTGCCGAAGCGCGGCGAGTCGGTGACGATCCACGGGCTGAAGTTCTACGTGCTGCGCGCCGACAGCCGCCGTCTTCACACGTTGCAGGTCGAGCGCGTGGTGGAGGCCGCCGCTTGAGCGCGCCGGCGGGGAGCTTCGCCGCCGGCGCACGCCCGTACCTCCTCGCCTTCGCCGCCGGCGCCGCCGCCGTCGCCGGGTTCGGCGACTGGCCGCTCTTCCCGCTGCCGCTCGCCGCGGTGGCGGTGCTCTTCTGGCTTTGGCTGCGCGCGCCGTCGCCGCGCTCGGCGGCGTGGCTGGGCTTCGCGTTCGGCGCGGGCCTGTTTCTGGTCGGCGTGAGCTGGATCTACGTCAGCCTGCACCGCTTTGGTGGGATGCCGGCGGTGCTCGCCGGCGTCGCGACGCTGTTCTTCTGCTGCGCGTATAACGGGGCTTTCCCGGCGGCGGTGGGCTATCTTCAGGCCCGGCTCGCCATCGCGCCCGCGGCGCGGCTGATGCTCGCGATACCGGCGCTGTGGGTGCTCGCCGAGTGGGTGCGAACCGCGCTATTCCCGTGGCTCGTGCTCGGCTACTCTCAACTCGACGGCCCGCTCGCCGGCTATGCGCCGCTCATCGGCGTATTCGGCGTCTCGTTCCTGACCGCGGTCATTGCCGGCGCGCTGGTCACGCTCGCCGCGCGCCGCAGCCGAACGCGGCTGGTCGCGCTCGGCGCGGCCGTCGCCATAGTCGCCGCCGGCGGCGCCTTGCGCACGATCGACTGGACGACGCCGTACGGCGAGCCGCTCGTCGTGGGCCTCCTGCAGGGCAACATCCCGCAAGATCTCAAGTTCGTCCAAGAGCGCTACCCGGCCACACTCGCGACCTACGCCCGGCTCGCCGAAAGCTCCGGCGCCCGATTGATCGTGCTGCCGGAGATCGCCATCCCGCGCTTCCTCGACCAGATCGAGCCCGCCTTCCTCGACCAGCTCGCCCGGCGGGTCACGGCCCGCGCGGGCGATGTGCTGGTCGGTGTGCCGGTGCTCGACCGCGACGGACGCTACTACAACGCGGTCGTGAGCCTCGGCGCCTCGCCGCAGCAGGCGTACAAGAAGTCGCACCTCGTGCCGTTCGGCGAGTTCCTGCCGCCAGGCTTCGGCTGGGTCGTGACCGTGCTCAAGATTCCGCTGGGCGAGTTTGCCCGCGGCCCCGAGGACCAAAAGCCGCTCGCGGTCGCCGGCCAACGCGTCGCGCTCGACATCTGCTACGAGGACGCCTACGGCGCCGAAATCATCCGTCCGCTGCCCGAGGCAACGCTGCTCGTGAATGTGAGCAACGTGGCGTGGTTCGGCGACTCGCTCGCGCCCGCGCAGCATCTGCGCATTTCGCGCATGCGGGCGCTCGAGACCGGGCGCTACATGCTGCGCGCGACCAACACTGGCGTCACCGCAATCGTCGACCCGGCCGGCGCGGTGGTCGGCCGGCTCCCGTCGTTCACCGAAGGCACGCTCCAGGGCAACGTCCGGGGCCGTGCCGGCGCGACCGCCTACGTCGTGCTCGGCAACTACCCGGTGTTGCTCGCCTGCCTGGCGATCGCCGCGGCAAGCGTCTGGACGGGGCGGCGCGAACGGACCAAACCCCGCGCCGGCGCGGGCTTCCGCGCCGGGGCTTGACCGGCACCGTGCGGTGCAACATCCGCCCTCGAGCGAGGCGCAACGCCGGCCCGGGTCGGAAGGCGTCTTTTCGGTGTTCCGGACGCGCAGGGCGAGGAGTACACTAATTTGCGCGGTTCGTCCGCCGCATCGTCGTCCTGATCAACCCAATGGGGCTCGCATGCCCCAGCGCGCGAAGGAGGCTCTCATGATGATGACCGACACCGAGATAGAGGTGCTTAGAGAGAAGATTAGCTCCCTCAGAACGGAGCACCACGATCTGGACGCGGCCATCGCGCGCATGGAAGATAGTCAGATTTTCGAGGACGAACAACTCCACCGTTTGAAGAAGAGGAAACTGCTGCTGAAGGACCAGATCGTCTGGCTCGAGCGCAAGCTGAACGGCGACTCGCTAACCGAGCACCACCACTGACCGGCGCGCGCCCGACGGTGTCGCTAGCGCGCGGGTTGCGCGCGCGCCCGCCCCTCCGCCAAGTATGGGAACGACCGTCGAACTGACTGCCGCCGACGGTCACCGTTGTACGGCCTATCGCGCCGATCCGGCCGGCGCGCCGCGCGGCGGCCTCGTCGTCGTACAGGAGATCTTCGGCGTCAACCGCCACATCCGGTCCGTGACCGACGGTTACGCCGCCGACGGCTATCTCGCGATCGCACCGGCGCTCTTCGACCGCGTCGAGCCCGGCTTCGAAATCGGCTATTCCCCGCCCGAGATCGAGCGCGGCCGCGCGTTCATCCCGAAGATCCCGCTGGACCATGCGCTGCTGGACGTCGCCGCGGCAGTGAAGGCGCTCGCCGCCGCGGGCAAGGTCGGTATCGTCGGTTATTGCTGGGGCGGCACTGTGGCGTGGGCCGCGGCGGCCAAGCTCGACGGCCTCGCCGGCGCGGTGCCCTACTACGGCGGCGGCATCGCCGCGAACGCGGCCCTGCAGCCGAAATGCCCGGTGCTGTTCCATTTCGGCGAGACCGACCACGCGATCCCGCTCGCCGACGTCGAGCGGGTCCGCGCCGCGCAGCCGCAGCAGACGTTCCACATCTATCCCGCCGGTCACGGGTTCAACTGCGACCAGCGCGGCTCCTACCACGCCGAGAGCGCGCGGCGCGCGCGCGAGCGGACGCTCGAGTTCTTGCGCCGACACCTCGGCTGAACGCGACGTGCGGCCCCCAGCTCGGCGCCAGCCTAGAAGCGCCGCGCGAGGCGGCCCATGAGGCTATTCGCGCCGACCGCCAGCGCGAACACTAGGATCAGCACCGCGTACAAGTCGGGCACGCGGAAGCGGGTGTAGTACTCGTTCGCAAGAAACCCGAGTCCGGCGCTGGACAGCTTGATTTCCGCCAGCAGCACGCCGACCACCGCGAGGCCGAACGCGAGCCGCATGCTCGTCACGAGCGAGCGGCGTAGCGCCGGGAAGTAGATGCGCGTCGCCATCTGCCACGCCGACAGGCGGAAGCTGCGACCGACGCGCGCCAGGACCGGGTCGATCTGGCGCACGCCGGCGGCGGTGTTGATCGCGACCGGGAAGAACGCCGAGGCCGCGCCGAGCGCGAGCTTCGACCCGATGCCGGTGCCGAACAGGAGCATCGCGATCGGCAGGAAGATGATCTTCGGCGCGGTCGCAAAGGCGTCGACGTAGGGTCCGACCGCGTCGCCGAAGAACCGCCCCGCGCCCATCGGTACACCGCACGCCACGCCCGCTGCAAAACCGAGCGCGAAGCCGGCCGCGACTTCCCAGGCCGTGACGCCGAGGTGCCGGTACATGGCGGGGGTGAGCAGGAGCTGCACGCACGCGGCGACCACCTTCTCGAGCGGCGGCACGACGCCTTCGTAGAGCCAGCCCGAGCGCGCGAGGAGCTCCCAGGCCCCGAGCAGCGCGAGCAGCGTGACCGCGCGGATCAGGCTCACCCGCGTCGGGCGCAACACGCTCGGGCCGCCCGCGGCGCGGGTCAACGCGGTCTCAGCCATGTCTCGAGCCGCGCGAGCGCGGCGAGAAACGTCCAGCTCACGGCGACGATCAGCAGGATCGCAGCGTACATCGCCGGGATCTCGTACCGGAAGTACATCTCCGAGACAATTCGCCCGAGCCCGCCGAAGTCGATCAGAAACTCCATGCCGATGATGTTCACCAGCGCGTAGATCAGCCCGAGTCGCAGCCCGGTGAAGATGCCGGGCACCGCGGCCGGGAACGCGATGCGGCGCGCGAGCGCCGGCGCGGACAGATGAAGACTGCGACCGACTTCGAGCAACACCCGCGGCACGCCGAGGAATGCTTCCCGCGTCTTCAGCACGACCGGGATCACCGCGGCCAGGAAGCCGACGAATATGGTGGTGGCGTAGCCGCGGCCGAAGATCACGAGAAACAGCGGGAACAGCAAGATCGTCGGCGCGGCGAACGCCGCACCGATCCACGGCTCATAGGCGGCGCCGAGCGCGGGCCGCCGCCACAGCCAGTAGCCCCACGGAATGCCGGCGAGCGCGGCGAGCGCGGTGGCGGCGAACGCTTGCGCGATGGTGAGCGCGAACGGGCGCAGCACAAAACCCTCGCGCCAGAGCTTGGCGAATGCGCCCGGCAGGCTCGACGGCGGCGCGATGATCAGCGGCGAGATCCAGCCGGCGCGGATCACCGCCTCGAGCAGCGCCGCGGCCACGGTCACGCCGGCGAGTCCGGCGAGCGCCGCGGCCCGGCGACGGTCCATGCGAACCGCCCGCACGCGCCTACTTCGGCAGGTAGACGAAATCGAACAGCAACGCCTGCGCGTCCTGGTCGGCGAGCGGCTTGTCGAGCTGCTTGTACTCGAGCGCCTCGTCGAGATTGCGCTTGAGCCCCCTCACCGGCCATGGCGCGAGGGCCTGCTTGGGGAAGCTCGGCGCGGTCTGCCGCGCGATCTCCGGCGCGACGTCGTTGAACTTGGCGAAGAACGCAGCCGCTCGATCGGGGTTCGCGTACATCCATTCGATGGAATCGTAGTACGCCTTCATGAAGCGCCGCGCGACATCGCGCTTCTCGGTCAGGAATTTCACGCTCGCAAGATTGACGCGCACCGTCTGGTCGGCGAGCGCCGGCACGTCGGAGCCGCGGGCGATGACGCGGATCTTGCCCTCGTTCACGAGGTCGAGGTTGAAGTGCGGCACGGCCCAGCCGGCGTCGATCTGCCCCGACATCACTTGCGTGCGGTTGTCCGGGATGCCGCCGGCTGCGACCAGCTGCGGCCGCACGCGGGCATGCGCGGCAAGCGACAGCGCGACCAGCTGCGACGACGCGCCGGGCCGCGAGTACCCCATGGTCCGGCCGCCCATGTCGGTCATCGACTTGATCGGGCTGGCAGCCTTCACGTACCAATATAGGTCGCTCGCGCCGGTGAACTGGGCGCTCACGATTTTCACCGGTGCGCCCTTCGCGATCGCGCCGATCGCGCCGAGGATGCCGTTCGCGATGTTGAGGTCCGCGCTGCCGGTGATCAGCGCCTGCATCGTCTCGGCCCCGCCGCGCGTCCAAGTGATGTCGACGTCGATGCCCGCGCGCTTGAAAAATCCCGCCTCGACGCCCTGCGAAATGACCAGCGTGTCCCAGTTCCCGCGCTGGCCGACCGCGGCGCGGACCTTGTCCTGCGCGACCGCGGCGCTGCTCAGCACCACGGCGGCGATTGCGCACGCAAACGTGCTACGGCCGATGCTCATGCCCGCTCCTCTTTGAGTTGATGTGGGCGCGAAGGCGCTCAACGTGCGGCGAGCGCATGCGATTCGATCTCCTGCATGCCGCGCGCAGCCTCCTCGCGCAGGTCGTTCCAAATGGTCGCGACGAGCCGGCCGAACGCGGCGCTCGAGACCACCTCCGAGCTGCGCGGGCGCGGGAGCTCGATTGCAACCACGCGCTTCACGCGACCGGGCCGATAGGTCATGACCACCACCTGGTCCGATAGCTGCACCGCTTCGGTGATGCTGTGGGTGATGAGCAGCGTCGTCTGCTCGAGCTCGCGGTGGATGCGCAGCACCTGGTCGCCGAGCAACAGGCGCGTCTGCTCGTCGAGCGCGCCGAACGGCTCGTCCATCAACAGCAGCCGCGGCTGCAATGCCAGCGTGCGCGCGATCGCGCAGCGCTGACGCATGCCGCCCGACAGCTCGACCGGATAGCGGTTCTCGAAACCATCGAGACCCACGAGTCGCAGCAGCGCGCGTGCGCGCTCCAGACGCTGTGGCTTGGGCAGGCCCGCGACATCGAGCGGAAAAGCGACATTTTCGATGGTCGTGAGCCATGGAAAGGTCGACTCCTCCTGGAACACCATGCCGACGTCGCGATGCGGGCCGTCGATCGCGCGCCCGTCGATCAGCACCCGGCCTTCGTCGCCATCGATCAGCCCGCCGACGATGTTGAACAGCGTGGATTTGCCGCAGCCGCTGGGACCGATCACCGAGACGAAACGACCGCGCGGCACCTCGAGCGAGACGCGGTGCAGCGCGGCAACGCCGCCCTCCGCCGTCATGAATTGCTTGCTGAGGTTTTCGACCGCGAGCATGGCCGTGCGCTGCCCCCGCCGCGCTCAATCGATCTTCGCGCCGATCGCGCGCACCAGCGTCGCGTACTTGGCGTAGTCGGCGTGGATCGCGGCCGCGAACTCGGCCGGCGTAGTGACCCAGGGCTCGACGCCGCCGGCGGCTTTGAGCTTTTCGATCACGTCGGCGCTCCGCAACGCGCGATTCACTTCGGCGCGCAAGCGCGCGAGCACCGGCTCCGGTGTTCCCACCGGCGCGAACACGCCGTACCACTGCGTCATCTCGAAGTCCGGGAACGTCTCGGCGATCGTCGGCACCTCCGGCGCGAGCGCGGAGCGCTGCGGACCGGTATACGCGATCGCGCGCAGCTTGCCGGCGCGGATCTGCGCCGCGGTGGAGGTGCCCGACATCATCGCGCTCACTTCACCCGCCACCGTGGCCAGCGTTGCCGGCGCGCCGCCCTTGTACGGGACATGCACGAGGTCGATGCCGGCGCGCGCCTTCAGCCGCTCCATCGTGAGATGGTGTTGGCTGCCGTTGCCGCCGGAGGCGTACTGCAAGGTCGGCTGGGCATGGCGAGCGTAGTCGATGAATTCCTCAAGCGTATGCACCGGCAGTTGCGGGTTGACCGCCAAGAAGAACCCGTTCGAGACGAGACTCGCGACCGGCAGCAGATCGCGCAGCGGATCGAACGGCATGCTGCCGTACAGATGCGGGTTGATGACCAGCAGGCTGTCCATGCCCAGCAGCAGCGTGTAGCCGTCCGCAGCGGACCTGACCACTGCCTCGCCGGCAACGGTGCCGTTGCCGCCGACGCGGTTTTCCACCACCACCTGCTGCCCCAACGCCTCGCTCAGCTTGTTCGCGACTAGGCGTCCGACCAGGTCGGGGCCGCCGCCGGGCGGGATCGGCACCAGCAGGTGCACCGGCTTGAGTGGATACTGAGCGAACACCGCAAGCGCCCAGGCGCAGAGCAACAGCGCCGGCGCCGTGCGTGTCATCAGCCTAAGCATGTCAACGACTCTTCGCCAGACGGTCGCCCGCTGCAGCGATGCCGTTCAGGTAGTGCTCCCATACATGCAGGTTTAGCTCGCAGGCGGCGACTGCGGCGTCCTCCATGCGCTGCGCCTTGGCGAACCGCTCGACCGCCTGCCAGCCCATGTCGGAGTGCTCGACGTCGGCCGCGCTGTGCAGCTGGAAAAACTCGAGCTCATCGTCCGACAGGTCGAAGAGCTTGCCCCAGCGGCTGCGCTCCAGCCCGAACCAGCCGAGCTCTTTGAATAGGCCCGTGCCGTAGCCGGGCACGTTCATGCGCTCGGCGCAGGTATTCGCGACGATGCCCTCCAGCCAGTGCCGATTGGCCATCAACCCGTCCCATGCCGCCCAGCACAGTTGCGTCGAGGGCAGCGGCTGCGCGTGCTGCAGGGCGGCGCGCTGCAGTCCGATCCGGACCCCGAGATCCTCGAGGATCTGCCAGTGCGCCCGGCCGCCGCCGTGCTCGTGGTCGGCGATCACCTCCTCGGCGCAGGCGCGGATGATGCCGATGCGCGTGTCCCAGTCGGTGCAGTTGGTCGCGACCTTGAGTTTCAGCACCGAATTGCGCTGACGCGTGTTCAACCGGTGCTGCAACGCGAACATGCGCGCGCGGCCCTTGTTCATCGGCTCGCTGAAATAGCGGCAGCGCCGGACAAACGCGTCCACCACCGCGTCCATGCGCGCCGCCACGCCTTGCTTCCCCATGTCGTTTTCCGCCTTGCTCGCTCAGGGGCGGATCCGGCGTAAGCGCTCGCGCTGCCGCATCGTCCGTCCCATCGCACCCCCTACCTCTTGGTCGGCGGGCCCGTGCGCAGCATCCCGCTCGCCATTGCCCCATGGTAGCCGGCGGCGACACGCACGTCGACGACGCAGGTCGCGCCGCCGACCGTCGCATCGATCGCCTGCCGCAGCGTCGCGACGAGCGCATCGGGCCGCTCGACTGGACCGAAACCGAGCGCTCCTTGCGCGCGCGCGAACAGCGCGAGGTCGACGTCGGGATCGGCAATGCGCTGGCCGATCCAACGGTTCTCGACCGCTCGCCCGCGCTCGCGCGCGACGCGCTCCTGGTGCAACTCGTCATTGAAGAACGAGCGATTGTTCGCGACGACGATGAGCAGCGGGATGCGGTAGTGGCTCGCGGTCCATAGCGCGGTGCCGCCCATCAGGAAGTCGCCGTCGCCGGTCACCGCCACCGGCAAGCGCCCCGAGCCGCGCAACGCGAGCGCCGCGCCGATCGCCATGCCCGGCCCAGAGCCGATGCCCGCGCCGCCGTCGTAGCCGATGAAGTCAAGCGGATGGCGGAAGTGGCGATAGTCGCCGCCCCAGCCCAAGGGCACGCGCAAGAGCGATGCGTCGCGCCCGCCGAGCGCCTCGTTCAGCGCCTGCGCGAGCCTGGCCACCGTAATCTCGTCGCCCGGGGGCGCGCTCGGAGTCGGCGCGGTGCTCCTCGCGGACGGGGCCGCGGCGCGTGCCCGCACGGCCTCGAGGAGCTGCGGTACGACGACATCCGGCTCGGCGAGCAGATGGCAGTCGACCGGCGGCAACCCTTGATGGTCCATGCTCCAGCCGCGATGGCTGTGGAGATCGACCGACGCCTGGATCGTCTTGGCGGCAATCGGATCGGCACCGTACGCGGTCTTCAGCGTGCCGGAGATATCCAGCCAATCAAGACTGAGGATCACGTCTGCGCTGCGGATCGCCTCGGCGCCGGCGGGGCCAAGAAACGTGGCGGGGGGCGCGGCGTGCAGCCGATGATCGGTGGGAAACGCCGCGGCCTGCTTCAAATCGGTCAGCACTCGCGCGTCGAGCTTCTCGGCGAGCGCGACGCGGGTTTGCCATGCCGCCTCGCTGCGGCCGACGCGTCCGGCCAAGATGAGCGGCGCCCTGGCCGCCGAGAGGAGCTGCGCGGCGCGCGCCACGACTTCGCGCGCCGCCGCGGCCGGCGGGGGCGGCGCGAACCGCGCCACGTCGGGCAGCGGCAGCGCGGCGTCGAGCCGCGACTCCTGCAGGCCGGCGTCGAGACACACATACACCGGACCGCGCGGCGCGGTGTTCGCGAGCAGCGCCGCACGCAGCACCGCCTCCTGGGCGGCGGGGGCCGAAGCCGGCTGGTCGTCCCACTTGACGAAGTCGCGCACCAGTGCGCCTTGGTCGCGCGCGGTGTGGATCCAGTCGATCCAAGGGCGACGCTTGGGCGCGTCAACCGGCCCCGTCGCGCCGAGCACGAGCACCGGCACGCGGTCACACCAGGCGTTGAAAATCGCCATCGAGGCATGCAGCAGTCCGACGTTCGCGTGCACCGCCGCTGCGAGCATGCGCTCGGCGACTTTGTAGTAGCCGTGCGCGATCGCGACCGCATTCTCCTCGTGCAGGCAAAGCAGCATCTGCGGTCGCTCGTTCCCCAGATGATTGACGATGCTGTCGTGCAAGCCGCGGTAGCTCGCACCGGGATTGAGCGCGATGAACGGAACGTCGAGCGCGCGCAGCACGTCGGCCACCGCATCGCTGCCCCAATAGGCGCCGCTCGGCGAGGCAATCGGCTGCTCGGGGCGCAACGGCGCCGTCACCGCGCGTTTGCTGATGTCCATCTATGTGTCCTTTGCCGCACCGCTCAGACCTTGTGCACCGTCAGAACCTGCGGCGGGAACAGTTCCTCGGCCGCAACCGGGCGGTGGCAGACGCCGTGCTCGAACGCGAATTGCAGGAAAGCTTCCAATGTGCGCCGGTTCGGCTCCAACCCATACGGCCACGGATCGCCGCCGAACAGCTCGCGCAGGTGCGCGGCGTAGTCACCGAGCCACGCGAGCGGCGCGTGGGCCGCGGTGATATCCGACAGCCGATCGAGCGAGCGCTGCTTCGCCCGCTCGAACGCTTGGTACAGGTTCATCGCCGCCCACGGGTACGCCTCGAATACGTCGCGACGCAGGGCGACGACATGCATGATGGGAAAGATCCCGCTGCGCCGGAAGTACGCTTCCTCCGCCGCGCGATAGTTCGTGACCAGCCGCACGATGCGTCGGCTGCCGTCAGCGAACGCCGCCGGCGGTCGAGCGCTCAGCATCGCGTCGATCTCCCCCGCGAGCAGCAGGTCGTTCAGGCTGCGCTCGGGGACCGCGCGGTAGCGCAGGCCCGCGGGCAGCTTCAGCGCGACCTTCTCGACGCGCCCGGCTTGGTTGACGCCGGCCTGCACCCACTCGATCGCGGTGAGCGGGATGCCGAGCTCGTGGACGATGTAGCCGCGGCTGTAGATCGCCGCGGTCTGCGCCCACTCGGGCACGCCGATCCGCTTGCCCCGCAGCTCCGCGGGCTCCCGCACCGGCCCGTCCGGTCGCACGTAGATCGACGACAGCCTGAAGACGCGCGATACGAATACCGGGATCGCCACCAGGCTCCGGTCGTCCTGCGAGAGGAGCGACGCGTATTTGGCGAACGATACCTCGGAGAGGTCCCACTCCCGGAACTTGATGAAGCGGAAGAAGATCTCCTCGACCGGCAGGTTGAGCCAAGTGAGCTCGATGCCCTCGGGGCGGACCGCACCGTGCGCGAGGTCGCGCGTGTGATCGTAGTCGCCGAGCGCGAGCGTGAGACGGATCATCTACGAATCCCGCGCGCACCCGTCGCGAGCGCGGAGAATTTTTGCGTGCACTGCGCGCCGTAGCCGCCGCGTGGTCGGCGTCGGGCGGCTTCGCGTCACGCCGCGATCTTCGATCGGTTGGTCGCGAACCCGACCTCGCTCCCGAGCAGCGCCGCCGGATGCTTCAAGTCCTCCTGCCACAGGAGCGACTCCATGTGGATATTGAGCGGCTGATCCTGCACCGTCAGCTCGTACACGTACTCGTCGTACGAGGCGTGGTTGTGAACCGCCCAGCCGGGCGCGGACAGCATCAGATCGCCGGCCTGCCACTCGTAGCGGTTGCCGGCGACCACCGAGTAGCCGCGGCCGTTGAAGTAGTAGTTGATCGCCGCCGAGACATGGCGATGCGGCCGGTCGACGATGTGTGGCGGCCGGATCGTCATCGTCGCGAAGAAGTTCGGGGTGATGCCGTTGGTGCGGCCGGTCATCGGGTTGTACATCATATACAGGCGCCGTCCGAGGTAGTCGCTGCCCAGCGCTTCGAGCTTGTCGAGCTCCCGCTTCACCGCCTGCCACGGAAAGTGCAGCGGCTTCGACTCGACCGTCTGCGGATTGATCAGGATCTCGTACGGCATCAAGAGCGCCCCGTCCGTGCCGAGCGGCAACATGCCGAACGGGCTCTTGCGCCGTGGATCGTCGGGCCGCTCACCGCTCTCGCGCACGACCTCGGCCTCGACCGGCGGCGCGAAGTCGGGGATGTAGACCTCCATATGCTGCAGCAGCGGGACGTTCGAGTATGCGAGGCGCACCTGAAGATCGTCGCCGTCGTTCACGTGCCAGTAGGTCGCGTACGACGGATGGTTCCACACGTCGTAGCGCTGGAAGTCGATTTTCCTGCCGGCGACGACGGCCTGGCCCGCGCCGCGGATGCAGAAGTTCACCTCGGTCGCGTTGTGGCGGAACGCCTGGGTCCGCTCGCCCGGCTTCAGTACCGAGAGCTTGACCTGTATCCCCGGGGCGAAGCCCGGCGTGTCCGCGGCGGCGAGCGGATGCACGATCAGCGACTCGCGCCGGCCGTCCGCCGGCGCCGGCAGGCGCGCCAGGCGCTCGATCTCGGCGTCGATTTCACCCTTGGTGACGATGACGGGGGGCCACAGCGTGTTGTCGCGCGGGCGCTGACCCGTCACATCGAGAAAGCGGCCCGTCATCGGCGCGAAGTCCTTGCGGAACTCACTCATCGCGAACCTCCTCAAACAGCAGCCTTTGCTGCAAGACGCGGCTTGACCTTTTGCGGCGTCGGGATCGGGCGGCCGGCGCCCCGCGCTCGCGCTCGGGCGATCAATTCGACGCCGAGCGAAAGGTCAGAGACTCCCGTCCCCATCGCCTTGAATAGGCTCAGGTCGTCCGCCGCCTGCCGGCGCCGTCCCGAGGCGATCAGCGCCGACAGCGGCCGGACCGCATCCCAGCCGCGGCCCGCGTAGTAGTCGACGAATTCCTTCGACAGCTTCTGCACTGCCGGGAGGCTATCGACCGCCACCGCCGTGACGCGCCCGAACACGTCCTGCGCGAACTCCTCGCGCTCCGGCGTGATCGCCCCCACCGCGTTCAAATGCGCGCCGGGCTCGAGCATCGACGCCGCGAGCACGGGCGCCCGCGCGCGCGTCACCAGCGTGACGATCTCGGCGCCGCGCACCGCCTCGCGGACCGATTCGCAGCCGGTGATCTCGAAGTCGAATTCCGTGCGCGCGCGCTCGATGAACGCCTGCCGCGATTCGGCGCGCGGACTGAAGACGCGCAGCTCGGTCAGCGACCGCATCACCGCCACCGCCGCCACCTGCGGCAGCGCCTGCTTGCCGGTGCCGACGAGCGCCATGGTTTTCGCGCCGGGCTTGGCCATCCAGTCGGTGGCGAGCCCGGAGATGCCGCCGGTGCGCAGCTGTCCCAGCGCAAAGGCTTCGATGATCGCCGCCAGCTGGCCGGTTTTGGCGTCGAAGAGAATGAGCAGCGGGCAAGTCCCGCCTTCGGTATGCGCCCAGGTTTTCGTGCCAACGTAGTCGTCGAGCCGCGCGCCGATCGCGTGCAGGTTGTTATCGTCCCATGCGAGGTGGGTCTTCGCCATGCTGGCCGCCTGCCCGCGAGCTTCGGCCGCGAGCCCGTGCTCCAGCGCGCCGATCGCCTGACGCAGATCGAGCAGCGACACGACATCGGCCTCCGCAAGCCAGATCGGCTGCGTCACCGCTGCTCCTCGTCGAAAATCGACGGCAGCGGCGGCCGCAAGCGGAGCGTGTTGACCACCAACGCATGGCAGACGTGGCGCCCGACCAGTACCGTCACCGCCATCGCCTCGGGCGAGGAAATGTGGTCGAGCATCGCCTCGAACTCATGCTGGACGTCGATCCCCCGCCGCACGACCGCGGCGAGCGCATAGCGTTGCACCGCGCGCTCCGCCGGCGTGAGCTCCACTCCCTTGTCGGGCGCAAGCCGGTTGACTGCGGCGATCCATTCGGGCGCGAGCCCGTGGGCCACGCACAGCTGCTCGTGTTGATTGCGTTCGTAGTCGCTCTCCATCACCCCGGCTACGGTAAGCGCCACCACTTCCGAGAGCCGCTCCGGCAGCGCCTCGCCGAGCGCCTCGGTAAAGGCCACAAAGGTCTTCAGCACGTCCGGGTTGTGCCCGGCGCACTGGAAAAACTCGTCGATCCACTCGAGCTGCGCGACCTTGGTCCCGCGCAAATAGTCGGCGAGATCCGACCGCAGCTCGTGCAGCCGCAGCCGCGCGATGCGTTTACTCACGACGCCCCTCGGGAATCTCTAGCGGTTCCTCAACGCAGCGACTATAGCCTCGCTCCCGGAATTGATCAACGCAGGCTCCGCGCGCGCCGGCGTGCTATCTTGGCGGTTACGATGAGCGAACCGACGATGGCCGCGCTGCCGACCTTGTTCGTCTCCCACGGCTCGCCGACGCTCGCGCTCGACCCCGGCTCGACCGGGCCGGCACTCGCGCGCATCGCTCGGTCGTTGCCGCCGCCGCGGGCGATCGTCGTCGCCTCCGCACACTGGGGGGCCCGGCAGCCAACGGTCGGCGCGTGCCCCAGACCGGAAACGATCCACGACTTCTCCGGCTTTCCGCAACCGCTCTACTCGATCCGCTACCCCGCGCCCGGCGCCCCCGAGATCGCGCGCCGAGCGCGCGATCTGCTCGCCGCGGCGGGCTTTGAGGCGCGCGTCGATGAAGAACGCGGGCTGGACCACGGCGCGTGGGTGCCGCTCCGCTTCATGTACCCGGATGCGGGCACGCCCGCGCTGCAGGTCGCAATCCAATACGACGCCGATCCCGCGCACCATTACCGCGTCGGCGCGGCGCTCGCGCCGCTGCGCGACGAGGGCGTGCTGATCGTTGGTTCGGGCAGCGCCACCCACAATTTGCGCGAAGTGCACTGGCGCGAGCGCGAGGGCGAGAACGTGCCATCCTGGGTACAGGAGTTTCGCGTCTGGCTCGCAGAGGCGCTCGAGCGCCACGATGTCGACGCGCTGCTCGACTACCGGACGCGCGCGCCGCACGCCGCGCGCAACCATCCGACGCCGGATCACATCCTGCCGCTGTTTGTCCCGCTCGGCGCGGCTGGCGCCGGGGCGACGATAGAGCGGGCGAACGACGTCGTGACGCTAGGCGTGCTCGGCATGGACGCGTTCGTCATGCGGCCGTCGCGCGCCGTCACCTAGTCGGTTGCATCTCGATTGGCGCCGGGCGAAGCCGGTAGAATCGCCGCTCCGCCGCACGGCGTCGCTCCTCGATCTCACTCATGCATTTCCAAGACGTCATTCTTCGCCTGCAGCGATTCTGGGGCGAACAGGGCTGCGCGCTGTTGCAACCCTACGACATGGAGGTCGGCGCCGGCACCTTTCACACCGCGACGTTTCTGCGCGCGATCGGTCCGGAGCCATGGCGCGCGGCGTACGTGCAACCTTCGCGCCGGCCGAAGGACGGTCGCTACGGCGACAATCCGAATCGCCTCCAGCACTACTACCAATATCAAGTCGTGTTGAAGCCGTCGCCCGACGACATTCAGGACCTGTACCTCGACAGCCTGCGCGCGCTCGGCATTGACTCGGCCGAGCACGACATCCGCTTCGTCGAGGACGACTGGGAGTCGCCCACGCTGGGCGCGTGGGGGCTCGGTTGGGAGGTGTGGCTCGACGGCATGGAGGTCACGCAGTTCACCTACTTTCAGGAGGCCGGCGGCCTGCCCTGCAAGCCGGTGCTCGGCGAGATCACCTACGGCCTCGAGCGCCTCACCATGTACCTGCAAGGCGCGGCGAGCATCTTTGATCTCATCTGGACGCCGGGCGTCACGTACGGTGATGTCTATCACCAGAACGAGGTCGAACAGTCGAAATACAACTTCGAAGCGAGCGACCCCGAATGGCTGCTCGGCCTGTTCGCTGACTACGAGCGCCAAGCGAACCGTCTGATGGCGGCGGGGCTTGCGCTGCCGGCCTACGAGATGGTGTTGAAGTGCTCGCACACCTTCAATCTCCTCGACGCGCGGGGCGCGATCTCAGTCACCGAGCGTGCCGCATATATCGGTCGCGTGCGCGCGCTCGCGCGCGCGGTGGCACAGGCTTACTACGAGTCGCGCGAGAAGTTGGGTTTCCCGCTGCTCGCGCAGCGGCCGTGAGATGACTGACCGCGCTTCGCTGCTCGTCGAGCTGCTGACCGAAGAGCTGCCGCCTAAAGCGCTGCGGGCGCTCGGCCACGGATTCGCCGACGCGCTCGTTAAAGATCTGCGCGAGAGCGGTTTCGCGCGCGCCGACGGCGAGTTCATCGCCTACGCTACGCCGCGCCGACTTGGCGTACTGGTGCGGGATGTCGCCGGTCAAGCGCCAGATCGCGAGGTCATCGTGAAAGGACCGTCGGTGAAGGCCGGGCTCGGCGCCGACGGCAAGCCATCGCCAGCGTTGCTCGGCTTTGCCAAGAAGCGGGGCGTGCCGGTCGAGAAACTCGAGCGCTTGAACGACGGCAAACAAGAGGTCTTCGCTCACCGCGATCTTGCCAAGGGCGGCGTGCTCGACACGAATCTCGAGCTCGCGGTCGCGGAAGCGCTGAAGAAGGCATCGGCGAGCCTGAAGATGATGCGCTGGGGCGATCGTGACGACCAATTCGTGCGCCCAGTGCGCGGACTGGTGATGCTGCACGGCGGGCGCGTTGTCCCGGGCGCGGTATTGGGACGAGCGAGCGGTCGCACCACGCGCGGTCATCGCTTCATGGGCGAGGGCGCGATCGAGCTTGCCGGCGCCGACGACTACGAGCGCCCGCTCGAGCGCGACGGCAAGGTCGTTGCGAACTTCGACCATCGCGCGCAAATAATCCGCACCAAACTCGCGGAAATGGCCGCCGGCGCATCGATCGCGGCCGGCGATACGCTGTATGACGAAGTGACGGCGCTGGTCGAGTATCCGGCGGTCTACGAGGCGCACTTTGACCAGGCGTTCCTCGCGGTGCCGCAGGAATGCCTCATGCTCACGATGCAGCAGAACCAAAAGTACTTCCCGCTCATCGACGGGCGGGGCAAGCTGCTCAATCGGTTTCTCATCGTGTCCAACATGGCGCTCGCACATCCGCACCATATCGTGCGCGGCAACGAGCGCGTGCTGCGGGCGCGACTTGCCGACGCGAGGTTCTTCTACGACCAGGACCGGCGCGTGCGGCTCGCGTCGCGCGTGCCGGGGCTCGCGCACGTCGTGTTCCACAGCAAGCTCGGCAGCCAGCTCGAACGCGTCGAGCGCCTGGAGCGTCTGGCCGCGCTGATCGCCGCCAAACTCGACGTCGACGCGCGGCTCGCGCGGCGTGCCGCGCGCCTGGCCAAGGCGGACTTGCTGACCGGCATGGTCGGCGAGTTCCCCGAGCTGCAGGGCATCATGGGGATGCACTATGCGCGCCACGACAACGAGCCCGAGGCGGTGGCGGCGGCGATTGAGGCGCACTACCACCCCCGCTTCGCCGGCGATTCGCTGCCCGGCGAGCCGGTCGGATCATGCATCGCGCTTGCGGACAAACTCGACACCATCACCGGCCTGTTCGGCATCGGCCAACAGCCGACCGGCGACAAGGATCCGTTCGGACTGCGTCGCCTCGCGCTGGGGGTGGCGCGCATCCTGGTCGAAGGAGGCCTGCCGCTCCCCCTGTCCGAGCTGGTCGGCGCCGCTTTTTCAGGCCATGCGCGCGGGGCGATCGGCGATGCGCACACCGACGTCGAGACTTTCATCTTCGAGCGTCTGCGCGGCTACCTGCGCGACGCCGGGTACACCGCCAACGAAACGGAAGCCGTGCTATGCCTGCGGCCGGAGCGGCTCGATCTCGTGCCGCGTCAGCTCGCCGCAGTGCGCACCTTCGCGGCGCTTCCCGAAGCTGAGAGCCTGGCCGCCGCGAACAAGCGCGTGGTGAACATCCTGCGACAGGCAGCCGCCAAGGGCGAGTCGTTCCAGAATGCCGACGCGAAGATGCTGCGGGAGCCCGCGGAGCGGGCGCTCTTTGACGCGCTTCGAGCGGCGTCCGCTGAGGCCGGCCCGCGCCTAGCGGCAGGCGATTTCACTGGCTACCTGGAGGCGTTCGCGGTTCTGAAGCCGCCCGTTGATGCGTTCTTCGATTCGGTCATGGTGATGGTCGATGACGATGCGCTGCGGCGCAATCGCCTCGCCCTGCTTGCCGACCTGCGTCAGGAAATGAACAAGGTCGCCGACGTCGCCAAGCTCGCCGCGTAGCGGCAAGGCGATGGGCGCAGGAGCGCGCCTGCGCTAAACTTCGCTTCGCACCGCATACGCTAGCGTCTCTCGTGAAGCTAATCATCCTGGACCGCGACGGCGTCATCAACTCCGACAGCGCCGGCTTCATCAAGGGCCCGGACGAATGGAAGCCGCTCCCCGGCAGCCTGGAAGCGATCGCCCGGCTCACTCAGGACGGATTCCGCGTCGTGGTCGCCACGAATCAGTCCGGCATCGGCCGCGGGCTGTTCGACATGGCAACGCTGAACGCGATCGACACCAAGATGCACAAGATGGTGAACCAGGCCGGCGGGCGCATCGAGGCCATTTTCTACTGCCCCGACACCGCCGAGTCCGATTCGCCCTTCCGCAAGCCGAATCCCGGGATGTTCGTTGAGATCGGCGAGCGCTTCGCCGTGTCGCTCCACGGCGTCCCGACCGTGGGCGACAGCCTGCGCGACCTGCAGGCGGCGGCGGCGGTGAAGGCGCTGCCGATCCTCGTGCTTACCGGCAAGGGCGCGAAAACGCTCGAGGCGGGTGGCCTCCCGGATGGGACGACGGTCCACCCCGACCTCGCCGCGGTTGCGGCGACGCTCGTCGAGTGACGCGCAGCGCGCCGCTAGAGCGATGATCGCACTGAGGTCGGCACTGTTCCTCGCGATTCTGGTTGTCTTCACGCCGTTCTATTGGGCGATCGTGATGCTCTCGGGGCCGCTTTCGCGGCTGGCGCGCTACCGCGTCATCGCGGGCTGGCCCCGCTTCGCGACGTGGCTCTCGCGCTCGCTGCTCGGAATCCACTACGAGGTGCACGGCCGCGACAACATTCCACGCGAACCGTGCGTCATTCTGTCCAAGCACCAATCGGCGTGGGAAACAATCGCGTATACGTCGATCTTTCCGCCGCACGTCTACGTCATCAAGCGCGAGTTACTCTGGATTCCGTTTCTCGGCTGGGGCCTCGGTCTCATGAGCCCGATCGCAATCGACCGCGCCGACCCGAAACGGGCGATGCACCGCATGACCGAACTCGGCGGCAAGCGCTTCAAGCAGGGATTCTCGATCATGGTCTACCCCGAGGGAACGCGGGTCGCGGTCGGGCGCCGCGGCACCTACAAGCTCGGCGGCGCAGTGGTTGCCGTCAACAACCGCGCCCGCGTACTCCCCGTGGCGCACAACGCCGGGCTCGTATGGCCACGCAAGTCGTTCTTGAAGTACCCGGGCAAGGTCACGGTGGTGATTGGGCCACCGATCGAAACCGCCGGCCTCACGCCGGGGCAGGTCATGCGCCGCGTCGAGGACTGGATCGAGGGCGAGATGGCGCTCCTCGCGCCGCCGGGAACGATGTCCAAAGTCGATGCAACTCGAGCTGCCCTTTCCAGCTGAACCGCCTAGCGGGAGCGACCTCACGGGGTCGATCCGACCGCGGTCCGGCCGCCTGCGCGAGGTGCGGCTCTCGGGCCGCGTGATCCCCTATTGGTTCCGTCGCGCGAGCCGCCGAACGATCGGCATCGTCGTCGACCAATACGGCCTCACCGCGTCCGCGCCGCGCTGGGCCACGATCGCCGCGGTGGAGGCATTCGTCCGCGAGCAGGAACGCTGGATTCTGAAGCGCCTCGACGAACGGCGCCGCCACGCGCCCGCGCCGTTCGCGTGGCGCGACGGCGCGCAGCTGCCGTACCTCGGCCGCACCGTCGCGCTCATGCGCTGGCGCTGCGGCGCGACGCGGCTCACGGGGGAACGGCTGCAAGTGCCAGCGATCGCGTTCCAGTCCGCGTCCCGGCTCCGCGACACGGTGCTCGGGTGGCTGAAGTGTTGCGCGCTCGCGCTCTACCGCGAACGGGCTGCTGCGTTCGCGCCCGCCATGGGCGTCCTGTTGCCGCAAGTGGGTTTGTCGAACGCGGCATCGCAGTGGGGAAGCTGCGCGAAACGGCGCGACGGCGGCGGACGCGTCCTGCTGCATTGGAAATTGGTGCACTTCGAACCGGCGCTGATCGACTACGTGGTCGCGCACGAGCTCGCACATCTGCGACACATGAACCACTCCATGGCGTTCTGGCGCCTCGTGAACTCTGCCTATCCCGAACACCAGTGGGCGCGCCGCGAGCTGCGCCAACGCGGACCTTTCATCCCCGATCTCTGAAGGAGCGAGCCATGCGAATCCTGCACACCATGCTGCGTGTCGGCGACCTCGATCGGTCGGTCAAGTTCTACACCGCGGTGCTCGGCATGAAACTGCTGCGCACGACCGATCGCCCCGATCAGAAGTACTCGCTTGCGTTCGTCGGCTACGACGACGAGGATAGGGCGGCGGTGCTCGAGCTCACTTACAACTACGGGGTTGCCAAGTACGATCTGGGCAGCGGGTACGGCCACGTCGCCATCGCGGTGCCGGACGCGAGCAAGGCGTGTGAGGAAGTCAGGCGCCGCGGCGGCACAGTGACACGCGAGGCGGGCCCGGTAAAAGGCGGCACGACGGTAATCGCCTTCGTGCAGGACCCGGACGGCTACAAGATCGAGCTGATCGAGGGCGCCTAGGCGATCGCGTTCGCGAGCGCGATGTACTGCGCGAACCCGAGATTCTCGGGTCGCAGCCGCGGGTCGATCCCGAGCGCGCGCAGCGCTGCCTCTTCGACCACGCCGTCGAGCGCGTTGCGCAGCGTCTTGCGCCGCTTGCTGAATGCGGCCGTCACCACCCGGGCGAGCAGCTGCTCGTCGCGCGCGCGCAGCGCTGCGGCGGGTCGCGGCAGCATGCGCACCAGCGCCGAATCGACCTTCGGCGGCGGCCGGAAAGCGCCCGGCTTCACGATGAACAGCTTCGTGATGTCGAAGCCATACTGCAGCATCACCGAGAGCCGCCCGTAGTCGGGCGTCGAGGGCGCAGCAACCATGCGTTCGACGACTTCGCGCTGGAGCATGAAGTGCAGATCGCGCAGCCGCGGCGCGAACCGGACCAGATGAAAGAGCAGCGGCGTCGAAATGTTATAGGGAAGGTTACCGACGACCCGCAGCCGCTCCGGAAGCTGCGCCCAGTCGAAACGCAACACGTCATCCCGATGCACGCTAAGGCGCGAGCGATCGTGCTCCGCTGCGAGCTGCGCTGCGAGGTCGCGATCGACCTCGATCACGTGCAAGTGCGCCACATGCTCGAGTAGGGGTACGGTGAGGGCACCCAGTCCCGGTCCGATTTCCGCCATGGCATCGTCGTGCTGCGGGTCGATCGCGGCGACGATCTTGGCGATGACGCCACCGTCGTGCAGGAAATGCTGGCCGAAGCGCTTGCGCGGGAGATGGGTCACGCTCGCATGCGCTCGTGCTGCGCCATCTCGATCGCGAGCTGCACCGCCTCGATGAGGCTCGATGGATCGGCTCTACCGGTCGCGGCCAGGTCGAGTGCCGTGCCGTGGTCGACGGAAGTGCGAATGAAGGGCAGGCCCAGTGTGACGTTGACGCCGCGGCCGAAGCTCGCATGCTTGAGGACCGGCAACCCCTGATCGTGATACATCGCGAGCACGCAGTCTGCTTCCCGCAGGTGCCGCGGCGTGAACAGCGTGTCGGCCGGTAATGGGCCGCGCACGGCGAGGCCTTCAGCGGACAACTTTTCGATCACCGGCGCAATCACCTCCAGCTCCTCGCGGCCGAGGTAGCCACTCTCACCCGCATGCGGGTTCAATCCGGCAACCAGGATTCGCGGCTGGGCAATTCCGAACCAGTGGCGTAGACCGTCGTCGACGACGCGCAGGGTTTGTTCGAGGCCGTCGCGCGTAATCGTGCGCGCGACCTGCGCCAGCGGAACATGGGTCGTCGCGAGCGCGACGCGCATTCCGCCGCCGACCAGCATCATGACTACCGCCACGCCCGCGCGAGCGGCGAGGTATTCAGTGTGACCGGTGAACGCGATGCCGGCGTCGTTGATCGCGCTCTTCTGCACCGGCGCCGTGACCATCGCATCGAACGTGCGCGCGCGACAGCCGTCGATCGCCGCTTCGACGAGGGCGAGCACGTGCCGGCTGTTCCGAGGATCGAGACGGCCCGGCATGACCGGCGCCGAAGCAGGCAGGTGAAGCACCTCGAGCGCCGCCGGCCGGGGCGAACGCCCTGGCTCGAACTCTCCCAATCGGATATCTAGGTCGAGCGCCGCCGCGCGATCGGCCAGCACGCCGCGGTCGCCGAGCACGACGATGCGCGCGGGCAAGCTCGCGTCGGCGAGCGCGAGGCAGAGGTCGGGGCCGATTCCCGCCGGCTCACCGGAGGAAACTGCGACAACGGGAGGGGGGCGGGAAGAAAGGTGCAGGCTGTCCTTCGACCGACCCGGGACTGCGCCCGCCGCGACGCCCGCGGTTTTTTTCACCGTTCGTCGAGCCGATACTCGACGTACGCCCGATCGCGCAGCTGGCGGAGCCAATCCTGGTAGGACTCCTCGGCCCGGCGGTCGCGCAGCACTTTTCGCGCTTCGATGCGCTTGCGATCGGCGGACAGATCCGCGGTGCGGCGTTCGAGCACCTGGATGATGTGATACCCGAACGCGGTACGCACCGGCGCCGACAGCTCGTCCACCTTGAGCTGGCCCATCGCGCGATCGAACTCCGGCACCAGATCTCCCGGCACAATCCACCCCAGATCTCCGCCACGGGTCGCGGAGGCGGTGTCGTCCGAGTTCAGGCGCGCGAGCTCGGCAAAGTCGGACCCGTCGGCGATGCGTTGGCGAAGCAGCACGATCTTGCGTCGCGCCTCGGGCTCGGAGACCAGCTCGTTGATCCGCACCAGGATGTGGCGGGCGTGTGTCTGCTCCAGCATGAAAGCGCCGACCGCGTCGCCCCGGCGGGCGTTGAGTTTGAGGATGTGGAAGCCCGCCGGGCTGCGCAGGATGTCGCTCATGTCGCCGGGCCGCATCTTGCGCAGCGCGCTCACGAAAATCTCCGGCAGCCGATCCTGGTCCCGCCAGCCCATTCCGCCGCCTTTCAATGCGTCCGGTCCATCGGAATAGCTCACCGCGACCTGCGCGAAGTCGGCGCCGCCACGCACCTCTGCGAGCGCCTCCTGCGCACGCTTGAGCCGCGTCCCGACGACCTCGGGACTCGCGTTCTCGGGCACTCGCACCAGGATATGCGACAGGTCGAACTGGACGTTGGCCTCCTCCGATTGAGCCTCCTGGAGAAAATTGTCGATATCGCTCTCGGCAATCTGGATCTTGCTGTCGACCTCACGCTCGCGCAACCGGGAGATCATGATCTCGTTGCGCATGTCCGCGCGAAGCTTCTCGTAGGGCACGCCCTTCTCCTCGAGCGAGCGACGGAAGTCGGCGACCGTCATCTTGTTTTGCTCCGCGACCAGGGTCAAGGTGCGGTCGACTTGGAGGTCATCGACACGCACGCCGCTCTGGTTTGCCAGCTGCACTTGGAGCCGGTCCGCGATGACGCGCTCGAGGACCTGCCGCTCGAGGACATCCGGCGCCGGCAGCGGCGTCCCTTGACGCTTGAGCTGCGACTCGACGAGCCCCACGCGCTCGGTGAGGTCGCGCTGCGTGATCACCTCGTTGTTGACTACCGCGACGATCCGATCGATCAGCTGGGAGCTTGGCAGCGCGGCGGCCAACTTGGCCGACGCCGCGGCGGGCTGCGCGGAGGGTGCCGCGGCGTCCGGAGCGGGAGCGGGTTGCGCGGCTGGGGCCGAGGCCTCCGGAGCGGAAGCAGGTTGCGTGGCCGGGGCCGCGGCCTCCGGAGCGGAAGCGGGTCGCGTAGCTGGGGCCGCGGCCTCCGGAGCGGAAGCGGGTTGCGTAGCCGGGGCCGAGGCGTTCGGAGCGGGGGCCGTCTGCGCGGGTGGCACCGAGGCGTCCGGGGCGGGAGCGCTTTGCGTGGTCGGGGCGGAGGCGTTCGGAGTGGGAACCACTTGCGCGGGCGGCACCGAGGCATCCGAAGCCGGCGCGGGTTGCGCCGCAGTATCCGAAGTCGGGGCCGGCAGCGACGGTGTTTCCCTCGGCGCGCTGGGTAGGTGCAGCTGCGCGGTCGCCGCACCCGCTGCAAGTACCAGGATCAGTGCCAGCAAGCCGCGCATTGTCATTTGTATGCACCAGGGGCGCCAGACGGCGCGCCGGGGAGCGTGACGGCAGGACCGGCGCTCGGCGCCAAGGTGCCCCCGCCCCCGAGCAACCCGGAGTCGGGCGCGCCGTTCTCTGGCGTCGCCTGGTTGATCAATGAGTAGCCCGGTATGGTGCGCCGAAGCACGTCGAACGGATTGGTACCGATGCGCGCGAACCCGTTGAGCTCAAGCTGAATATAGAACAGTGTCGTTTGTTGCGCGGTCGCGGTCTGGAACTGGTGCGCCACTGCACGGATGATCCAGCAGCCGGCATTGTACTCGACGCCGAGGAGCTGTTCGACCGCCTTTCTGCCCACGATGTCGTAGCTGTACCGGCCGAGGCCGTAGAAGCCGCGGCCGAGCGGCCATTGCGCAGCCACGTCGACGGTGTTGATCTCACCGGCTCCTGCGGTCTGGTTCGCGGCGGCAAAGTGGTAGGAAACGCTCGCCACGGAAGCCGGCGCCGGCGAATAGCGCGCACCGACGTTCATCCTCGCGATGCCCTCGCTGGCGCCAAACTGGTATTGCATGTCCGCTTGCGCGGTCCAGCTCGGCGCCACGCGTCCGGAAAGCCCGAGGATGAGCGGTGAGATCGAGTCGGTGCGTACCGGTTGTCCGGGTATGAACACCAGCTGGTCGGTAAAGTAGTAGCGCTGGCCTACAACGGCACGAATCATCTCTTGCCCATCGCTTGGCCGGATCAGACGCGAGGTCGCGGCGACCGAGAGCTGGTTCGCATTTGCAATCCGATCGCCGCCGGCGAAGATGTTCTCCTGGAAGAGCTGCGAGAAATTGAAGTCTGAGGTGCTGGTGTCGAAGACCGGAAACTGGCTCTGGTCCTTGAACGGCACATACAGGTAATAGAGGCGTGGCTCGAAGGTCTGCCGGTAGTCGGTACCGAACCAGTTGGCGTCGCGATCGAAAAACAGGCCGGTGTCGACGCTCGCGATTGGAAGCGTCCGCGACAGCGTGGCGTCCGGCAGCGTGCCGAGCGTCGTCAGATCATAGTACGTGGCACTGACACCGACCTTTGGCGTGAAGTAGCCGTAGCTCGCGATGAGCGGCAACGAGAGGCTTGGATAGGCGGTCGTGCGCAAGCCGGTCGGCACGAGTGATGCGTTCCCGAAGTTGACGAATTCGCCGACAAATGCGGCGTCCATTCCGCCCACCGTCTGCTTGAGGGCGTTGATGGTGAACTGCGGCTCCCGGAAGTAAGGTTCGGAGACCGGATTTTCCGGATCCTGCAACGTTTGAAATCGCTGGTAGTTCAGCGACGCACTCCACAGCCCCCCATTCCAAAACCCCGCCCCGTAGTTCACTATGGCTTGTTGCGGCAAATAAGTCTGCGTTGCAATCGAGAGCCGCCCGGACAGATCGCGAAAATAGTTGTCGTCGGAAACCGCCTGGTAGTTGATCAGTCCAGACCAGCCGTTCTGCGGATTCCAGTTGGTGTTTAGCGCCGTGGCCCAACGTTCGGTGCCGGTGGCCTCGTCCTTCGGTAGAACTTCGTAGTGCGCCTCGCCGACGAACGTTGGCTGGAGAAAGCGAAACTCGTTGAGGAACTGCACCCCGCGCTTCGCCATGTAGCGCGTCGCGATGGTCGCGTCGTAGTTCGGCGCGATGTTCCAGTAGAACGGCAGCACGACTTCGGCCCCGCTCTTGCTCTGCACGCCAAAGGTCGGTGCGAGCAGGCCGCTTTTGCGCTCGTTGTTCAGCGAGAAATTGAACCATGGCACGCGCGGCGTGGAGACGCCGAGAAAGGTGAGCCGCGCGTCGCGCGCAGTGCCGACCTGGCGGTCCATATCGAGATCGAGTTCGCCCGCCTCGACGAGCCAGTCGTCCTGCCCGGGCTTGCACGTGGTGAACGTGCCGTCGGTGGCGCGGTAACGGTTCTCGCCGTCCAAGCGGAGCGCCTGGGCGTCGCCGCGGCCTTCGACCAGAACCTGCGGTGCCCGCTCGGTCGCGGTCAGCGCCGGACCGGCGATCCCGGTCTGCAGGGCACGATACCGCGGCGCGAGGTGGTACGTGGCATGCTCAAAGATGCCCTGACTGTCGTCGAGCCGCAGCCGCAGCCGGGGCCCGGTTATCTCGTCGCCACTTTTGCGCAGCCGCACGTTGCCGGTGGCCTCGGCCTCGTCCGAGTCCTGGAAGTATTGGATGCGATCGGCAAACAGCGTCGTGTCGCCGCGGCGCAGTTCCGCATTTCCGGTCGCCTCGACTTCAGACTCGCTGAGGCCTTCGATGTGATCGGCGATAACGAACGTCGGCAGCCCTGAGCCTGCGTCTTTCGCGTTTGCGGGTGGACCGAGCGAGCGTTGTAGCTTGAGCCCCTGCCCCTGCCCCTGCGCGTGCGCGCGCTCGCCCGCGGCTACGCCGAGGGCGAGCGCCATGGCGGCCGCGACCACGGCGCGCGAGACGGGAGAAAGCATTGTGGACAGCAGCCGAGCGCTTTTTTTGGCCGCTAAAAATGGCACAATCCCGGCAGCCTGGCAATGTTAGAAACAACTCCGGCGTCGGCGTACGGCGCCTAGGGCTCCAGAAAATCGGCGCTGCTCACACATTCACCATCGCCCCGCTCACCGCATGGATCGTCTGACGCAACTCGAGCGCTGGCTCGCCAGCCGCCACCCCGATGCGCGCTTTGCGCTCGCGCCGGCGTCGATGGACGCGAGCTTTCGACGCTATCTCCGCGTGAGCTTTGAGGGGCGGACCCCGCCGACCGCAATTGCGATGGATGCACCGCCCGAGCGCGAGGATTGCCGGCCGTTCGTGCACGTGGCGCACCTGCTCGGCGAAGCGGGACTCAACGCGCCGCGCGTTCTCGACCAGGATCTCGCGCAGGGCTTTCTGCTGCTCACCGACCTCGGGACGACGACCTACCTTGCGGCGCTTCAGTCGGCCGAGGACGACGCGCTGCCCGAGCGCCTTTTCGCCGATGCCGTGGACGCGCTCGTCAAGTGGCAGCTCGCGAGCCGCGGCGACATGCTGCCGCCGTACGACGCGCAGCTGCTACGCCGCGAACTCGATCTGTTTCCGGAGTGGTACGTTGCGCGCCACCTGGGAATAACGCTCGCGCCGGCGCAACGCGAAGTGCTCGACCGCACCTTTGCTCTCATCATTGGCTCGAACCTGGCCCAGCCGAGAGTGTATGTCCACCGCGACTACATGCCGCGAAATCTGATGGTGTGCGATCCGAACCCTGGCATCCTCGATTTCCAGGACGCCGTGTACGGGCCGATCACCTACGACTTGGCGTCGCTGTTCAAGGACGCGTTTATAAGCTGGGACGAGGCTCGCGTCCTTGACTGGACGATCCGCTATTGGGAGAAGGCGAAACGTGCCGGTCTGCGCGTCGACTCCGACTTCTCCGCCTTCTGGCGCGATTTCGAGTGGATGGGCCTCCAGCGCCACCTGAAAGTCGCGGGAATCTTCGCCCGGCTCGCCTATCGCGACGGGAAGCATCAGTACCTCGCAGACACGCCGCGGTTCATCGGCTACATCCGACCGGTGGCCCAGCGCTACGCCGCACTCGCGCCGCTTGCTCGCCTGCTCGACGAGCTCGAACCGCGTCGTGACCCCGGGCATGGCGGCTGAATCGCTAAGAGGGCGAGCGCATCGACCAGCGTAGACGACGCACCGGCGCGGCGTCGTCATGCAAGCCCTGGTTGCCCTTTAAGGCTAATCTCCGGTCTTTCGTTGGCGGTCCTGGCAGTCTTAGCCTCTTGGCGATAAATCACTGATGAAAATCATGCTCCTCGCCGCTGGCCGCGGTGAGCGGATGCGCCCGCTCACCGACACGCGGCCGAAAGCGCTCCTCGAGGCCGGCGGCAAAGCGCTTATCGTGCGCCTGATCGAGCAGCTCGCGGCCGAAGATTTTCTGGAACTGGTCATCAACCATGCGCATCTCGGCCAGATGATCGAATCCGCGCTCGGCGACGGCGCACGGCTCGGCGTGCGCATTCGATACTCGCACGAACCCGAGGCGCTCGAGACGGCGGGCGGCATCGCGCTGGCGCTGACGGTGCTCGGGGATGCGGCTTTCGCTGCCGTAAACGCCGATTTGCACACCGACTACCCGTTCGCGCGACTGCGGAGCGTACTTCGGCCCGACGCGCTCGCGCACCTCGTGCTGGTCGACAACCCGCCGCACCATCCGCGTGGCGACTTCGCGCTGGTCGAGCGGCGGGTCGCGAACGCCGGCCCAACGACGCTCACGTTCAGCGGCATCGGCGTCTATCGCCCCGAGCTATTCGCGGGCATCACCCCGGGCGCCCACGCGCAGCTCGCGACGCTGCTCCGGCCCGCGGCCGCCGCCGGTCGCGTCAGCGGCGAGCACTTTCGCGGCGATTGGCGCGACATCGGGACGCCCGAGCGGCTCGCTGCGCTGGACGCAGAGCTGCGCTCGCGCGAAGGTGCGTAACGGCCAGGGGCAAGTGCTTTATCGGTGCAGTCCTGACGACGACAATTTCCACCGCGACGCTTGAGCCAGAAAATGAACCACATCACGCCGTATCGAAACCGTCGCACCTCGGTGGTGCAGCAGATGGGCGGAGGCGTGGCGATCCTGCCCACCGCACCCGAGCGGCTGCGCAACCGCGACAGCGACTATGTCTACCGCTTCGACAGCTATTTTTACTACCTCACACGGTTCCCCGAGCCGGAGGCGGTACTGGTGCTCGTCGCCGGCGAAGAGTCGAAGTCGATCCTCTTCTGCCGCGAGAAGCTGCACGAGCGCGAGCTTTGGGAAGGGTTCCGCTACGGGCCGGACGCGGCACGCGAGCATTTCGGCTTCGACGAGGCGCACTCGATCGCGCAGCTCGACGCGAAACTCCCGCAGCTCCTCGCGAATCAGCCGGCGCTGTATTGCGTCCCCGGGGCGGACCCGGCATGGGATGCGCGCATCATGCACTGGCTGAACGAAGTGCGGGGGCTGGCGCGAACCGGGGTCAGCGCGCCCACGGCGATTCACGATCTGCGGGCGATCCTCGATCCGATGCGGCGCGTCAAGGACGCGCAGGAGCTGGCCGTGATGCGCCGTGCAGCCGTGATCTCGGCCGGCGCGCACGCGCGCGCGATGCGCGCCGTGCGCCCGGGCATGATGGAGTACGAGATCGAGGCTGAACTGCTGCACGAGTTCCGTCGCCACGGCGCGCAGTTCCCAGCCTACTGGCCGATCGTCGCCGGCGGCGCGAATGCATGCGTGCTGCACTACCGGGACAATAATCAGCGGCTCGGCGCCGGCGATCTGCTCCTCGTCGACGCCGGCTGCGAGCTCGACGGCTACGCCTCGGACATCACGCGCACGTTCCCCGTCAACGGCAAATACAGCGGGCCGCAGCGCGCGGTCTACGAGCTCGTCCTTGCCGCCCAGGCCGCGGCAATCGCCGAGGTGAAGCCGGGCCACCCGTGGAACGCGCCGCACGACGCCGCGGTGAAGGTGCTGGCACAGGGCTTCATCGATCTCGGGCTCTGCACCGGCACGCTCGAAGAGGTGCTGGAGAAAGAGGACTACAGACGCTTCTACATGCACCGCACGGGACACTGGCTCGGACTCGACGTGCACGACGCCGGCGACTACAAGGAGCATGGGCGATGGAAGGAGCTCGAACCCGGCATGATGCTCACGGTCGAGCCAGGCTGCTACGTGCGGCCGGAGCGGAGTGTCCCCGAGCACTTCTGGCACATCGGCGTGCGCATCGAGGACGACGTCCTCGTTACCACGGCCGGATGCGAGATCCTGACCGGTGATGCACCCAAACGCGTCGCAGAGGTCGAGGCGTTGATGCGCGATGCGCGAACTGCCTGAGAGCTGCGACGTCTTGATCGCGGGCGGCGGCCCGGTCGGCGCCACGCTTGCGATTGCGCTGCGCGGAGGAGGTCTCGAGGTCGTCCTGGTCGAGGCGCACTCCACACCCGCGACGCCATTTCGGCCGATCGCGCTCGCGCATGGCAGCCGTTTGATCTTGGAGCAGATCGGCGCGTTCGACGCGCTCGCGATGACGCCGATCACGGCCATCCACGTCTCCCAAGCGGGCGGCTTTGGCCGCACGCTCATTCGGAGCGAAGACGAGGCGGTGCCCGCACTCGGGTACGTCTGCGAGGTCGGCGCGCTCGCCGCCGCGTTGCTCGATCTAGCGGCGCCGGAGCGAGTCGCCGGCCGCGTCGCCGACTGGCGGGCCGATGGCAACCGCGTTCACGTTGTCGTCGACGCGGACGGCAGCTCGCGCGCCGTCGCTGCCCGCCTGCTGGTCCTGGCGGACGGCGGACAGCTCTCCGGCGACGACCTCGCGCTGCGCGACTACGGTCAGACGGCGATCGTCGCGCGGGTGCGGACCGAAACCGTGCGGTCGGGCTTTGCGTTTGAGCGCTTTACCGACGATGGCCCGCTCGCGCTGCTGCCGCTCGACGGCGGCGATCTAGCGCTCGTGTGGACGGTCCGCACCGCCCATGCGGCGCGTCTTGCGGCGCTCAGCGGTGAGCACTTCCTTGCAGCGCTTGGCGCGCGCTTCGGCGGCCGGCTCGGGCGCTTCGTCGAGGCGGGGCCGCGCGCGAGCCACCCGCTCAAGCTGTGGTTTCGTCGCTCGGCGGCCATCGCGCCACGCGTCGTAGCGGTGGGGAATGCCGCGCAAACGCTGCACCCGGTCGCCGGACAGGGACTCAACCTGGGGCTGCGCGATGCGCGCGAGCTCGCCGACCTTCTCGGACGCACCGATCGGGACGCGCTCGGCGTCGGCCCCCTGGTCGCGGCATTCCAATCGGCGCGCCGATTCGACCGGCTCGGCGCAATCGGCGCGACCGACTTTCTGGTGCGCATTTTCTCGAGCGATAGCGCCTGGTTGCGCGCCGCGCGCGGCGCGGGGCTCGTAGCGTTCGACCTGATCCCGCCGGCACGCCGATTGCTAGCGCGGCGAATGATGCTCGGCTTGCGCGGGTTGCCCTAACTCGCGCCAGAGGCGTCACCGTTGCGGTCGTGACGCGCGGAAGCCGGCGTCGTATCTCGCTTTTTTGGCCGCGCGCCGCGGCAACAAACGCACGCGATGCAGGATGCTCGCCGCAGTCGATTTCGCGAGCGCGCGCGAACGCAATGCAGCGAGAAATTCGTTTCCACGCGAAAAAATTTGAGAGTAGAATCGCGCTCCTCCCGATTTGATTCCTTCCCTTCGACGCATGCGGATCGGCACTCAGGTGCTGGGGAATGAGCTTTTCGTCGCGCCGATGGCAGGCGTGACCGATCGGCCCTTCCGGAATCTGTGCAAGCGGTTCGGCGCCGGCTTAGCAGTGTCCGAAATGGTCGCCTCGAATCCGGCGCTGTGGGGAACCCCGAAGTCGCGTCGCCGCACCGATCATCGCGGCGAGGCCGAACCGATTTCGGTGCAGATCGCCGGCGCCGATCCGCAGGCCATGGCCGACGCTGCGCGGTATCAGGTTGAAGGCGGGGCACAAATCGTCGACATCAACATGGGCTGCCCGGCGAAGAAGGTGTGCAACGTCGCTGCCGGCTCCGCGCTGTTGCGCGATGAGCCGCTCGTCGCCCGGATACTTGAGGCAGTGGTTAAGGCGGTCGACACGCCGGTGACGCTCAAGATTCGGACCGGCTGGGATCCACAGAACCGAAACGCGGTCCAGGTGGCCCGGATCGCGGAGGACTCTGGCGTCCAGCTCCTCGCCGTGCACGGCCGCACGCGCGCCTGCGGCTACGGCGGCGCCGCCGAATACGACACGATCCGCGACGTGAAGCGCGCGACCAAGCTCCCGGTGGTGGCCAATGGCGACATCCGGACACCGGAGCAAGCGCGGCGGGTCCTCGACTACACCGGCGCCGACGGCGTGATGATCGGCCGCGCGGCGCAAGGCCGCCCTTGGATCTTCCGCGAAATTGGGCACTATCTCGCGACCGGGACACGGCTGCGACCGCCGCTCGTCGCCGAAATCCGCGAGCTGCTCGTCGCCCACATCGAGGAGCTCCATCAGTTCTACGGGCGCGAGGCCGGCGTCAAGGTCGCGCGCAAGCACATCGCCTGGTACACCAGGGATCTCCGCGGCTCGACCGAGTTCCGTGAAGGGATGAACCGGCTCGAGACCGGCGAAGACCAACTCGCCGCGGTGGGCCGATACTTCGACGAACTCGCGCAACAAGAACCATACCTGCGCGACGAATTAGAGGAGGTGGGGGCATGATGAGACAGACATCGAGCGAGATCGCAGACTCGGTGCGCAAGTCGCTCGAACGGTACTTCAAGGATCTCGACGGCGAGAAGCCGCGCGCGATCTATGACATGGTGCTCAAGAACGTCGAGAAGCCGATGATCGAGGCCGTACTCCACAAGGCCGAGGGCAATCAGACCTGCGCCGCAGAGATGCTCGGCATCAACCGCAACACCCTGCGCAAGAAGATGCAGCAGCACAAGATAAAGCTGTGAAGCGGGACGGGGGAAGCGTCGGCGTGACGCGCGCGCCGCTCCCTCTCTCCGGTTATCGGCGAAGAGGGTCGGGGTAGCGCGGCGGCGTTCTCCTTTCTCCATCTCCCCCCAATCCTTCACCCCATACGTTTCGCGATGAGCATCCGCATCAGGCAGGCGCTGATCAGCGTCTCCGACAAGACCGGGCTCGCAGCGTTTGCGCGCGCGCTCGCGGCCCTGAACATAGCGATCCTTTCGACCGGCGGCACGGCAAAGCTGCTCAGCTCCGCTGGCATCAAAGTCACCGAAGTGGCCGACTACACGGGCTACCCGGAAATGCTCGACGGGCGGCTGAAAACGCTGCATCCGAAGATCCACGGCGGGCTGCTCGCGCGCCGCGACTTGCCCGAGCACATGGCGGCGATCAAGGAGGCGGGCACGGAGCCGATCGATCTGGTCGTCGTGAATCTGTATCCGTTTCTGCAAACGGTGGCACGGCCCGACTGCACCTTCGACGAGGCGATCGAGAACATCGACGTCGGCGGACCCACCATGGTGCGCGCCGCGGCGAAGAATCATGCCGCCGTCGCGGTGGTCACCGATCCGGCGGACTACGAAGCGATCATCGCCGAGATGCGCGCAAGCGGCGCTGCGCTAAGCGATGCGACGCGTCTCGCGCTCGCCAAGAAGGCGTTCGCCCACACCGCGGCCTACGACGCCGCAATCGCAAACTACCTCACCAGCCTCGACGCCGATCGCAAAGCCACGCTCTTCCCCGACCGGCTGACCCTGCAGTGGGAAAAGGTGCAGGAAATGCGCTACGGCGAGAACCCGCATCAGCACGCGGCGTTCTACCGCGATCCGCAACCGGTCGCCGGCAGCCTCGCCCGCTACACGCAGCTCCAGGGCAAGGAGCTCTCGTACAACAACATCGCGGATGCGGATGCCGCCTGGGAATGCGTGAAGACCTTCGAGCAGCCCGCGTGCGTGATAATCAAGCACGCCAACCCGTGCGGGGTCGCGGCAGGCCCGGGCCCGCTCGCGGCGTATCAGCGCGCGCTCAAGACTGACCCGGTTTCGGCATTCGGCGGCATCATCGCGTTCAATTGCGCGCTCGACGCGGCGACCGCCGACGCGGTAGCAAAGCAGTTCGTCGAGGTGGTGATCGCGCCCGAGATCGGCGCGCCAGCGCGGGCCGTGTTTGCAGCCAAGCAGAACGTGCGCGTACTCGCCGTGCCGATGGGTCACGAAGCGCAGCGCTTCGACCTCAAGCGGGTCGGCGGCGGCGTGCTGGTGCAGACACCGGACGCGCGCAACGTTACCGCGGCCGAGCTGAAGGTCGCGACCCGGCGCGCACCCACGGCGGGCGAGCTCGGCGATCTCCTGTTTGCGTGGCGGGTGGCCAAATTTGTGAAATCCAACGCGGTCGTTTTCTGTGGCGACGCCATGACGCTCGGCGTCGGCGCGGGCCAAATGAGCCGCATCGACAGCGCGCGCAGCGCGATAATCAAAGCGCAGAACGCCGGACTTTCGCTAGCGGGGTCAGCCGTCGCCTCGGACGCATACTTCCCGTTCCGCGACGGCGTGGACCTGGTGGCGCAAGCTGGCGCCAAGGCGATCATCCAACCGGGCGGCAGTTTGCGCGATAGCGAGGTGATCGCCGCGGCGGACGAGCATGGCGTGGCGATGGTGTTCACCGGCGTGCGGCATTTCAGGCACTAGAAAGAGCGATCATCGAGATCCGCAGAAGGACCACAATGATCGCGCGCCCCAGCGCGCCTGTCGGCCGGCAAGGACACGCCGCAGCCTGCGGGTTCGTTGCGGCTTGCTCGTTATGAAACTGCTCGTCATCGGCAGCGGTGGCCGCGAGCACGCGCTCGCTTGGAAGCTCGCGCAGAGCCCGCGCGTGCAGGTGGTGTTTGTCGCGCCGGGCAACGGTGGCACGGCACGCGAGGCGAGCGTCGAGAACGTCCCGATCACCGATCTCGATGAGCTGGCGAAGTTCGCCGTGCGCGAGCGCGTGCACCTCACCGTCGTCGGACCGGAGGCGCCGCTCGCGGCCGGGGTCGTGGATCGCTTTCGCGCTCGGGGTCTGCGGATCTTCGGGCCCACCCGCGCCGCGGCGCAGCTCGAGAGCTCCAAGGCGTACGCGAAACGGTTCCTGATGCGCCATGGCATTCCGACTGCCAGGTATCAGACCTTTGGCGAAGCGGGCGCAGCCCACGGATACATCGACGCAACCGGCGCCCCGATCGTCGTGAAAGCGGACGGATTGGCGGCCGGCAAAGGGGTCGTCGTCGCGATGACGGTGGAGGAGGCAC
>Ga0187846_10000172_pt1 | contig 38862 bp, 32 predicted proteins | sample TC_taG_FD_161473 | JGI IMG/M metagenome (GOLD analysis project Ga0187846, IMG submission 161473) | Biofilm microbial communities from the roof of an iron ore cave, State of Minas Gerais, Brazil - TC_06 Biofilm (v2) | ecosystem: Environmental > Terrestrial > Deep subsurface > Cave > Wall biofilm... | reverse complement strand
CAACACCGTGCGTCCTCATCAGGCGCTCGGATATCAAACGCCGCTCGAATTTCTCGAGCGGTGGAAATCTCAATCTCCCAAGGCCGAGTGTCACTAATCATGTGGACGAGTACAGTACATTGACTTGCCTTCTGGCCCTGTGATACGCATACTTTCTTTTCCCGGAAGGGTGTCCCTCAACGGCGGATGGCGGCCCAAACCCAACGCATCGAGATCACGCTCGAAACCTTGCTCGAAAGCGTCGATCTCGCCGAGAGCATCGCCATGCGCATCGCCGAGAACTTTGGTTTCAGCGAGGAGGACATCCACAAGATCGGCATGTCCGTACGCGAAGGCGTCATCAACGCCTACAACTACGGCAACCAGCAGGACCCCCGCAAGAAAATCCTGATGACCGTCGAGCTGGGCAGTGACCGCATGGTCATTCGCGTCCTCGATCAAGGCAAGGGATTCAACATCACCGAAGTGCCCGACCCGCTGGCCGAAGAAAACCTGCTGCGCACTTCCGGCCGCGGCCTGTTTCTGATGCGCGCCTTCATGGACGAATTCGACGTGCGCTCGGGGCCGGGCGGCGGCGCCGAGCTGGTGATGGTGAAGCGCATCCCCAGCGCGATTTCTGCGGACGCGCCGTAACGCGGCAGGGTAAAATACCGCGCTCGCCGCTGGGTCCGACGCAGGGCGGGCGCACAAGGAAGGCTCCATGGCTCTGCAGGGAACCACGCGCGAAGTGAACGACGTGGTCATCGTCGATTTCAGCGGAAAAATCACGCTCGGCGAGGCCAGCTCGCTCCTGCGCCGCACCGTCAAGGATCTCACCGACAGCGGCCACCGTAAAATCCTCATCAACCTCGACGACGTCGATTACATCGATAGCTCCGGCATCGGCGAGCTGGTGAGCGCCTACACCACCGTGCGCAGCATCAGCGGCGAACTCAAGCTCCTCAACCTCACCAAGCGCGTCCACGACCTGCTGCAGATCACCCGCCTCTTCACCGTCTTCGACGTGCAGAGCGACGAAGCCGCCGCCATCCGCAGCTTCCATTAACCCTCGCCTTGCGAAGGGCCGTGCCGCGATTACTTCTGGCGGCCGCGCTCGGATTTTTCCCAATACGGCCAGAAGCCGGTGGCTCTCATGTCCGCTTCCAGGCCGGTTTCCTCGAGCAGCCGCTCGATCTCGGCGCGCGACTGCCGCCGCCCGATGCGGTTTTCGGCGTTCGCCAGCGCGTAGGCGGTGACGGCGGCGATGCCCGTGCTGCGCTTGAGCTCCGCGAAGTCCACTTTGTCGAAAGTGTCCGACGCGGCGTGGTAGTTGAGCATGTAATTTGCAGGCTCCTGGTTGGCGACCAGCGTGGGCACGCCTTCCAGCAGGAAGTCGAAATTGTCGGTATCCATTCCGGCGTCGAGCGTGTCGTTCGCCACGCCGAGCGACGCGAGCGGCTCGAGCAGCTCCCTCACCGCTGCCAGCGTGTCTTTGCGTCCCCCGAGGGAGTAGCCGGTCACGCGGCCGATTCCGGAATCGAAGACGACGGCGGCCACCATGCCGTCGAGCTCGGCGCGGTGCGCGTGCGCGTACGCCGCCGAGCCGAGCAGTCCCTCTTCTTCCCCGGTGAACAGCGCGAAGCGAATCGAGCGCCGCGGCACCGTGCCGGACGATTTGACCACGCGCGCCGCCTCAATCACCAGCGCGGCGTTGCAGCCGTTGTCGAGCGCCCCGGTGCCGAGTTCCCACGAGTCCAGATGCGCGCCCAGCAGGACGAATTCTTCGGGCTTGTCGTATCCGCGAATCTCGGCGATGACGTTCTCGGACTCGACCGGCCCGCCGGCCTGGTTCGGGGCGTCGAAGCGCACGCGCACTTTTTCTCCCGCGGCCAGAAAACGCGCGATGCGTTCCGCGTCTTCGCGCGCCACGGTGGCTTGCGGGAGTTTTTCGAGCCGGCCATCGACGGTCAGCGTGTGCCGGTAGAGCAGCAGGCTGGGCCGCGACGACATCCAGAAAACCGCCCGAGCGCCCGCTTTCTTCGCGCGCTCCACCACGCCGGGACCCCTGCTGTACTCGCCGAGCAAATCCTCCCACGTCTCCAAAGGCTTCGAGTGCACGAGCGCGATTGCGCCGCGCGCCGCGGCGCCCGCTTTGGCGAAGCCGGCGTCGTCGCCGTCGCCGGCATCGACAATGTCCGCCTCGATTCCGCCTTTCGGCGTCGGCGGCGTCCATGCGTTCGCCACCAGGCGTACAGGGAAAGGCTCCGGCGCAAGGATCGTGGCGCGCGTATGGCCCTCGGCCCAGCTCACCGGCATGGTGAACTTTTCAATGCTCACGGTGTCCGCGCCGGCGCGGCGGAACGCTTCCGCCGTCCACGTGGCGGCCCTGTGCGCCGCGGGCGTTCCGCTGACGCGCCCCCCGATCACATCCGTGAGGTGGCGCAGGTTCTCCTCGAGCGCCGAAGCGCCTTGCGCGCTGCTCAGCATCACCGGAGCGACCTCGGCGCACGGTCTCCCGGCCGCGCAGGTCTGGTCGCTCGACGGGACCTTGGTGAGCGGCGCTGGCTTGGCTGCGGGGATTTGAGCCCGCGCGATCGATGCAAACACCAGGGATGAAGCGAGCAGCAGCGCAAACGGAATGGTCCGTCGGAACACGAGTCCTCCTTTTGGGTGAGCTTATGGGCGGGTCAAATTATAACGGGAGGGGAGAAAAAAGCGGAAGCGGCGGGCTCAACCGGCCGCAAGAAGGGGAATATTTTCCCGGCGTTGGGAAGTTTCTACCGTGAAGTCAGGCGTTGCAGCGATGGCCGCACGGAGGTAAGTGTTGGAAGACAATGCCGGTTAAGAGTTTCATGGGCATGGCACCGAATCTGCCTCAAGCGCTTGGTTCGGCGCACGATTGTTTCTGCGGTGCTGTTCGGTTTCTTTGGAACCAGCGCTCGCCACATGCAATCCTGGGCAAGCATGGAAGGCGCACATTGAAGAAGACCAGCGAGGTCCGCAGTTTAGTCCCTCAGGAAGTCAGGCGGCGCGCAAACCACAAGAGTGAGGTTGTATTCTGCGAAAAGGCCACGGGCGTAGCGCAGTTTCGTGCGGAATTGTCGGCGTACGAAAGCTTCAATGTGGAACGCATCGCCGGCCTGCTCGCCATGCACTGCCTGGTGCGCGGGCGCGATCCCGAGGATTTCGCCGTCCTCGTCCCTGCGGAAAGAGCCCTGGTGGAACGGCTGGTGTCGCGCGCGCGGGACCTTCTCGAAGAAGGGCGGGCGATTCCGGGTCCGGCGGCCCTGAGCCGGCGGCAAAAGGAAGTTCTGCAGTCGGTGCTCCGCAATCGCGCCAACAAGGAAATTGCTTCGCAACTGAACATCACCGTGCGCACCGTGAAGTTCCACATTTCCTCGCTGTTGTGCAAGTTCGGCGTGGACAACCGCATCGAGCTCGCGGGGCGCGCCGCCGGCTTGCTGCGCGTCAACTTTCCCGGAGGCGCCGACGCCGCCTCACCCGCCGACACGCACGAACCCCTCGAGCGGGAGCTCCTTCGCGTGGATCAGCGGCCCGGCTTCGCCCGGGTTGCAGGCCGCGCGCTCCCCGCATAGTTCGGCTGGAAATTTCGCCTGGCAGGAACTACTTCTTGCGCGAGGCGGGCGTGTAGTGGGCCTGCAAGTACTTGATGATGATGGGCTGCACGTCTTCCGGAATCGGCTGCCCGAATGTCTTCACCATTTTGTTCACTTCCGCTTCCCAGGTTTCCCGCGCGAGCGGCGGCTGCATGGTGATGTAGCGCGTGCTGTGGCATGTCGAGCAGTAGGCCTGCACCACTTCGCGGCCTTCGCCGGGCGCGAGCTCCGGCGCATAGAGCGGATACGCTTCCACGGCATAGACGGCGCTGTCGGAATTCGTCGGCGGCGCGGACTGCCGAATCGAGCCGAGATTTTCCGGCGCGTAGTAGCCGCGATCGTATTGCGCGTAGAGAATTCCCGCAGCCGCAGCGACAACGGCGGCGAGAAAAGCGGCGAACCTGATTCTCGCGTTGCGCATGGCTCTCACTCCCCGCGCCCGACGATGACTTCCTGGCGCTCGATGCGGTTCCACAAATAGCCCCCCGGATTCCAGACCGCCTCATCCGGCTGTACGTTGCCTTTCGCGTCCGTGGCGCGCGCCGCAAGCGCGTAGCGGCCGGGCTCCGCCGGCGCCCACGCGAACGACCACGTGCGAAACGAATAGGGTCCGTGATCCTCGCCCAGTTCGGCGGCGCTCCACGTCTTGCCGCCGTCGGCGGAGACTTCCATTTTGTTCACCGCACCGTATCCGCTGAAAGCGATGCCGCGGACCGTGACGGGGAGCTTCGCGACCAGCTTGCTCGAGCCGTCCGGAGCGACGATGAACGAACGCACCGGCATGCGATTGATCGGCACGGTCTTCACCTTGCCGGCTTTCACCTCTTCGGGCGTCGTGGCGCCGCGCGGCGTATCGGGAATGCGATAGCCGGTCTTCATCCAGAAATTGTCGTCGGGCTGCTCGAGAGCGCGAATCCACGTGAGGCCCTTAACCCAGTACGTGGCGAAGTATCCGGGCACAACGAGGCGAATCGGGAAACCGTTCAGAAGCGGCAGCGGCTCGCCGTTCATGGCGTAGGCGACGATGGCTTCGTCGATCACCGAGTCCTTTAGGTCGAGCGATTTCAGAAAATCGTGCGAGCCGTTCCGCTCCGGCCCTTTGCCCTGGTCGAGTCCCTGGACCTGCACGGCCAGCGCGCCGGGCTGGACCTTCGCGGCCTCGAGCAAATCCCGCAGACGCACGCCGGTCCACAGCGCATTGCCCATCGCGCCGTGCCCCCACTGGCCGCCGGGAACGCGCGGCTGCAGTTTGCTGCGGCTGTTTCCCGAGCATTGGTTCACGGCGGCGACGCTCGCGGGCTGGAACTGTTTCAGCAGGTCGTCGAACGAAAACCTCACGGGCCGCGCGACGCGGCCTTCGATGCCGAGACGCCAGGCGGAGAGGTCCACGCTGTTTGGAATTTCGTCGAGGTGCCAGCGCACGTAGAACGCCCGGTTGGGCGTGAACGCCGTCTCGAAGTAGTGGCGCGGCGTTTCGAGCTGCGCCGGACGGTCGGTCAGCAGCACGAGCGGAGCCTTCTGAGGATACTCGGCCAGCGGCCCGACCGAATTCCAGTAGGGATTCGGCGACGGGCCGGTGAACGCCGGAAGCGCGTGCGCCTGTCGCGGCAACTGCTCTCGGTTCGGCAGCCGCTTCGGCGCGGCAGCTCCCGCCGCGGCGGCTACGCCCCCGAAGGCCAACGTCCCAAGCATGCGGCGACGCGACATCACGCGCTCCTGGTACATGGTGTTCTCCTCAGTTTGATTCGGCCGATTCAGCCGTTGGCGGAATGGAAAGCGCTCTCGCGTCTCACGACGCCGGCGCGAGGCCCCACTTGCGCTGCAGGCTCTTTTCAATGAAGCGGAAGAAAAGAGCGTCGGTGGCCAGCCCCAGCGCGACGATCAAAAGCATGATGGCGACCACTTGATTGATGTCGTTCAGGTTTTCTCCCATCATCAATAGCTGCCCCAGGCCCAGGGTGACGAAGATCATTTCGCCGTTGATGAGCGAGCGCCACGCGAACGCCCACCCCTGCTTGAGTCCCGCGATGATGTGCGGAAGGCTTGCGGGCAAGAGCACGAAGAGAAACAGCTGCGACCACCGCGCGCCGAGATTGCGCCCGGCCATGGCGTAAATCCTCGGAACGTTGCGCAGGCCGGTTTCCGTGCTGATGGTGATCGAGAGCATGGTACCCATGACCACGACAAAGAGAATGGCCTTCTCGCTCAGACCGAACCAAAGAATGGCCAGCGGCAGCCAGCACGAACTCGGGAGGCTCTGCAGGCTCACGACCAGCCGTCCCAAGGTGTCCTCGAGCGCCTTGCTGACGACCAGACCGAGACCTAGCGCCGTTCCGGCCAGCGCCGAAATCCCGTAGCCCAGAATCATGCGCCTCATGCTCACGCCGATGCCGATCCAGAAGCTGTGATCGCGAAAACCGTCGCGCAGGCTCTCCCATACGCCCAGCGGCGTGGGGAAAAGATACGGCGGCCAGATTCTCGCCGCAGCAATCGCTTGCCACACAATGATCGCGCCGGCGTAGAAAGCCGCTTGCCTAAGGGTTCTTTTCACTTTGGAACTCCGATTCAAGCGAGCGGTCGATTTCGCCGCGAAGCTCATCCATCACTTGGCCCGCCACCTGCACCACGTGCGGGTCCTCCATGTGCCGGGGCCGCGGCAAATCCGAGCGAATCTCGGTCTTGATGCGCCCGGGACGAAACGTGAGAACCACGATGCGGTCTCCCAGGCGCGCCGCTTCGCGCACGTTGTGCGTGACGAAAATGATGGTCTGGCCCGTCTCGCTCCAGATTCTCTCGAGCTCGTCGTGCAAGCGGTCGCGCGTCTGCGCGTCCAGAGCCGCGAACGGCTCGTCCATCAGCAGGACGTCCGGCTGAATGGCCAGCGCGCGGGCTAGAGCCACGCGCTGCCTCATGCCCCCGGAAAGCTGGTGGATGTAGCTGTCTTCGAACTGTGAGAGATGGACAAGGTTCAAGTATCGGCGGGCGCGCGCCTGCATTTCGTCTTTCTTCGCGCCCTTCATGCGCATGCCGAACTCCACGTTTTCGAGCACCGTCAGCCAGGGGAAAAGCCCCAGATCCTGAAAGATAAGGATGCGGTCGGGCCCGGGTTCCTGCACCGCACGCCCATTCAGCAGTATTTCTCCGGCCGAAGGCTTATCCAGGCCCGCAATCATATGCAGCAGCGTGGACTTGCCGCAGCCGGACGGCCCCACGATGCACAGAAACTCGCCGGGCGTCACGGCCAGATGGATGTCCTGCAAGGCCGCCACAGGCTCGCCTTTCTCGCGGCTGTAGCTCCGGGAAACATTGCGAAGCGAAATCTTCGCCTCCACCCGCGACGCTGCGCTCGCCTCCGAGGCAGAAGAACCTTGCGCCATCAGGCTGCCGAGGTGGCCCTGGAGGGACCGCAACGATGCGCCGAAGTTTGACAGGTTCATGGGATCGGCCTGGCTTTCTCGTCGCGAAGGACTTCGTTGAGAATCGACAAATCGTCCAGCCCGGAAAGATTGGGAGCTTCCTTTCCGAGGAAACCCAGCTCGAACGACTGCTCCGCCGCGCGCTGGAGAGAATCGCGCAGGGGATCGTAGGTGACGTCGAGCCGCGAAAAGGCGTCATCCAAGACATCGGGCGGCAGGGCCTTGCGCGTCGCCCTCTGAATCTCTTCGTTCACGATGCGCTTGGCCTCCTGCGGATTCTCGCGGATCCATTCGGTCAGCTCGACGTGGGCGCGCACCCAGCGCTTCACGAGATCGGGATGCTGGCGAAGAAAGTCGGTGCGGACGATCACGTTGGCGGTGACGAACTGCCGGTTGGGCCACAAATCGCGCTCGTCGAGAAGAATGCGGCCGCCCGCTTGATGCACCAGAAGCGAGGCCCACGGCTCGGGCGCCCACGCGCCGTCGATTTCGCCTTTCGCGAACAACGTGAGCTGGTCGGGATTGACGATGGGAATCACTTGCACGTCGCCGCCTTTTTCACGCGGCTTTAGCCCGTTGGCGGCCAGCCACGCGCGGAAAGCCACGTCCTGCGTGTTGCCCAGCTGAGGCGTGGCGATGCGCTTGCCGTGAAGGTCGTTGGCCCGCTCGATTCCCGAGTCCGAGCGCACCACCAGCGAAGCGCCGCCGCTGGTGGCCCCGGCGATGACGCGCAGAGCCTCGCCTCGCGAGCGGATGTAGCCTGCGATGGCGGGATTCGGGCCCACGTAGGCAATGTCCAGTGCGCCGGCAAAGAGCGCCTCGATTACCGGCGGCCCGGCGTTAAACTCTTTCCATTCGATTTTGGCGGGCGCCAGAGCGCTCTGGAACTTTCCCGTCGCCTTTCCGGCGAGCGCCTGCGAGTGCGTGATGTTGGGGAAATAAGCGACGCGCACCGCCGCCGGCGCATTTTGCGAGCCGGCGTAAAGCACCAGACCCAGCAAAGCGGCGGCAGCGAGAGCGGCGACTCCGAGTTTCATTGCTCCATCCTTAGAACCTGTATGTCACGTCGAACTGCAACCGCTTCAGAAGATTCTCCGCTGGCCCGGGATTCGATGGGGTGACTAGCGGCCGTCCAAAAAGGCCAATGAAGTCCAATTCGACGTTGTTGAGGGCTTCATAAAAAACTTGAACGCGATGCTGGCTGACGTTCGAACCCTGGCGCATTTCGCTGTAGTTGAAAACGCCAAGCACGGCTTCACGGTCAACGAACATGCGCGTGTAAGAGGCGAACCAATCGCCCTTCTTGACTCGATATCCCAGCTGCGCGTTTTTTCCGACGCCGCCTTCGAGCCAGTAGGCGCGGCGCTCGTGCGAATCGCATGTTGCGTTGGTTGACTGAGAGAAAGTCGCGGCCGCAGTGTTCGCCGGCGCCGGAAGGATGTTTCCGACGTTGGCGCAGGCTTTGGTGTTCTGAACGTAGTCGCCGAGGAAGAGGAGCGGCGAGCGTTCCCAGGGCGTCTTGACGTCGAATCGCGCGATGTTGTCGAACAGGCCGAACTTCGAGGCGAACTGGGAATTGACGATCACTTTTTGTCCCGTCGCGGTGACGGTTTCGGTGGTGGTGACCGTGGAGTTTTGATCCGCGTTGCTTTGGAGCTTCAGCAGGCCGAAGTTGGGGCTCGCGGCATTGGCGACGGCCGCCGACAGAGCGGCGGGATCCGCGTTGTGCCAGTTGTAGAATCCGGTGTAGGCGCCGAATTTCAGCCAGTTCGTGAGCTGCCAAACGGTTTGAATCTGGCCGCCATAGACCACACTTTGGATCGTGCTCTTGTTCCCGCCGGGCGGGATGACGAAGTTGACGCCGGCGGTCTCGGCAAAGGGAAGCTGGAAGCCGATGAAGGCGAGGTGCTTGAGAGTAGGGAGATTTTCGAAATCCCACGCCAGCGTTTCGGCGGCGCCTTCCGGATTGAGGTCTTTGTCCCAGGTGAGTTCGGTGTTGTACCAGGGATACCAGAATTTGCCGCCGGTGAGCGTCAGAGCTTTGAAAAAGCTCGGATTGTAGCTGACGAACGCGCGATCTAGATCGAACGCCTTGCGCGTGTAGAACTGGTTGGCAGTCTGGTTGGTCGAGATCGGATTGTTGAGGTCGCCCGAGGCAAACGAAAAGCCGCCGCTGATATCGTCGTTCAGCTTCGCGTCGGCGTTGAAACGCATGCGAAAGCGCATGCGGTCGCGAACTTGCGATTGGTCGGACGGCCCGCCAAGGAAAGGTTCCTGCCGAAGGCGGAGATCTCCGCTGAAAGAGAAAGGCCCAAAGCTCTTGAGGCGCTCCTCGAAGGACTGCGAAGTCGTTGCCATCTGATTCTGCATAGCCGAGACTTTTTGATTGAGCTGCGCCTCGCCGGCGGCAAGATTCCGGACCGCTTCCGATTCAGCAGCGTCCGCGGCGGCCGCAGGCGCGGCGTGCGACTGCGCTTCGAGCGCAGCAATGCGCCTCTGCTGAGCCTCGAGCAAAGCCATCTGCGCGGCCAGTTGATCGCGCAACTGCTGCAATTCGGCGGCGACAGGAGAAGCCAGTCCGGTAGAAGCGGCTTCACCAGCCGAAGGCGGCGCAGTCTTCTTTTCGTCTTCGTTGGATGAACCGGCCGCGGGATTGTCGGCCTCGGTTCCGAACGCAGCGGCTGTCGAAGACGAAACCGCAAGTGTGAATGTCATCGCCATAGCAAGAACTGCTTTCCTCGCGTACATACCGCCCTCCTGTAAGTTCGCCGGCTCGAAACTTCCAGGAGACTGGTCAGTTGGCCGCAATTCGTAATTGCGCTCCCCTTGGCGAGAGGGGTAGCGGTAGTCCTCTTTCTTTACGCCGGAATCTTCCTCCGAATCTTTTCCGTCTTGTGAATCTCGACGAGCCTGCCGTCATGAACCGTGAGGCCGATCGAGCCGTAGCGGATCGACCGCAGAGCGCGAAGAATTTCATGGAGAAGCTGGCGCTCCTCTTCAGATAAGTCCGGATGCACAGCAACATCGGCCACGCTGCTCATCTGCGCCTCCCCCAAGCAATCGAGCCGCGATTCGGGCTGGTGAGCGCGGCGCGTCATTTCTTTTCCTTGCACACGTCGGCGAGCGACGTGTGATCCAGAATTCTTGCGGCCGCGTCGCGCACGGAGAGAAAAACGCGAAACAGCGCGCTGTGCCGCTTGTCCTCTTCCACCAGGCGCCGGAGCGATTCGGCGTCTTCGAACGGCGCCACCGGCCCGTCGATCGTGCGGATAATCTCGCCCAAAAAGATTTTCGCGGGCGCGCGCTTGAGACGATAGCCGCCCTTCGAGCCGCGGATGCTCTCGACCACGCGGCTGTGTTTCAGTTCCAGAAGAATCAGCTCCAGGAATTTTTCGGGCAACTGCTCGGATGTGGCGATTTCATGAATGCGAATGGGGCCGCGGTCGTAGCGGCGGGCCAGGAAGATGAGCGCCTCCAGAGCGTAGAGGCCTTTTTGGGAGACCTTCATCCTAGTATCCCCATTACCTCTCTAATGTCTATGGACATAGTAGGGATTCAAGAAAAAAATCAATGCACGCGGAGTGCCACCCGACGCCGCGGCAGCAACCGGGACAATTTGTGTCCAGACATTTGCGCGAACTCTAAGTTTTTGCGAATCATTAAGTTACGAACCATCCGCCTCAGCGACACCTTATCAAGCCACGACTGGAACAAGGCCCCTTGCGCCGGCCCCGATTCGACATGCAATCGTTTGCGGCTTATCGCCAAACCGTTGTCACTGCATGGGTTGTCGGCCAGCACCGCCGCGTAACGCTTCAGGCCCGTGAGCTTCCCGAGGAGCTCGACGCGAGAGACGACTGGGAAAGGCCCCGTGGCACGGTGGCCGGGGCTTCTGCCGGGGCGCGATTCGGGCACACCCATTCCAAAAGGGGAGTGGTCATGAACGTCGTGGCAAAGGCCATGATGACCATCATGCTGAACAGCGCCGGGGAAATCACCTTGATGTCCAGCCCGATGTCGAGGATCACGAGCCCCATCAGCCCGCGGGTGTTCATCAGCAAGCCCAACCCCGCGGCTTCTCTCACGGGCATCCCGGCGAGAGCGGAGGCGGTCATGGACCCGCCGACTTTTCCGACAATGGCCACCAAAATTATCAGCGCGCAGTAGGTCCACATCTCGCGGCCCTGCACCATCCGCACGCTGGTGCGCAAGCCTGTGAAGGCAAAGAACAAGGGCAGCAGCAGAGTGACGGTGATGGTCTCGAAGCGGTCGAGCACGTAGCGGACGAAGCGGTGGCCCTTGGGCATGATGGCGCCCATCAGGAAAGAGCCGAAGAGCAGGTGAATGCCGAGCCATTCGGTGCACAGCGCCGAAACCAGCACCAGCAGCAGGATCAGCGCCAGCGCGCCTTCGGTCAATTGACCGCGCTCCTTGTACATGGCCTGGAAGCGCTGCACGAACCACTTCACACCGAAGATCATGAGCAGGCCAAAGACGGCGATCCCGCTGAAGGTGAGCCACAGAGGCGTCCCCGTTCCCTGATTGCGGACGAGCACGACGATGTAAGCGAGAATGCACCAACCGGTGGCGTCGTCCACCGCGGCGCACGCAATCGAGACGCTGCCCAGGCGGCTTTGCAGCATGTTCCGTTCCGTCAGGATGCGCGCCAGCACCGGGAACGCCGTAACACTCATGGCCGCGCCCATGAACAACGCGAAAGCCGTAAAACTCACGCTGCGGTCAGCCATCCGGGGATAGAGATACACGGCCAGGGCGCCGGCCAAAAGGAAAGGCGCAGTGATGCTGACGTGGCTGGTGAGGACCGCGGCGCGGCCCTGCTCTTTTAGCTCCGCCGGGTTGATGTTCATCCCGACCAGGAACATGAAGATGATGAGACCCAGCTGGCTAAGCGCGTTCAGGTAGCCGAGGCTCGACGCCGGGAACAGATAGGCGGAGACCTGCGGGGCCGCCCAGCCAAGCATTGAGGGACCCAGCAAGATGCCGGCAAACATTTCGCCCACCACGCGGGGCTGGCGAATCCTGCGGAAGAGATTGCCGACCAGGCGAGAGACGCCCACGATGGCCGCGATCTGCAAGACGAGAATGAAGAGATTGGGCATCAGCGGCGGCATGCCGAGGTGCGGCGTCCGCACGCCGGCGGCGGAGACCGGCGCAGCGAGCTTCTGGCCGTACCTCAGAATCGCCAGGAGGGCGATCAGCGGCACGACGACCAGGAGGGCGTAGGTCGTCACGAAAACTCTGTTGTTGTGAGACATCGCTTGTTTCGGGAGTTCCGCGCGCAGAGAGCAGGAATGAGCTACTTCGATGCGCAGGAGCGGGCAAGGCCATCCGCCGGGGCCTGACGAACCTTGCCCTGCCGGTTCTGCCGCATCACCAGCTGGTGTGCAACGCCAGGCCCTTAGAACTGCGGTGCAAAGGCGTTGGACGTGAGGTCGTTCAGCAGATTGTGCCACGGATGGCGCGCATTCTTCTCCACCTCCGTGACCATCCGCTGCATCTTGGTGAGCACTTCGGGTGCCTCTTCGTCATAGACGTCGCCTTGCAGCAGCTTCAGCACGTCGAGACGGTACTTCTTCTCGTTGATGAAGTAGGTGAACAGCACATTGAGCCGGTAATAGACGCTGATGAAGTCGTACCAGTTCTTCGTGCCGCGCCGCAGCGTGCTCTCGAAGTTCGCGAAGCTCTGGTGCGAGAAGTCGTTCTTCTCCAGCGCCGCCAGCACGTCCTTGTGCGCGAACCGCGCGCTATTGAGCGCGATGCTCACCCCCGTCGAAAAGATGGGATCGACGAAGCGTCCCGCGTCGCCCAGAAGAATGAAACGGTCGCCGCATATTTGCTTCATGGCGTAGCTGTAGTCGCCCTCGTCCTTGAACGGGCGGACGCGCATGGCTTTGCGCAAGGCCTCTTGCAGCTCGGGACGCGTTCCGAGCGTGTCCCAAAAGAACTTTTCGCGCTCTTCCTTGGCCTTGGCGAAATTCTTCTTCTGCGTGACCACGCCGATGCTCGTCACCGCGTCGGTGATGGGGATTTGCCACACCCAGGTGTTCGACACGGGAAGGAAGTGGATGAAGATGTAGTCCCCTTGCGCGTCGCCCTTCGAGAAAGTGCGGCGGTCATACTGATCGAACCACGTGTGAATGGCATACTGGTCGAAAACCGTGTCGGTGATCTTCAGTTTCAGCTGGTTGCCAAGGAAGGTGTTGCGCCCGCTCGCGTCGATCACCATCTTCACGCTGACGCCCATTTCCTTGTGGCCCATCCGGAAGTGGATGACCGGCTCCTGGGGGCCGAAGTCCACGTGGGACACGCGCACGCCTTCATAAACGGCCGCGCCCAGCTTGTTGGCGTGCTGCAGCAGCAGCATGTCAAACTTGCCGCGATCCACATGGTAGGTGTAAGTGCGCTCGACGCCCGGCTGCGGCCGCTCCTCGAAGCGGACTTCGGCGTGGGTGTCGGGGGCCATCGCGCCGTTCCCGTTCGCCTTGTCGTCCTTCCACTCGTCCAGATTGTGCCAGTCCGTGTTGTACGTGCCTTTGCTGCTGGCTGCCGTCCACGCGGCGCCGTACTTGTGCGGGAACTTGGCTTCTTCCATCTGGCCGAGGAAGTCGAGGTCCTTGAACACTCTTCCCGAGGAAGGCACGAGCGACTCGCCCACGTGCGGCCGGGGGAAAAGCTCGCGCTCGAACACCACGCAGCTCACTCCCGCCTTGGCGAGGTACGCGGCCATGGAGGCGCCCGCCGGGCCTCCGCCGATGATTCCAACCTGAAAATCGGGGTTACTTATAACCATCACTCCTCCTTTGGTTTTTGCAACGATTGCCTCAGATCATGAATGCCTTTGCGCGCGGCGCTCACCGCCCGGGCTTGGCGGCCTGCACCGCTGCCGCCTGGGCGAGACGCGCCCGGATCTCCTCGGCCAGGAAAGGCCCGCAGGCCAGCAGGCCGGGAAATCGCGTGGCTCGGTTGTTGAACGCGGGCCGTGCGCCCGGCGGAACCTCGGCCACGCCTCCGGCGGCTTCGACCAGCGCCACGCCCGCGGCCACGTCCCATTCGTTCTTGGGCTGAACGGTCCACGTGGCGTCGGCCAGTCCTGCCGCAACGAGTCCCAGCTTGTACGCGATGGATCCCACGGGCCGGACGGCGAAATCGGCGCTCTCGAATGCCGCCCACTCTCCGCGATGCACTTCGCTGCGGCTGGCCAGAACGGTAGCTCCGCTCAAGCGCCTTCTCGAAGCGGCGCGGCACTCTTTTCCATTGTAGGTGACGCCGGTTTCCTTCGAGCCGAGGAACGTCTCGCCCGTTGCGGGATTGCAAATGCCGCCGGCAATGGCGCACCCGTCCTCGACCATGGCCACGGAAATACACCACTCCGGAATCCCATCGACAAATTCGCGCGTGCCGTCCAGCGGATCGACCACCCAGACCCGGCGATGCTGCAAGCGGCTCAAGTCGTCTGTGGTTTCTTCCGACAGCCAGCCCTCGCCGTCGCACACCAGGCGCTCGTGCAGTATGCGATTCAGCAAGCGGTCCGCCTCCGTGACCGGCCCGCGGCCCGCGGACTTGCGCTCCGCCTTCGGCCGCGCCGTCAAGAAAGGAGCGACCGCGCGGACCGCGGCGTCCAGCGCCTCGCGAATGGTTTCGACTGTTTCCAGGATGGTCATCACTCCAGACGCGCGCATCAACAATGCTGGCCGTTGCTGTTGACTCCCAGGAAGCCCTGGCGCTCGAGATACAGAAGGATTTCCTGCGCGGCCTCTTCCGGGCTCAAATCCTTGGTGTCGATGGAAACTTCCGCGTCCGCCGGGACTTCGTAGGGATCGGAAATTCCCGTGAACTGCGGGACCAGACCGGCGCGCGCCTTGGCATACAGCCCTTTGCGATCCCGCGCTTCGCACGTGTTCAGGTCCGTGACCAGGTGCACCAGCACAAAGCCGCCCGAGGGCTGGATCATGGCGCGCACTTCCTTGCGCACGGAATCGTAAGGAGCAATCGGCGCGCAGATGGCGATGCCGCCGTTTTTCGTAATTTCGGAGGCCACAAAGCCGATGCGGCGGATGTTGATGTCGCGGTGTTCCTTGGAAAAGCCCAGCTCCGAGGAGAGATGCTTGCGCACCAGGTCGCCATCGAGAAGCGTGACGGGCCGCCCGCCGGTCTCCAGGAATTTTACCCGCAGGACGTTGGCGATCGTCGATTTCCCGGATCCCGAAAGGCCGGTAAAGAAGACGGTAAGACCCTGGCGGTGGCGCGGCGGATAATTGCGGCGCAACTCGCGCGCCACTTCCTCGAACGTAAACCAGGACGGCAGCTCCTTTCCCTCGGCCAGGCGGCGGCGCAATTCGGTTCCGGAAATGCTCAGCGTCCGCGCGCCGGCGGGCGCCTGATTCTCCTCGACATACGTATCCTGGTCTTCCAGGTACACCATGTTGTTGAAGGGCACCGCAGTGATACCGATCTCCTGCTGATGAGCCAGCAGCGTCTGTTGCGCCTGGTAAGGCCCGTAGAACGGCTTGCCGTTTTTGTCCGCGCCGGGGCCGGCGTGATCCCGTCCCACGATAAAGTGGCTGCAGCCGTAGTTCTTGCGAATGATCGAGTGCCAGACGGCTTCGCGCGGCCCTCCCATGCGCATGGCCAGCGGCAGGAGCGAAAGCTTCACCGTGCCCTGCGGGTACTTCGACAGCAGCGCCTGGTAGCAGCGGACTCGCACGTAGTATTCCACGTCGCCGGGCTTGGTCATGCCCACGCTGGGCTGCAGCAGAAGATTCGCGCTCGCCTGCTTGGCCGCCCGAAATGTCAGTTCCTGGTGCGCGCGGTGCATGGGATTGCGCGTCTGAAACGCGACAATCTTCCGCCAGCCCAGCCGCGAGAATTCCGCCCGCAATTCGGCCGGCGTCAGCCGCAAGGCGGCGAAGTCATAGTGCGCTGGAAGCTGCAGGCCCTCGAGTTGGCCGCCCACGTAGAAGTCGTTGGTGCGCTTCAGCAGGTATTCAACGCCCGGATGCGCGGGGTCGGTCGTGCCATAGACGGCCTGCGCTTCGCCGGCGCGGTCCGGTTGCCATACTTCCTCGACGCGCATCGCTGCCAGCATCACGCCCTCGGGATCGCGCAGCGCGATCGCAGCGCCGGCGCCGATAGACTTGGCGAACTTCTCGGGCACATCGAGAACGATCGGGATCGGCCACAGTTTCCCGTCCGCCAGGCGCATCCCGGCGCAGGCGCCCTCGTAGTCGGCGCGAGCCATAAAGCCGCGAAGAGGAGAGAAGCCGCCGTTGAGCAGCAATTCCAGGTCGCACAGCTGCCGCGCGGTAAGCTCCCAGGACGGCCAGTTCCGCGATTCCTCCTTGAGCTGGGAACTCCGCTCGGGACCCGCTAGAAGGTTGATCAGCTCCCCGCCGTGCGGGGGATTGAGGTGATCGTGCACTGTAAGATGGCTCCTTTGAATTTAGCTACCTATGATAGGCTATCAATTCTTATACCGAACAGGGGAGGGCTCCCGGCCACCTGCCCCTAAGCTGAACCGCAGTACAGTTGCTTTCGCCCGTCAATCGGGTATCTCATTGAAGTAGTTGCCATTGGTATGGGGTCACAGTCGATCACTCAGGCTACCCTTCCAGCCGAGTAGTCCGCTCCGGAGGATTCTTGATGCGCGCGCTGGGAAAATCTCTCAGGCCGTTCAGCTCTCTCATCTCTCTTGCCATCCTATTGCTGGCGTTGAGTTTCGGCGCCGGCGCCTTGACAAGTTGCGGCTCCACAAGCGGTTCCCCCGGCGGTACCGGTAATCCCACTTTGACATCTGTCAGTGTCTCGCCGGGAAGCGCCTCCGTCGCCGTGGGCGCGACGCAGGCGTTCATGGCCACCGGCACATTTAGCGACGCCTCCACGAAGGACCTAACCAGCACGGCAACCTGGACGTCTTCGAACACCGCCGACGCCACCGTTCAAACTGCCAGCCAGGCGAACCCAGGCACCGCTACGGGCGTGGCCAAGGGATCGGTCACCATCACCGCTTCGATGAGCGGCGTCAGCGGAACAGCTGCGCTCACGATTACCGCAGCCGGCAATCCGACGCTTGTGTCCATCGCCGTCACGCCGGCCAATGCCGGCATTGCCGTCGGCGGCACGGTGCAGTTCACGGCCACGGGCCAGTACAGCGACGGCTCGACGAAAACCATCACCAACTCCGTGGCATGGGCTTCTTCGAATACGGCCGATGCCACGGTCACCAGCGGCGGCCTGGCCACCGGCGTTGCCGGGGGCAGTGTGACCATCACCGCCACGCTCACGGGCGTAACCGGCTCGGCGTCGCTGACCGTTACCAGTCAGAGCGCTACCATCGTTTCCATTGCCGTCGATCCGGTAAACCCCAGCATACCCACCGCCCAGACTCAGCAGTTCTTTGCTAACGCCACCTTCAGCGACGGCACGGTTCAGGACATCACCAGTACGGCGAATTGGTCCTCTTCGAATACTGCGGTGGCCACCATCCAGACCACGGGACAGGCTCAGCCGGGCCTGGCCACCGGCGTTGTCGCGGGCGCGGCGACCATTACCGCAGCCCAAAGCGGCAAGAGCGGAAGCACCACGCTCACCGTCACCACTTCTTCCGGCAACGGCCAGAAGATTCCTCTGATGGATATGACCGCCGCGCAGAACTACCTGAGCTTTCCGGGCGGGCTGTACGAAAATAGCAGCGATACGGTGCCGTCGGATCACGATGCCGACGGAAAAACCGTCGCCGCCACCATCCAGCCGCTCGATACCAACGGCAATCCCAGCGCCTCGGGGAAAGTGGTTTTCACTTCGATTGGCATGTCCAACGCGGCCGACGAATTCGGCGAATTCATCGGCATCGCCTCGCCCGATTCGCAAGTCAACCACACTACGCTGGTGATCGCCAATGGCGCCAAAGGCGGAATCACCACCTGCTACTGGGAAGCGGCCACCGGCAATCCGCCGTGCAGCAAGAGCACCGAGAATCAATACGATCGCGTCCGCGATCAGGTCTTGACGCCGCTGGGCCTCACCGAGAAGCAAGTGCAGGTGGTCTGGCTCAAGGAGGCCAACGGAGGTCCCGGCGTAGTGGGGTGCGGCACCGGCGGGGGCCAGCCGTGTCAATCGCTTTGCGATCCCTCGGTTCCCGGCTGCCAGAACACGGTAACCACGACCGAAGCCTTGCGCTACGAATCGCAGGTCGGCGTGGTGCTTCGCGCCGCCAAGACTCGCTGGCCGAATCTGAAACTCGCTTTCCTCTCGACGCGCATTTTCGCCGGATACGCCACCGTGGATCTGAATCCCGAGCCGTATGCTTACGAGTACGGCTTCTCCGCCAAATGGCTGGTTCAGGCGCAAATCAATCAGATCCGCACCGGCACGGTGGACCCCACGGCCGGCGACTTGAACTACAACAACGCCACCGCGCCTTGGACCGCCTGGGGGCCGTACATCTGGGCCAACGGCCCGAATCCGCGCTCGGACGGTCTGGTGTGGTGCGACGGCCAATCTACAGCGCCGTGCAGCGGAGAAGTGGATTTTCAGACCGATGGCACGCATCCGAACAGTACAGGACAGAAGAAAGTGGCGACCATGCTGCTGAATTTCTTCCTGGGCTCGCCGTACACCACTTCGTGGTTCGCGGCGCCTTAGACGGAGACCTGGCGTTCCACGCGGCTGCGGCCGTTTCTTGCGGCGCGGCGCTCTTCGATCACCTGCTCGTAAAGCTGCTCGTACGCGGCGGCGCGGCTTTCCCAGCTGTACTTCTCCTCGACGAGCTGTTGGCCGGCCTGCGCCATCCGCTGCGCTTGTTCGGGCGCCCGCAGCAGCGCCAGCGCCTGAGCGGCAAATTCCTTGGCATCCTGCGCTACCTGCAAATGCTTGCCCGCGACGCAATCGATTCCTGTCACCGCGCCCGGATAGGCCACGATGGGCAGGCCCAGCGCCATGGCTTCCAGGATCTTGTTCTTCATGCCCGTCCCGAAGCGCACCGGGCAGACATACACGCGCGCGGCGCAAAGCGCGGCCCGCAAGTCCGGCAGATCCGCCGTAAGTCTGACCCCCGGCTGCGAGGCCAGCGCGCGAATCTCCGGCGCGGGCGCCGCGCCCACCAAATGAAAGACCGCGCCGGGCAATTGCGTTCGCATCAGGGGAAAAACATCGTTCGCGAATTCGAGAGCCGCCCGGACATTCGGCGGATAGGCAAGATGCCCGTGAAAGACCAGCGTTTGCTCTTCTTTTTCAACTTCGACAGGCCGGTAATACTCCGCGTCGATCCCGTTGGGGATCACCGTGAACCTGGCGCCGGGAACCAGTTTGCGGTTGAACTCGCAATCTCGCTCGGCGACCATCACACACCGTTCGAATCGCGGATACACCAGCCGCTCGTAGCGCGGCTCGGTGTACCTGCGCACGGTGTAGCGAATCCTTTGACCGAAGCTCAGTTGGCAATGCAGCATCTCCTGAGCGCGAAGAACCTCTGCATCGTGGACGGATAGAACCTTGGCGACCGGCAGCTCCGTAGGGGCCGCGCCCGCGACGAAGCCGCCCTCGACATGCAGCACGTCCCATTTCTTCGACTGAAAGCCTTGGCTCACCGCAGCCTGAAGTTCCGAACGGCAGCTCAACTGTTTTCCCGCTGTGTAGGCGGACACGAAGTTGGCGGCGCGGCCCGCCAAGCCCTGGTTGGGAAGAGGAATCGTCACCACCGAGCCGCAGTACTTATCAATCCAGCCGGTGTGGCTGGCGTCGTCGTCACGAAGAAGCGAAATCAAGTCAATCGTGTGGCGGCGCGACAGCCGCTGGATCAGGTTGGCGCCCGCAATCCGGAAGCCCCCGCGGCAAGGCAAGTAGGGCAACGACGACGAAATCCAGCCGATCTTCATGCTGTCGCGTGCCGTTGCCGCCGCTGCCTGCTGGACCCTCTGGGAATCAGGGCGTCGCCGAGAACCACGGTTTTGTGTACGCCGAATTCAGGAAGAAATTCAGCATCAGGCCCACTTGCTTGGTCACATTCTTGGGATGCTCGCCGTCGGATTGAAAATCCACCTCGCCGTTGCACGGCGGGTTGGGGCTCAAGCTGCCGTCGCACCACACCAACCCGTCGGAGCGCGGATTGGGACCGTCGGCCCAGAAGTAAGGTCCCCAGGCGATCCACGGAGCGGTGCCGTTGTTGTAGTTCAAGTCGCCCGCGACCGGGTCGATGACTCCCGTTCGGATCTGCAGGACCTGCGCCTCGATGAGCCATTGCACGGCGAAGCCGGTCTCGTAGGCATACGGTTCGGGGCTTCCCGCGCCCGCTGGGGCGTATCCCGCGTACATGCGGCTGGTGAGGAACACCATCTTGAGGTTCGGCCAGCGCTGCTTGGCGGCCCGCAGAACATTGCCGAGTTCCCACTCCAGGTTCACCGCATCGGTGCTGTCCACCGAATTCACACACCCAGCCACGGTGGGATCGCAAAGCGGGACGCAAAGAGTGCCGGTAGGCAAGCAGCCTCGCTCATAAGAATGGGTGCGGCCGTTGGCTTCCTTCAGCCAGACCGCCTGAATCTGGTTGGGAGAAAGTCCGCGCGTCGCCAGGCTCGTGGCGATGCGATCGTAGTTGTTCCCTGCGGTGGCCAGGCAACTGGGCGCGCCCACGGCGGGGAACCAGAAGCAGGCGTCCTGGTTGCTGGCGGCGCCATTGCTGAGAGCCAGCGTCGTATGGTTCACCGCGCTGTTCTTGATGGCGTTGCTCAAGAAGCCCGCGAATTCGTTCTGCGCGTTGGACATTCCGATGGATATGAAAACCACTTTCCCCGTCGAGCTGGGATTGCCGTTGGTGTCCAGCGGCTGAATCTGCGTGACGATATTCTGGCCATCGGCGTCGTGGTCCGCCGGGACCGTATCCGAGCAGTTCTCATAGAGGCCGCCCGGGAAGCTGTCGTACGTCAGACACGTCCCGTTGGCCTGCGGCATGTCCATCAGCGGTGTTGCGTTGAACAGCTGCGCCGGCGCGGCGGCAGGCAGGAGCAACGCAAGCAGGCACAGTCCGAGAAAATGAAGCGCCCATGTGCGAGGGCCGGATGCCGTCATGTGGGTTCCTCCTTTTGCGGGATCGGGTAGCCTATCAACTCTTAACGGGGAAGAGAAAGCTATACGGCAAATCACTGTGCAAAAGCAACCGTCAGCTTTCCAGCCGGCAGCGGCTAGGACTCATAGCCGGGGCGCTCGAGTGGCGCCTACTTCGGCGCGCTCGTCTTCGGCGGCAGGGCCGCCCGGCGCAGCCGAGAGGGCGTAGCCCAGGTCTTGCATGGTCGGGCCCCACGCGGATTCGATCTTTCCGGCCAGGGTCGCCGGCAGAGTTTGTTTCCATCCGCCGGTCGTCGCCGTGCGGACAAAGGGAATGTCCTTGCGGGTCTTCTTGGTGTTCACCCAGACATCGGCCTGTTTTCTCTCGAGCTCCCTCATGCGCTCGGCCGAGCTGCGCTCCACGGCGCGCGCCAGTTCTTCCGGCGTCCTCTCGAGGCCGAGGAACGCGGCGATCTTGCGCAGTTCCGCCACGGGGTCTTCCATCATGTCTTCGTAGCGCAGGAACAGGAAGCTCTCGCTGTGCTGCCGCGTGGCCAGCCAGGAGACGACGTTGTCGCGCCACGAGGCATAGCCGTCCAATTCTCCGGCGATGAACCGCGACACGTACACCTCCAGCGGATAGCCGTCTGCGATCACCCGCGTCTTCAAATGGAAGTGATAGTAGGAGACCACCACGTCCCGCGGGTCGCGCACGATGTACATCACCTTCCTGTAGCGGCTGTCGAAGTATTCGTGGCTCTTGACGATTCGCGGCCGCGGAATCCGCGCCAGCTGTCGGCGCGTGTTCTTGACGCAATCCGGCACGATGCTTTCGATATTCGCAAAAGTGACGGCCTCATCCCGGTGAATCAGGTTGGCCACGAGAAACCGGGTCCAGGTGTTGCCCGATTTGGGATAAGAGACCAGGAACGTGTCGTCGGGGAAGATCTCGAAATTTCGCCCGCCGCGGCTCAGGCCGAGCATCCATTTCATTCCCCACTTGAGTTTTTGGAGGATCAAGGGTCGATCGAGCGGCCCGGCAATTTTCTGGAGAGACGCTTCGCGCTATTGCAGATTCAAGATATACACGTGCACGTCGTAGCCGTTGAACGTATCGGTGAACGTTCCGCCGGGATTCAACGGCACGGTGCGATTCTCGCTATAGACCTGGACCGGAGCGGAGCTCACGTTCACGCCGGAGGCCAGCGTAAAATTCACGCTGCCGGCCGGCTGATCAGAGAAGTTGCTCGCGAAGATCACCGTCTGCGTGGGGCTTTCCTTCACCACATACTCGATGCTGCTGTTCGAGACCGACGCCAGCAGTTGCGGCTGCGCCGGCAGAATGAGGAACGGCTTGAGCCCCATCACTTCCGTGGAGATCTGCTTGAAATCGAAATAGGGCTGGTGGTTGTTCTGCACGTACCACTGCCATTCGATTCCCTTTTCGCTGACGAAGCCCCACCAGAGAATGCCGTTCGCGCCGTTGATGATCGCTTTGTACGCTTGGGTTCTCATCTGCGCGTACGTGGGAAACGCCCCGTTCAACTCGAAAAGCTGAAGCACCATCCATACCGGCCGGCTTCCATAGACTTGGCGGACGGTCTCGCGCGTCCACAGGGAGGTGCGCATCATGGGAGGCGAAAGCGTCGCGCCCAGCGCGTTTTCGTCCGCGCCCGGGACTTGTCCCACCGGATAGGGGTCGCAGCTCAACACATCGTTCATATCCCGCCAGCGAAAAATCGGCTGCACGCTCGACAGCGTTCCGAAGCCGATTTCGCCCGGAGTCATCAAGCTGACGTGCTGATCGAAAGCCTGCGGAATCAGCAGCGGGTCCGGTTCATCGTAGGTGTAGAACCCGAGACCCCCGGGCTGATTGGCCATGGCGTTTGCCGCCAGCTGCCACAGCGCCTGGTTGTCCATGCCGGTGGCCCACGACGGAAACCCGCGAGCTCCTTCCACCCAGTTATTGACGATCTGTAAGTGGCCGACGCCGATGCTGTTGACCGCCTCGAGCCAGGGCAGCAGCTGGTTGTTGGAGGGCTCCACATTGATGCCCGCGAAAGGCACGATGTTCATCTCCGCGTTCAGCATCGTGTCCGCATAGCTTCCGATGGTGCTCAGGCCGTTGAACCCGGGAATCTGCAGGTAGCCGTTCTCATTGGTGAAAACGCAAGTAGTGCAGCGATGCGAGCTCCATCGATCGTAAACGCCCCAGACGAACTCTTTTTGGCCCGCGCGAACCAGGAAATTGTCCGTATCGATGTAATTCCCCAGGCTCGCTTGCAACGCCGGATCAGTCTTGATCACGCGATACGCCGGATACGTGGCCACGCTCTGCCCGGATGAATCGGTCAAGGCCGTTTGCACCAGATACGATCCAGCCGCCAGGGCGGAAGCATCGAAGTCGATTTCCTGAGTCGCGGCCGCCGGCTGTGTAACCGTTTGGATGACCGTCCCGCTCGCGTCTTCGAGAGTTTCAACCACGTTCACTCCGGCCGGGTTCGGCGCCTCCACTTCCATGCGGATCGTCTGCGGCCCGTTGCCCCACAGCAGCCCCTGATAGTTGGGGTAGAGCAGGAAGCTGGAAACCGGCGGCGGGAGTTGCTCGATCAACTCCACGTCGTCGAACCACGCCGATCCCGTGGTGCCTTGGGCGATCGTCTGCACGGACAACGTATCGCCGTCGTGCAGCGGCAGAAGGTCCAGGTCGGTTTGTTGCACGAACTGCCACGCCGTGCCGGGCGTGATATAGATCGTCGCGCCGATCTCCAGTCCCCCCGCGCTTTCGTCGTGTATCGTGAGCTTCACCTGCGCGTCGGTGCCCTGCGTGGCCTTCACCCAGCCCTGAATCGTGTACGACCGCGCGGCGCTCGCCGACCGCGTGACCAGGGTTGAGGCGTTCGCCGGAATGCCGCACGCCGTGCCCGCGGTGTAACGCAGCGAATGCGTGCCGGTGTGCGCGGTCGTCGAGTCGATGGCGAAGCAGCTCGGGATGTTCCAGGTGCTTCCGCCGGCTTCAAAACTCGGGTCGGCAACCTGATTGTTCCCCAGCGTCTGGCTTGGTGGAACCGCAGTAATTCCGCCGGCCTGCGGCAAAGGATTCGCCAGCGGCGCAGCCGTGAACGTCACCGAGGCGCTCTGCCCGCTCATGGAAGCGGTGATCGTTGCTGTGCCGGCGGCCACGGCGACGGCGAATCCGGGACTACGCTGTCCGCCGCCTTCGACGAACACCGCAGCAGGATTCGAAGACGTCCACATGGCGTTGTTGGTCACGTCCGCCGTCGAACCGTCGTTGAACGTCCCGGTAGCGATGAATTGCTGGATCGAGGGCACGGCCAGCGAAACGTTTCCGGGCGTCAGGCTGATTGCCGTCAAACTGCCCTGCGGCGGCGGAGGCGCGGCCGCGCTGATGGTGAGACTGGTCGTGGCGTTCACTGAGTTGAGCGTCGCGGTAATCGTGGATTGTCCGGCGGCCACGCCGGTGGCCAATCCCGGATTCGATTGTCCCGAGGTCTCAATGGTGGCGGCATTGGGATTCGATGAACTCCACGCCGCCGAGCCGGTGATGTCCTGGCTCGAACCGTCGCTGTATTTCCCGGTGGCCACGAGCTGAAGTTCGCCGCCCACGCTCGTTGAGGGGCTGTTCGGCGTCACCTTAATGGATTGAAGCGTGTTCGGGGGCGGCGTGCCCGGATTCCCGGATCCCCCTGGAGCGGTCAGCGCGCATCCCGCCAAGCCGCTCAAGCCAAGTAACAGCGCCAACCATGAAACGAAGCTTGCAACTCGACGCCGACCACCGGACCCGAAGCCGTGCGACCCACCCACCTGGCCCATGCCATCCCCCGTGGAGAAATGGGCATCTTCGGCGAGGCAGGCAGTTCACCCCTTCTACTAGGGGTGTCGGAGGACCCAAGGTTCCTAAGTGAGTCTCTATGGTCCGGCGATCCTCGTGAATGGCCTTCCTGCGGCGATTCCCGCTTTCTCCATCATCGAGCTTATCGGCGGGTAAATCGCCTATCTACGGTACGGAAGGACAGATTTAGAACAGTAGGTGTGTCGTGGCCGCTAGTACAGGGTAATCAGACTCCACTCGCTTGCAAGTCCCAGAAAAAATTTGAGATACAGCGATTCTTACTTCGCATCCAACACGTAAACGTGAGCTTCGTAGGGGCCAAAATTGTCTTGCAGGCCAGGGCCATGATTCCTGTCCGGCGTAACCACGGCCACGGAGCGGCCCTCGGCATAGACCTCGGCGGAGGAAGAGGCCGGAACAACGGAAGGCGCAAGCGCCATCGTTACTTCTCCCGCCGGTTTCTCTCCGAAATTACTGGCGAAGATCACCAGCTTCTTGCCGTCCATCTTCACCAGCGTCTCGATGCTCGAGCTGGATACGCTAGCCAGCGCTTCCGGATGAGCGGGAGCGAGTAGAATCGGTTCCAGCGCCATCACCTCATGCGAGATGCGCCGGAAATCGGAGTAGGCCTGCTGGTTGTTGTTGACGAACCACTCCGCCTCCAGGCCTTTCTCGCTCACGAATCCCCACCAGAGGATCCCCGTGGCGCCGTTGATGATGGCTTTGTAGGCCTGCATCTTCATCTGCTCGTACGTGGGAAACTTGCCGTTGTGCCGGAACAGCTGCAGAACCATCCACACAGGCCGGCTGCCCGCCACCTGGCGAACGGTCTCGCGGGTCATGACGGAAGTGCGCAACAGGGGCGGCTCGGAAGTGGCGCCGTAAGCAAAGTCGTCCGTGCTCACCGGAAAGCCGACTGGATACGGATCGCATCCGAGCACGTCGCTCATATCGCGCCAGCGAAACACCTGCGTGCCGCCGATCAGCGCGCCGTACGCGATGGACCCCGGGTCGGCTTCCCGCAGCGTCTTATACTGGGCAAAGACCGCGGGGATCTTGTCCGTTTGCGGCTCGTCGTAGGTGTAGTATCCCAGCGCTCCGGACTGGCCCCGCATGGTTGCCGCAAGCCGCTGCCAAAGATCCTGATCCTTCATCCCCTGCGCCCACGCGGGAAAGCCGCGGCTTCCTTTCGTCCAGTTGTTCACGATCTGCAGGTGACCCACGCTCCGGCGATCGAGCGCCTGCAGCCAGGGACGCAACTGGTTTCGCTCGATGTTGACCCCGGCAAACGGAAGGATGTTGATCTCGGCGCTGACCAGGGTGTCCGAGTAGTTGGCCAGTGTGCTCGCGCCGAACCCGGGAATTGATTCATACGCGCCGACGTTCGACGACAGGCACTCCTGGCAGCGAAAGCGCCCGCTGAACCGGTCGTACACGCCCCACACGAATTGCTTCTTGCCTTTGCGCACCAAGAAATTGTCCGGAGCGATGTAGTTTACGAGGGTGTCGCGAAAGTCGTCGCCCACCTTGACGACGCGATAGGCCGGGTAGGCGGCGAGTTCGCGCCCCGTTTGCGCCTCGAGCAGCCGGGTCTCGAGCTGGTAAGACCCGAGCGGGAGTTGCGCAGCGTCCAGCTCGATCGTCTGCGACGCTTCGGCCGCACGCTCGGCGGTCTTGACCGCCGCTCCCTTTTCCCCCTTCAACGTGACTTGCACTTTTCGTCTTTGCGCATCCGGCGAAGCCACGTCCACCTGCACGCGGATCTTCTGCGGCCCGCTGCTCCACAAATAGCCGCGAAAATTCGGATACACCAGGAAAGCGGACAATGGCGCGGGGTCCTGCTCGATCATCTCGATGTCGTCGAACCACGCTTGCCCCGACGAGCCTTTGACCACCGCGCTGACTTCCAGGGCGTGTCCGTCGTGGATGGCCTGCAGGTCGATATCCGGCTTCTCCAGCAGTTGCCACGTGGGCCCGGGCTCGAAAAACTCGGTCGCTCCCAGGATGTATCCGCGGTCCGTGCGGTCGTGCAGGGCCACGCGAACTTTCAAATCGCTGCCTTTGCTCGTGCGTACCCAGGCTCGCAGCGTGTAAGAGCGCGTCGCGGGGTGCTCGTGCGCCACCAGGGTTACCGCCGGCAATGCGGGACATGAACCCGCATCGAAGCGCAGCGATCGCGCGCCCGTATGCGTCACCGACGCATCGACCGACCAGCAGCGCGGCGCCGTCCAGCCCGAGGCGCCGTTTTCAAAACGCGAATTCACCACGTCGTTTTTCCCGGGTATTTGCTCGGGCGGAAGCGCCAGCAACCCGCCGGCAAGCGATTCCAGGGTTTTCGCGCCGTCCGCGGTCGAAGCGCTGCCCGCGTCCATGTGACCCAGCGCCACAACGGCGGTCGTAAGGATCAGCAGAAATAATCCCAGCGGTCTGCGAGGCACGAGCTTTCTTTCGTTATGACTGTTTCAATACCTGCTCGGCGTCGGGGGCCTGGTTCTGGCCGTTTTGCTTCTGCGGCCCGCGGTCGCGGTATTTCAGCGTGGCGCCTCGCGGCAGCTTGATGCGCGCCGGCACGCCCACGACGGTGGTGTCGTCGGGCACGTCGGTCATCACCAGGCTATTGGCCACCACCACCACGTTGTTTCCGATCCGCGGCGTGCCCATCACTTTGGCGCCCGGGCCGAAGAAAACATTGTTGCCGACTTCCTTGGTGTTCCATCCCACCACCACGCCGTGCTGTACGATGCAGTTGCTGCCGATCTTCACCGGCCCCACGAACACTCCGTACCAGGTGTGCACCACGAAGCCGGGTCCAATCTCCGCCCCCGGGGTGATCACTACTCCGGTCACCAGCTCGACGAAATAACGCGCCACCACGGCGATCAGCACGAGGATCTGGCGCATTACCGGAATCCTCAGCGCGCGCGCCCAGGCGCCGAACCGGAAGCACACCACCGGATACGTTCCCGGCTTGACCAGCACCTGCAGCATCTTGCACTTCGCGGTGCGCGACAGGTTCACCTTGCACGCTTGTTGCAGGTCGGCGCGAATATTCTCGAACATTCTCGGATCCCTTCAGCGGGACGAACGTTAGCGGGCGCCGCAAATGCGCCGCGCGCGTGCGGGCAACAGGGGATTCACGTGCATGGCGGTTCCTGTCTCAAATCCGAGTCCTTCTTGCAAAACACTAGGTAGCCGCCGCCGATGAAACCGATGGGACTCTGCGTCCAGCGCTCCATGTATCGACCGGCCGCTAAAGAGAGAGAGCCCAGGAGCGCGTCGAACGGGGCCGGTAGGAGGCTGAACCGGAAGTAATTGTGCCGTATTTTGCGGAAACCGAACACAGCCAGTTCCCGGTCAAATTGCTTTGGCCGATGAACGCGTCGCGAAGGGAAATCGGAGATCGGTCCTTTCCTTAGGATTGCGTTCTTGAAGAAATGGAGCAAACGTTTGACGACCGGCTTACGCTTTAACCGGAGATAAAGCTCTTCCGAACGCGTGACGTAGGAGGAGCGGTTTGTGACGTTCAGAATCAAATGGCCGCCCTTCCTTACCACCCGATTCATTTCCGACAAGAATCGCGCGTCTTCCTTTTGATATTCGAGTACTCCTGCAGCAATTACGACATCAAAAGACCCGTCTGCAAACTCGAGGTTTTCGACGTCGCCTTGCCGGATTTGACGAAATCCGCGGAACCCCCCGCCTTCGAGAGTCTTTGTTGCTTCCTTCACCATCGCGCTGGAGATATCCACTCCCCAGACATCATAGCCCTTCGTGGTCAGCGCCAGAACAAGCTCACCCGGTCCGCACCCCGTGTCCAGGATTTTCGCGCCGCCAGGCAAGTGGCAATCCTCCACCATCTCTTCAATGTAGGATTGCCGATATTTTAGCGGCGAATAAGGGCCACTCTCCTGGTAATGGCCCTGGTGATAGGAAAGGTAAGTTCTGTCGTAAAACTCCGCGACATTGCGCTTTACCTTTTCAGCTGTCTCGCCCGTTGAAGTCGACGTCATACTCAATCCATCCTCTCCCGCTCTCGTCGTTCTGCGGATCGCACGATGGTACGCACCGCACTGCCCATTCGTTCCTTTGCTGCCATCCAGTCGTAGTCTCCGCGGATCTTGGCATGAAGGTCTCGGGATTGGTCGTCTTCTTCAAGCCAGATTCGCCTGAGAATCATGCGATCGCGGTATGAATTCAGGGTGCCCCAGCGTGAAGTCACCGCGCGCTTATAGCCGGCGGCCATAAGAACTCTCGTCGTGTCTTTCGAGAAATCCTGCAGAGTGCCGTAAGGATAACTGAAGGTCTCAACCAGGCGTCCCGTAAGCTGCTCCAGCTGCCGCTTCGATTCCACCGCTTGTTTTTCCACCTCGCACTGCGACAATTTCCTCATGCTTGAATGATCGACTGTGTGCGACCCAAACTCGACCGAAGGTAATGCCGCCAGACTGCGAAGCTGCTCGAGGCTCAAGAGCTTCCTACGTGGGAGCTCATCTTTCGGAAGTTCCCATGCGTTCCAACCACCTATGAACCCCGTTGGTACGCACATCGTGCAAGGGACACTCAGGCGCTCCAGGGTAGGAAGCGCAAACTCGAGGAAGTTCTCATACGCGTCGTCAAACGTCACGGCAACTCTTCTTTCCCGGTCATGCTTGTTGGAAAGGAACACATCCACGTCTGCCAGCCGGCACACCGTGTAGTTGTCCTTAATGAATGCGATCTGCCTCTGGAAAGCCGCTGGAGTGATCGAGAATGGCGCAGGCTCCGGATGGATCGAGTGGTACATCAGAATCGTAAGTTTCTTGGCGGCCTCCGGCATCCCTTTGAACATCCAGTATGGCGAAAAACCCGCTGCATGCAGAAGCTTACTTATGGTTTTTTTCGCCTGCCGCATTGCGGCCTATCCCCTCTTAAGCGGCCGGGCTCAGGCCCTCGGCCCACAATAGCCGCTTGGCGCGCCGGCGCATTTGCTCGCGCTCCGTGCCGGTGCATCCGATGACATAGGACAGCAGCAGGAACACCAGCATCTGCCAGGCATTGGTAAACGCGAACGAAAGCAGGCTCACAGGATGCGGGAGATACCGCCCCGCTTGCGCGCACGCCAGAAACAGCGCCAAAACAGCCAGCGGCCGCGCCAGCGACTCGGCGAAGTAGTCGTAGAACGACACTTTCGCCACCCATAAGGTGTACCACGGCTGAATCAGGATGCGCACGGCCAGCATCGGAACGGCCGTGCCCATGGCCACGCCTACGATTCCATATCTCGGCGCCCAGTAGATGCTGAGCGCCAGATTTGCGATTCCCTCCGACAGCGTCCACCAGCCCAGAACTTTGTGCCGGCCCCGGGCGAGCAGCAACGACATCGAGGGAGACTGCAGCACCGCGGCGACGCGGGCCACGCACAACACCACCAGCACCGTGTAGCTGGCGGCGTAGGTCTGCCCGATCCACAGCGTCAGCAGCGCTCGGCCGTTCAGGCACAGCAGCGATCCCGTCAGAATGCACAACAGAGTGGTCCACCGCGTCGAGCGGTAGAACAACTGCTTGAGATCCTCTTCGCGCGCCTGTCCCTCCAGGTTGCTCATCTCCGTGATCAGCGGGCCGGTGATTCCGGCGGCCAGGAAGCGGAAATACTCGATGAGCCGGGCAGCGACGTTGAACGGAGTCACCAGCGAAATCCTGAGCCAGCGAGCGATCACCAACGAATCGAGGCGAAAGCGCAGCAGGTCGCCGATCTGGTTGATGAAGATGTAGATTCCGAAGTGGAAGAGCTCACGCAGTTCCGCCCAGCTGGCCTGCCGCCACGGGACGGAAACGTCCGGCTCCGCCCACTTCACGAATCTCCAGTGCAGCGCCAGGGAAAGAACCGCGAGACCCAGGGTCACCAGCGCACAGCCCTGAATTCCGTAACCGCGATGGAGCACCGCCACCAGCAGGATGGCCTGCAAGATGGTGGTCACAATGGCCGCCAGGTTGTACAGGTCGAAGCGCTGCAATCCGCACAGGAAGGCTCCCAGCACCTTGGCCGGAAAACTGATGGCGAAGCTCACGCCCAGCAAAATGAGCACTCGCGTGAAGATCACCGCCTCCCATCCGGAAAGGTGGAACACCGCGGGCAGCGCCTGGGATAGGCCGGCGGTCGCCACAAGGATGAGCACGGCAATGACCGCGCTCAGAGCCAGCGCCGTGGCAAATGTGCGGACAAGCGCGTCTTGCTGCTCGCTGCCTTTGTACCGCGCCACATGCCGCTGCAGCGTGAACCGGATGCCCATGTCCGCCAGGCCGTAGTAGTCCATGATCGAAGCGACCAGTATCCACATGCCGTAATTGAAGTCGCCCAGTCCATGGATCAGCACCGGCGTCAGCAGAAAAGCGACTACGCCGCCCACGGCCATGGCCAGATAATTCAGAAAAATGCTGTGCGACATTTTCGGCCCCGCATTCTTCCGCGGGCGGGCCGGGGCCGCTTGCGTCGCTGGGCTCTCTGGGGTCATCGCGTCCTGGTTCTTTACGGCGGGGAAATCATCCATCGAGCCGCCGCTCAAGGCTTCGCGGCCGAGTTTGCGCTGCCGCTGGGCTTGTGCGTCACCCCGCGGCTGCCCGGATTGCTCGGTTTGTTGTACGTTTTCGCGCCGTTTGCCGACGGCGCTTTGCGAACTCCGGCCGGCCGGCTGGCCGATTTCTTGGGCGCAGTTTCGCGCGAAGGCTTGGAATGCGAGGGATGTTGCAGCGCGGCGTCTTTTCCAGAGTTTGCGGACGCCGGACCTCCCATCCGCGCCCCCGCGGCGCCCAGGCGCGGCTCGGTCTCCGGCCGCATCGACATATGAGTTTGGCCGGCGCTGCCGGCGGCTCTGCCCCCCTGTGGCGCGTGGTCGGGCGCTCCGCTCGCGGTGTTGGAAGGGCTGCGCGTTGAACCGTAGCCGCTGCCCGCGCGCCCCGAGTAGCTTGGCGTGTGTCCCGCGCCATAGCGGTTGCTCCCGCTGCCGCTTCCGTAGCTGCGTCCCGCACTGCCCGCGCTCGGGCGCGAGCCGGCCGCGCCGTTGGCGCGGCCCGCATACGTTCCGTTCATACGGCCCGCGCCACTTGCGCTGCCGCCGTGGTATCCGGAGCCGGCCTGGCCTGTGCGTCCTGCTTGGTATCTGCCGCCCGAGTATCCGGACGATCCGCCGGAGTTGCGGGCGTTCTGGGCAAAGGCGCTGCCCGCCGCAAACGGCGCGACGAAGACCGCGGCAATGGCGATTCGGCTCATCCAGTTTCGCATAAGCATCTCCGCTACTTTCTTTTCGGGGTGGAACGGCTTCCGGCTACTCCAGGTATCCGAGGTCCTTGAGCCGTCCCACCACTTCGACGCTCATCTCCGCATTTTCCGAGGCCCTGTCGGACCAGTATTGATCGGCGCGATACTTCGCCTCCCGCTCCCAGGACGCCAGCAGGTCTTCCATCCTGGCGCGAACGGCGGGGTTATCGGCGGCCATGTCGGCTTTTTCCTCAGGGTCGGCCACAAGATCGTAGATTTCCGTGCGCCCGCTGGTTCTCTGTTGGATCAGTTTGTGATGGCCATCGGAGATGGCTATCTGGCCGCCGCCCCGTTCCGTTTCGCTGGCGGCCACCAGGTGGTTTGTGGCCTTCCCCGAAATCCAGGGCAGCAGCGAAACACCCTGAACGTCCGCCTGCGGACGCAATCCGGCGAGTTCCAGCAGCGTCGGCATGACGTCTATCAGCCGCACCTGCGGCTTGATGCGCCGCCCGCCGCTCAGGCCCGGCCCCACGAGAATCAGCGGCACCTGCAGGACTTCGCCATACAGGCACTCGGTGTGTTCGACGAACCCGTGCTCCAGGAACGCCTCGCCGTGGTCGGCGGTTATCGCCAGAATCGTGTTCTGCGCCAGGCCCAGGCGCTCGAGCTCTCCCGCGAAAGCGGCGATCAAATCATCCACGTACCGGATCGCTCCGTCGTACATCCCTTCGAGGAATTCGCGCTCGTGCGCCGCCAGCGGGCGCTCGCCCCGGTTCACGCGGTAGCGCGTGGCGGCATCCAGCACGATGCCCGCGCGCCGCGAAGTGAACATGCGGTTGTACGGCGGGCGGTCCATATAAGGAAAATGAATGTCCCACGCGTGGATCCAGGCGAAGAAGTTCGCGCCCGGATTCTTCAGCGCCCATTGCAGCATCCGGTAGCTCGACGACTTCAGTCCCCCGCCTTCGTTTTCGTAGTAGTCGAAGCCTTTCCCAAACCCGAAGAACGAGTGCGCGTATCCGCCGTTGGAAATTCCCGCGGTAGCGTAGCCGCCTTCCTTGAATTCCTGCGCCAGGGTGCGAAAGCGCGCGTCGAGAATGTTGGCGCGATGACGCGCCTGTTCGTCGGTGCGGTCTCCGGTCTCGCCGCGCGAGTCCGTCTTATGAACCGAGGGATAAAGCGAGGTGTGCAACGAGGCCAGAGACGGCTTCGTCCAGTTGGTCTGCGCCATCACATTTTCGAACAGGACGCCCGACGCCGCCAGCCGATCCATCGTCGGCGAGGTCTTTCGCGCATAGCCATAGCAGCCCAGGTGCCTGGCCGCCATCGAATCCACCGACAGCAAAATGATGTTGGGGCGGTCCGCCAGCGCCGCCCGCCGGCCGTTCTTGCGCTTCTGCGAGAGGAACTTCCAGCGTTCCAGCTCCGGCTGGATCTCGCGGAGCCACCATAGTCGGCGGCGAAGACTGGATCGCAAGTTGTTATCGCCTGTCATGGACAGTGCCAATCTAGTGTCGCGTCTCGGAAATCCGCGAAACAAGCCCGATGTAGTAAGTCCTTGTACGGGCGCAGCCTGCTGCGCCCGCTCGATGCGAGTTATTGGCCGGACGCAACACTAGAGGCTCGCGGCGAAAGGCTGCTGCGGCGAATCCTGCGCCGGCGACTCGCCGCGGCCTGCGTCCCGATCGCCCAGTCCCAACCGCTCGAGGATCATAGATGAAACATCCAGAAGCCTGGTCCCGTGGAGCTGCACCCCGCGGGCGCCCTGCGGCTCCCGCAGGATGAAGATGCCGTACTCGGCGTGATTGGCGTCGTCGGGGCCGGTGTCGTTTTCAAAGGTGTGCACTGCGCCGGTCCCCAGCATGCCGACCGACCGCCAGCTCAGATTGCCGAAATAGACGATCAAGTCGGGGGCCACGTTGCGAACCGAGCGATAAACATCTTGCGGTTTGAAGACCTTGGTTCCGAGCGGCCGGCCCTGATCGTCGAGCATGGCCTCGAGCTTCGACTTGAGCTCGTCGCGCATGGCCTCGTACTTGGCGGGCTCGATCACCCCGTTCGGTTCGCGGCCTTTCACGTTGAGGAAGAGACGCGAGTAGTAGCCGCCCTCGCCCCAGGCGGCTGTCTTGCTCCAATCGACCGGCGCTTTTCCGATGGGCGTCGGCCCGGCGAGGGGCTGCTGCAAACGGAGATAGCCCTGCTGCATCAGCCACTCGTTGACGCAAATCCCGCCCTGCATGCTTTTCGCGCCGTGGTCGGAGACGACGAACACCGTGGTGTCGTCGCCCAGTTCGGGCAGCAGCTCGGCAATCTTCCGGTCGATGAAGTGGTAGTACTCGCGAATGGAGTTCTCGTAGCGATTGCCCGGCTCGAATTTGCGATGGTTCTTGTCGTGAAACTTCCAGAAGGCGTGGTGGATGCGGTCGGTGCCCATTTCCACCATCATGAAGAAATCCCACGGCTGCGAAGCGACCAGGTGGCGGGCCATGGCGAAATGCTGCTCGGTCATCTTGTAGATGTTCGCGAGGATGCGGTCCTTGTCTTCGCTGCGAAAGTTTTCCACGTCCACCAGGTAAGGCCCAAAGCGGCTTTCGAGCTCTCCCTTCAGTTCCGGCGGATAGGTGTACGCCGACTGCGCGCCGGGCGTCAGGAAGCAGCTCACCATCGAGCCGTTGACGGCGCTCGGCGGGTAGGTGCCCGGCACGGACATCACAATGACCTTCTTGCCGGCGCGGCTCAGGAGGTCCCAGACGCGAGGCTCGCGCACCGCGGTCGAGTTGGCCATCGTCATTCCGTCGTAGCTGTGGTCCTTGCGATTGCGGAACCCGTAGATGCCCAGCTGGCCCGGGTCTTTTCCGCTCATCATGCAGGACCATGCCGGCACGGTGATCGGCGGGCACACGCTTTGCAGCTTTCCCCACGCGCCCTGGTCGGCCAGCGCGCGCAGGCAGGGAAGCTCGTCGCGCCATTGCTGGAAAACCAGCTCGGGCGGGGCGCAATCCAGGCCGATCACCGCGACTTTTTTGGCTTGTGGCACTCGGGCTCCCATCTGCTGTTACGCGTGGCTCAAAGCGGGAGCGCTGCTCGCTTCCAGGGCGGCTGCCGGTTCGTGCGCCACCGCCCATTGGCGCGCCACCCGCGTCATAGCCATGCTCATGAACACGTAAAACCAGAAGAACTTCACGTATTCCGCGGAGAGGAAGAAGCTGCTCACGAAAAAGCCCGCCAGCCCGCCCTGCATCCCCAGCGCGATGTTGTAGAAAAGCTTGGAACCAAGCTTTTGCGCCATTTTTCGAAGCAGCGCGAACGTCCGATAGGTTTCCAACAGCAGCCACAGATACAAAGCGAAACAAACCAGCCCCAGTTCGGAGGCAATTTCCAGATAGGTGTTGTGGGCCAGCTTGTTGAGCTTCGGGTCGTCCGTGTACTTCGAGATTTGCGGCTTGAACTCGCCCAGGCCAATCCCGGTGAGGGGATGCTTCTTGATCATCCGCAGGCCGGCTTTCCACGTTTCAATGCGCACCTCTTTGGCTTTCGCATCGGAGTAGTCGGGATGGAGGAAACGCGTGATGGGGTTTCGGGGAATGAACAGCATGGGAGTCACGAGAACCAGGGTCAGCACCACGAAGTTGCGAATGCGGTGCTTCGAGTGGAAAATGATGAATCCCACGAAGGCCATCAACGCCAGTAGCCCGCCGCGAGAACCCACACAGGCGGTGCCGGCGGATATCACCACCAGCGCGCCGAACAGCGCCCAACGGTAAAACGGCCGGCGCTCGCTGATGAACCAGGAATAGGCGATGGGCAGCCCCAGCATCGCCGCCAGTGCAAAATAGTTCGAGTCGCCCACGATCTTGGCGTCGGGCCGGAAGTTCGGAAGCGACAGGCTGTAGATGGAGAACTCCCGCAGCGGGTAGAGCGAGGCGAAAGAGATCGAAGCCACAGCCATCAGCAGACAGCGCCGGATCTTCGCCGGCGTGTCCACCAGGCTGAAGATCAAGATGAAGAAAACGACGATTCCGCACCACAGCATGAACGGGTCGCCCACCTCCACGTTGGGCCCTTTTCCTTTGCGCAAAAAAGAGAACATCGCAATGCCGAAGATGGCGAAAAACAGCTTGGCCTGCTTCGACTGCAGGTAGTCCGGCAGGCCGTGCGTGGGAATGTAGAACATCGAATAGAACAGGCCGGCCAGGCCCACGGATTTGACCAGCGTGAAGGCGCCCGAACCCGCGTCGATGACCGGGTGGCGATAAAAGGGCATGGCGAAAATCAGGAAGTATAAGAAGATCAAGGCAGTTCAGCTCCTTCCGCGCTTCATGCTACCGGCTGGTGTCGCGTCTCGGAAATACCTAGTCCTCGTAGGGGCGCAGCATGCTGCGCCCGCTTGCTGCGAGTTATTTGCCGGACGCAACGCTAGTCGCTGGGATTCTTCCAGAGCTCGCGCTCCGAGAACCAGACCCAGTCCGCCGGGTACCGCAGGATTTTCGCTTCCAGACTCGAGAAGGTGCGCTGCACGCCCGCCGTAAGGTCGCTCGAGGGATGGAACGGCGGCTGAAGTTCGACGACCTGCCGGAAGCTTTCGTCCGGATGATAGACGAAGAAATCGATCAGCGGAGCGCCCGTGACCTGCGACATCATGACGTGACCCGACGGGAACATCTTTCTTTCGCCCAGGAAATCCACCGCAACCGTCTCCGCTCCGTAGCGCACGTCGATCAGAAACACGACGATTTCGTTTCGCCGAAGAGCGTTCCCGACCTGCACCGCGGCTTTCAGGCTCGCCGCGTTCATCCAGAAAAACTTGATGTTGGGGTTGCCCACCAAGGTGCGCTGCTTGACCAGCCACCGGCCGATGGGTCCCTGCACCTTCAGCGCGCTCCGGCGCACGGCGTTGATCTTGTAGCCGCGGCTGGCGAGCGCAACGAAAAAAGTGATGAGGCTGCGGAGATGCCCGGTGCACAGAATCGCGCCCTGGCCGCGCCCGAGCGCCTCGTCCAGGTAGTTCAATCCCCGGAATTCGATGAACTTCTCCAGCTCCTGCTTGCTCCCGCGAGGAGTCCGCCACAGCTCCAGGTCTCGCCAGGCGGAAAGTTCGAACAGCCGCTCGGCCGATTTTTCAGCTTGCGCGACGCTGGTCCCCAGCCTCGCCGCCATTTCCTTTACCAGCGGCTGGGAGGCTGCGCGCCTGCGGTGGTACCGAGCTCTTCCCATTTGCCGGCTGATGCGGTACCCCAGCGCCGGAGGCAGAAGCGACGTCCCGATTACCGAGGACTGGTGGAGCAGCATTCTCATTTCTGACAGTAGCGTCGCGGCGCCCGGCCGTTTCCTCGGCTGGGCTGTCGAGCCGGCGCCGGCGGAAACAATCGTGCTTGCAGCCGCCGGGCTGGAAGCCGGGGGGTCGATTGGGTCCGCTATCGGCTGCGTGACTTGGGAATCCATCGTTTTCGCGGGTCTCGGGATCAAAGTCCGAGCAGGCGGGCGATGATGTTTTTCTGAATTTCCGAAGTGCCCGAGTAGATCTTGCCGGCCAGAGCGTCGCGCAGCTCGCGCTCGATCTGGTACTCGGTCATATACCCGTAGCCCCCGTGAATCTGCATGGCGTCGAGGCACGTTTGCACCGTGGCTTCGCTGACGAAGAGCTTCGAGATCGAGGCTTCGCGCAGCGGATGCCGCCCCGTCTTCTTCAGCCAGGCGGCCTTGTACAACAGCAGGCGCGAAGCTTCCAGGCGCACGTCCATTTCGGCAATCTTGTCGGCAATGGCCGTGAATTTTCCGATGGACTCGCCGAACTGCCGGCGATCCTTGGCGTAGCGCACGCAAATCTCGAGCAGCCGCTGCATCATCCCGAGATGGCTGGCCATGATGCAGATGCGCTCCCACTCCATCGAGTTGGTGAAAATGGCCGGGCCGTCGCCTTCTTTCCCGAGCAGATTCTCGGCCGGCACCTCGCAATCGGAAAGGGCCAGTTCCGCCATCGGCGACGTTCGCAAGCCCATCTTGTGAAGCTTGCGGCTCACCGTGAAACCGGGAGCGCCCTTTTCAACGATAAAGGCGCTGACCCCGGCGGGCCCTTTCGAAGGATCGACGGTGGCGAAGACGATCACCACGTCGGCGATGTCGCCGTTGGTGATGAAGGTCTTGCTGCCGTTGAGAACGTAACGGTCGCCCTTGCGCTCGGCGCGCGTCGCCAGCGCGTAAGCGTCCGACCCGGACATCGGCTCGGTCATGCCGTGAATGCCGATCCATTCGCCGCTGGCCAGCTTGGGCAGGTAGCGCCGCTTCTGCTCCTCGCTGCCGTGGCTCACGAAGGGAATCTCGCAGGCCCACATGTGCGCGTTGATGGAAAAGATCAGGCCGTTGTCGCGGCAGCCGTAGCCCAGCGCCTCGAGCCCGCAAACGGTCGTGAGCGTGTCCGCGCCTCCGCCGCCATACTCGGGAGAAATCGGAAGGCCCTGAATGCCGAACTCGCCGCACTTCTTCCAGTCTTCCAGGGAGAAGGTCTCGCTTTGATCCCGCGTCGAGAGACACTTGCCGAGTTCTTCTTTGGCGAATTTGGCTACCGACTTCCGATACGCAAGTTGCTCTTCACTCCATGCGAATTCCACATTTCCCCCTTGGGTTCGTGGCCGGGCTCAAGTGCCAGGCGCCGTCAGGCGCCCGTGGGCGCCTTATCGCGGCGGCTTTCGAGTTCGCCGAAGATGT
>Ga0187846_10000171_pt1 | contig 39040 bp, 37 predicted proteins | sample TC_taG_FD_161473 | JGI IMG/M metagenome (GOLD analysis project Ga0187846, IMG submission 161473) | Biofilm microbial communities from the roof of an iron ore cave, State of Minas Gerais, Brazil - TC_06 Biofilm (v2) | ecosystem: Environmental > Terrestrial > Deep subsurface > Cave > Wall biofilm... | reverse complement strand
GAGCCGATCTTCTTTGAAGACGACGAGCGAAGCGCACATAGAGAGCAGATCGATAATCGCCCCGCCTTTAACTGGACAAAGCCTTCAATGGGCTGTGTCAGCATGACGTCGGGGACATCCAGGAGCAGCGTTACTGGCTTGCATGGTGGTAGCGTCCTGATGAAACTCACCTGCTCTTCATAAAGCCCCTGCCCGATACTCTACTCTTTCGCTCGTAAAATGGCATTTTTGTCACGCAGTTCTGATCTAGCTTAAAGTAAGCAGCTATCAACAAAAAAAGATGGAAGATCCCGGAGCTGTAGCGATTCTGATCAACAAATATCAACAAAGCGCAAAAATGCTTCCTTACTATGTGCAATAGAGGTGCATTTAGTAGCTCCCATGGTCGGTTTAAGTTGGGAGGTCCTCGTCGCTATTGACACGGCATGCTCTCGTGAGTTTTCCGTGAAGTGCCGTCAGGCCATTGTGAGCACCGTACTGTATATATGCTCTGTGCACCCTGATCTTAATGCTATCCAGCAAATTTGTTCATGCAAAGAAAGCGAGGTGGTTTATGTAGGATATCCTGTATGGATTCTAGGGAACAGACCTCTCGGGTACATCTCCTCTGCACGGTCTTGGGGCTTGGGAGCCCTAAAAACATCTGTTTGCAAGAACAGTCTCATGAAATCTTTCCTGATGTTTGCCTTAGCGCTACCTGTATGACAGAAGCCTTGTAGCCATTCGTAGTGACAAGGCCAGTTTTGAAAGGATGGTGTTTAGAGCTATGCATGCTCAAAGACAACAGGACAATCGGGCTTTCCAGGTAATGCGTGAGCCTGGACCCGGAAGTCTGGCGGTCGGATATGTGCTCAATCGTTCAGAGCAAGCAACGTACTCACTCGACCCCGTTTTGCAAAAGCGAGGCATTGCCGCATTTGCCGAAAGGAAAAGGTGGAAGTTTATCAGGTGGTATGAGGAGCCGGAGCAGCGTGAGCAGAAGGTTTCGGCGCAGCATCCCGTTCTTGCCCAATTGCTCTCTGATGCACGCAGTCAGTTTCAAGTCGTGCTCTGCTCAACGTATAAGTGCTGGACACGAGGGGGTAGGAGTGCATATGTATCGCTGGATCTCTTGCGTCGACTAGGGGTCTGGTGGGCTACTGCTGATGAGCAATGGGACATCAATACAGTATGGCAGGAAGCCATTGACATGCGCAAAATCTTCAGATACATGCGGCTGGTGAATCGTTACCTGGCAAGTCTGCAGGCAGACGGAAAGCAGGAAAACTAATGCCACGGCAGAAGAAGCACCTGAATCGTGTCTATCAGATGATCGGCGAACCAGGACCTGGAGCTATAGCTGTGGGCTACGTGCGCTATAGCATGGAACTGCAGGACCCTGCAACCATCGCTACCCAAAAACGGCGCATTACGGAATTTGCCGAAAAGAAGGGCTGGAAGTTGGTAGGCTGGTATGAGGAACCAGAGCAAAGCGCGAAGTACGAGGAAATCGAAGAGCGGCCCATCTTCAGTGAGCTTCTCAACGATGCGGGGGTGCGGTTTCAAGTGGTACTTTGCTACATGAACAACCGCTGGTCGCGCAACGTCCCCGTTGCGTATAATTCGCTTTCGCGCTTGCGACGTTTGCGTGTCTGGTGGGCAACTGCTGATGGGCTGTGGGACATCGATAAGGTTCAGCAGGACGGATTCGACGTGGCGTTTGCAGTGGATACCCAGATCAATGCGAGCTATGTCCGTCAGCTCTCGAAACGTACGATCGACGGCAAGGAAGACCGGGCGCGTGATGGGTATCATAACGGGTGGGTTCCTTTCGGTTATCTGCCGCCCGAATACCCAAAGGCTCCCGATGGTGCTCCCTCGACCTGGCGTCCACCTCGTATGCCTGTTCGTCCCGACCCGGTGAACTTCCCTGCTCTAGTGCGTATCGGCGAGTTGGTCGCAATGGGGTGGGCTGATGCTGCAATCGCTGATGAACTCGAAGATTATATCTCACGTACTTCGCGCTTTGGAGAGCGTCCGTTGACGAAGGATACCATCGCAGCTATCCGGCGATCGTGGTTCCCGCGAGAGTTTGCCCCAGGGTGTGGACATGGAACCATCGACACCCCTTCCGGTGAGCTAGTGGAAGGACGGCACCAGGCAGCATGGTCGTATGAATTGTGGCAGCGGATGGTTGAGGTCAAAGCTGCACAGTACCGTCGTCCTCGCAGAGAGGCGGTGCGGCGACCGCATGAGTTCAGTCGCATTATTGTATGTGCTGCCTGCCGCAGACTTCTGCGTGTGACCGCTCTCGGAAGTGCTGGTGTTGCTTACTATAAGGATACGAGTCTGGTACGGAAACTGCCGTGTCTAGCAGGAGGCTCGCTCTCTGTGAAAAGCTCCACGGTACTCTATCAGTTCGAGGATTTACTGCGAAGCGTTATGTTACCTCCTAGCTGGCGCGAAGCCATTGCCGAGCGGTACAATGCAGAAGCATTTCAGAAGGAATCCGTAGAGCGCATTCGACAGCGCCGTGCAGAGTTGGAGGCGGAACAAAAGCGATTAGTATCCACCTTTACCAAAGGATATATTACAGAGGAGGACCTTGATAGCCAGATGGAGCGTATCCGAGCAGAGCTGTTTACGCTGCCTGTTGCAGTTGAACAAGATGCAGATGAGGTGGTACAAGCGAGAATTTCCGCAGGGGAAACGCTTGAGGGGATGGCAGATTACTGGGCAGAGGCAACCGCGGAGGAACGACGCGATATGGTGTGGTCACTGCTCACAGCAGGAGGATTGATTTATGATTTAGAACGTGGAGCGATTGCCGGGCTCATTCCGCGCCCCAGCGTACTGCCTGTCTTGACCTTGGGATTAGAGGGAACAGAGCGTTGGGAACAGCACGAGAGCAGTCTGTGGGTGTGTGAAGAGTACCTGCCACCAAAACAGGTGCGGGAGAAGCTCCATGTTGCCCCACCCCAGGTGCCGAGCTTGACGATCCAGCAGCAAGAGGAGGTACTGGACCTCGTCCAAAAGGGTGTGTCCATACGGCAGGTCGCTAGAGAACTCGGAACATCCTATGAGTCAATCCGGCGTCTTCTAAAGAGCCGAGGAGTCACTCAGCCAAGGCAGGGTGATCTGACTGAGGCACAACAGGAAGAGGCCCTACGCCTGGTAGAACAGGGGGTATCTTTGCGTGCGGTGGCGAGAGAGTTTGGTGTGTCCTACAAGGCAGTCCGACAGCTCGTTAAGAGCGAAGGTGTTGTGCCCACCTATCACCAACCAAATTTATCCCCGGAGCAGCAGCACGAGGCTCTGTTGCTGGTGCGACAAGGAGGACTATCGCTCAGGGAAGTCGGAGCAATGTTTGGTGTGACGCACCAGACTATACGTCGGATCGTTAGGCGACTAGAAAGGGAGGGATAAGCGAAGGACACCTGACAGGTCTAACTTACTTGCCAGGTGTCACACTTTTCATAGGGGAGGTGTTATAGCTACAATGCCTCATCTATTCTTTTCATCAAATAGCTTATGACGATAAGCTGGTCAAGAGCCTCGTAAGCGGTTATATTGCCCCATCGTGTGTCCTGCGGCTCGTGCCCTTTCGGGTGACGAAAAGCGAAAAATATACCGTGAGCAAGGTAACTAAGCCCTCTCTGTTCGTTTTGTTGCGACCTGTAATCCGGTGATGTTTGGGCGAGCAGGTTAAATTTTATCTTTGGATTCAAAATATCACTTGTTGGATCTCCGATGGTACTTCGCACAAGCCTCGTTTCACTCTCTTGAGAACCTGTGCTTTCGCGGAGGAAGTTGTTCAATGCTTTCGTTGCTTCAAATACCGCGTTAAAGTATTCACCTTTAGTAAATAGTGATCTTGTGATTTCTTTTATGCGTGGATGGAGCGGATACAGCTCAAAAAGTAAGGAAGGATCGGGATTAATTGTCTCTTTTGTCAGGGCTTCGTATAGCAGTGCAATCTCCCATGGCGCTATGAGGCGCGTTTCCCTCGCTTCATCTGCAATATTTTCGGTGAGGGTTATGTCATCAGAAATGTTATCAAATGTCCTCCACCACTTGTTACTCTCATTCATATCTCCGTACCGCTCGTTCCACCATACTAGAGCAATCACATCCCCGGCATCCTGCACAGTACTTGCTGGTATGTCTAGAGTTCTATCCAGCTCTAACTCCCTTCCCGCTCCTGAAAATAGGATGCGCCGCTGTAATAGCCCGATAGATTGACTTTGGGTAATATTAGTGAGTAGGTCTTTAATCTCTCGCCCCACATCATCCAAATGCCCAACTAGTAGTGCGATCAAAAACACTTGCTCGGGAGCGCGCAATGGTGAAAACCTACTCTGGAGATCTATAGTCTTGATTCGCTCGAGCGCTTCCTGTGCCATTTCAGACATTGGTTGCCCTTGCTGTCGCTGCAGATAGCCCAGAAAGCATAATGGGCCGAGGTAACGTATCATATCTCGGACATTCTCTTGTGCCCAGCGTTCCAGGTCTTGTATCAGTTCCAAAAGGTGGGGATTTTGATCGAGCCCATCCTGCATAAGCGCGTAGCCAAGCCAGGCAGCAGTCAGGGGATCCCATTTCGCTCCCAAAGTGGCTTTTCTCTGCAGGATTGCTCGCTTTACCTGTTCGCGATACTGGTAAAAATTCAGCCTTAGAGGAACCATGCTTTATCTCTCAATCGTCCCACACTGGCGATAGCGTTCCAACGATGGGATCCAATTTCTGCAACTAATCGCGCAATCAAATAGGAGTAGTTCAAAGTGGCCGGAATAGCCTGCGCATTGAAACCACGCCAGTTGACATGGGCAAAGTTGGAAATCTGCCGGACAAAACGCGGAAATTCCGACACATCCATGGTAGAGCGCTTGTCCATTACGATATCCAGCACGCGAGGTACGCCCCGTCGGTTACGGCGGTCACCAATCCGCCCATCGAGCAACAGCAATGCATTTCGTTGGCCCAAATCCACCTTCAGGCCAGTCTGGGGTACATACATAGCATTCCCAGCGTCAAATAGTCTGTAATTGCTGTCATCATTGAGGTGAAGTAGGGTGTAGGGGATATCACTTCCTATTTGCCGGATGGCTTGCTCCACTGCTTCTACTTCACGGAAGCGACCTGGGCGTTTGCAAAGATGCAAAATAATGCTCTCGGGTTCACCTTGCTGGCTGCAATATTCATTGTAAGCTTCAACGATGAGAGAAGCAAGCCCTTGGACATAGGCGTCTTGTCTCCATTCAATCGGCTGAGGTGCCAACGAATGCAGGAAAAGAAAGTCCCCCTCTTGTGTGAACAAGGTAACAAAGCCGACGACAAACTGCTTCATATGATCCTGAGCGCGACTAATGCCAATAATGAGCTCTCGCTTCGAGCTTTCTGAAGCTACAACCCATGGCGTTCCTCCCGCCTTGGCGTAACAAGCCAGGGCGATGTTTTCCAATATCCACTGTGGCTGAGAAGTACCCAGTATTTTCTGTGCGGTGACAAACTGATTGGGGATGCCGTTACCTAACAACTCTGCCTTTGCCGATGAATAGATTTCCTCGTTGCGCAAAGAGGTCAAAACCAGTACGAGATCCGGATTTTCGCCTGCTAAAGACTGCGCTGCTCTTCGTATCTCTTGCTCGGTTTCTTGCCGGATCATTTTTGCACTTACCTTGTTCAGCGGGATGCGGAAGAGGGACTGGAAACCGGAAAACCCTCCGCTTCCCTTGATGAGACCTGTTAACAAACTATTGCCAGCCTCTCTCAAGGGCTGCGGGCAAATAATGGCAAAGTTAATTTTATCTTTACCGAGGATGCTCGAGTCGTAAGGCCCGTAGGTGCGTAAGCCCTGACGCGGATTGGAGTGCTGCGCAGTAGCAGAAGAGTAATTGAAGCGCAGCGCTGGTGGTGGTAAGATCTCGCCTGTGAGGTAGCTCATGCCTCGTTGCCTCCTATGATGATACGAATCGGTTGAGGAGACAACTGGGCGGTTACCATGCATGGGAGTTCGAACTTGGGATGGCTTTTTATAAATGGCAAAATCTGTTCTTGTAGCCGCTGCCGCGCTACCTCGGTATTGATTCGGCTACTGCTCGGCAAAAATTCGCCTTGAATTTGGGCAACCTGCGTTACCGCGTTCAATTGAGCTACTTGATGCATGTTCAGTGGTTGCCCACTCCCATCTCGTATCGACCAGGTCGCATCTACGACGAGTCCAAAGGCAAGTTTTCCTGAGAATTGATCCCGCCAAAAAAGAGACTTCAGGTCATATCCTTGATACACATTGATACAGCCGTTAGCAGCAGGTGTAGATCGACCTGGGTGGAAAACTTTCGAGCGGACCTTGCCGATACGAGTCTCGTAACCCTCTTTCCTCAGTAAATCGAGGATCCCTTCTGCTATGAGGTGCGCAGTCAATTCAGGAAGATTCGCAAGATATACCATCTCTTCTTCAAATCCCTCAGATGCCAGGCAATCCGTGTCGGCTCCATAGCCGTAGACTTTGTTGCCATGACCATAAAGTCGGGTATTCCAACCTTGATCTTCAAAGAATTTGCGGAGAGGGCGTAAATCTGGGAAGATGCCTCGTGAAGCTATCATGAAACCTACAGGTTCTTCTGGAATAGCCACCGGAAAGATATTAACGTATACACCTGGCTCAAGGCTGGTGGGAGCGTTGATCGTATGAACTTGCTTGGGAGTTGGCTGCATATCTTACTCTCCTCTACGTATCCTCTAGCACCTGGCGTGAGTACTTTTTTGCATCTGTTGTTGCCCCTCTGCGGATTAGCGCGAGTATAGCTTATCTGATAGTTTGGATCAAGCGAATGGTACCTTGGCCGTTCATGATGGAAGTTGACCTGGAGAAACGTCCGCACGGTACACTTGAGGTCTTTAGACTGTCTTGTGATTACGACTGCATCCTTCTCAGAATCTGCTCTCTCAAATCTATATTTCCACTCGCAGCCGGCTCACGCTGCCACCGGACGTGCAATGTCCCTTCTTTCCTCTCCGGGAGTTTATCGGCCGAGATGGAGTAACGAATAGAAAACCCTTCTTTCCCGTCAGGGAAAAGGAAGACCACAACCGGCCGCATAGGCCAGAAATCCTGCTGTTGCAGTTTGGGAGCCATGTATGTAACGATATGAGAGTCTTTAGTCGTCTCGCAGAGCGGCCCGCGGCGCCGGGGCTGAGTTTCATAGTAAGCACGTACCAGGTGCCATGTGGGATCGGCAGGTAGAATCGGAAATGTATTGGGACTGATGATACCTCCAACTCCTAACCAGCCGCGCGGTGGATCCATCCATGCTGCCTTCGGCTCATCAGGAATCTTTATTTCTTCCTCAACGTCGTCGGCGTCTATCGCCAGCGTGCCCGGAGGAAAATGGAGCTCGATTTTGAGATCCTCTGCTGGAGCAGTCCCACCATTTTTCAGCACAAACGAGAGGAGGCACCTGTTTCCGTACTGTTGCATCCACTGCCGTTTTAAGGCTGGCTCAAACTCTTTTAGATATGTTTCGCATGCTTTGACGTATTTCTGGAACTGGTACTCTGGCGCACGCCCTCTGGACTGGTTGATGATGCGTTCAAGATGTTGCTGCTGCTCAATGAATTGCCGGTGTACATACTCATCAGTAAACACCTTGGAAAGCACCTCCGCGTTGAGTGTATCATCACCTTGGGCCGGGCAGGTTACTGTCGTGGTCAGGTCCTGGTCATTGTCGAAACCAAACTCGAGCTTTGCTCGACTGTTTTTGTGGTCCTGGAGCTCACGTTCTAACTCCCGTATGCGCTCTTCTTCAGGAGAGCGTTGCTCAAGCCGCTCAAGCTCTCTTCCATCCGGCTTTATCGTGTCGATGCCATTAGCGATTGCATTTCTACGAAATGACATATCATTTGAGAGAAAACGAATGTGCCTATCTGGGTACTGTTCCTGGAATTGGAGGACGCAAGCAAGAATGCGGTCGTCACTTACTTCCGGGTCTAATGCATGCTTCCTGATCCACTCCGCATCCGGTTCGCGTGGTATATCGAGGAGGAAAACGCTATCTACGCCATACTTGATAGGGACAGGTACTCCTGTAGCGGATTGCGGCAACAGCCCGTCTATTTTTGACAGGAGCATGCGTGCCCGGTTCCGACGCCAGGCGGCGGTTCTGTCGTCCTTAAATTTATCCAGCTCTCTTAGAACAGGGCGCGTGAGCATGAGGTAGACCTGGGAAGCGTTCAGGAACTTCAGCCAGTCTACCTCGTCAAAGGTGGTAAAGTGCAACAGGATATTGGTATCAAAAAAGCAATACAGTGCGTTTGGGTTTTGAGTAACTTGCATTGTGATCTGCAGTTTCTCCATTCTTTTTGCGAAAACGACATGCTGCCAAAACAGCATCCAAGCTTTTCCAATGAGTCTATATGCTTCATTTCCTGCAGTCAATGGATAAGGCCAGGAGTAGTACTTCTTCTCCATCGCTCAATATGTTTCATGGCATTGAACTTTGTGTCTTGACGCCCTATCTTGTCGAGCTTATCAGATATATTGAAGCTAGAAAGCTGGGGCACCATGGTATGTGGTTCATCTTTTACTTAGCCGTTTGAAGGCTCGTTCATGGCTCGCCCTGGCTACTCAGCTTATGCATTATGATGCAAGTTATGATGACGTATTTGGGGGCTTTACCAGGATTGGTCGTTTGGGAGGTGTTTGTGATGGATCGTCACCAGACTGCTTGGCTCGGAATGGATCATCGGGCACTCACTATACAGGTACGTAGAGTTCTGAGGGGCTCGAGAGTGAAGAGTAAAAAATATGACACCCGACAGTTGTAACATACTTGTCAGGTGTCACGCTGTAAGCTTGCGACGGAACCGACGGGATTCGAACCCGCGATCTTCTGCGTGACAGGCAGACATGTTAGGCCACTACACCACGGCTCCTTATGAGCTATGCACCTTGCTAGGCGCGTCTAGGATAATACCACTCATCTGTTCTCCTGTCAAGTACCTATTGACACCAATTTTCGGCTCTCCCCGCCTCTCATGCGTACTCGCTCACATTTCAAAGCTCATATAACAACTTGCAGCCTTTGCTACAGGTTGACATGCGTGCTGGAATAACCTATCTTGTCCCTGTAAGAAATGTACTCAAATCAATACTTATTTAACAGAAGCGATTGAACCTGGAACGGATTAAAAGTAGTGGGACGCGATATTCTAGTCGATGGCTACAATGTGATTAACAGAGACGGTTCGATGCATTCGTTGGCAACGAAAAATCTTGCTGCTGCGCGCCAGCTTCTGATTAACCAGCTCGCAAATCGCTATCGCCACACACCACACCAGGTCATTGTTGTGTTTGATGGCAATGAGACGGGCGAACAAACTACTCAGGACCGCCGCGTGCGTATCATCTATTCACGTACCGGTGAAACCGCTGATAATGTGATTGCTCGCTTAGCAACAACGGCAAGAGCGGCGGGACGTGAAGTGGAGCTATATAGTGATGATACAGAGGTTCAGCAGTCCGTTGCTCGACAGGGTGGAGCTGTCCAGACTTCCGCTCAGCTTACGAAGCACCTGAACGCAGCGCCCTCCAATCTCGCCCGGCTATCAAACCATCGCCAGCAGATACGTCGTCAATATGGTCTTGATCCCACATCTAAACATGATCTGGATGATGACGAGTCCCAGCCTGCTTCTTCCATTGGTCATAAGAAGAAAAAAACATCACGGCATCGAGGGTAGGTAAACTCTACTTCTTTGCGACTGAAGGCAGCTCCTCTATCTCAGCATCCTCCTGGGGCTGTTCTAACTTGTTTGCCATCTCAATTGATTTGCGTTGGCCCGGCTGCTTGCTGAAACGGGCTTTTAAGACATAGGTAAATCCCTCGATTACGATCTTGCGCGACATCTTGGATTTCCCAACGCGCCGGTCCATAAAGACAATCGGCGTTTCTACGATCTTAAAGCCTTTCTGCATCACTCGATAGGCCAGTTCTACCTGGAAAGCATAGCCTTGTGACTGGATTGTATCCAGGTCGATGCTCTCTATGACTTCTCGTCGATAACAACGATAACCAGCAGTGCAATCATATACAGGGACACCCAGCACGAGACGAGCAAAGATATTGCCTCCGCCACTGATCAGACGGCGTAGCATCGACCAGTTTGGTGTATCTCCTCCCGGAATGTAACGCGACCCAATCACTAAATCCGCATTCTCGATTGCAGTGAGAAAATCCGGAAGATAACGTGGATCGTGTGAGAAATCGGCATCCATCTCAAAAGCTGCGTCATAGGGGTGTTCAATAGCATATTTAAAACCGGCGATATAGGCAGTGCCAAGCCCCTGTTTACCAGGGCGGTGTAGTACGTTCACCTGCGGATTCTCAATGCGAATCTCATCAGCAAGTTTTCCTGTACCATCTGGCGAATTATCATCGACAATCAGTACATCGGTTTCGGGCGCATATGAAAATATCTGTGTGAGCAGAGGACGGAGATTATCTATTTCGTTATACGTTGGGATAATAATTAACGTTTTCATATGAACTAGTCTCCAGTACTTGATAGTGCTGATGCCGCTCTCTTACTTCGGTAAAACATAGAGCACAACAATAATTATTGCTGCACACAACACAACGGTTCCGAGCATGTGACGGTCACTCAACAGTACTTCTTCAGGACTTCCCCCCTCCATACGCATATAGACCAGGTAAAGGTAGCGGAACATGCCGTATAACACCAGAGGAATAGTGATCATCAAAAGATTATTCCCGGTTAGTCCCTGAAAGGTATAGAGGCTGTATGCCATCAGCGTAGCCGCGGTCACAATCGTAATCATTTGATCCAGGAGCGGCAGGCTGTATTCTTTTAGAATCTGGCGATGATTGCTAGCCTGTCCTTGCAGCAGTACCAGCTCGTGTCGTCGCTTGCTTAAGGCAAGGAACAGCGACAACAGGATCGCTACCAGGTAAAGCCAGGGCGAGATCCTGACTGGAATAACGACGGCTCCTGCTAATATGCGTAAAACAAAGCCGCTGGCAATAATAAATACATCCAGGAGCACAATATGTTTGAGACGCACACTGTACAGCACCATCAAGAACAGGTAAGCGACAACCGTAAGCGCGAAGAGAACGTTTGCTCCACCCAGCAAGGCAAAGATATCGGTTTGGGACCCGATCGGTATATTAAAAATCAGCAGTGTCAAACCAGCGCAAGCCAGGATCAAGATGCCTATAGCCACGATTGCCCACGATGCAGGCAGCCTGCCGGAAGCAAGTGGACGTTTGCTCTTAACGGGATGCTGGCGATCATTTTCAAGGTCGAACAAATCATTTAACAGGTAGATACTGCTGGATGCCAGGCAGAAGACGACAAATGCTGTGAACGCTCGCTCGAATGACGAAAGATTAAGCAGTTGTTGCGCAAATACGATGCCAACGAAAAGAGCCAGGTTTTTTGTCCACTGTCTGGGTCGCATAGCCACTGCTAGCGCCTGTAGGTGACTTCCGATTCCCAGTATGGAAGAACTGGTTGTTGCTCCATTGGTTGTTGAAGAACGCAACTCTTTCTGCTCTTTAGTTTGTTTCGCTTGCGTTGTCGTCATCTTTTCCAGGAGTACAGAATCCCTTCAACGCCGAAAAGCGCGTACCGCCTATCCTACAGAGACGTACAGTGATCATGGTGGGTAACACGCCAACCAGGCAATCTAGTGCGGCCAGGTGAACAGGGTTATTTTTTAATAAATGCGTCGTTTCAAATCGGCTATACGATGGAGCGTGATTCTATGCTTATCGGTGCTGATAAAGTCCTTGTCCGTAAAATAGCCCAGTACCTTGTTCACACTCTCGCGTGAAGCCCCAACCATAGAAGCAAGCTCCTGTTGCGTCAGGCGCACATCGATGCGAATACCATCGTCGACTTTGACGCCATGGGCGTCAGCCAGCTCCAGAAGCTTCTTCGCCACGCGCCCATAGACATCCAAAAAGATCAGGTCTTCAACCATCTGATCGGTGTTGCGTAGACGTTTAGTTAGAGCTTCTAACACCAGGAAGGCAATTTTAGGATTTTTCGAGATGGCATTTTGAAAGTCACTACGCTGTAGAGTGTAGCACTCAACCTTTTCCAAAGCGACGGCATCGGTAGAGCGAGGCAGCCCGTCGAGGAGCGAGAATTCGCCAAAATACTCCCCCTTACCAAGCACGGCAAGTGACATTTCTTGACCGTCGGGGCTAATAATGCATATTTTGACTTTGCCATCTTTAATCATGTAGAGTACCTGCCCAGGATCATCCCGGTGGAAAATTACCTCACCTGCACGAAATGCGCGCCGTTTTGCCACGGATGTCAGTGCGTGAACTTCTTCTTCAGGAAGGTCAGCAAAAATTGACACTTGTTTGAAGTATGAGGTCTCTTTGTCTGGCTCCATGCTTTTCGTTCCTTTATGTTTCTGCAATTCCGTAAATGGCTACTCCCGGTTCAGCAAGCAGAACTGAGTCTAGCTAGTGTCGGCTTCTTCAGTAGAAACTCGTCCTCGTCAAAGATCAGAGAATTGTTATTACTCTGCTTCTGGATACCCTATAGTAGCGCACTTTCAGCGATCACGCAAGAGTATTAACATCTTATTAACGCGCGCAGTCTACTTATTCTAACATTCACTATCCAGGTATATTTTATATTACATAGGAAAGGCGGCAAGACCGCAAATGTCGCTTGCGCCATATAAGGATGGGCTGTATACTAATACACATATTTGGATCTTCCATCTGGCGAATCCACGTTTTGCAAATTGGGTAACCTGCAAGGTCGCCCCTAGAGGGAGGAACAAACATGGCTCAAGAGGCTATATCCCCCGCAGAAATGTCGCTCTTTGGCGACATTTTAGTGCTTGATCTAACCAGTACCATTCGCGGCATGCATTGTACGAAAATGTTTGGCGATTATGGTGCTGAGGTCATCCTGGTAGAGCCTGTTGGCGGCAGTCCGGCACGTCGTCTTGGCCCCTTTGCCAATGGAAAGCCAGGTCTGGAGACGAGCCTTCATTTTATTCATCATAACCGCAACAAGAAGAGCATTACCCTAAACCTGTACAAAATCAGGGGGCAGGAGTTGTTGCGTGACCTTGTTCATGCCGCTGACATACTGGTCGAGGATTGGCCCTTGGGAGCTTTGGATGCTCTGGGGCTCGGTTTTGCACAACTTCACGCGATTAATCCTCGCCTGATAATGTGCTCGATCACAGGATTTGGGCAAACAGGACCTTATGCGCATTACAAGACCAGCAATATCGTCGAAGATGCTATGGGCGGCCTGATGGGTATCACGGGTCCTGCGGACAAACCTCCCACGATGACAGGCGCGCAGCAGGCCGAACATGCTACCGCTATGCATGCTGCCTTTGCTATCGGTGCGGCCTTGCTTTATCGTGAAGTACACAATGCCGGTCAATATATCGATATCTCGGCTCAGGAGTGTGTTGCAAACGTCCTGGAGAATGCTATTGAGCAATATACCTACACAGGTGTTGTGCGCAAGCGTGCTGGCAGTCGTCATGGCACCGCCTGGCCTTGCACCGTTTTCCCCTGCAAAGATGGCTATATTGGTATGTGCTGTACGCAGGGAAAGGAAGCACGTGCTGCCGCCTTACTCGCAGAAGATGAAGACCTGGCAAATGACCCTGTTTTAGAGAATCAGTTTGAGCGCAGGGCACGCGCCGATGAGCTTGAGCCTCGTTTGATAGCGGGATACATGAAGTACGGGAAAGCAGAACTATTTCACCGGGGTCAAGCCCTGGGGTGTCCTATAGCCATGACCAGTGATGCTCGTGATCTGGCAAACGACCCTCACCTTAATGAAGTCGGCTTTTTTGCCGAGTTTGAGCATCCCGTGATTGGCAAATTTAAGGATATCGGAGCGCCAGTCTATTTCACAGAAACCCCCGGTATTATGCACAGCGCGGCTCCGCTCCTGGGGCAGCATACTGCTGAGGTCTTACATAGCACTGGTATTGGCGAAGCGGAATTGTCATTTCTGCGTGCTGACGGCGTCATTTAAGAGAGAGGAGAGCAATCATGGTGAACGATGCACTCGCTGGATTTCGCTGCGTCGATTTCTCATGGGTATTCGCGGGCCCATACTGCGGACAGTTACTGGGCGATCTAGGCATGGAAATGATTAAGATCGAGTGCCGCAAACGTATGGATGTGGTGCGTAACTACCCGCCTTTTGCTTTCGAGGATCGTCGCCTCAATTCCAGCGGCTACTGGAACACGCATAATCGCAGCAAATATAGCATCAACCTGGATATGAAAAGTGAGAAGGCGCAAGAGATTGTCACTCGACTTATCGCCATAAGCGACCTGGTGCTCGAAAACTTCAGCGCTCGTGGTATGAAGACGCTCGGCTTTCACTATGAGCGCCTGCGCGAGATCAACCCACGTATAGTTTACTGCTCTATGGCCGGCTTTGGGCATCGCGGCCCCTATAAAAATTATGTCGCCTATGGCCCAATGCAAGAATCACAGGCTGGTATTGTTTACCTGACAGGCTGGCCAGATGGTCAACCTTCGCGCGTTGGGACAAGCTACCCCGACGCCGCTGGTGGAGTGAGCGCTGCTTTTTCGATTGTTGCAGCGCTCCGTTATGCCAGGCGTACAGGTAAGGGTCAATGGATCGATCTTGGCCAGACGCTTACGGCTGCTGCACTCACCAATACCGCCGTCATTGATTATACAATTAATGGTAATATCCAGCAGCGCAATGGTGACTACGATCGCTTCTTCGCGCCGCATAACGTCTACCCATGCAGCGGAGATGATCAGTGGTGCGCTATTTCCGTGGAGAACGATCAGGAGTTTGCGGCGCTGGTAACGACGATAGGACAGCCCGAACTAATGCAGGATGCGCATTTCGCAACGAATGCTGCGCGTCTTCAAAATCGAACGGAGCTCGACGAACTCATCAGCAGGTGGACAGAACAGTATGACCATTACGAGGTGATGCGCCGCTTGCAAGCCGCAGGCGTAGCCGCAGGTGCAGTACTCAGTACAGGCGAATTCGTTGAGGATGGGCATGTCAAAGCACGCGGCTACATGGAGAGCTTTGATCATCCAGTTGTAGGAGAAAAACTCTACCCTGGTGTGCCATTCAAGATGTCGCTCACCCCTGGTTACATCCATCGTCCTGCCCCTTGTCTGGGCGCCGATACTGAGTACATCCTCAAGAACCTGCTCAACATGAGTGACGCAGAAATTAAACAACTGGATGACGAGGGGATACTGATGTAGCGTCTGGCTGTGCTGTATTCAGTGTGCTATAATATCAGAGTACCGAGGTCGGATTTATTTTTCTACCTCCAACTTTACCCATCGAACACCAGATATTATGAGGAAGAAGCCAAGTCGTGCCGGATTCAATACGTCTTGGCTCCTGATAAGAGGATAAGTGACATGGCGGAAACTATCACTGCCGATATGATTATTCATGATGTTGTGACTAAACACCCTGAAACAGTAAAGGTCTTTCATGGCCATGGATTGCCCTGTACTGCATGTGCTGTCGGCTCGCGAGAAAGCATCGCTGGTGGCGGACGCACGCACCGTTTTACACCGGAGAAGCAGGCGCTTTTGCTGAAAGACTTGAATGCAGTTATCAACGGGGAACCTGTCTCAGTTGCTCCGAAGAAGGCTCCGGTTGGGCGCGGTGTGCCATTGACAATGGCTCCTGCTGGCAAGGATGGCCAGATTAAACAGGTAATTGCTGTAATGAGTGGCAAAGGTGGCGTTGGGAAATCGCTTGTCGTAGGCCTGCTTGCTGTTTCCTTACGACGTCAAGGGCTGCGCGTTGGTATCCTGGATGGTGATATTACTGGCCCCAGCATCGCGCGTATGTTCGGCACGAGGGGCCAACCCAGCAAGTCCGCCAACGGTGGTATCGAACCGCTGACCAGCATTGGTGGCATTCGCGTCATGTCGATGAACATGTTCCTTGAAAACGAAAGCTCCCCCGTCGTCTGGCGCGGACCAATGGTTTCCAGCGCGATCAAGCAATTCTACAGCGATGTCGATTGGGGTCAGCTCGACTTCCTGCTGGTAGACCTGCCTCCCGGTACCTCGGACGCCCCAATGACTGTTTTACAGTCCTTGCCCGTTGATGGCATTATCATTGTTTCCTCTCCGCAGTTGCTGGCAACAATGGTGGTGAAAAAATGCATCAACATGGTGCTGCAACTGAAGGGTATCATAGTAGGGGTGGTCGAGAACATGGCCTACTTCGAGACACCAAACGGGGAGCGCTACGAGATATTCGGCCCCAGCAACGGACCGGAGCTTGTTGACATGACCGATGCACCTTTGCTGGCCCAATTGCCGATTGATCCCAATTTAACAAGTTTATGCGACGCCGGCCGTGTGGAAGAGTATCACGGTGCTGCCTACGAGGAACTTGCAGCAAACTTTATCAATACGCTGAAAATAAAACGCTAGGGTTTGTCAATTATCCTGGCACCCTCTAAAAGCCAAGCCCCCGATCAAAGCGGGGGCTTACCATTATGGCGTTATTGCTAATTGCAGTGTGCCTGCCGAAACTACTGCAAGCTGTAATGAGACTTGTGGTAATAGACCATCCCTTTACCAAGCACCTTCACAGGTTGAAGATCCTTGAGCGTAATTCCTTCACCACACTTTGCGCAGATACGGCTGGTCATGTGGTTAAGCTCTTCGCGGTTTGCGAGCGAAGCACGTGCTGTTTTTGAAAGTTCGCCCCTTTTTGGCATTGCTTTTTGCCCCCTTTCACCTCTGTTCTCTCGATTTGTCTCCCTGGACTTTTTATAACCAGTAACTTATGCACAATAATGCAAAACGAAACACACAAGTTCACTTTGTGCCGAAAAGCAGTATACCATACGGTTTATGTGCTGTCCAATTATGAAAACACTCCAGGGCCGTCTATAATTCCTGGCTATCTTAGATGGTTTTGAATTATATCTTTCCGGAGTCTTTTCACCAGCGCACAATAAAAAAGGGAGTCAAATCTCTTGACTCCCGGTAAATGATACAGGTATTACAAGACCTACCTACAAATGCCATACTACAAGAACGCACTACTTGCTGCACTACAAGCACAACCTACTTCTACTAGCCCAAATAGCTTGTTCCCTGAGAGGTTTATATCTACCCCTCATGTGATGAAACGTAGAAAGCGGCTCATTGTAACATAGGTTCCAGATATGATAGCCAGCTTCAAAACAAAGGTGACTAACTTCGTCACATCCGCCACGATATTGTTGTGTTACACACCTGCATATTGATGGGCAGCAATTGTTATGCTTTTGCCTTTACCTACACAACATTTTCCTTCTCTTTGTAACTACACTGTTATCACAAATATAGTGCAAAATAATCACAATGTAATTGTTATATTAGAAGCGTATACGATATTGACATTGAGTGTATTTTCTGCTATACTCAAGGCTGTTCAAAAAATTTCTTAGGGGAGAGATTTAAATGCTACGCCAGCAACGTATCGTAATCGTGGGTGCAGGTATCGTTGGACTTTCTACTGCTTACGCTCTGTTAACACAGGGCGTGCGCAAAGTCACTGTCCTGGAACAAGCTGTCGTTGACCACGTGCGGTCTAGTTCTCATGGCTTTTCGCGCCTGCTGCGCTTCGAATATGGACCCGACGCGTTTTATTCGAACATGGTCCGCTTGGGTCTCGGGCGCTGGAGGAGGCTTGAACGGATATCCGGGCGCACACTCTATACTCCAACAGGATTGCTTGTGCTGGGAAATCAGAATGATAACTTTACGCAGCCAGGTTACCATGTTGCACAACGATTAGGACTGCCTGCCGAGCGTCTTTCCCAGGAAGATTGCAGGCTGCGCTTTCCACAGTTTGATTCGCAGCCTTATAACTTGCTTATCTATAATCGTGAGGCAGGAATACTGCATGCTTCGAGCTGTTTGCAGGCACTCAGAGACCTGATACTCGAATTTGGGGGAGAAATTTACGAATCCTGCCGGGTCACTCAACTGGCGAATGATAGCCTGCTTCGCCCTATTCGTCTGCGCCTAAGTTCTGGACCAGAGCTCCCAGCAGACCGTGTTGTGCTTGCAACTGGCCCCTGGGTTCATCGCCTGCTTGCTGAACTGGGTCTTCCGGTGCGCGTGACACGCCAGTACCTGCTCTACTTCGCCGGTTTAACCGCCTCATTATTTAGCGCTGGCGCCTTTCCCGCATTTATCTGCCAGGATCTCTACGGCTTTCCTATTCATCAAGGTTGTAATGGGTGGGTAAAAGCTGCCTCGCACAAATTCGGCGCTTCCGTTGACCCGGATGAGGTCGCCTCTCCTGAGCAAGCCGTTCTTTCTCACATCAGCCAGCGACTACGAGAGCTTTTGCCAGCACTCGGCGGCGCTGAGTTAGCACGTATCGATTCGTGTGTGTACGATGTCACACCAGACGAAGATTTTATCCTCGATCGCGTGCCCTATGATCCCCGCGTCATTTTCGCCACCGGTCTTACAGGGCACGGTTTCAAGTTTGGTGTGCTGTTGGGTGAGCTCTTGAGCAGCATGGTCTGTGGCACAGAGCCACTTGTGCCGCTAGACCGCTTCCGCCTGTCGCGATTCTCACGACATCAAAGAATTTCTGTTGCGTAGCCTGAGAGGGACTCTGAAAAAACAAAGCGCACCCAGAGGGATTCGAACCCGCTGTCTGACAGATGAGTTTTATGAGAGCATGGAGGGTTCACGGCAGTGCGTCTCCATTAAAGCCTCACATTTCCAACCCGATTCTGCCTGAAAAGAATACTCTTTCAGCATATTACTTTCGCCGTCTGGCGAGAATACATAGCGTATTGAATTTTATAGAAGATGCAGGTTCGCTCATACACGAATATGCAGTAAAACACTTGGGGCCTATAAATGGGCAGTAAAGCTTCACTTGTTACATGAGCAGTATGATCATGGTTGGGCAAAGGTGTATTATGCTGCGACATTACCGATGCTAGCCTTGCAGAGCCACAAGGAGCGGCTACGCCGTATCGGCGGGATAGATAATGGACTTGATTACCCCGCTAGCACGGTTTGTAAATGCGAAAAACGTGGAGATACATATGCCTTGGAAGGACAAAAGTAAATATAGGACTGATGCCTACCGAGAATACATGCGCAACTATCAAAAAAGTTGGCATCAGAGAAACAAAGCGCAAAGGCTTGCCCATGCACTCGAGAGAAAAGCGCAAATGCGAGCGTTCTATAACCAACTGAAGGAAAACTTAGAGTGCGCCCAATGTGGGGAAAACCATCCTGCTACCCTGCAATTTCACCATCGCGACCCTCAGAAAAAGGATTTCAACCTTTCTGAGGCAGTCCGTCAAGGGTACGGTACCGAGCGGATCAAAAGAGAAATAGCTAAATGTTCCGTGCTTTGTGCGAACTGTCACGCTAAGTTGCATTATGAATGGGCAGGGAAAAGCAACAAACCCTTCCAGGAAGGGTTAGCAGGTCAATTTCTAGAATTAGAAAAGGCACTTTCTATTAGCCAAGAAGAGGAATTCGCACACGCAGCCGAGAACCAATACGTACCAGACGGGATAGACATCGACCTCTTCGATGATCCCGATTCTGGACCATAGGGTCAACTGGTACCGAGCCAAACGGCCCGTTCTCTAACCTCTATCCCTGAGAAAAAGTAAAGCGCACCCGGCAGGATTCGAACCCGCGACAACCTTGATCCGAAGTCAAGTGCTCTATCCACTGAGCTACGGGTGCATCACCAGTAATATACCATAATTGTCAATTCGGCTCGCGTCGCACGCTTCTGCAACAAAATGTGCTCTAATCCCTCCCATATCAGCAGCACCCCAAAGCCTATGAGTAGCACACCGCTGCTCACAACCAATAGACGGTAGGCCCGCCCCGTAAGCCAACTCTGACTGAGACTCACAAGTAAAGCAATAGCCAGTTTTGCACTCACCAGTAGCGCATAGAAACTAATCAGAAAAGCAAGTGATGCTGTAATCCCACCAACCACATAGCTCTGGAACAGCAAGGTGCTCCCCACCGTTGCCCAGAACAAGTAGGGGTGTGGATTTAGAAAGTTTGTAGCGACAGCCGATAGCAATACTCTCCCCGAACCTGCGCTTTCGTTGATTGTCACCTCTGAGCCTACTGCACGTACTGTCTCAATGCCGAGGTAGATCACAAATGCTCCCCCAACCAGGGCCAGCCAGTTTAGTACCACGAGCGAGACATGACCAAGTAACAGCACCAGCACAACGATGATGGGGATATCTGTGAATAAGGGAGCAAGTGCCACCAGGTTACCCGCACGCAACCCATAACGCAGGGTTTGATTGATCACAAGTCCAAGCATTGGGCCGGGGCTGATCCCAGCTGCAAAGCCCAGTACGATACCTTGTAAAAGAAAGGCTGTCATACACTACTCCTGCTTCTTACCCCTACCCCAATTCCCCAATAGGCCGTGCATTCCGTAAATGCGTATTGAAAGTGGCTGCGACGCTCAAAATGAATTGTGGCACGAAAAGCACCAGCACGGTTGGAACAGGCCCTATCGCCTGCAGCAATACTCCCGTCATCGCCAGGCCAACAGGCTCGCTCCCAAAAGCGATCAGCCGAAACACGCTATTGACACGTCCCTGCAAATGATCTGGAATGAGCGCAAGGCGATAGCCAAACTGTACCGATGTGTAGATCGGTACGATGATAAAGCTAAGTGCTGTTGCCACACCCAACATGAGCGGATTTCGTGCAATGGCGAAGAGCAGCCACGTCAATGCCCAGATCCATGTTGAGCTGATCATGAGCTGGCTAAAGCTGAAACGCTTCTGAAGTGGGCCCACTATCATTGCTCCAAGAATACTGCCTATGCCACCGCATGCAAAAATCAGGCCAATTGTAAAAGAGGATGCGTGTTGACCCTGTGCCAGCACAATCAGGATCAGCGAATAGCCGACAACCGGCATGGTGATTCCCCCAGTAAGCACTGCTAAAAAGCGTATCAAGGGTTGATGCCAGAGCCAGGAAAGCCCCTCTCTAATATCGGACCATAAACGTACTGGCGTATGGTTACGTTTCTCCTGAAACTTCACTTTAATGAAAAACAGCGAAAGAACCGAGACTCCGTAAGAGATTGCATCCGTCAAAAATGGGATGGCTCGTCCTACACTATAGAGGGCGCCTCCAATTGATGGGCCAATCAATCCTGACGTAGAATCAATCACCATGTACTGCGCTACAGCACCCGGCAGTTGCTCCTTTGTTACAACATGCGGCAGACAAGCAGTTTCCGCCAGGTTAAAGAAGGTGAACAGCGTCCCTTCGACCAGTGAGACAATATAAAGCTGCATAATGGTCAGGTGACCGAATAGGAGCGCGACTGGGATACTTCCCAACGTGAGTGCGCGCCCAGTATCACAGATGAGCATCACAAGCTTGCGGTTCCAGCGATCAACCAGCGCTCCTGCAGGCAGGACGAAGAGAACATAAGGCAACCCGCGCAGTGCTGCTATTAGCCCAGCCTGCGCTGGTGAATGCGTTATCGCCAGGACGAGTAGCGGAAAAGCCAGCATCGAAACTCGTGTTCCAACCGAGGATACCAACTGGCCGCTCCAGAGCAGCATATAATTCAGGTTAAGCCATAATGGAACCGTGCGCCTGGTGAGTACGGCAGATTCTTCCGCCTTTCCCTCCTGGTGTGATTGGTCTTGTACCTGTGACATCGCAGTAGCTCCCGTTGTATATCTCTTAAAACGCCTTGAGATCAGTATAGAAAAAAAGGTAGGTAGTTATAGCTGGTGGGCAAGCTCTCGCAGGTGGATGCGCAGTGACAGGGCAGCAAAAGCGAACTAAGGCGCAGGTCGATCAGCAACATGGAGAGACGTGCCCGGCGACGCACGCTCAGGTGAATCAGGCGAGGAAGGAAGCAGCTACATAAGTGCGATGCGAAGTTCAACAGGATACACTACTTACCCTGGCTTTTCCCAGGAGCAAGCAGATGGGAGAGGTAGCGCCATTTCCTGCCGCGTAAGCCCGGCGTGTACGCCTACGCGGCCGAGTGGCTCATTAGAATATGCATGATAGTGATAGCCCACTCGGTCATTCTATTATGGTTAGAGTGGTATGGTGATTGTATTCTCATGCTTAAGATACTACCATTATGACTTGCGATGTGTCAAGGTAAATGGTTACATCAATTCCCCATGCATAACTGTAACCGCCTGGCCACCAAGATTCACACGACCCCCGTCCAGCCGAACTCGCACTACGCCGATACGCGCTGAAGCCTGGTAACCTACTAACTCATCTCTGCCGAGCCGTTTGCTCCAAAATGGACTCAGGGTACAATGCGCCGAGCCAGTCACAGGGTCCTCATTGATGCCTACTTGCGGCGCGAAAAAGCGCGAGACAAAATCATAATCCTTTGAACTGGCAAGGCTGGTTATGATAACACCACGCGCGGGTACCATTGCCAGCAAGCTAAAGTCAGGCTTCGCGCCTCGCACGAACTCTTCTGAGTCAACCTCAAGCAGGTAATCGAATTTGCTCTTGCCAATATACTTCACAGGTATTCCCAGCGCTTCTATCAGATCGTGAGGTGCACTTGCCGGCTCTTCTGGCAGGGCCGGAAAATTCATCTCGATCCAGTCTCCTTTGCGGTTAGCCGTCAAAAGCCCGCTACGCGTGTGAAAGCGTGCTTGCTCACCCGGTTCCAGGCATCCCAATTCCCATAATATATGCGCGCTCGCGAGAGTAGCATGGCCACATAAATCAACTTCAACCGCAGGCGTAAACCAGCGCAAATTGTAGCCATCTGCCTGCCTGTACAGGAAAGCGGTCTCGGACAGATTCATCTCTTGCGCCACGTTTTGCATCCAGCGTTCATCCTGTTGCTCAGTTACAACACAAACCCCTGCAGGATTGCCCGAAAACGGCCTGTCTGTGAACGCATCTACCTCAAAAATCGCCTGTCCCATATGTTACCTCTCTTACCCCGATACGTGGTTCAGTCCCGAAAGCAAATTCCGACCTTGCTTCAGGCATCTCAATATACACGGCTCGTATGTTTCTTGATAAAGGATAAGGTGAGGATTAAGCATTAGTAAAGAGCCAATAGCGTGCATGGTACCAGGCCATAATGGTAATGATGGGTATTAGATTAAGCTGACATTATTCAGCTATAGATGGCTCAAGTCTATATTTCAAACAGGCTCTGCTGCTCAACTTCGGGACTGCCTTTTTTCTCTCCGCTGTGAGAACTCTGTGATTGGCCGTGTTTCCTGACTTCAGGTAACGGGATGATTTGCGAAATATACTCCTCCTCCGCACCTGAAACGTAATCTTTGGGAGGAAACAAAAACTCCCCTGTAGGATCATGCGCCTTATAGCGTTCCAGCGCCAGGTTTCGATTCTGCACTGCATAGCAGTAGACACATCCATGGGGGCAGGTATCATACTCGCCGATATCCTTTGAGGCGAAGCAGCCGCACTCTTTGCGATTGCCTCGCAGCTCGACTCTATCAGCGATTGACCTGCCCGCAACCCGCTCGAGTCGCTCCGCATCGACGCATCGGGCCTCTTCAACCACTCCAGGAATTAGCAGAGCCTTCTGAGAGCAAATTTTTAGTTTCATCCTATACGTTGCGCTAATCTGGGCTAACTTAATAACGAGATCCCGCACAATTTCTAGAGACAATGCCTTGTGTTCATCCCAAGTAAAATCAAACTCATTTGCGGCCCAGTCCATGTTGCGCCGGGTCTTTTTGTAAATTTGAGCGAACGAGACAACTACCTCATTTGTCGTACCCTCTAGCGATTTGGCTAACGTTTCAAAGTTCCGCATGTGCCAATCAATAGGAGTCAAAGATGAAATGACTATCGGATCATAGCGCCAGATGGTTACATCGGACCCGTAATTGCCGGACAAATTTTTTATGTGTTCGATAGTATGAGTGTAGTTGATAACCCTAAATTCTAGCTCGCGAGGGTATCCATTAATCGTGTGCTGGACTATAAAAGGGTATCCTCTTTCTTGCACTTCTGGGAGATACTTGAGGAAAGGTCCAATATTCTTTGTCCAGAAGACAAAGCCATCCACTTTCTCAGGAGTTAGATCAACTGTGTACACCTGCTTGTTATAGGGATTAACCATCTTGCAATAACTAGCTTGCAAACGGTTCATGAACCATTCACCGTAGAAGGTAGGAATATCGGTTTTATAGGTGGCTGAGATAATCATAGTCTTCTATTCTAAACAATTAGTTTCTCATTCAAGCTCACGTTTGCTGGTCACCTCGTAGCCCTGGTCGGTCATCAGCGACCAGAGATAGTCGTCGTCCAAAAGCTTGAGCAGCACCCACTTATCTGATGGGTCGTAAACAAGCATCTCTCCGGCATTCGTCCGGGTGATTTGTACAGGCAGATTGTTTTTCTCAATCACCTTTTTGATGTTTTCAATGGTGATCTTGCCCCAGTATGGTTTGGCTGCGATATTCCTGAGCTTCACCAGCTTCGCGAGATGCCCTTCGCAATCGCGTGCGAATTCATCAAAGTTCTGAATGGGCACTGTCGCTCTGATAGTCTTCAGCGTTTCTTCAGCGATCCTGCGTATCATTTCGAAGAAGCGGAACATTTCCTGGAAATTTTCTTTCTTGAAAATGAACATCGTATCGCTAAAACTGACACAATCTATATGATAATCAAAGAGGAAAGCTGGATCGATCACCCGGTCATAGATACCCTGGCGGAACACCACAGCGAAGAAAGGGGAGCGACCAAGCATTTTTTTTGGTGTGTATAAGCGAAAGAAGTAGACGGGATCGCCGCTGCCAGGCTGAACTGCGATCACATAGAAGCGCAGACCCGAAATGAATTTCTCATCCGCCTGAAACACCTCTACGTCAGCTAGCGCCGACAACTGGCTAATCTGATCCACGATACTTTCGTAGGTGGATAAATCCATGTACTCGACTTCTTGCGATTCAGGCTTGCTTTCAACGGCATAGCTGCGTAGAACAAGATTGCCGTCGCTCTGTTCCTTTTTGTAGTGCGCAATTGTATATGCGGCTATACTACGGAATGTCTCGGTTACTTTGGCGGATAGCAGTAGCCTTTCAAATCCAGGCAAGACCTCGTCTTTGGAAGATGAAGCCAGGCAAACAGTCACTTCGCATTCGCTCAAATCGAGCTCCAGGAGTCGATCTAGCACAGTATTTACAGTAATCATCTCGTTCGTTCCCCCTTATCCAGAAAAATTCCTTCCCCGATATTAATCATATGTATTGTTTCGCCTGCTGCAATGCGGTGACGCGTAATGAGTGAATGAGGTGCGTCACTCTGTTCCAATGTAATCTCATAAATGTGATAGCCCATCAGGTTTAGCATCGGGTTGACATGGATCATATTCGAGTTCACGTAAACAATTCCCAGGACAACTACAAAAATCAGTAGTGCGACTCCTTGCTGCCAGCCACCAAAGGGGATAGCTACAAATGGAAGGAGATAACTGGCAATATAACCCATCACATCGCCATCACGTCTCTGCAATCCAGTTATCTTCTCCTGGATGGAGCCAAGTTTAGGCGCAAATTGAAAGAAATATAGCCACATGATAATGAGCCCGGATAAGCCAATTGCCAGGATTACTATTGCCCAGATAAGATGCTGCTCAACGAATAGGAAAAAAAAGATCAGTGTGAGTGGAAAGTATGAGCTGAGAAACAGCATACCTCGTATTAGAACAGTGGGCATACAAGCTCCCCTCTGGTGTAAGTGCATCGGAATAATGATCTTTGGCACGAGTATAGCAGAGAGACGAGAAGTTAGGAAGGTCTGAATGTCTTATACTTTGCACATCATACCTCTTTATTCGTCATAAAGAGATAAGATGCACCATCTTTGCAGAAATTCGACCTGTTCCATGTAACCAAATTCTTCTAACATCCGTTAAACTAGAATAAAGCATGATTTATACTCAATTAACTGATCCAGTGCTCTGTAGGAAGGAGTGAATCATGTCCTGGCGAGTCATTCCGCCTGCCGCTGCCCAGACGTTACCTAGCGCTACTATTCTGATTGTTGAGGATGACAAAAATATTGGAGAGTTTCTCCAGCATGCTATCGATGAGGAAACTCCTTATCACACAACAGTTGTATCCGATGGTCCTCACGCACTGGAGAAAGCCCAGCAAATTCAACCCTGTCTTCTGCTCTTAGATTATCAACTGCCAGGAATGAATGGGCTAGAGGTCTTTGATCGCCTGCAGAGTATTGAGGAGACTCGCGGCGTGCCAGCAATTATGATGAGCGCAATACTCCCCAATGAAGAACTCCAGCGCCGGGGGATTTATCCGCTTCGCCAGCCCACGGATATTGGGAACGTCATACGCTTGATTACTCATGCCCTGGCAACCTTTGAAGAGCAGCATTTGAGTCAGAATCAGCAATATATTTGAAATCTACGACATCAAACTACCTCTTCTTTGCTGTATCTGATACAATACTACTGTTGACATTGATCTACCAATGTGTTCAAAGGAGGTTTGTACCGTGGCGAACAAAGAACAGAGAAAAGTGCAAAAGGCACCGCCCAAATCAAACAAAATGAAGAAAGAGATGCGGAAGGAGAAAAAAGCCGCTAAGACGAGCAGCAGCGGTCTCTCCTTAAAGCAAGGATAGGCAGTGCAGTCGAAATCTCATGAAGATGCTAACAAGAGCGAGCAACCCCCGGTCTCCAGGTCAAGCATGGCTCCTCAGTCCGATTTCGTATCCCATTTGGATTCAGGTCAGGTAGATCAGTGGGCTGTTCTCCGGCAAGAGATTGAGGAAGAGAGTATCAAACATCAAGAAGAGCGGGAGCGATCAGGTCCGGAGCAGTCAGGCACTGGAGATGATTCCGTTACTCCCACTCCTCAGTGGTCCTTCCAGCTCCAGCCTCTTGAACAATCACCGAATCATGTAGATATTGTGGTCGCAGGTATAGGTGGCGCTGGCGCAAACGCTGTTAACCGCATGATTTACGCGGGAGTGCGAGGAGTACGTTTCGTCGCCTTGAACACCGATGCTCAGGTACTTTCCCTCTCAGAAGCGCCCGAACGTATCTGCCTGGGACAGGACTATACAAAAGGACTTGGAGCGGGCGGCAATGCGGCAGTTGGTGCGCGGGCGGCAACTGAAAGCACAGAAGAAATCCGTGCTGCCCTGGGAGAAGCTGACCTGGTGTTCATTGCCGCTGGCATGGGTGGAGGAACAGGGACGGGTGGTGCTCCTATTGTCGCCTCTATCGCTAAAGAACTGGGCGCGCTCACGATTGGGATTATCACCCTGCCATTTACGTTTGAAGGCTCACGACGCAGGCGTATCGCTGAAGAGGGCCTGGTGGCATTAAGCACTGAAGTAGATGCATTGATTACGATACCGAATGACCGCCTGCTCTCCTTTACTGAAAAAGATTGCAGCCTCGCCGATGCTTTCAAGCTTGCCGATGATGTCCTGTGCCAGGGTGTGCAAGGCATCGCCGAAGTAATCAATGTACCGGGCCTGGTTAATGTGGATTTCGCTGATGTACGAACTGTGCTGTGTGAGGCTGGCACAGCCTTGATGAGCATTGGGCAGGGACAGGGCGACAATCGCGCTCAGCGAGCAGCAGAAGAGGCTATTGCGGGTGGTGTTCTCAATGCGCCTATTCGCGGTGCCCAGCGCGTCCTCTTCAATATCACCGGCGGAGAAGAAATGACGCTCTTTGAGGTCAACGAGGTGGCTGAGTACATTACGGCAGCTATTGATACTACGGCTGATATTACTTTTGGCGCAGTCGTCGATTCCACCCTGGGTGATACAATCCGTGTAACCTTGATTGCCGCTGGCATGGAGGGATCACCAACCGGGCGGAAACCAGCAATCCACCTGGAGCATAGAAGATAGATGAGCGTCCATACTTGAAGAAATATAACAAAACAATGGCTTGCAACACAGGGCGGGAGCTTACCCCCCGCCCTGTACGTGTCTCTGAAAGCAGATATCTCCGACGTTACTCTTTGTCAGAGGCAGCTGTACGCCCGTGCTCGCCACCCTTTTTACCTATCCTGGAGTAAAACTCAGAGCCTTGATGACGTTTGGTAGACTCGCCGCCTTTCTTGCCAATCTCAGCATAAAACTTGGGACCACGTTTCTCCTTAACGGTTTCACCGCCCTTTTTGCCAATTTTGGAGTAAAATGCGGGCCCATACTTCTCACGCACTGCCTGACCGCCGTGCTTAGCCTTTAGTGATCCTCGTTCCGGTCCGCGTTTGTTTGCCATAGCAGGTACCACCTTCTAAAACTCGTACTTCCACGTTTGCCCGACATACGATGCGATAAGATGTTCTGCATGTAGGACATCTCGCTGCTTTCCTACTGTGACTGATGTTTTCGCGCCCGCGCTACAGCATTGGCAATCATCGCCGCGCTGATACCTGCGCCAACACCATTATCAATGTTGACCACAGAAAGCCCTGGCGCACACGTTTGCAACATAGATAGTAATGCGGCAATTCCTTTGCCGCCCATTCCATAGCCAATCGACGTTGGTAAGCCAATTACAGGAACAGGAACCAGCCCTGCCACTACTGATGGTAATGCACCATCCATCCCAGCAGCTACAATGATCGCATCTACTTCTGTAGAGAGAAGGTCCCGCAGCGGCTCCATCAAGCGATGCAATCCTGCCACCCCTACATCATAGATGCAGGTGACCTCACACCCCATTTCTTCCGCTATGAGTGCAGCTTCTTCCGCTACTGGAATATCGGATGTGCCGGCACTGATTACGCCGACATGTCCTCCCGTGCTACGACGAACATAGTCAGGTCTGTAGATAACGACTGCACGAGCAGCTTCGTGAACACGAACAGTATAAGTTTGAAACGACTCCCGCAGTGCCTCTACAGCTTCTGCTTGAACCCGGCTGATAATCGCCCGCCCCGACTCCGCCAGGATGTCCCGTGTCATTGCAATGATGTGCCTTATTTCTTTTACCTCGCCAAAAATGACCTCCGGGACCCCTTTGCGTTGCTCACGTTGAGGATCAGGACGAATTTCGACTAGCGATGAGACATGATTACTCTCAGAATTCTGCAATTTCTGCTGAAAACCCCTTGCCGACTGTAGTTCACTTCGCTGCTCAGCATTCTGCTGACTATCCCCCCCACGATGCTTAAATGCATCCTGACTGAGCAAGAAGTCAAGCGCTTCTAACTGCTCGTCAGCCTGATGATTCACAGAAATATACATCCTTACTAGAGACTAGTACATAAATCTCATCTGGGAGTTCTCCAACCAGTCACAGTTTAACATAGTTCTAGCGGATGAGCAAGCCAAAAACCTAACAAATTACGAGGGTAGGAAAATCGGCCCCCATCAGACGTTCAGCTTGCTGTATTATGTTACAATTTACTGTACCAGTAGCTCTAAATTTAAGCAACTGCGGTAATGAACCTGTTGTAATGCTTGAGTTTTCTTTATTTTACAAAATGAACTCTATTCGCTTCGTTACGTTGAAAATAAGCATCTTATGTATAGCGTTGCCACTCATACTGGCTGCTTGTGGTCCAACGAGTAGTCAAGTTACACCGCAGCAAACCGTCACCATCAACAGCACATTCCAGTCACAGGTATCGCCAGTACCGACTATTCCAACTTATCGCTGTGGAGCGTGGTCATCAAATAACGCTCCCGGCCCTTACTCGACTATTATCGTTTATGCAAGACTGACCAAAAACATCGCGGGCGTCGGTGGCGCAACGGCTACAGCGGTCGTGCATTTCCAGGACGGTGGCCAGGAGCTCGATCAGCACCCCGTGAGCGACAATGGGGGCTACGTCTCGTTCAACCTGTCTCTCCAGGGTCGGCAGCCGCCTAGAATTCCAGCCACAGTCGATGTAAGCTTTTCGAACTTTCCCGGGGGCACTCTGCACTGCACGCCGGCGTTCTTCACACCTATGTAAGTTTTTGGCAGCCTGGACAAAAATGCGTGCTGCGCTGAGCAACAACGATACGTTCGATCGGCGTGCCACAGCGCTTACAGGGCTTTCCCTGCTGGTGATACACACGGACATGATTGTAGTTATCGCCAGCTTCTCCCCACAGATCCCGGTACTCGCTAAATGATGTTCCCCCATGTACTATGCCAAGCGTTAATACAGAAACTATACCCTCGCGCAATCGCTGTACCTCTAGCGGAGTGAGCGAGTTAGCGCTGCGTAGGGGATGGACGAACGCGTAGTAGAGCGCTTCATCAGCGTAAATGTTGCCCAGGCCAGCAACCACTTTTTGATCCAATAATGCCTGCTTGATTGCACCTTTGCGACCTGCTAGACTCTTTGCCAGCGTTTCGACTGTAAATTCGTCGCTTAATGGCTCCGGCCCCAACCCTTCAAACGCCTCTTGCTCGCGCTCCCGCGGCCATAGTTCTATACGTCCAAATTTGCGCGGATCGGTGAAAAGCAAGCGCCGCCCATCGGCCAGATTGAAGCACACGCGGCAATAAAGCAGGTCTGTCGGGTCAAAATTCATTGCGCCCTCCTCGATTCCCCAATAAAAGGATGGGCCTTTGATATTCCAGGCGACATGGTCAGCAGTTTGTAAACTCGTATCAATTTCCCAACCGGCTGGAAGGAGGAGTAAATTACCCGTCATGCGGCGGTGTATGGTGAGAATGAGCTTGCCACTCAGGTCTGCTATGAGGAATTTGCCTCGCCGCCGTACACCAGCTATGCGTTGGCTTGCAATTTCAGCCAGAAACTTGGGGGGGCCAGGATGGCCAATCGTGCGCTCCCAGAAAACCAGCGCCTCGCGGATCGTTGCTCCTACAATGGCATCGCGCAGTTGGCGGGCGGTATATTCTACTTCAGGTAATTCGGGCATAGAAACCAATCACCTCATTCCATTGGCATAGTATCATGAGCGGAATGTGGTATCAACTCCCACGCCCTGTAACCTGCCTCAGTATCTTCTACCAATATGGTAGGTGGCAGCTGTAATAATCTCCAGGCAACCCATAGATCACCAGCAGCCCCAGAGAGGTTGCCTACGAAGGCGAAGATGATGTATGAGGCAAATGCGGGTGATACGAGTGTGAAGATGATGCCAGCCAGGGTAATCACGACAAGTGGTGCTAATCCCACCACGAGGTACTGGTTGCGCCGGAAAAGCTGTTGCCGGGCGCCACAGTAGAGCGCATAGGGCATCTTTATACCAAAGTAGGGTTTACCGCCCCACAATGTGAAAACTGCTGCGTGTACCAGTTCATGAATCGGTAATATGAGGATATAGCTGACGATATTGATTACAAACCACATGAGCAGTCCCCAACCCCATGTTATACTAACACTGGTATGGGTTTGCCAGCTATATGCAGCAATATTAAGTAAAGCAAAAAACACGCCTCCTATCACCAGCAGCAGCAGGCTGAACAGAGCCAGCGGTCGCAATTGTTCTGGCTCCAGTAGTTCTACTTCTTCGAGCTTACGCAAGTGTCCTGCATTTATAGCTATCTGCTGCTCATCGCGCAGGCGAGGGTGGAAGCGATCGATTAGTATTAAGGGCATTGCTCTCACTTTCAGGTTGGTTTGGTCTATCTGATATACTATATTCTAGAAAGAAAGTTGTATAGAGGAAGGTCACAACTCATGAGGAGCATTCCAGCCTGGAAGTATCTCATTGTTATTTTTGCTGTGTTCTGGGTAATCCTCGCTATTATGATGTTCGTTGCCGATTTTCCATTCTATGTGATTAGCCTCGCGCTTACTACTATTTTGATACTCTCGATCGCCATAGTTGCCCTGGCCTGGGCCTGGATCCACAATTATTGATGAAATCGGAAAAGCTGCCCAGCTTACGACATCTTTTGATGAGAAGTGTCCTGTCTACCAACCTTAGTGTCACCAGCCTCGCGACTGATTTGTTGCTTTCGAGATGCTCGAAGGAATTGACTCAGCGAAGGTGGTAGGGTACCACCAGTGGACAACCAGCATCCGGCAATGATTAGCAGGAATCCTATGATAATAGCTGCATCGAGCGGCTCACCGAGCAATATGACACCGAGGAGGACGGCTACGGCTGGATTGACGTAGGTGATGACTGTGCCCCGGCTGGCTCCGACCTCGGCTACGAGGGCGAAAAAGAGCAGATAGGCCAGTGCTGTACAGATCGAGCCGAGCACCAGCAGGCTCACTATAACCTCCAGGCTGGGTAATTTGTTGGGAAGCCGCGTCACTGCAAGTGGCAACAGCACAAAGGCCGCTGAGACACACATAAATGTCACAACTCCGAGGGTAGGCAGAGCTGCAATTGCCGGTCGTTTGATGAGCAGGGCACAGGCGGCGTAGCACGCAGCGGCGAGCAGGACCATAACTGCCCCGAGCAACCTTTGCTCATCTCCGCCAACGTCCAGGCCGAGCAATACAACTACACCTACCAAGCCAATCAGCAGCCCAATCAGGCGCAGACCACTGGCCTGCTCGCTCGGATCGAAGCGGAGCGCGAATAGCACAACGAAAAGAGGATCGGCAGCGATGAGCAAGCTGGTGAGTGATGAAGTGATATGCTGCTCGCCATAACTGATCAACAGAAACGGTCCCACAATCTGTACGCAAGCAAGCGCGGCAACCACGAGCCAGCGCTCACGTAGCGGTCGCAATACCTTGCGGTGGGCTGCTACAGGAAGCAGAATAACTGCTGCGATCACAACACGGGCGAATACCACCACGGACGGATCAAGTTCCAGAACGGCAATCTTGATGAACAAATATGGTATGCCCCAGATGAACGACATCGAGAGGAACAGCAGCCAGCCTTTGCGAGTCATGCTTCCTCCTGCCAGAAGCGTCGATGAGGAGCACCTCTTCTCCCTCCTCTTTCAGCAATATATTGATCGATACTACTATCCGAGGTTCTGCATCTTATTGTGAGACCCTTAGTGTGTTTCATCAGGTGGGTAGAAACTCATTTCCTTCGAAGCATACTCAACAGCGATACTCGAACAGTATAGCATATGCTAGTGAACCTCATCTTGGGATGGCTCTATTTTACGTTTGCTGGTTTGCCAATGCTTCTATCCCTTTGTTATACTGGAGACAAACGATTGGTGAAAAGGGATAGCATATCGTGATCGATATTTGTATGTTAGGAACCTGTGGCATGATGCCCCTACCGGGGCGCTGGCTCTCGTGCGCTTTGATGCGCTGTGGGTCAGCGCTGACGCTGGTCGATTGTGGCGAAGGAACGCAGATCCCATGGAAAACGCTTGGCTGGGGCTTTCGCCAGCTTGGGGCTATTTGCTTGACGCACATGCATGCTGATCACGTAGCCGGTTTACCCGGCGTGCTCTTTATGGTAGCACATGCTGGACGTACCGAACCACTCGCCATTTATGGTCCTCCTGGCACCACCTATGTCGTCGATGGGCTAAGGCGTATTGTCCCCGAGCTTCCTTTTCCGGTACAGATGCATGAATTGAAAAGCGGCGAGCAATTTTCTCTTCCCGGAGGGCTGCGTGGTTCCTGTGTCACTGCTTTACATGGTGTTCCCTGCCTGGCTTATCGCTTTGAGTTGGAGCGTAATCCCGCCTTTCTACCTGAGCAGGCGCAGGCCCTGGGGTTGCCAGTACAACTCTGGTCAAGGCTACAACGGGGGGAGACGGTGGAATACAATGGTCAAACGATTACGCCAGCCCAGGTACTTGGACCACCCCGGCGCGGCATTTCACTGGCGTTCATCACTGACACTCGACCCACACGGCAACTCAGTGCGTTCGCCCATGACGTTGATTTGCTCATTTGTGAGAGTATGTACGACAATCCTGAAGACTTGCCATTAGCAAAAGCGCATGCTCATATGCTGGCGCAAGAAGCCGCAGAGATAGCTCAGGCGGCAAGTGCACATTCACTGCTACTGACGCATTTCAGCCCTAAAATCACTGACCATTCGGGACCAGAAAAAGTGGCACAGCGCGTGTTTGCAAACGCGCGTGCCGCCAGAGATGGGGTGATTATCACCCTGGAATATCCCTCGTAAGGGCCAGGTTATGGAATGGAGATCTTGCTTAGCTCGCTTCAGAAAAATTCTCAGCGGGTCCTTCCTTGTTGCTTGCCTCTACTGATGTCGTAGAAACCGTATCGACCAACTGTAGGTGCCCTATATGCTTGAGGTGCAGATCAAAAAATCCAAGAACCTTCTCCACATAAGCATGCCGATCCTCAAAGTAAGCGCCACAATGATGGGCATTTGGCAGGAGCCAAAGTTCTTTGGGCTCCTGAGCAGCCGCGTACAGCAATGTCGCGTCGTTTGGGTCTACAATCGAATCCTTACCGCCGTGAATAATCAGAATGGGCCTGGGCGCAATGCGCGCAATATCTCGGAGTGGCTCAACCTGGCGAAAACGGTATCCGGCGCGCCACCACAACAGGTAATCCGCTACCCAGGCAAAGGGAGCAGAAGGTATACGAAATGCGCGGCGGAAATTGTAATCAACCACCCTCCACTGCGAAGCGAAAGCGCTATCTAGCACCAGCGCCTCTACATCATTGTTCCAGGCACAGGCCATAATAGCAACGGATGCACCCATAGAGTACCCTATGACGCCCAGGCGATTCTGTGGTGCACGCTCCTTCGCGTAGGCTACTGCACCGAGAAAATCGCTGATCTCGCGGAAACCGAGTGTCACAGGTGTACCGATTTCTGTTCCATGCCCATAATACTCAAAAACCAGAATACTATGACCCGCTTTCCAAAGATGGAAAGCCATACCCATGGTATCAGACATGCGACCGCGAAATCCCGGGCATACCAGAATGGTGGTTGTAGACTGCGGACAAGGTATATACCAGCCGCTTACGTGGTGATTCCCATTGAGCGTAGGAAAGGCAACTGTTTCGCCAGGAAGGCCGAGTTCATAGGGACTGAAGGTATAAAGATCAAAATCATTCAATTTCTTAGGCCGTGTAAGCGCTTCTACGATAAAGATTGCTCCTGTGAAAACGACTCCTAATGCGCCGACACTACCGCTCAGGCCACCGTAGATGATCTGCTTCAATGAAGGATGAAAATGCTTGAAATGTTGGAATTGCAACATTGAAGTTGCTAACCTTTCTATGGCTTGATTGGCACCGGTGGACGATTGCTGAAAATGCCCACCCAGAGATGGCCGGGGATGGGGCTATCTCTGCTCTTACTAGTTATAACACGGAGCAAACGATTTTTATGCCCACTTGCTTTATAGGCGTTAGAAGAGGTATTCTTTTACCGGCCATTACTGATTAGTCGGGTTATGAAGCACTCATTCAATAGAAACGGTGAAGAGTTACAAGCCATGGGAGAGTACCTGACGTACTACATTCTGCATATATACAAAGTTTCCATGATCCCATGGATATATGGTATAATGGTAACAGTGATCCCAGCATTAAGAACGTCCATTGAAGTAGTGAGAGAAGGTGAATCTATGGCTATGCAGCATGAACACTACAATGATCAGGTAAGCCGTCCTAAAAAGCGCTCGCGACTTATAATCGATATTGTTCCTGAGCTACGCAGACGTATCAAGATAGCGGCAGCAGAAAATGATCTCTCTATTCAAGAGTATGTCGGGCGTATTCTTGAGCAAGCTGTTCCTCCTGAAAGAATCTCCACGCAAAGAGAATACGGACGACTTGACCGGTCAGCGGTAGATAAATTATTACGAACCCGTGAGGCAATTATACGTGCTCATCCTGGGCAAGTTTTCGAAGATTCCTCAGAGTTGATTCATCAGGCGCACGAAGAACGATCAAGGGAGTTGGAGCAACGATGAGTGATGTAGTGGTGGTTGATGCAAGCCTGGCTCTCAAGTGGGTTCTAGCTGAGCCAGATTCTAATACAGCGGTTATGCTCTTAGATCGATGGACTGACGAAGGAATAAGTGTTATCGCTCCAGCTTTATTCACCTACGAAGTTACTAATACTCTCTACCGCCAGGTCGTGGCTGGTAAGCTTGCTTATGAGGAAGCAAAGCAGGGTCTAACCGATCTGTTTTCAGTTGGTGTACTGGTAAAATTTTCACAGTATGAAGACGTAAGTACACAAGCTATGGAATTTGCTCACCAACTAAATTTACCCGCTACGTATGATGCCCACTATCTTGCGTTAGCTTTGCATGAGAACTGTGAGTACTGGACGGCGGATAAAAGATTGTGGAATATTGTTAAGGGAAAATTTAGTTGGGTGCGCTGGTTTAGTGAGTATCGTCCTTAAATGGAGGCTTATATTTCTTGCTCCGACCCTGCTTTCTCCCATGCATCCATCCCACCCACAACATTGAATAATTGCGTAAAGCCGTGCCCTTGCAGAATCGAGCAAGCAATTGAGCTACGCTGCCCGGTAGCGCAGATGACAGCTATAGGGCGCGTAGGATCGAGTTCCTGCAGGTGCTCCTCGATAAAATAATATGGTATATGCCAGGCTCCCTTAATATGTCCCTCTTCCCATTCATTCTGGTCCCGCACATCCAGCACCTTCAGATCATGTCGCAGTGAATGTAGAGCCTCAACCGTGATTTGGCTCAATTGCTGTACAGGCAGTTCAGCCTCCTGCCATGCTGCCATCCCGCCATCCAGGTAACCCACGACCTGGTCGAAACCGACTACGGCCAGTTGACTCACCGCATTGCGCACGTCATGTTCATCCCTGACCACTAACAACAGGCGGCTCTGTGGAGAAACAACAAAACCAACGCGGGTGGCAAATGCGGAGCCATGCAAGTAGACATGTATGGCACCTGGGATGTGTCCCTCACCAAACATGTGAGGAGAGCGTGTATCGATTACCAACGCGCCGCTCTCCATCTCGCGCTGAAATGCTTGCGCATCGAGGGATCGTGGGGCAAGCGGAGCTTCTACATGCGCATAATCTTCCCGGTTACGTTCAACGATATTGTACATATTGGGCGGGCGTTGCGGCAGGTCCTCGTTCATATCATGAATGAATTCTGCGCGCGCGCGAGGCGCAACTGCTGGATTATGTTTGCGCTCAAAGCCGATGGTCGAACTGGTCATTGCACTCATGCCACGTCCACACAACGAACCTGCCACGTGCGCAGGATAGACTTCAACGCCATCTTCGAGCTTTAAGAGGCGGTTAAAGATGCTGTCGTACAGTAGACTGGCTCCCTCATCTCCAGGGACGGCTAGATCAGGACGGGCCACATCGCCGATAAAAAGGGAATCACCTGTCAATACCAGCCAGGGATCATCGCTGCGGCTCGTGTCAGAAACAGTCAAGGCGATATGTTCAGGGCGATGTCCGGGAGTATGTATGACGCGCAGCCTGACAACACCAAACGGCAATTCATCTCCATCTTTGAGACTCTTATGTGGATAGTTGACTCCTGCCTGCTCATGAACGTAGATTTCGGCTCCCGTGCGACGGCTAATCTCTCCATGACCCGATATGTGGTCGGCGTGATTATGCGTCTCGATCACCGCCTTTACCTGTAGACCTTTGGCAGCAGTCAGTTCAAGAATGTCGTCCACCATATCCAGGCGAGGATCGATCACTGCGCATACGCCCGCGTTGGTACACCCAACAATATAGCTTGCGCATCCCAGGTCTTCTTTGACAAGCTGTTTGAAGTACAACGCCGGACCTCCTGTTCTTCTCGATAACCACCATTAGGCCTGGCGAAGTTTGCGCTCACCAGGCTTTCCTATTCTTGAGATTGCTACTGGAAATCGCTACGCTCCGTGACACTTCTTGTACTTTTTGCCGCTGCCACAAGGACACGGATCATTGCGCCCAATCTTATTTGCCATTACAGTGCGGGGAGCAGTCGCAGCAAGCGCTGTGCGTCCATATCCGTTCTGGCGAACGCTCCCACCTTGTCTGCGTGGAGCAGTTCCCCTATCTGTGCCATCACTTTTCGCCTGGCCACTGGCCCTGGCGATTTCGTCAATATTCGTGCGCAGGTTGCGCGGCATCTTGCGCTTTGGCTCTGGTCGTTGCACGGTAATGGTGATGTTCCCTCGCAGCAGCTTGAGCAGCTCATCGACTATATAGCGCTGGATGACAGCCTTCAGGTTCTCGAACATGCGGAACGCTTCGTTCTTGAACTCGACGAGCGGGTCTCGCTGTCCAACAGAGCGGAAATGGATGCTTGCGCGCATCACATCTAATGCATCGATGTGATCCATCCACAGGCGATCCACAATCTGTAATGTATAGGAGCGCTCCAAATCGCGGATGGTAGGAATGCCAAGACCCGGATTATCTGCCACCAGTTTATTGAGCTGCTCGCTGCGCTCCCCGTAGTGGTTGATCACAAGCTCTATCAGATTTCTGGTGAGCTCATCTTTGCGAACAGCATGAATATTTTCAGGCAGGATGTCATCCGGGATTTGCACCCACGTTTCCAGGACAGCAAAGAGCCTCTCCAACTGCTCTTCTTCTGTAATAATATGGCCAGGGATATGCATATCCACTATTCTTTTCACTTCGGCGCGCATCATGCCCAGCACACGCTCATGCATATCGGCGCGTTCAAGCACAGCGCGACGGTCAGCGTAGATCACTTCGCGCTGCCTGGCAATCACGTCGTCATACTCGACCACATTTTTACGAATATCGAAGTTGTATCCCTCGACCCTGGTCTGTGCCTGTTCAATGAAGCGCGAAACCATGCTGCTCTCAAGTGGCATATCTTCGTCCATGCCAACCATCTGCATCACTTTTGAGACGCGGTCAGCAGCGAAGCGGCGCATCAGTTCGTCGTCCAGCGCCAGGTAGAAGCGTGAGGAGCCTGGGTCGCCCTGGCGCCCGGAACGACCGCGCAACTGGTTGTCGATACGGCGCGACTCGTGTCTCTCGGTACCAATGATACGCAATCCGCCTAATTCGACGACTTGTTTGTGATCCTCTTCGCACTCGCTTATCTTTTCCTGGAAAAGTGCGTTCTTTTCTTCCTCGCTCATCCCCGCGATGTGCTCTTGAATCGCTTCCTCTTTCTCTGCGCGCTCATCCTCATCCTGCTCTGG